>Ga0163153_10002182_pt1 | contig 29234 bp, 26 predicted proteins | sample OliLakLV19MP6IB1_FD_148629 | JGI IMG/M metagenome (GOLD analysis project Ga0163153, IMG submission 148629) | Freshwater microbial mat bacterial communities from Lake Vanda, McMurdo Dry Valleys, Antarctica - Oligotrophic Lake LV.19.MP6.IB-1 | ecosystem: Environmental > Aquatic > Freshwater >...
CAGGAGTTGAGCGACGAGGAGATGGAAGCTCAACGCCGCCTCGCCATCCGCTCCGAACTGCGGCAGCACAACACCCAGCTCGCCGACGCCGCCAAGGACGCCGGAGTGATCGAGCCGAAGGACTACGGAGGGCAAAAAGGGGTCAGGCCGAGTAATGTTATATTCCGGGTGGTTCGATCCGAAACTGACGCATTTTGGCTAGGCCGATTTGACAACGTGCGTTAGGCACTTGCAAAGGGGGCGATCCGAATGGGTCAATGCGGAATGGCACTTAGTTAAGGGGGGGCGGTCGTCGTATCGCTTTGTTTAACAGCAATGACTTACGGAAGAATCGCGCGCTAACTAAGCGCCATTCGGATCAATGCGATTTTTGTTAGTTTAGGAGTCCCGTAGCAGGGTTCAGGGCCTTTTTCGTCATTTTTCATTACTCGCAATGTTTCTTTCGGATCGTTGCCTTCTGCTCGGCTTTTAATCCAAAACTAACTAAGCACAGCTGGTCTTCTTCGGATCGTTCTTCCATTCGGCTCGTCCCCCCGGAAAATGACAAAAAACGCCCCGTCCCCGTTTTACTGCGGCCTATGGAGCCATGTTCATAACTAACAAAAATCGCATTAACCCCTTCGGATCGCGCTCCAACTACGTGGGCGAGGCCTTTTAGATTCCGAACTCAGTGATCTCTCTGACACCACCCTTCCGTCTCTATGTAACAATTCCGAATCTCTGAAAATCCTATTCCGTGTTCTTGGGTGGCCCCGCTCAACCCGAGCATCAAGTTTTCCTGATTAATTCCTGTGATAACAGCGCCTTGCGCCTTGCCGCTTCCGCTCGAACCTGCCCCGCTCAGCCGCAATGAAGGTGGCCTTGTCCCTAGCCGAGCAAGACCTGCCCAAAACGACGATCTAAAGACATACCGCCTAAGAAGTAGCAAGTAACGGCCTGACCCCATTTTTACCCACCCCATTTTTACCCACGCCATGATTGAAGCCATCACAATCTCCAACATTGCAACCTACGCCGTTGTGCCGGAAGTGCTCAACGGGCTGTCTCAATTCAATTACCTGTTCGGCTCGAACGGCACCGGCAAAACCACGGTTAGTCGCGTCATTGCAGACGAGAACAGCTTCCCAACGTGCAAGGTGACTTGGAAGGCTGGAACAAAATTGCAGGCGATGGTTTACAACCACGATTTTGTGGAGCGGAATTTCACTCAGTCGACTGAACTAAAAGGCGTTTTTACGCTGGGCGAAAAGCAGGTCGATACGCTCACAAAGATCGCCACCGCTAAGGTTGAACTGGACAAACTCACTACGGAAATCGCAGACCTGAATGAGTCGCTGCAGGGCGCGGATGGAACAGCCGGAAAGAAAGGCGAGTTGGCGACACTCGAGGCAGGATTGAAAGACAAGTGTTGGGTGCAGAAGCAAAAACACGATGCCAAGCTCCAAGGCGCGTTTGAAGGCTATCGAGGCAGCTCGGAGAAGTTTAAAGCAAAGCTTGTCCAAGAGTTGGCGGGGAACACCGCCACGCTCCTGACTCTGGTGGAGCTAGAGAAGAAGTCGGAATCAATCTTCGGCCCAACGCCCACAACTGAGCAGACCGTTCCTTCGGCTGAAACGGCCAAGCTGATCAGCCATGAATCTGACCCAATTCTGAAGAAGCGAGTCATCGGAAAGCCTGATGTCGATATCGCTGCGATGATCAAGAAGCTGGGGAACAGCGATTGGGTCCGTGAAGGCCGGGCATTCTATGACGAGAACGGTAGCATTTGTCCGTTTTGCCAGCAGGGCACGACCGAGGCCTTCGCTCAGGGTCTGAACGAGTATTTCGATGAGGCGTTTGTGACGGACAGCAGGGCTATCGACGACCTCGCAACCAACTATTCTACAGAGGCAGCCCGGCTTCAGCAGCAAATCGCGTCGATCATAGCTTCGCCGTCCCGGTTTCTGGATGTTGAGAAACTGAAAGCGGAAAAGGAACTGCTCGACTCCAAGGTCACGATCAATGTCCAGCGGCTTGCTGGAAAAAAGAAGGAGGCAAGTCAGGTTGTTGAACTACAATCCTTGGGCAACGTAGCCGCAGCAATCAAGGGGTTGATTGATTCCGCCAATGTTCTCGTGGCGTCGCATAACAAGATGGTCACGAATCTCACTCAAGAGCGGAGATTGCTGACATCACAGGTGTGGAAGTATGTGTTGGAGGAACTCAAAACCGACCTCGCCACATACAAGACCACGCGCGACGGTCTGGATAAAGCGATCGCTGCCATGAACAGACAGATTGCGGCGGCGACCGCGGACAAAACGAAGAAAGTCGGCGAGATCCGCGAACTCGAAAAGCAGACGACAAGCGTGCAGCCAACGATTGACGCAATCAATGCTCTGCTCTTGTCATTCGGGTTTCAGGGCTTCTCGCTCGCGAAAACTGCAAGTGGCACCTCCTACAAATTAATTCGCGCTGATGGTTCAGATGCGAAGGCGACACTGAGTGAAGGCGAAAAGACATTCGTCACGTTCCTTTACTTCTACCACCTGCTCAAAGGCAGCACCTCGGATAGTGGCATGACAACGGACCGCGTCGTTGTGTTCGACGACCCTGTTTCGAGTCTCGACAGCGACATTTTATTTATCGTTGGAAGCCTCATCAAAGGATTGTTCGACGAAGTCCGATTGGGGACAGGACACATCAAGCAAATCTTCGTCCTCACGCACAATGTGTATTTCCACAAGCAGGTTACATTCGAGACCAAGAGAAAGGGCGTGTCGCCAGACCAGAAAACTTACTGGGTCGTTAGGAAGTCTGGGCTGAGTTCAAAGATTGAGAAATACACAACAAATCCCATCAAGACCTCATACGACCTGCTTTGGGCAGAGGTCAGGAAATGGGACGGTTCAAATCTCACCATTCAAAACACGCTGCGGCGCATTTTGGAAAATTACTTCAAGATTTTGGGTGACGTCAATTTTGATGAATTGTCTGAGAAGTTTACAGGAGTGGAAAAGGTCATCTGCGGCTCACTTATTTCGTGGATCCATGATGGTTCTCACAATGCTCTGGACGATATACACGTTTCGTCCACTGAATCGACCGTGAGGATTTACCTGAAGGTGTTCCGAGAAATCTTCTTCAAATGGGGCCACCATGCACACTACAAAATGATGATGGGAGATGCATTTGTTGAAAAACCCCCAGCAGGCGTGCCCGTAGGTGCGGTTCCAGCCCCAGCCCCTGAAGCAAAGCCATAACCATGTCGCTCAACAAATCCATCGTCGAAGGTGCCTCACTAGAATGGTCGGGAGGGCTGGGCTATACCGCCGAGCAACGAAGCACTCCACGCACCCAGGGGACCTCGACGCTTTAGCTGCCATGCCCTACAACCCTACAAGGGGTCGAGCATGGGGTCAGGCCGTTACTTGCTACTTTTCTTTGATTTTTGAGGAGGCGACGTGATCCGAAGGGGTCAACGCGATTTTTGTTAGTTTAGGAGTCCCGTAGCAGGGTTCAGGGCCTTTTTCGTCATTTTTCATTACTCGCAATGTTTCTTTCGGATCGTTGCCTTCTGCTCGGCTTTTAATCCAAAACTAACTAAGCACAGCTGGTCTTCTTCGGATCGTTCTTCCATTCGGCTCGTCCCCCCGGAAAATGACAAAAAACGCCCCGTCCCCGTTTTACTGCGGCCTATGGAGCCATGTTCATAACTTACAAAAATCGCATTAACCCCGTCGGATCGACTCCCTACAAGGCGGTGGTGGCTTTCACCGACGTGGTCAAGGACGCCAAGGACGGCGGGAATACACGGAAGCCAAAATGAACGGCTTCCCCGAAGCCGCGACGGGGGACATTGAGAAAAGGATGAATGATGAAGGATGAATGATGAAGTGGGGCATCTTGTCCGGCCTTTTTTCATCTTTCATAATTCATCCTTCAACCTTGCTCCCGGCGGCGGATCTGGAGGCGTTTGCCAACGAGTGGTTCAGTGCCAAGCGCAGTGTTGAGAAGCTCCAAGGCGTGGTGAATCCAGTGGCCAAGAAATGGCTGGCGGAAGCCGAGGACGATCAAGTGGACATGGGGAAAAAGTATGAAGTATGAATTATGAATGATGAAGTGGGGCATCTTGTCCGGCCTTTTTTCATCCTTCATCATTCATCCTTCAACCTTGCTCCCGGCTCCAAGGCGTAGTGAATCCGGTAGCCAAGAAATGGCTGGCGGAAGCCGAGGACGACCAAGTGGACATGGGGAAAAAGTATGAAGTATGAATTATGAATGATGAAGTGGGGCATCTTGTCCGGCCTTTTTTCATCCTTCATCATTCATCCTTCAACCTTCCCCCTCGTCCCGCTGCGGGATGCCGGACTGGAGAAGCTGTTTGTCTTCCTGCGCTTCCTGCTGCCGCTGCTACTTGGGAAGAAAGGCGAAAACCCGCTGGAAGTGCTGAGCATGGTGGACAAGGAGGAAAAGTATGAAGGATGAATGATGAATGATGAAGTGGGGCATCTTGTCCGGCGCTTTATCATAATTCATCCTTCATAATTCATCCTTCATCCTTGCTTCCGGCAAGTGGCCGAAGATGCCTTTGAAGACTTGGTGAACGACAACTTCAAGTTCTACAAAAAGGTCAGCGATGATCCGGAGGTCTCGAAGGAGTTCTTTACGCGGCTGTTTGAGTGGTAACCTGCCAGCCCTAGGCTTGGCGAAGGCTGGTCGCCTCCGCCATCAGTTCCGGGGGCCTGCTGATCGCAGGATTTGCCTGGTCCGCGATCAGCGGCCCCCTAAACCCAATTCTGCCGCCGATCAGGCGGAGGGGATCTCGTAAGTTTCACCTTTGGCGAAACTGATTGGTGGTCAAATCCCTCCGGGAAGTCGGCATTGACACGCCCCAAATTTCCCCGCCAATCTGCGCGTTCGGCCCTGTCCCGCCATCGCGGGATAGGCACCTCCGGCCCACCATTCGTAAGGGGGACCACAACCAACCACCGTCATGTCCATGTCTCCGCTCGAAGAACTCCGCCACTCGGCCTCGCACGTGCTGGCAACCGCGGTCCTCCGTCTCTTTCCTGACGCCAAACTCGACATCGGTCCGCCGACGGACGCCGGTTTTTACTACGACATCGACCTCGAGCACAAGCTGACCATGGAGGACCTCGTCAAGCTCGAGGCCGAGATGAAGAAGATCGCCGACGAGAACCAGCGCTTCGACCGCAAGGAGGTCTCGCGCGAGGAAGCCGTCGAGATCATCAAGTCCCGCGGCCAGGAGCGCTTCAAGCTCGGCCGCCTCGCCGACATCCCGGAGGGCGAAAAGATCTCGTTCTACACCAACGGCGAGTTCGCCGACCTCTGCGCCGGCACGCACATCCGCTACACGGCCAAGCTAAAGGCCGTCAAGCTCCTCTCCATCGCCGGTGCCTATCACCGTGGCGACGAGACCAACCAGCAGCTCCAGCGCATCTACGGCACCGCCTTCCCGACGAAGGAGGAACTCGCCAACTATCTCACGCAGCTCGAGCAGGCCAAACTCCGCGACCACCGCAAGCTCGGCAAGGAGTTGAAACTTTTCCACATCGACGAGGACGTCGGTCAGGGCCTGATCCTCTGGACGCCCAATGGTTCCATCCTGCGCCAGGAACTGCAGACCTTCATCTCCGGCGAATTGAAGAAGCAGGGCTATTCTCAGGTCTTCACGCCGCACATCGGCCGCCTCTCGCTCTACAAGACCTCCGGCCACTTCCCCTACTACAAGGACTCGCAGTTCCCGCCGATCATCGAGCGCGACGCCCTCGACCAGCTCATCTCCTCCGGCTGCTCCTGCGCCGAGATGTCGAACCGCATCGACGCGGTCTCCACGCACCTCGCCGAGAAGGTCAACAAGCTCACCGGCAAGGAAACGATCACCAAGGACCGCGTCCTGCCCGACGACCAGCTCATCGACGGCTTCCTGCTGAAGCCGATGAACTGCCCGCACCACATCAAGATCTACGCCTCGCAGCCGCACTCCTACCGCGACCTGCCCGTGCGCCTCGCCGAGTTCGGCACCGTCTACCGTTGGGAACAGTCCGGCGAGCTCAACGGCATGACCCGCGTGCGCGGCTTCACGCAGGACGACGCCCATCTATTCTGCACCGAGGAACAGGTCGCGAAGGAAATGATCGGCTGCCTTTCGCTCGTGAAAACCGTCCTCACCACGCTCGGCATGCAGGACTACCGCGTGCGCGTCGGCACCCGCGACCCGGACAGCACCAAGTTCACCGGCGATCCCGCGAAATGGGACGTCGCCGAGGCCGCCTGCCGCGAGGCGGCCAAAACCCTCGGCGTGCCTTTCACCGAGGAGCCCGGCGAGGCCGCGTTCTACGGCCCGAAGATCGACTTCGTCATCAAGGATGTCATCGGCCGCGAATGGCAGCTCGGCACCGTGCAGGTGGACTATGTCCTCCCCGTGCGCTTCGACCTGACCTACATCGGTGCCGACAACACGGCGCACCGCCCCGTGATGATCCATCGCGCGCCCTTCGGCTCGATGGAGCGTTTCTGCGGCGTGCTCATCGAGCACTTCGGCGGCGACTTCCCGCTCTGGCTCGCGCCGGAGCAGGTCCGCCTCCTGCCCATCTCCGACAAGGTGATGGATTATGCGACGACGATCTACGACCAGATGCTCGCCGCCGACATTCGCGTCACGCTCGACAGCCACTCCGACAAGCTCGGCGCCAAGATCCGCCGGGCCGAACTGGAGAAGGTGCCCTACGTCCTGGTCCTCGGCCAGAAGGAGGCCGAGGCCCTGAGCGCTTCGCTCCGCTCCCGCGCCAAGGGCGACGAAGGCGTCCACCCGATCGCCGACCTCCTCACCCGCTTCAAGTCCGAGGTCGCCACCCGCGCACTGCCGGAGAAGAAGGCACCGGCCTTTACGAACAGCGCCCCCCAGAAAACCTGATCTCCTGGATGAACGCGATATTACTAGTCGCACTTATAACCATTCTAATTGGCATTCCCTTTACAGCCATCCTTGGCTGGGTACAGGCCAAGTCCCGCGAGTATCTGCGCAACGCCGCCGACGCTGCCTGCAAGGGTGAATTCGCTACTGCACGGCAATATACCCCAGTCGCAACGCGCTTTAATCCTTCGCTCAAGTCCTGTCCGATGCTTGTTGCTTTCTACGACAGGATTCTGGCCCGAACTTCGATTGCCACTGAGGCAGTGATTCAAATTCGAGATTTGGCCTCCCAGTGGCCCAAATCACGCTTCGAGCTGATTTGGGCCAACGCGGCATTCAAATGGCTGATCTTTGTCCTAATAGCACTGAGCATTCTCAGCCGTTTGGTTTCATTGTTCCCTTGAACAAACGCTTCTTGGAAAGACCTACCCGACGCCGTGCCGACATTCGCCAAACTTGACCTCGGCTTCTTTCTGGCGACTATTCCTTCCATGAATTACCGGGTGACGCTCTTCCAATCTGACGAGGGCTGGGCGGTGAGCTGTCCCGATCTTCCCGGCTGCCACTCGCAAGGCGCCACGCGCGAGGAGGCCTTGGAGAACATCAAGGAAGCCATCCGGCTCTGGCTGGAAGTCGAGGCCGAGGAAACCGGCCTGAAGCGCTTCGAGCAGGCGGTCGTCGTGGTCTGACATGCCCCGACTCCCCGGCATCGGCCAGCGGGACGCGGTCCGGGTGTTCGAAAAGCTCGGTTACCGCATCGTCCGGCAGAGCGGCCATCTCGTGATAAGCAACGGCAAGACCCGCCTCATCATTCCCCGTCACAGTCCGATCAACGCCATCACCATGGGTTGCATTGCCCGTGACGCCGGCCTGACGCCCGATCAGTTTAGAGCAATGCTTTGAACCACCGCTTGGCGCGCAGCCCGTATCACGTGTTCGTGCGTGCGTCCGGTAGCTAGGCCTGATGAAAGTTCTGCGTCCCGGCGATCCGCCTTCGCCACCGCCCACTTTATCTCGTCAGCCACGTTGCCCACCGGCTGGCCTTCGATGCTCTGCCAAAGGGTCTGAGCCAAGGCCACCCGCTCCGCCAGCGGCAGCGCCATAGACTCTAGAGTAAGCTCTTTCCCTGGCATGCCGCTATCCTAGTGCCCGTCCCTCGGACGTCAACTCGTGGCAAGGGTGGTAACCTCGGCAATCTTGCACCGCTAATCTCCCCGCGCTCAGACTTATAAACGCGGAGAGCACAGAAAACACGGAGGAAAGCAAATACGGGACTCTGGGCCCTCCGCGTGCTCCGCGTTTTACTTCCCCGGCTCGCAGGGCGCAGGCCACTGAATTTGGGGTGGCTCGCCGACAAGCGGCGGCCCTACAAGTAAGGAGCCCATATGAACGACACCGATCTCCCCGCTTGGAAAGAAGAACTCGACGCCATCGTCGGTGCGCGCGCCCACGGCCAGGCCGAAGAGATTTTTCCCCGCCTGCAGAGGCTCGATGCCAAGCACCCGAACGTCGCCGAGATCAACTACCAGCTCGCCTGGACCTGTGACATCCTTGACCGCGCGGCCGACGCTCTGCCCTATTACGAGAAGGCCGTGGCTCTCGGCCTGCCGCCCAACGAGCTCTCCGGCGCGTTGATCGGCCTCGGCTCGACCCTGCGCGTGCTGGACCAGCTCGACCGTTCCGCGGTGGTGCTGCGTTCCGGGCAGGTTCAATTCCCCGATAACCCTGAGTTCGCCGTCTTCCTCGCACTCACGCTGCACCAGCAGGGAAAGCCCGCCGAGGCGCTGCGCTTGGCGCTTGATACCCTCTGTGATACGACTGACGACGCGGGCCTAACCGCCTACCAGCGCGCCATCCGCCACGCGGCGGCGAAGCTTCGGTAGGGGGCGCTTGCCCTCAAGCGCCCGGGCCGTTGAGGGCAACGGCCCCTACCCGATTTCCTCGTCGCCCCACTCCCCGTTCACGAGCCGTTTCAGGCCCAGCGGGTTGGCGCTTTGCAGTTCCGGCGGGAGCAATTCGTCGGCGAAACCTTGGTAGCAAATGAGCCGCGCCCAGCGATTGAGCGCCCGCGTGCCGACCGACGTGCTGCGACCGCCATCGCTCGTCGATGGATAAGGCCCGCCGTGCACCTGGGCGTGGCTGACCTCGAGGCCGGTCGGATAACCGTTGAGGATCAGCCGCCCCGCTTTGGCGGCCAGCAGGTCGATCAGCGGGCCCTGCTCCTTCACCTCGGTCGCACCGACGTGCACCGTCGCCGTCAGGCTGCCTTCCAGTTCATGGGCGACCGCCATCATCTCCGTCGCGTCCTTGCACCAGATGACGAGCGAGCTCGGCCCGAAAATCTCCTCGGACAGCGCGTGGTTGCCCAGGAATTCCTGCGCCCCCGTCTCGAACCACACCGGGGCGGCGCTGCATAGCGAGGTCGCATTACCCTGCGCGAGCACCTTCACGCCGGGCTGATGCGCCCGGGTCGTCGTGTTGGCCACGAAAGCCTTCCGGATGCCAGGCGTCAGCATCACCCCCTCGAGCGTCGCGCTCAGGCGGGCCGCCATGTCCTTGACAAACTGCTCGGCTGCGGGCGAACGCTGGAGCACGATCAGGCCCGGGTTGGTGCAGAACTGGCCGACGCCGACGGTGGACGAGGCATACAGCCCCTCGACCAGACCCGCCGCCCGCTCGGCGATGGCGCCGGGCAGAATGAACACCGGGTTGACGCTGCCCATCTCGGCATAGACCGGGATCGGCTCGGGCCGTGCGGCCGCCAGATCGGTGAGCGCCCGGCCACCCTTGACGGAACCCGTGAAGCCGACGGCCTTGACCGCCGGGTGTTTCACCAACGTCTGGCCGACCTCGAAGCCGGCATCAAACAGCAGGGAGAACGTGCCCTCCGGTAGGCCGCACTCGCGCACGGCATGAAGGATCACCCGCCCGACCATCTCACTCGTGCCGGGATGCGCCGGATGGGCTTTCACGATGACTGGACAACCGGCCGCAAAGGCCGAAGCCACGTCGCCGCCCGCCACCGAGTAAGCGAAGGGGAAATTACTGGAGCCAAACACGACGACGGGGCCGATGGGCCGGAGCATCGAACGGTGGTCGGGCTTGGGCAGCGGCTTGCGGTCGGGCTGCGCCGTCTCGATGCGCGCATCGACCCAGTCGCCGCGGGCCGCCGTCTCACCGTAAAGCCGGAGCTGACCAGCGGTGCGCACGACCTCGCCCTTCAGGCGCGCCTCGGGCAGCCCCGTCTCCTGCATGGCGCGGGCCACCAGTTCGGCCGAGCGGGCTTCGAGCTTTTCCGCGATGGCGGCCAGAAACTTGCCGCGCGCCGCTCCGGACAGCTTTGCCCAGATTGGCGCCGCTTCCACGGCCAGCTGGACGGCGCGATCAACGTCCTCCGGGGCGGCCGACAGGAAGGTCGGCTCAAGGTGAATATTCTTCGCTGGATCGAAGGCCTTGAAGGTGGTCCCGCCGAGACCGCTGGAACCGAAGCCGATGAGAGAGCCGCCGTCTGGTTTCATGGGGTAAAAATGTGAATAGGAATGGTGACCTCGCGAGCCGAAAGGTGGAAACCGGCCTCCGGACGGGTTGGTTGCACCACGTCCTGAAAACCCATCCGGAGGCCGGGTTCCACCTCTACAGTTTTGGATGATTCGCCCGGGCCTTGGCGAGCACCGCCTGTGTCAATTCGAGGTCACCCCCGGCCAGCGGCAGCCGCGGCGGCCGGACATGGGGCGTCCCCCGCCCCACCTCGGCCTGGATCCATTTGATGTGCTGGACGAACTTCGGGACCGTATCGAGCCGGAGCAGCGGCAGGAACCACTCGTAAAGTGCCCCCGCGCGGGTTTTGTCACCGCGGCTGGCATAGTCGAACAGGGCGACCGACTCCTCCGGGAATGCGTTCACCAGGCCGGCAATCCAGCCCGTGGCGCCGGCGTAGATACCCTCGACAATCGCATCGTCCATGCCGATCAGGATCTCCAAACGGCGCCCGAGCACCACCTTGATGGCGGTCACCCGCCGAACGTCACCGCTGGACTCCTTCACCGCGTGCAGGTTGGCATGATCCTGCGCCAGCTCGGCGATCTGATCCGGCAGAAAGTCGGTTTTGTAGGCCGGCGGGTTGTTGTAGAGCATGCACGAGAGCTTAGTCGCCGCGATGACCGCGACGACATAGGCCTTCATTTCGCGCCAGTCGGAGGTGTAGACATAAGGCGGCAGCACCATCAGGCCCTGCGCGCCGGCCGCCTCGGCCGCCTTCGCCATCGCGACCGCCTCCACCGTGCTGAGCGAGGCAATGCCCAGCACAACCGGCACGCGGTCACCCACGGCCGCAACGGCCGTGCGCACCACGGCGATCTTCTCATCGAAACTTAGGGTCTGCGCCTCACCCAGCGAGCCGCAGCAGACGAGGCCGGTGCAACCGCTGTCGATCATCCAGCGGCAATGGGCCGCGAACGCGTCGTGATCGACCGACAGGTCGGCCTTCAGGTTGGTGGTGATAGCGGGGAGGACGCCTTTCCAGTTCATGGGGTGATGGATTGCTTGGGGTGGAACCCGGCCTCTGGACGGGTTTAAGCGCGATCGGACACCGCGCTCCGCCTGCGCAAAGGACTACGCATACCGATTGGGGTTCAACAGGCTTAAATCAACCGACGGCTTGCGGTCGGAGAGGACCTCGGAAATGAGCAGGCCGGAAATGGGGGCCATGGTGAGCCCGAGCATGGCGTGTCCGCTCGCGGTCGCGAGGTTCGTGTAGTGCCCCAGCCGCCCGATGTAGGGCAGTCCGTCGGGCGAGACCGGGCGGTAGCCGAACCAAGGCTTGATGCCGGCGAAATCCGCCGCGGTGATATCCGGAAAGAAAGCCTGCGCCCCCGCGATGATCTGCCCGACCCGCTCGGGCCGCACCATGTCGCTGTGGCCGCCGATCTCCATCGTGCCGCCAAAGCGCAGCTGGTCGCCCATCGGGGTCACCGCTACGCGCCGCTCAGTCAGGATGAGCGACTTGGTCAGCTGCAAACGAGGCTGAGTGATGGTGAGGCTGTAACCCTTGCCCGGCTGCATCGGCAACCGCACGCCGAGGCCCGCCACCATGGACGGTGACCAGGATCCGCCCGCCAGCACGTATTCGTCGGCGTACAGGTCGCCGGCCGTCGTCGAAACACCCGCGATCCGGCCGCCCTCGGCCCGCCAACCGTAGATGCTGGTATTCCAGGAGAACTTCACCCCCATCTCCTTGAGCAAACTCGTCAGCGCGGGCATCAGCCGCCCCGGGGTGACATGGGCGTCGATGGGAAAATAAACCGAGCCGGCGACCGTGAGCTTCGCCCCCGGTTCCAGCGCCGCGGTTTGCTGCGCGTTGAGCACCTGCGCCTCGATGCCGAGCTCGTTGGCGATGGCCGCCAGGCCGTGCGTCTCGTGGTCCAGCCCCTCCTGGGTCTGGCACAGGTTGAGCAGGCCCTCGGTCTTCAGCTCGAAGGCATTGCCGGTGATGTCGGCCAGTTCGACGAAGAGCCGGCGGCCGCCGAGGCAGAGATCGCGCAACACCGGCGCGGCGCGGCGGGTGTGGGCGGGCGTGCAGGCACGGGCGAAGAGCCAGCCCCAGCGCATGAGGTCGCTGTCCAGCCGCGGTTTAATGTAGAACGGACTGCGCGAGCTCAGCATCCACTTGAGCCCCTTCCAGATCATGCCGGGCGCCGCCAGCGGAATGACGTGGCTCGGCGAGATGTAACCGGCGCTGCCGTGGGCGCAGGAGTCGGCGCCCTCGGCATTGCGCTCGACGACCGTCACGCGCCAGCCCTCGCGGGCCAGGTAATAGGCGCAGCTCAGGCCGATGATGCCGCCGCCGCCGATGATGACCGACCGGTTCTGGCGCATGGGCTCAGCGGATGCCCCAGACAAACGGATCGGCCGGATCCAGCAGCAGCGTCGACTCGGCGGTTACGTGAGCGGTGCCCGCGATCGTGGGGACGATCTTGTCGCCCTGCTTGCGATATTTCGCCCGGAACGTGCTGCCGACGATGCTCTCCTGCACCCACTCGGCGCCGGGGGCCAGCTGGTTGTCGGCCGCGAGGCACGCCAGCTTGGCGCTGGTGCCGGTGCCGCAGGGCGAGCGGTCGTAGGCCCCGCCCGGACACAGGACGAAGTTCTTGCTGCTCACGCCCGGCTTGGTCGACGGGCCGAAGAGTTCGACGTGATCCACTGCGGGAAAACCGGAATCGCTGACCGCCTGCCGGACGCGGGTGCAATAGCTCGTCAACTGGGCGACGTTCGCCAGCTCGAGCTTCTGCTCGTGCTGCTCGAGCAGGCAGAACCAGTTGCCACCCCAGGCGATGTCGCACGGGACGTTGCCGACGCCCGGCAGGTAGAGCTCGATGTCATGGTGCTTGCGGTAGCTCGGCACGTTGTCGAACGTCACCTCTCCGTTCGCCCCCAGCACGGCGGCGATGTAGCCGGCGGGGGTGTCGATGCGCACCAAGCCCGGCTTGACCATGCCGGCATGCGCCAGCGCCACGATCGACCCGATCAGGCCGTGGCCGCACATGCCGAGGTAGCCGACGTTGTTGAAGAAGATCAGGCCAAAGTGGCAGGTCTTGTCGTGCGGCTCCACCAGCAGCGCACCCACGAAGACCTCCGACCCCCGCGGCTCGCCCACGATGGCGCTGCGAAACCGGTCGTGCTCGGTCTGGAAAACCTTCACCCGCTCAGCCATCGGCCCGCGGCCGAGATCGGGGCCGCCCTCCAGGACGAGCCGGGTGGGTTCGCCACCCGTGTGGGTGTCGAGGATACGGATTTTTTGCAGATCAGGCATGGCGGCAGACGCGGCATGCACCATCACCCCGCGTGCCCGCCATGAAAAGCAAAAAGCCGGTTAAGGATGAACGCGGCCTCCGGCCGCGGAAATGTAGGGCGGGATCGCTGATCCCGCCTTGGGAGGGCCAGCCTCCAGGCCGGCCGCGGTCGGTCAGGAGACCGACCCTCCAAATTGATGGCAGGCGGGATACTGCGCCCCCCTACCACAAAAAAAGCCGGCCTCCCTGTGGAAGCCGGCTCGTGAATGTCTAAGGCTAAAGGTCAGACGGCGCTGTCGCCGTGCTCGTCCGTGCGGATGCGGATGACATCCTCCAGCGGGAGCACGAAGATCTTGCCGTCGCCGATCTTGCCGGTCTTGGCGGCGCCGGTGACGGCCGTGATCACCTTGGTGACAATGTCGTCGGCCACGGCGATCTCGATCTTTACCTTGGGCAGGAAGTCCACGGTGTATTCACTGCCGCGGTAGATCTCGGTGTGGCCCTTCTGGCGGCCGAACCCCTTGACCTCGGTGACTGTCATGCCCTCGATGCCTACGGCGCCCAGCGCCTCTTTGACCTCGTCGAGCTTGAACGGTTTGATGATGGCGATGATGAGTTTCATGTTTGGTAAGTTTTAGGGGTTAGCCGATGTAGCCTTCCTCGCCATGATCCGTGATATCGAGGCCCTGCTGTTCGGCCTCCACGGTCGGGCGCAGGCCGATGACGGCCTTCACGAAGTAGGCGATCACGATGGTGCCGAGGATGGAGAGCACCAAGGTGATGCCGATGGCCTTCAGCTGGGCGACCCAGAGGCCGCCGTCCTTCACCAGGGCGGCCAGGCCGTTTTTCTCGGCATAACCGGCGCTGATGAGGTTGGAGTTCACGTCGGCCGTAGCCAGGAAGCCCGTCAGGAGGGCCCCGAGGGTGCCGCCCACCGCGTGCACGCCGAAGGTGTCGAGCGCATCGTCATACTTGAAGATGGCCTTGAGCTTGGTGCAGGCGAGGAAGGGGACGATGCCGGCCGCGACGCCGATGATGATCGAGCCGGTGGCGTTGACGAAGCCCGCGGCGGGCGTGATGACAACCAGGCCGGCGATGATGCCCGAGCAGAAGCCGAGCACCGAGGCGTGGCCGCGGGTGATCTTCTCGATCATGCCCCAGGTAAAGCCGGCGACGGCCGCGGCGAGCGTCGTGGTGGTGAAGGCATTGGCCGCGATCCCATCGGAGGCGACGGCCGACCCGGCGTTGAAGCCATACCAGCCGACGTAGAGCATGCCGGTGCCGACCATGCAGAGCACGAGGCTGTGCGGCGCCAGCTTTTCCTTCCCGAAGCCGACCCGCGGCCCGAGGATGAGGCAGAGGACCAGCGCGGACCAGCCGGAGGACATGTGGACGACGGTGCCGCCCGCGAAATCGATGGCCGGGATGGCCGCGTCGGCGTTCCAGACGCCGTTCATGAAGCCCGTGGCGCCCCACACCATGTGGGCGAGCGGGAAGTAGATGACGATCATCCAGAGCGTGACGAACAGCAGGATGGCGCTGAACTTCATGCGCTCGGCGATGGCGCCGACGATCAGGGCGGGGGTGATGATCGCGAACATCATCTGGAACATCGCAAACACGTTCTGGGAAACCCAGTAGGCGTAGTTGGTGTTCGGGGCCGAGGTGACACCCTTGAAGAAGAGGAATTCCGTGCCGCCGATGAACGGGCTGCCGTAACTCGTGCCAAACACGAGGCTGTAGCCGAACGCCCACCAAAGGATCGTCACCAGGCCGGTGATGCCCAAACATTGGGCCAGCACCGAGAGGACGTTCTTCTTGCGGACCAAGCCACCGTAGAAGAGCGCCAAGCCGGGCAGCGTCATGAAGAGCACGAGCGCGGCGCTCGTCATCATCCAGGCATTGTGGCCGGGGCCAGCAGTGCCCGTCAGGGACTTACCGGGATCGGTATTGTTGATGTAGGCCTCCAGCGCAGCGATGCGCTCGTCCGCGGTCGGTGCGGCGGGGGCATCTTCAGCGCGGGCGGACAACCCAAACGCCAGGGCGAGCATGGCCCCGACGAGGGTGAACAGACGAAGGGTTCTGTGTATTGAGGTGTGGTTCATGGACCCACCCTCCAAAGCAATTCCAATGCCATGAGCACTATCCACTCCAACAAACCCGGGGGCATGAGCGTGTCATACACCCTCTGCCACCCGGTTGGCCCGTGGCCAACCGTTGGCAATTAATCGCTTAAACCGCTGCGTCGCCGTGCTCGTCCGTGCGAATGCGGATGACGTCGTCCACCGGCGAGATGAACACCTTGCCGTCGCCGATCTTGCCGGTCTTGGCGGCGTTGACGATGGCGGAGACGACCTTGTCCTTGATGTCGTCGCCCACGACGACCTCGAGCTTCACCTTGGGCAGGAAGTCCACGGTGTATTCGCTGCCACGGTAAACCTCGGTGTGGCCCTTCTGGCGGCCGAAGCCCTTGACCTCGGAGACCGTCATGCCTTCGACGCCGACGGCAGTCAGTGCTTCCTTAACGGCCTCGAGTTTGAACGGCTTGATGATGGCGGTGATAAGTTTCATGGGGGTAAGGAGGATGCCCGGCAGTTTCCGCGGTTAAGCCGCTCAGCGCAAGCCTGCTGTCGATGGCTTTGGTTCGGAGGTGGAACCCGGCCTCCGGACGGGTTGGCTTGGTGGGCGTCCTGAAAACCCGCCCGGAGGTCGGGTTCCACCCTTACTGCTGCGGGATGACCGTCTGGATGTGCAGCTCCTTGAGCTGCTTGGCCGTGACCGGCGTCGGGCTCTGGGCCATGAGGTCCTGCGCCTTCTGGGTCTTCGGAAAGGCGATGACGTCGCGGATGCTGGTCGTGCCGCAGAGCAGCGCGCACATGCGGTCGAGGCCGAAGGCGATGCCGCCATGCGGCGGGGCGCCGTAGGTGAAGGCCTTGAGCATGTAGCCGAAACGGCTCTCGACCACGTCGGCCGGGATCTTCAACACGTCTTCGAAGACCTTCTTCTGCAGCGCGGGCTGGTGGATGCGGATCGAGCCGCCGCCGAGCTCCATGCCGTTGAGGACGACGTCGTAGTGCTGGCCGCGGACGGCCTTCGGGTCAGTTTCGAGCAGACCCGTGTCCTCCACGACCGGCGCCGTGAACGGGTGGTGCGTGGCCGCGTAGCTGCCGCGCTCCTCGTCGTAGGACATGAGCGGGAAATCGACGACCCACAGGAAATTCCACTGGTCGGCGCGCAGCGTCATCTTGCCGCGCTTCACGAGCAGCTGGGCGGCCTCGAGGCGGGTGCGGCCGAGGATGGCGCAGGCGCGCTCCCACGGGGCCGCGGCGAAGAAGATGATGTCGCCGTTCTCGATGTTCAGGCGCTTGGTCAGCTCGGCCTTCTCGGCGTCGCTGAAGAACTTCACGATCGGCGACTTCCACTCGCCATTCTCAACCTTGATGAAGGCCAGGCCCTTCGCCCCGAGCGACTTCGCAACCTCCTCGAGGGCGTTGATCTCACCTTGGGTGATGTCGGCGAGGCCCTTGGCATTGAACGCCTTCACCGCGCCGTGGGCGGCGACGGTGGAGGCGAACACCTTGAAGCCGGAGCTCTTGAAGGTCTCCGAAAAATCAACCAGCTCCATCGCGAAGCGGGTGTCGGGTTTGTCGACGCCGTAGCGGTTCATGGCGTCCTTGTAAGCCAGGCGCGGGAACGGCGTGGGCAGGTCGTGGTTGAGCACGTCCTTCCAGACCTTCTTCAGCATGCCTTCGAAGAGCGCGTAGATGCCCTCGCGATCGATGAACGACACCTCGACGTCGATCTGCGTGAACTCCATCTGGCGGTCGGATCGCAGGTCCTCGTCGCGGAAGCAGCGGGCGATCTGGAAATACTTCTCTACGCCCGCCACCATCAGGATCTGCTTGAACTGCTGAGGCGACTGCGAGAGCGCGTAAAACTGGCCGGCATGAATGCGCGACGGCACGAGGTATTCGCGGGCGCCCTCGGGGGTGCTCTTGAACAGGGCGGGCGTCTCGATCTCGTAGAAGCCCTGGGCATCGAAGTAGTCGCGGACGGATTTCGTTGCGCGGTGGCGCACGGCGAGGTTCTTGCGCATCTTCGGGCGGCGCAGGTCGAGATAACGGTAGGTCAGACGCAGGTCCTCGTTGACCTTGTCACCGCCGGCATCGGTCAGCGGGAACGGCGGCGTGTCGGAAATATTGTGGACGAGCAGCTCGGTGGCATCGATCTCGATCTCACCCGTGGGCAGGTTCTTGTTCACCATCGCGTCCGGGCGGTTCTCGACCATGCCGGTGACGGCGATGACCGACTCGTCCTTGAGCAGCGCCGCCTGCGCGCGGAGGTTGGAATCGAACTTCACCTGGGTGACGCCCTCGCGGTCGCGGAGGTCGACGAAAATGATGCCGCCGTGATCGCGGACGGAATCAACCCAGCCGGCGAGCGACACAGTCGCGCCGAGGTTGGCCTTGGTGAGTTGGGCGCAGTGATGGGTGCGTTTCATAGGAGCGGAACGCTCAACCAAACGGCCCGCCCCACCCCGGGGCAATCAGAATTTGGGGGCCTATGACACGGGGAAGACGCGAAGCCGATCTCCGAAGGTGGAACCCGGCCTCCGGACGGGTTTGCGGGATGTGAGCTCTGAAAACCCGCCCGGAGGCCGGGTTCCACCTTTAGCCGATCACCAAGTTCTCGCCGGTCATTTCCACCGGTTTGGGCAAGCCCATGAGGTGCAACACGGTCGGGGCGATGTCCGCCAGCCGACCGCCGGGGCGCATCCTGGTCTTGCCGGCGACCAGCCCCGCGCCCACCGCAAACACCTCGACGAGGTTCAGCGTGTGCGCGGTGTGCGGGCCGTTGTTGACCGGATCCCACATCTGCTCGGCGTTGCCGTGGTCGGCGAGGATGACGGCCTTGCCGTTCTTCGTCGCCAGCGCGGCGAGCAACTCCCCCAGCCCTTGGTCGGTCGCCTCACAGGCCTGGATGGCCGCCGGCAGCGAGCCGGTGTGGCCGACCATGTCGGGATTCGCGTAATTGACGACCACAAGGCCGTATTTGCCGGACAGGATCGCGGCCTTGGCCTCGGCGGTCACCTGCGCGGCCGACATCTCGGGCTGCATGTCGTAGGTCGCCACCTTGGGGCTCGCCGGACAGGCGCGGTCCTCGCCGGGGAACGGCGTACTACGGTAATTATTGAAAAAGAAAGTCACGTGCGGGTTCTTCTCCGTCTCGGCGCAGCGAAACTGCCCGAGGCCGGCCTTGCTGACGACCTCGCCGAGAATGTTCTTCAAGGCCTCGGGCTTGCCCGAGATCACCTGGACCGGCAGGCCGGCCTCATACTCGGTCATTGTGGCGTAGTAGAGATCGAGCTTCGCGCCGCGATCGAACTCCTTGAAGCCGTCGATCACCAAGGCCTTCGTGATCTCGCGCGGGCGGTCGCCACGGTAATTGTAGAAGAGCACGGCGTCGCCGTCGGCGAACGTCGCGAGCGGCTTGCCATCGGCGCCCGTGATCCACGTGGCCGGCACGAACTCGTCGCCGTTCTGCGTCGGGCTGAGCGGCTTCGCGTAATAGCTGGCGATGGCCGCCTCGGCGTTGGACGCGGTGGCGACGGCCTGGCGGCCCGTGAGCATATCGTAGGCTTTCTGCACGCGCTCCCAGCGGTTGTCGCGGTCCATGGCCCAGAAGCGACCGCAGACTGTGGCGATCTGGCCGACACCGATTTTTTTGCACTCGGCCTCGACCTGCTGGATGTAGCCCAGTCCGCTTTGCGGCGGCGTGTCGCGGCCATCGGTAAAAGCATGGATGAACACGCGGCCGGCGAGGCCGTCCTCTTTCGCCTGGCGCAGGATGCCATAAAGGTGCTCCAGCATGCCGTGCACGCCGCCGTCGGACGCGATGCCCATCAGGTGGAGCCTGGCGGCGGGATTGGCCTTCAGGCGCGCGACGATGGCGTGCCACACCGGGTTCCGGGCAAGCTGCTGCTCGGAGAAAAGCTTGTTCAAGCGCACCAGCTCCTGATCCACGATACGACCGGCGCCGATGTTCTCGTGACCCACCTCGCTGTTGCCCATCTGGCCGGCGGGCAGGCCGACGTCGAGTCCGCTGGCCTTGACGAGCGTGACCGGATAAGTCGCGTGGAGCATGTCATCCACCGGCTTCTTCGCCAGATGGACGGCATTGAACTTGTTCTGCTCAGGATGTGGGTTGGCACCCCAACCATCGCGAATGACCAGCAGAACGGGAGGACGATTGGAACTCATGGGAAAATAAGCCGATGCAGGCTCCCGCATAGAAGGAACCACCCCGGGGCAACGCCAGATAAAATCCCATTCCCACCCATGGCCGGCACCATTATTGCCTAAGTCACTTCCCGCCGTGGCCCACATCATTCGCGCCCAACTCGTGTGACCACCGACCTGTTTCGTCTCGTATCGCGACCTGACGCTTCACGGCCACGTCCGGCTGAAGCTGGACATCGTCCTCAAGCTGGCCGGCGCCGACATCTGTTATCCCTGGGTCAGGTCGCGCGGCGGCATGGATTTTATCGCGGACATCGTGCGCCCTGGCTCCGAGTCCGGCCAGAGCCTCAGGCTTTCCACCGATTGACATTCGGGACCTTTGGGCCACCAGTCATGGGATACATCATGGCCAAGTCCGCCGTCCTTCTTCTTAACCTCGGTTCCCCCGATTCCACATCCGTCCCCGACGTGAAGCGCTACCTGCGTGAGTTCCTCGGCGACGAGCGCGTGATCGACAAGCCGGACTACGCCTTCCTGCGCTGGGTGCTGGTCAACGGCATCATCATCCCCTTCCGCGCCAAGAAATCCGCCCACGCCTACGAGAGCGTCTGGACCCCCGAGGGCTCGCCCCTGATCGTCACCAGCAAACACACGCAGACCAAGCTCCAGGCCCGCACCGAGCTCCCCGTCGAGCTGGCGATGAACTACGGCAACCCGTCCATCCCCGACGTCCTGCACCGGATTGCCAAACAGGGCATCGACCGCCTGCTCCTTTTCCCGCAATATCCGCACTACGCCATGTCGAGCTGGGAGACCGTCATCGTGAAGGTCCAGCGCGAGGCCGCGAAGATCGCCCCCGACCTGAAGATCGAGTGCGTGCAGCCCTATTTCGCCGATGCCGACTACATCGCGGCCCTCGTCGCCAGCGCGAAACCGTATCTCGCCCACCCGCACGACCACCTGCTCTTCAGTTACCACGGCATCCCCGTGCGCCACCTGACCAAGGGCGATAGCTCGCACGCCCACTGCCAGGTCGTGGCGGACTGTTGCACCACCTGTTCCCCGGCGCACGCCACCTGCTACAAGGCGCAGGTCACCCGCACTACGCACGAGTTCGCCAAGGCCGCCGGCTTGGATCCGGCCAAATGGTCCATCTCCTTCCAGTCCCGCATCGCGGGCGAGCCGTGGATCGCGCCCTACACCGACCACCTGTTCGAGGAACTGCCCAAGCAGGGGAAGAAGCGCCTGCTCGTCATCACCCCGGCTTTTGTCACCGACTGTCTCGAGACCCTCGAGGAAATCCGCGTCGAGGGCGCCGAGCAGTTCAAGGAGGCCGGGGGCGAGGAATTCACCCACATCCCGTGCCTGAACGACCAGCCGGTCTGGATCGATTTCCTCGAGCGCCGGCTGCGCGCGTGGCAGACGACGGGCATCACCGCCTGAGCCCCGACCGCCGGGCTGCTCCCGGCGGCTCGTAAAAAGCATCATAAACTGGGCAACCTGTGAAACGGTTCACCTGTCTGGACTCGCGAGTGCTGTTGGTAATTACAAACTCCCGCTCCGCTTGAGCCCCCGTTCCACCCACCACCCCGCCGGCAAACTGCCGGGCACCGGGAGCAGCACGGTCCTCGTGCTGGACACGGATGGTCGCGTCCAGGTGGCGAGTGCGGCGGCCTGCGCCATCTGGCAGGCGGGCAACGCCGAGCTCGTGGGCGATCTTTTCCCGAACCTCTTCACCTTCGACGTCACGTCGCGCGACACCGACTGGGTGCAATCACAGTGGGAGGTGCTGCTCGCCGCCGCCCAGGGTCATCCCATCTCGCTCCTCCTGCAGCCGAAGGAGGCCGCGGCGTTCGACGTGAACGTCCGGCTCGAGCAGGCCGGCGACCATCCCGCCCGCTACCTCGCCTTCATCTCCCTGCCGCCCGCCGCCCCGGTCGCCCCCGCCGGTGCGCCGGCGGATAATTTCCTCACCCAGCTCCACGAGCGCAGCCCGCTCGGATTCTTCGACCTGAACTTCCAGAAGAACGAAGTCTATTACTCACCGACCTGGAAACGCATGCTCGGTTACGCCGAGACGGCGCTGCCCAACACCTACGAAACCTGGCTGAACCTCATCCATCCCGACGACTCCTCCGCCGCGCCGGACCGGCAGGGCCGCGCCGGGGCGACCGGCACCCGGCAGTTCTCCCTCGAGTTCCGCATGCGGCACGCCCAGGGCCATTTCGTGTGGGTGCAGAGCGTGGGCCTCCAGGTCTACGGTCCCAACGGCGCCCTGCAGCGCGTCATGGGCGCGCACCTCGACATCGCCGACCGCAAGGAGTTCGAGGAGGCCACCCTCCGCGCCGAGGACCGGCTGGCGCAGCTCGGCGACCGCGGGCGCGTCGGCCTGTTCGACCTCGATTTCAGCACCGGCCTCTACTGGCTCTCACCCGGCTTCAAGTCCCTCCTCGGTTACGGCGACACCGAGCTCCCGGACACGATCGAGTCTGTCCTCCGCGCGCTGCCGATGGACGAGACCGCCGGGGGCCTGCAGGCCTACTTCCTCGCGCAGCACCCGAACCAGATCTCCTACTTTGACACGCTCCGCCTGCGGCACCGCGAGGACCGCGAGGTGCTGGTGCACGCCGGCATCGTGCGGCACATCTCCCGGCGCAGGGAGCTGCAGCGGGTCCTGGGTTTCGCCGTGCCGCTGGCCGAGGCCAGCGCCCTCGAGGCCGGCCCGGGCCTGCCCGCCGCCCACCTTGCCGTGCTGCTCGCCGAGCTGGCGGAGGCCGTGCTGCTCGCCGACGCCTGCGGCCAGATCATCCATCTCAACGCCAAGGCCGAGCAGTTGCTCGGCCGCACCTGCGAGGACAGCATCGGCCTGCCGGCTTGGGACCTCTTCCGGCTCGTGCACCGCGAAAGCGGCCAGCCCGGCGAGAGCCCCGTGGCCAAGGCCATCGGCACCGGCGAGGCGACGGCCCTCAACACCGAGTTCGCCCTCGACTCCGGCACCGGCACGCCGCAACCCGTGGCCTTCAGCAGCCGCGCGGTGATCGACGCCACCGGCCGTCCCACCGGCGCGGTGCTCGTATTCCGGCATCCGGGCGCAATGAGCCTGACGCCGGAAGAACTCATCCGCTCCAACCGCTTCGAGGGCCTCGGCCAGCTCGCCGGTGGCATTGCGCACGATTTCAACAACCTGCTCACGACCATCCTCGGTGGCATCTCGATGGCTAAGGACGCCCACGACCTGTCGGGCCTCAAGAACAGCGAGGACGCCTGCGCGGCCGCAAAGAGCCTGAGCCGGCAGTTGCTCACCTTCTCCAGGGGCGGCTCCGGCGTGCGGCAGGTCGTCCGGCCCGCCGACATCCTGGGCGAGGCCGTGCGCCTCGCCGCCGCCGGCTCGACCGTGAAGATCGAGCTCAACGCCGCGCCCGACACCGGCACCATCTGCGTCGACCGCGCCCAGATCCTCCAGGTTTTCCAAAACCTCGTCATCAACGCCATCCAGGCCATGCCCACCGGGCAGGGCCAGATCTGGCTAACCGCCACCAACGCGACCCTCGCCGCGAACCAGATCGCCCCGCTCCCCGCCGGCCACTACGTGCAGATCGAGGTGCAGGACAACGGCAGCGGCATCAAGCCCGAGCACTTGGAGAAGATCTTCGAGCCTTTCTTCACGACAAAGAAAAGCGGCACCGGGCTCGGCCTCGCCACCGTCCTCTCCATCGTCAAGCGCCACGGCGGCCAAATGGGCGTCGATTCCGAGGTCGGCCGCGGCACGGCGTTCACCGTCTTTCTCCCGCTGGCGGACAAGCCCGAGGAGGTGGAGGCCCGCCGCGCCCCGAGCCTGCGCTTTGCCACCAAGACCGGCCGCATCCTCTTCATGGATGACGACGAGCAGATCCGCACGCTCACCAAGGGCATGCTCGAGAGCCTCGAATACAAGTGCGACCTCGCCAAGGACGGCGAGGAGGCCGTCCAGCTCTACAAGCGCTACCTCAACATCGGCCGCCCCTACGACATCGTCATCATGGACCTGACCATCATCGGCGGCATGGGCGGCGAGCAGACCTTCAAGGTGTTGCGCGAACTGCACCCCGAGGTGTGCGCCATCATCGCGAGCGGCTACGACAATGAGGAGATGCGCCAACAGTTCCTCGACCTGGGCTTCTACGGCTACCTGACCAAGCCCTACCGCGTCGGCGAACTCGGTCGCATCATCCGCACCGTGCGCGGCGGCTAGGCCAGCAGTCCCCGGGCCCGCTCCACCGCCGCCGGCAGGTCAGCCGCGATGTTCTCCCGGCCGAGCCGTTCGAAGAAACCTGCCTTCTCCAACATGAAATATGGCTGCGTGTGCGGCCCGCTGAGCACGAGCTGCTTCCCATGACGGCGCAGTTTCTCGTGCAGGTTCTCGATCCGGTTCAGAGCCGTGGCGTCCATCGCTGTCACCGCCGCCATGTGCAGGATGACGACCCGGGTGTCGCCGCCGCTGCGACGGATGATGCTGTCGAGCTTTTCTGCCGAGCCGAACATCAACGCGCCGAAGACGCGATAGATGATCACACCGGGCGGCACGTTAGCCACCCGCTCGTGCCCCTGGCCGTCCGCCCCCGTTTCCTCGCCGGTGAGTTTGTGCACCTGCGTCGTGTCCGCCACCCGCTTGATGAAGGTGAAGGCGGCCAGCACCATGCCGACCTCGACCGCCACGGTGAGATCGAAGAACACCGTCAGGCCAAAGGTGGTCAGGAACACCGCCGAATCACCCTTCGGCCGGCGGTGCAACAGGCTGAACTCCTCCCACTCCCCCATCCGGATGGCGACCACGGCCAGCACGGCGGCCAGGGCGGCCAGTGGCACGCCTCCGGCCAGGGGAGCGGCCACCAGCAGCACCCCGAGAAGAAACACGGCATGCACCAGGCCGGCCACCGGCGTGCGGGCGCCGCAGCGGATGTTGGTCGCGGTACGGGCCAGCACCCCGCTGACCGGCAGACCGCCGAACAGCGGCACGACGAAATTTGCCGCGCCTTGTGCCATGAGTTCCTGGTTGGAATCATGCCGATCGTCGATCAGCCCGTCCGCCACCACCGCGGCGAGGAGCGACTCGATCGCGCCCAGTAGCGCAATGGTGAACGCGGGACGGATCAAACCACCGAGGTGCCCCAGGTCGACCGAGGGGAAGTTGAAATCCGGCCACCCCTGCGGGATGCCGCCATATTTGTTACCGATCGTTTCCACCGGCAGTCGGAACACCGCCACCAGCACCGTGGCGAAGATCACGGCGACGATCGAACTAGGCACCCGGCTCCAGCGCTGCGGCCAAAACAGGATGATCGCCAGCGACAGGCCGGCCACCACGGCGGTCGGCCAGCGCAGGGTCGGCAGCGCCTGGGCCAGCGCGGCCAACTTGGGCAGGAACTCCGCCGGTTCGGCCGCCGGCAGTTCCAGCCCGAAGAGGGCGCGGACCTGGGTGGACAGGATCGTGATCGCGATGCCGCAGGTGAACCCGACCGTCACCGGATGCGGCACAAACTTGATCAGGCTGCCCAGTCGCAGCACGCCCATCATAAACAGGATGACGCCCGCCATCATCGTGCAGAGCAACAGGTCGGCCAGGCCGAACTGCGCCATCATCAGGGCGATCAGGCCGACAAAGGCCCCCGCCGGACCGCCAATCTGCACCCGTGAACCTCCGAGCGCGGAAACGAGAAAACCACCGATAATGCCGGCATAAAGTCCCGCTTGCGGCGTCACCCCCGCCGCGATGCCGAGGCCGATGCACAGCGAAAGGGCCACGATGCCGACGGTCAGGCCCGCCCCCAAGTCGGCGAGGAACTTCTCCCGTGAATAATCCCGGAGCGCTTCCAGCAACCGGGGACGGAAGCTTGGCCCCTTGTTTGCGAAGAGGGCCTTGGTCTCGTCCATGCGAGGATGCTGCCGGCCCGGTTGCCCAGAGACAAGCGGGCATCCGACCTCGCCCGCCGCCCATCAGTGATCTCACTGCGGCTGATAAGCGCCGCTACCCGCGCCCGCGCACCCCGGCGCCCGGTGATCCCAAGCCACCCGATCCCCGCCCCTCCCCCAATCCGTTGGTAGTCTATTAAACTACCAGGGATTAGGCGGAGGCTGGTAGTCTAATAGACTACCAACGGATTTTTCCGCGACCGCTCAGGCCAGCTCGCGACGGTTTCGGCGGGCGGCCAGCCAGGCGAGCAGGAGCAGCGTGCGCTCGGCGTCGAGGGCGCCCGTCCGCGCCTTCAGGCAGACGTGCAGCCGCTGCTTCGGTATCCCGAGGATGCGCGCCAGATGGATCTTGCTCCCGCGTTTCCGCAGCAGCGGCGCCACCTGGCGCACCAGCTCGTTCCACAGCGGCGTGTCCGGCCCGGGCAGGAGCGCCAGCCCGCGCTTGGGCGGACGGCGCTTCAGCCGGCCGGCCGTGCGCCGCATCGATTCCGCCGCCGCGTCGAGCAGCCAGTCGATGGTTTCGATCATCAGCCGGTTGGTCCGACCAACCGGGATGGGATAATGCGTTTTCATGGGAAGTTCGTCATCTAATAGACTACTAATATCGGGTTCACTGGTCCAAGGGGCTGCGCACGCCCAGGCCGGGCTTTTTCATGACGTGCAGATAAATCTGCGTGGTCTCGACGCTGGCGTGGCCGAGCAATTCCTGGACCGTGCGGATGTCCGTGCCGCCCTCCAGCAGGTGGGTGGCGAACGAGTGGCGCAGCACGTGTGGAGTCACGCGCTTGGTTAATTTCGCCCGTCTGGCCGCCGCCAGCACCGCGCGCTGGAACGAGCTGTCCGTGAGGTGATGCCGTCGACGCACCTTCGTGGCTGGATCGACGCTGGTTTCACGGGAGGGGAAGAGCCACTGCCAGCTTTCACCCGCCTTGGGATACTTCCGGGCCAGCCCTTCGGGCAGCCACACGCCGGGCAACTGGTCCGCCCGGTCCTGCTCCCAGAGGCCGCGCAGCTCGACCAGCCTCTGCCTCAGCAACGGCCCCAGCTTCCCGGGCAATACCGTGACGCGGTCCTTGTCGCCTTTTCCGGCCAGCACCTGCAACCGGCCCCGGTCCAGATCCAGATGATGGATCCGCAACCTGATGAGTTCCATCAGCCGCAGGCCCGCGCCATAGGCGAGTTCCGTCATCAACCGGTGCGTGCCGCTCATCGCGGCAAACAGCCGGCTGCATTCCTCGGCCGACCGCACGGTCGGCACCCGCTCACGGGGCCGGGCCCGGCGAAAATCGATCTCCCCCAACTCGCGGTGCAAGGCTGCCTGCATCAGGAAGACCAAGGCGTTCAAGGCCTGCTTTTGAGTCGAGGGACTGGCCCTGAGCCTGACCGCCAAATCGGACAAAAACGCCGCGACGTCTTCGGCGGTGGCGGCATAGGGTGAGCGCGGCACGATAAAGCGGGTGAATCGTGCCGCCCAGGCGCGGTACGTTTCCTCAGTTCTCCAGAGGAAACCCCGTTCCCTTGACGCTTTGATCAGGTCCCGTTCCCAGTCCGGTCCGCCCAGGTCTGCCGCCGCCAGTGGCGGTTCCTGTGCCGCTTGGCGCGCCGCCGGCCGGCGAATGGCCGCCGGCGCTGGAGGGGAGGCACCGCCAGCCCGGGCCGCGCGATAAAACCAGCGCAAGGCCTCCCTGGCTGGAGTGGTGGTTTGGCTTTCCCTGATCTCGAGGTATTGCCGCGCCAGTTCGGCGCTGACGGGAACATGCCGGGTTTTACAGAAACGGAGAAAGGAGATGATCTCCCGCGTGTAAGTCGCCGGCTGCACCGGAGGAAACCCGGTGGCGGCCAAGGCACCCTTCCAATTCGGAAATGACACAGGCTGCTTGTCCATAATGGTAGCGGCCCGCTGCTGGATTCCAGTGCGGCTATTTGCGGGGCCTACCGCAACCCCAAAAAGCCGCACTCAAAAACTCAGCGCTTGAGTCACAGTCTTTTGCAGCATGAAATACCGCCATGAACTCCACTCCAGTGCCGCGTTCGAGTGCGGCATAATAACACTGTTAGCCAAATGGCTTCGCATTTCTATCTACCGGATGCCGCCAAGCCGCGTCACAAGCAGCTCAAGCGGCTGATACTCGCCGTTCGAGATATGCAGCAAGCAGGCTCAGCGCTTAAAGCCGCGGCTGCGTTGAAGGGAGATGATCCGATACGCGCGCATCTGATCTCGATCGCCGTCGTCTACTACGCTCGACCGTTTGTTCCGACCCGGGGGTATCCGCGAATTTCCGGGAAGCTGGAGCGATTCGACGACTCGTCGACCAAGAAGACTCATGATTTCGTCTGCGGTTGGAGAGATGCGGCTGTCGCGCATAGTGAGGACCAGTTGAACGATGTGGAGTTCATCCCCAAAGGTTCGAAGATTCAGATGCGCACTGCCGATGGGAAGGAAGCTGAGTTGACGTTGGCCTCGCACGGTGAGTTCTATCGCGGACCGAAGTTTCCGTCTTCACTCATCGATAGATTTATCGACTTGTGCGCACTTCAGGAGGGCAGAATCAAAAGCGAGACATCCCGACAGAAAGAAGAGCTGTTCCATGAGTTCATCAAGCCGCCGAAAACGGGCTAACAAGGCGCCAGAGCCAACGACCACAGCCGTCACGCCTCGTGCTCCCTAATCCATTTTCGAAGTGAAACTCCCGACTCCAAATCCGAATATCGCACGAGTCGCGCCGGCTGTGGTCGTGGCTCATCTTTGACGTTAGGCAAAAAACTACCCTATGGAAACAATCACGATCAGCGTCCAAGGTTCAGCCGAAGAACCGTATTCGGTCGAATTCCGAAAAGACGGCACGAACCTCACCGCATATTGTTCATGCCCTGCAGGTGAAGTCGGACAGTACTGCAAACATCGGTTTCGCATATTGCAGGGCGAAATCGAAGGTGTCGTCGGCGACCGAACGGAAGATGTGAAGCGGGTCGCTTCATGGCTCGCGGGCACAGACGTCGAGGCAGCGATGGCCGAGTTGGCGCGCGCCGAGGCGCTCTTCGAGCAAGCAAAGAAGGACGTTTCTCTCCTGAAGAAAAAGTTGGCTCGTGCACTCACAAACTAAAAACCGGAAGCCTAACAAGGCGCCAGAGCCAACGCTGGGGCTGGTCACGCCTCGTGCTTTCGTATCCACTTCCGAAGGTATGAAAAAGGGGATAAAGGGGTCAGGGATAAAGGGGTCAGGTTTTAATGTTTAATATTCGTGGGCTGGCACCGTTGGAGGATCTGACATTAAACAGTAAAACCTGACCCCCTTGTTTCCCGTTCCGCTTCCTTCCATCTAGGATTCCTCCCTGCAC
>Ga0163153_10002187_pt1 | contig 29195 bp, 23 predicted proteins | sample OliLakLV19MP6IB1_FD_148629 | JGI IMG/M metagenome (GOLD analysis project Ga0163153, IMG submission 148629) | Freshwater microbial mat bacterial communities from Lake Vanda, McMurdo Dry Valleys, Antarctica - Oligotrophic Lake LV.19.MP6.IB-1 | ecosystem: Environmental > Aquatic > Freshwater >...
CCCCCCGCCGATGCTGTCGCGCAAGTCGTTGGGTCGGTGCTCCACTGCCGTCGCGTCGTGGCCGTTCCTCAGCGGCGGCGGCAGCGAGCGGTCCTCGAGCGCGAGGTCGTAGGTGACCGTGGCGCCGTACGCGTTGGGCGCGTCGGGATCGACGCGCACCTTGTCGAAAACGAGCAGCCGGGTGCCGAGCTGGAACCCCTCGCTCAAGTCGTGCGTCACCAGGAAGATGGTCATCTGCGTGGCCCGCCACAGGCGGCGGATGAGCTCGTGCATCGACGCGCGCGTGCCCGGATCGAGGGCGCCGAAGGGCTCGTCGAGCAGAAGGATCTTGGGGCGCCGGATGAGCGCTTGGGCAATCGCCAGCCGCTGCTGCATCCCCCCGGACAGCGATGCCGGATAGGCGTGCCGCGCGCGCGTCAGGCCGACGGCCTCCAGCATCTCCTCCGCCTGCGCGATGGCGCGCCGGCGCGCCGCGCCGAACAGCCGGCCGAGAAACGCCGACTGCGCGAACTCGAGTCCGAGGATCACATTGTCTTGCACCGTCAGGTGCTGAAACACCGAGTAGCGCTGGAAGACGACGCCGCGGTCCGGATTGGGCTCGTCGTCCATGCGCACGCCGTCGAGCAGGATCTCACCCCGGCTCGGAGTCTCCTGCGACAGCAACATGCGCAGAAACGTCGTCTTGCCGCAGCCGCTGGCGCCGACGATCGAGCAGAATTCGCCGTGCTTCACCTCGAGGTTGATGCGCTCGAGGACGATGTCGCGCCCGTACTCCTTCCAGACGTTGCGTACCGAGATCAGGCTCATGAGCGCGCCTCGCCGGTTACCGCCCAGGGAAACGCCTTGCGCGAGAGCATCCGCAAGCTCGAGTCCATCATGTAGGCGAGCGCCGTGATCCACGCGACGTAGGGGATGATCACGTCCATCGCGAGGTAGCGGCGCACCAGGAAGATCCGGTAGCCGAGCCCGTCGGTCGCGGCGATCGCCTCGCTGGCGATGAGAAAGAGCCAGGCCGGTCCGAGCGATAGCCGCACCGCGTCGACCAGGCGCGGCATGATCTGCGGCAGGACCACGCGGGTGATGATCTGCCATGTCGAGGCGCCCAGCGTCTGCGCCTTGATGAGCTGTTCGAACGGAATCTCGCCGACCCGCAACGCCAGGTCGCGGATCAGAAACGGAGTGATGCCAATCACGATCAGCACGATCTTGCCGACTTCGCCGAGGCCGAAGACGATGAAGAGGATCGGCAGCAACGCGAGCGGCGGCACGACCGAGATCACCGAGATCGCGGCGCGCAGGGTGGTCGTCACGTAGGGAATGAGACCGACCGCGACGCCGCCCACCAAGCCGATGCCGGTGCCGACCGTCAGGCCGATGGCGAGGCGTTCGAGGCTGGCAGCGGTGTCGTTCCAGAAGATGTAGGTTCCCGTGCGCGCGTCGGGTTCCAGCGCCATGCGCTGCATCGAGTCGACGAACGCGCTGGGCGCGGGCAGCAACTTGTCGTTGGGATTTTCGGCGAGGCGCACGGCCGAGGCGAGGGTGTAGGCGACGACGACCAAGAGAAACGGAGCGATCGTCAACGAGACCGAGGCGGTTCGCCCCGGTCTCCGGTTGATGAGTCGTCGCATACGCTGAGCCCGTCGCGCCGTTCGCTGCTTGTCACAGCTTGCCGGCTGCGGCCATCTCCATATAGGTCGGGTCGAAGCGCAGCTTGATGCTGTCCTTGTCGCCCATCACCTTGCCGGCGGCGAAGCCGATGCCGACCGCGTCGGCGCTCTTCGCTCCTTCGCCGAGCAGGTTGTGCGCGAATAGGAAGGTGCGCACGTATTCCATGGTCTTCATCAAGTCGGCGCTCGCGGTGAACGTCACCGCTTCCGCCGGGGTGTAGAACATCTTCGTCGTCGCTAGCTGGCTGTTGTAGCCCGCGAGGTCCGTCCCAGCGGCAGTCGCCATCGCCGTCCGCACGGCAGTGCCGGCGGCGTCTTCTTTCGCCATGGTCGCCATCAGCTCGTACCAGGCGCCGACGAGCGCCTTGCCGAACTTCGGATTGTCCGCGAGCGTCGCCGTGTTCACGACCATCAGGTCGATGATCTCACCCGGGATCTGGCTCGAGTCGAAGAGACGCTTGGCACCGGGATGCTTCAGCACCTCGGTGAGCTGCGGGTTCTAGGTGACCACAACCTTGACGTCGTCCGAACTCGAGAAAGCCGACACGATGTCGGCGTCCGAGGTGTTGACCACAGTGAGTTCCTTCTCGGTCAACTTCACCGAATCGAGCGCACGGGCGAGCAGGTAGTGCGACACCGACAGTTCGACGAGGTTGATCTTCTCGCCCTTCAGGCCCTTCAACTCCAAGCCGCTCTTGGCGACGATGCCGTCGTTGCCGTTGGAGAAGTCGCCGGTGATCAGCGCCGTCGAATCGACCCCGCCGGCGGCGGGAATGCTGAGCGCGTCCATGTTCGTCATCGAACAGCCGTCGAAGGCGCCCGCGGTGAACTGGTTGATCGACTCGATGTAGTCGTTGATCTGAACGATCTCGACCTCGATACCGTACTTGTCGGCCCACTTCTTCATCAGGCCGGAATCGGCGAGCTGACCCCACGGCATCCAGCCGACATAGATCGACCAGGCGACGCGGAATTTGGTTTTTTCGGCGGCCTGCGCCGGGGTGATCCCGGCAGCGCAGATGCCGATCAGGGCGAGCGCAAAAATCCAACGCTTGGGTGCGAGCATGCGGCTTTCTCCTATCTACGTGGTTGGGCTTGAAAGTTCGCAATTGGCAACAGCACGGAGCGTGCCACGCGCCGCAACGGCTACCGTGTTCGCCAGGCGCCGCGCAGAGCCAATGATCGAAGCCCGGTGCCACCGCCGCAGGCAATGTCTGCCTGAAAGCTGGGCAGTTGCCGCGAACTTCGTCCGTTGCGTGCACGCCGTTGACGCCCATGCGGCTTTTCGGCCATGACGGTTGCGGAGGCCAGCTATGAAGCGACAGATAGAGATCGGCGCCAGCGCGGCGCGTGTCTTCGGTGTTTTGATCGAAAAGGCGCTGACGACGCCGGACCAGTACCCGCTGACGCTCAATTCGGCGACGACCGGGTGCAACCAGAAGAGCAACCGCTTCCCGGTTCTCGATCTCTCCGAGGACAAGGTTCTGCTCGCGCTCGAACGGCTGGAGGAGAAGTACCTCGTCCGCCGCGTCTACCCGGGCAACAGCCGCGTCGAAAAGTTCTGCCACAACGGCAAAGACGCGCTCGGGCTCGATACGCCGATGCTCGCCGTGCTCGCCGAACTGCTCATGCGCGGGCCGCAGTCGGCCGGCGACCTGCGCGCACGCGCTGGCCGCATGACGCCCCTGGCATCGCTCGAGAGCCTGATGGATCTCGTCGCCCGGTTGATCGAACTGGACTTCGTCGAGCGGCTGCCCCCGCTTCCCGGCTCGCGCGCCGAGCGCTACGTGCAGCTCCTGAGCCCGGGATTGCACCCGATCGAACCCGGCGTCGCAACGGCCTACGCTCCGAGCCCGGCGGCTGCAGCGGTCGCCGCGGCCCCCGACCTCGTCGCCCGCGTCGAGCGCCTCGAAGAGGAGGTCGCCCGCCTGCGCGAGTTGGTCGAACGCCTGGCGCACTGAATCTAGCCTGGGTTGCCAGCCCGTTGAAAATCCGGATGTGCTTCGAGACGCGCCTACCGGCGCTCCTCAGCACGAGCGCTTTTTTCTAGGTAAACTAGGCTTTCCGTTCGCCCTGAGGAGGCGCGAAGCGCCGTCTCGAAGGGCGTTCCAATTTTTCGACGGGCTCGGGGCGAACGGGGAAGGCGGATCCGGTGGAGCTGGGGATTGCAGCACCTAGCGCAGCCCGTTCGTGCTGAGCTTGTCGAAGCATGAGCTCCTGGTACTAGCAGCCCTTCGACGGGCTCAGGGCGAACGGGATGATTGCGCTGCGAACGTGATCAGCCGCTTGTCCTCGGCCGATTGATGGTTACGCTGGCTTCGTAAAGCGAGGTTCAATGGATATCAATCGATTCACGGAAAAGTCACAGGAAGCACTGCGCGCGGCGCAATCCGTCGCGTCGCGGCGCAATCATCAAGGTGTCGACGTCGAGCATCTGCTGCTCGCGTTGCTCGAACCCAAAGACGGGCTGGCGCGCGCCGTCATCCATGCCAGCGGCGTCGACCCGAACGTCATCGACCAGGGCCTCGGCAAGGCGCTCGAGAAGATCCCCCAGGTCAAAGGACCTGCGGCCGGGCCCGAACAGATCTACATCACCAACCGCCTGAACCAGGTCCTGCAACGTGCCGAAGATGAGGCGAAGAACCTCAAGGACGAATACGTCAGCGTCGAGCACCTGCTGCTCGCCGCCCTCGAGGGCGGCGGCGAGACCCGTCGGCTCCTCGCCGACAACGGCGTCACCCGCGACACACTCATGCAAGCGCTGCAGAAGATCCGCGGTTCGCAACGGGTCACCAGCGCGAATCCAGAGGCGACCTACCAATCCCTCGAAAAGTACGGCCGCGATCTCACCCAACTCGCCGCGCAGGGCAAGCTCGACCCCGTCATCGGTCGCGACGACGAAGTCCGCCGCGTCATTCAGGTCCTGTCGCGGCGCACGAAGAACAATCCCGTGCTCATCGGTGAGCCCGGCGTCGGCAAGACCGCCATCGTCGAGGGCCTCGCGCAGCGGATCATCCGCAACGACGTGCCGGAGTCGCTGCGCGACCGCCGCATCGTCGCGCTCGACATGGGCGCGCTCGTCGCCGGCGCGAAGTTTCGCGGCGAGTTCGAAGAGCGGCTCAAGGCGGTTCTCAAGGAAGTACAGGACTCCGGAGGGACCGTCGTCCTGTTCATCGACGAGTTGCACACCGTCGTCGGAGCGGGCGCGGCGGAAGGCGCGATGGACGCGAGCAATCTGCTCAAGCCGATGCTCGCGCGCGGCGAATTGCACTGCATCGGCGCCACCACGCTCAACGAATTCCGCAAGTACATCGAAAAAGACGCCGCCCTCGAGCGGCGCTTCCAGCCCGTGCTCGTCAACCAGCCCTCGGTCGAAGACACCATCTCCATCTTGCGCGGACTGCGCGAGCGCTACGAGGTTCATCACGGCGTGCGGATCAAGGACGCTGCGCTGGTGACCGCGGCGGTGCTGTCGCACCGCTATATTCCGGACCGCTTCCTGCCGGACAAGGCGATCGACCTGGTCGACGAAGCCGCGGCGAAGCTGCGCACCGAGATCGACTCGATGCCGACCGAACTCGACGAAGTCTCACGGCGGGTCATGCAGCTCGAGATCGAGCGCGAGGCACTGCGCAAGGAGACCGACCAGGCGTCGCGCGAACGGCTCGACAAGCTCGAGAAGGAACTCGGCGACCTCCGCCCCGAAGCCGACGCGTTGCGCGCCCGCTGGGAGCGGGAGAAGGGCGCGGTGGGTCACCAGCGCGACATTCGCCGCCAGCTCGAGGAGGCCAAGCTCGAGATGGAGAAGGCCGAGCGCGAGTACGACCTGAACCGCGTCGCCGAACTCAAGTACGGCACTCTGATCGAACTCGAGAAGCAACTCGCCGCCGCGCAGCCCGGCGAAGGCGAGCAGCCGGCGCTGCTGAAGGAGGAAGTCGACGAAGACGACATCGCCGAGGTGGTGTCGCGCTGGAGCGGGGTGCCGGTGACCAAGCTCCTACAGGGCGAAATGGAGAAGTTGGTGCACCTCGAGGACCAGCTCCACCAACGCGTGATCGGCCAGGACGAGGCCGTCACAGCCGTCTCCGACGCGGTGATCCGGGCACGCGCCGGCATCAAGGATCCCGGGCGTCCGATCGGCTCGTTCATCTTTCTCGGCCCGACCGGCGTCGGCAAGACGGAACTGGCGCGCGCGCTGGCTGAGTTCTTGTTCGACGATGAGGACGCGATGATCCGGCTGGATATGTCGGAGTATATGGAAAAGCACACCGTCGCCCGGCTGATCGGCGCGCCGCCGGGATACGTCGGCTTCGAGGAGGGTGGACAGCTGACCGAAGCCGTGCGGCGCCGGCCGTACTCGGTCCTGTTGTTCGACGAGATCGAGAAGGCGCATGCCGATGTGTTCAACGTCCTGCTGCAGCTTCTCGACGACGGGCGGCTGACGGATGGCCACGGTCGAGTCGTCGACTTCAAGAACACGGTCGTGATCATGACGTCGAACATCGGCAGCCAGCACATCCTCGAGTACCCCGGCGGCGACAGCCCCGAGGCGTACGCCGGCATGCGCGATCTGGTGTTGCATGCACTGCGCGGCGCATTCCGGCCGGAGTTCCTCAATCGCGTCGACGAGATCGTGGTGTTCCACGGCTTGACGCGCGATCAGCTCAAGCTGATCGCGACGATCCAGCTCGCGCGAATCCGGGAGCGCTTGGAGGAGCGCAAGATCGACCTCGAACTCACGCCGGCGGCGCTCGAGCACTTCGCCAGCAAGGGATACGACCCGGTGTATGGCGCGCGGCCGTTGAAGCGCTTGTTGCAAAAGGAAATCGAGACCGGACTCGGTCGCCGGATCATCGCCGGAGAGATCGTCGACAACTCACGCGTGGTCGTCGATTACGAAGGCGAGCGCGTGACGTTTTCGTGCACGCCGCTCACCGCGGTGGCGTGAATCATCGGGGGCCGCTGCGGTAGCGGCGGTCCCCTTTCTACTCGGCAAAGTTGCGACACTCGTACTCCTGCCTTGCACACCTAGGCCCTGCGGCTAGAATCGGGTTGAATCTCGGGCGAGAGAAACGAGGCAACGGATGACGTGACCATCGAGATCCGTGCAACGGGGGAAGCGAGGACCTGCAAACCGATACCTGCCAAAGGAGGAACCGGCATGGAGCACAGGCGATCCGAGTTTGAAGAGCTGATCCAGCAGGATCGGGCATCCCGCGGGGCACAGGACTGGACGGGAACGTTTCTCGAATACCTCGACGTGGTCCGCGCGGACCCGCGCATCCCGAAGCTGGCGCACTTTCGGATGCACGAGATGATCAGCCAGCCGGGCCATCACCACATCACCGCGACGGACGACCCGAAGGTCAAACGGCTGTTCGGAGACGAACCCGTCAAGGTCTTCGACTTCTTCGCCGATTCCTTCTTCGGTATCGAACGCGTTACCGCGCAGATCGCCCGCTACTTCCACTCCGCAGCGCTCAAAGGCGAAGAGAGCCGCCAGGTTCTCTATTTGATGGGACCGGTCGGTTCCGGCAAGAGCTCGCTCGCCGAGCGCCTCAAGCAGGGACTCGAGGAGAGCCCCGCCTTCTACGCCCTCGAGGGCTGCCCGATGAACGAGGAGCCGCTGCATCTGATCCCGCGCCACCTGCGGCGCGAGTTCGAAAAGATGCTCGGCGTTCATATCGAAGGCGACCTCTGCCCGATCTGCCGCTACCGCCTGGTCGAAGAGTTCGCCGGCAAGTACGAGGAGATGCCGATCGTGCTGCGGCGCCTCTCGCGGCGCAAGCGCATCGGCTTCGGCGTCGTCCCGCCGGTCGACCCGAACAACCAGGACACGTCGGTGTTGATCGGCAGCGAGGACATCTCCAAGCTCGACCGCTACTCCGAGGGCGACCCGCGGGTGCTCGACCTCAACGGCGCGCTCAACGTCGGCAACCGCGGCATGGTCGAGTTCATCGAGGTCTTCAAGAACGAGACCGAGTACCTACACGCGATGATCACGGCGACGCAGGAGAAGGTGATCCCCGCCCCGGGGCGGCACGGCATGGTCTACGTCGACACCGTCATCGTCGCGCACTCGAACGAGGCCGAGTGGCAGAAGTTCAAGGCCGATCACACCAACGAGGCGATCCTCGACCGCGTCGTCGTCGTCAAGGTGCCCTACAACCTGCGCCTCTCTGAAGAGGTCAAGATCTACGGGAAGATCATCCGCAACTCGGACTTCAAGGCGCACGTTGCGCCACATACGCTCGAAGTCGCATCGATGTTCGCCATCCTTTCGCGCCTCGAGCCGTCGGCGAAGTGCGACCTGATGACCAAGCTGCGCCTGTACAACGGCGAGGAGGTCGTCGAGAAGGGCAAGACCAAGAAGCTCGACGTCAGCGAACTGCAAGACGACGCCAAGCGCGAGGGCATGTCGGGCGTGTCGACCCGCTTCGTCATGAAGGCACTCGATAACGCGTTGTCCGACAACGTCGAGGGAGAGTGCATCAACCCGATCAGCGTGCGCGAGTCGCTGATCAACATGACCCGCGAGGCCGAGCTGCCCGACGACACGCGCAAGCTCTATCTCGAGTTCCTGCGCGACACCCTCCACAAGGAATACCTCGAGATTCTCGAGACCGAGATCACCAAGGCGTTCGTCTATTCCTACCAGGAACAGGCCGATGCGCTGTTCCAGAACTACCTCGATCACGCCGAAGCGTTCGTCAACCGGACCAAGGTCAAAGACCTCAATACCAAAGAGGAACTCGAGCCCGACGAGGCGTTTCTCAAGTCGATCGAGGAGCAGATCGCCGTCGTCGGCACCTCCGCCGAGGGTTTCCGCCAGGAAGTCATCGCCTTCCTGTGGGCGTCGAGCCGGCGCGGCGAGAAGGTCTCGTACTCCAGCTACGAGCCGCTCAAAGACGCGATCGAGAAGCGGCTGATGACGTCGGTGCGGGAGATCAGCCGGATCGTCACCAAGGCACGCATGCGCGACGATGATCAGGGCGAACGCTACGACGCCATGGTGACGAACCTGCTCGCGAACGGTTACTGCACGAGTTGTGTCGACGTCGTGCTCAAGTACGCCGCCAACAATCTCTGGAAGGACTGAGTTGCGCCACGGCGTGGCCCCCACGCACCGATGAGCCCGCCCAAAAGCAGCTTCCGGCCATTTCTTCCCTCCGGCGCGGAGCGCAGCGACCGCACCGCCAGCGACCGCGCGCGGCATCGACAAAAGGTCCGTGAGTCGATTCGCGACAACATCGCCGACATCGTCGCCGAGGAATCGATCATCGGCCAAGACCGCGACCGGGTCATCAAGGTGCCGATCCGCGGCATCAAGGAGTACCGTTTCGTTTACGGCGACAACGCCCCCGGGGTCGGCCAAGGCGATGGCGATGTCGAAGAGGGGCAGGTTCTCGGACGCAAGCAGGGGCCGGGACAGGCGGCGGGGCAGGCGGGCGATCAGCCCGGGGTCGACTACTACGAAACCGACGTCACGCTCGACGAGCTCGTCGAGATCATGTTCCAGGATCTCGATCTGCCCGATCTCGAGCGCAAGCGCTTGCGCGAGGTCGAAGCGTTGCGCCAATCGAAGCGCAAGGGCTACCGGCCGAAGGGCATCCGCGTCCATCTCGACAAGCGCGAGACGGTGCGCGCCAAGCTGCGCCGCGAGCTCGCTGCCGGCCGTCGCAACGAAGGGGAGGGCAGCGAGGCGCCGGAGCGGTTTCCATTCCACGAGGACGACCTGACGTATCGGCATCGGAGCCCCGAGACGCGGCCGGAGTCGAACGCGGCGGTGATCTGCATCATGGACACGTCGGGGTCGATGGACACGATGAAGAAGTACCTGGCGCGCTCGTTCTTCTTCCTGCTCTACCAGTTCATCGTCACCAAGTACCGCAAGGTGGAGGTCGCGTTCGTCGCCCACCACACGGCGGCGACGGAAGTGACCGAGGCCGAGTTCTTTCACAAGGGCGAGGCGGGCGGCACGCTGATCTCATCGGGCTACCAGCGGGCGCTCGAGATCATCGAGGCGCGCTACCATCCGGAACTCTGGAACGTCTACGCGTTTCACTGTTCGGACGGCGACAACTTCGACTCGGACAACCCTGCGGCGCTGCGGCTCGCCAAACAACTCACCGACGTCTGCAACCTCTTCGGCTACGGCGAGATCAAGCCGCTCGGTTCGCGCCACTACGAGAGTTCGATGCTCGGCCTGTTTCGCCGTCTCGAAGCCGACAACTTCCAGACGGTGCTGATCGAGGGACGTGAAGACGTCTGGCCGAGTTTCCGCGCGCTGCTATCCAAGGATCGGGCTGCAGGCGGATGACGACCGAGTTCGACATCGCCGATCTCGAGGAGTGGGACGAGCGCATTCGCGAACGCGTCGACGGCTTCGGGCTCGACTGTTTCCCGCAGGAGTTCGAGGTCTGCGACCATCATCAGATGCTCGGCTACATGTCGTACTCGGGCATGCCGTCGCACTACCCGCATTGGTCGTATGGCAAGTCCTACGAGAAGCTGAAGACGCTTTACGACTACGGCGTCGCCGGGCTGCCGTATGAGATGGTGATCAACTCCAACCCGTCGATCGCCTACCTCATGCGCGACAACTCGCTGTTGCTGCAGATCCTCACCATCGCCCACGTCTACGGCCACAACGACTTCTTCAAGAACAACGCGACGTTTCGCAGCATCCGGCCGGAATACGCGCTGGCAACCTTCAAGGCGCAGGCGCGGCGCATCCGCGCCTACGTCGAGGACCCGAGCATCGGCATCGACCGGGTCGAACCGTTGCTCGACGCCGCGCACGCGATCGCGTTCCAGTGTCGGCGCAACCTGGCAGTGCGCAAACCGGTCGGCGCGGAATCTGCCGACGGTGCCTACCGCCTTCCCGTGCATCCGGAAGAAGACCTGCTGTTGTTCCTGCGCGACCACAACCCGGCGTTTACCGATTGGGAGAAGGACCTGCTGACGATCGTCCACGAGAGCACGCTGTACTTCATTCCGCAGATCGAGACCAAGATCATGAACGAGGGCTGGGCGACGTTCTGGCACAAGCGGATCCTCGACTCGATCGACCTGCCGCACGATCTGCGCATCGAGTTTCTCGTCCGGCACAACCAAGTGGTGCGACCGACGCCAGGTCAGCTCAACCCCTACCATCTCGGACTCAAGATCTGGGAGCGCCTCGCGGGCGACGCTGAACCCGGCGACGATGCGTGCGCGCGGCTGTTCGAGATCCGCGAATCCGACCGCGACACGGCTTTCTTGCGCCGCCATCTCGACGAAGAGCTGATCCGCGAACTCCATCTGTTCGAATACGTCGAGCGCGGCGAGCAACTCGTGGTCACCCGCGTCGCCGACCGCGACGGCTGGAAGCAGGTGAAGGAGACGCTGCTGCGCTCGATCGGAATGAACGCGATTCCGGTGATTCGCATCATCGACGCGGACTATCTCGGCCGCCGCAGTCTGTATCTGCGGCACGAGCACGACGGGCGCGATCTCAGCCTCGAATCGGTGGAGAAGACGCTCGCCTACGTCTATCGCCTGTGGCAGCGCGACATTGCGCTCGAAACCGAGCTGCGCGGCAAACGCCGGCTGCTCACCTTCGGCGCAGCAGGCTTCGCCGACCGCGCCCTCGATTCGTGACGCTGCGGCGGCGAACCCATCGCACGACTCCTCCCCCCGTGGCCCCGTGGCGATTCGCGGCTGGGTTTTGGAGCGCAAGGCCGCCTGCCTCGTTCGCGGGCTGCCGCGGGACGGACAATCTACTCTTCTGCACCGACCAACGGGTTGACCGCCTGGAGCGTGGGAAAGCGGCTGAAGTCGCGATCCACGGTCCACAGGGCCCGCACCCCGTGCGCGAGGCAGAGCGCGGCGATGCGCGCGTCGTGGATTTTGGGGCCGGCGACTCTCCCGGTTGCCAGCAGCGGGCGCAGCGTGGGCCAGTGCTCTGCGCCTTCACCGAGAAGCAGCAGGCTCGGCGATTCGATCCACGCATCCACCTGCTCGAGAGCGTCGGCGAGAGGCGTCGATGGAGCGTGGATCCGGGGATGAGTCGCGACGGCGAGAAACTCGTGCACGCAGGGCCAGGGGATCGCCCAAGCGGTGCGCGCCTCGGCCAGCGAGCGCAGGCAGTCGGCTGCGCGATCATGCCACTGCTCGTCCCTGCGGTGGGCGTAGACCAGAATGTTGGTATCGACCGCGATCACGTCCCGCGCCCTTCGTACGCAGCCTCGCGTATGCGTTCCCAATCCGCGCTGCGAAACTCGGGTTGCAAGCCGTTGCCCGCAAAGCTGGCGTCGCGCAGGCGAAAGGCGCGCTGCTCGAGCCGTTCACGCAGGACCGCGCGCAGTCCGGCTTCGATGAGTTCGCGTAGCGTCGTACGCTCGCGCGCGGCCAGTTCACCGCGATCAAAGGTCACTAGGGAACGCGGACGGATTCAGCGCCGCCCGCACCCGCGCTGCTCTCGCCATAGCTGCGGCAGAGGTCTATGTACGCCGTATCCAAACGTTTCGGAGGCGGGCATGAAGCAGACGATCTTCCGCACCTGCACGCTGTGCGAAGCCACCTGCGGCCTGGCGATCGATGTCGATGACGGCAACATCGTCAACGTCCGTGGCGACGAAGACGATCCGTTCTCGCGCGGGTATATCTGCGCCAAGGGCGTCGCCATCGGTGCCGTGCATGCCGACCCCGACCGTCTGCGTCAGCCGCTGCGCCGCAACGAACGTGGCGACTTCGAACCGGTCGGCTGGGACGAGGCCTTCGCGGCGATCGCCACGCGTCTCCGCGCCATCCAGGCCGAGCACGGCAAGGACGCGGTCGCGCTCTACGTCGGCAACCCGATCATCCACAACCACGGCGCGCTGCTCTTGCGGCAGTCGCTGATGAACGCGCTCGGCAGCCGCAATGTCTACAGCGCGTCTTCCCAGGACACCGCACCGCGGTTCGTCACCAACTACTACCTCTATGGCAGTGCGCTCGCCGGACCGGTGCCCGATATCGACCGCAGCGACTACCTGCTCTGCATCGGCGCCAACCCGTACGTCTCCAACGGCAGTGCCTGGACCGCGCCCGATCTCAAGGGGCGCCTGCGGGCGCTGCGCCAACGCGGCGGCAAGTTGGTCGTCGTCGACCCGCGCCGCAGCGAGACAGCGCGCGAGGCCGATGAGCACATTGCCATCCGCCCCGGCGGCGACGTCGCCTTGCTCTTTGCGATGGCCGCGACTCTCGTCGACGAAGGTCTCGTCGACCGCGAGCGCGTCGCGGCGCAGACCCGTGGGTGGGACGAGGTCGAATCCCGCTTGCGGCGGGTAGATCGCGACGCGGCTGCGGCGGCGACCGGCATCGAGCGCGGCACCATCGAACGCTTGGCGCGTGATTTCGCACACGCGAAGCAAGGCGTCGCGTACTCGCGAATTGGCGTCTGCAACAACCGCTTCGGCACGTTGGCGACCTACGCCACCGACCTCCTCAACATTCTCACCGGACGCCTCGGCCGCGTCGGTGGCGCCATGTTCCCCCGGCCTGCGATCGACCTGGTACCGCTGGCCCGCGTCGCCGAGATGGAAGGCCACGGGCGCTGGCGCAGCCGGGTACGCGGCTTGCCCGAAACTCTCGGCGATCTGCCCTCCGGGTGTCTGGCCGAGGAGATCGAAACTCCCGGCCCCGGGCAGGTGCGGGCGTTGATCACCTTTGCCGGCAACCCCGTCTTGTCGGTTCCGAACACCAAGCGGCTGCGCAGCGCCCTCGGGCAGCTCGAACTGATGGTGTCGATCGACCTCTACGTCAACGAGACCACACGGCACGCCGATTTCATCTTGCCACCGGCGTGGTCGTTGGCTGAGGAGCACGTCGATATCCTGTTCCCAGCATTCTCGGTGCGCAACATCGCGCGCTGGTCGCCGCCCGTCGTCGAACCGGCGGCGGGCGAGCGGGCCGACTGGGAGATCCTGCTCGAACTCACCGAGCGGCTCGGCGGTGGACCCATGGGGATGCCGGTGCTCGATGCGCCCCTGCGTTGGGCCAAAGGGCTCGGCTACCGATGGAACCCGACGGCGACGCTCGACCTGTTACTCCGCCTCGGACCGTACGGCGACCGGTTCCTGCCCTGGAGCCAGGGACTCAACATGAAAAAGCTGAAGGCAGCGCCGCACGGGATCGACCTCGGGCCACTCGAAGAAGGCACGGCCCATCGCGTCTGCCACGCGGGAGGTCGTGTCGACTTGGCGCCGACGTCGTTGCTCACCGCACTCGACGACTGGCTCGGCGAGCAGCTGAACCGAGGCGCCGCGGGCACGCTCTCCCTGATCGGCCGCCGCGACGTCCGCACCAACAACTCGTGGATGCACAACATCCCAGCGCTTGCCGCGGGCCGCGATCGTTGTCTGCTGTTGGTGCACCCGGAAGATGCGGCGAGGGTTGGGGTTGGCGACGACGACCTGGCCGAACTCGAGAGTCGCGTGCACACCGGCCAGGTGCGTGTCCGTCTGAGCACCGACATGATGCCGGGCGTCGTCAGTCTGCCGCACGGCTGGGGCCATGCAGAAACCGAACCGTGGCAGCGGGTCGCAGCGCAGCAACCGGGAGTCTCGGCAAACGATTGGACCGACGATCAGGACCTCGAGGCCGTCGTCGGCCAATCGATCCTCAACGGCGTGGCCGTGCGCCTGCGGCCGCTGCCGGGCAGCGCGCAAACCCTGGAGGATGGAGCGCGACCTACTCCAGGCTAACCAGCAGCGCGACCGCGGTCGCGGCGATCGCCTCGCCACGGCCGATCTCGCCGAGCCCTTCGTTCGTCTTCGCCTTGATGCTGACCGCGTCGTTCGGGCAGTCCAGCAGCGCCGCGATCCGCGCGCGCATGCGCGCGACGTGCGGTCGGATCCGCGGCCTTTCGGCGTGCACGGTTACATCGACGTTGGCGACAGTGAAGTTTCGCGCCCGCACCAGAGCGATGACTCGCGCCAGCAAAGTGGCGCTGTCCGCACCGGCGAAATTCGGGTCGGTGTCGGGGAAGTGCTGGCCGATGTCGCCGAGCGCGAGCGCCCCGAGCAGGGCGTCGCACAGAGCGTGCAGCACGACATCGCCGTCGGAGTGTCCCAGCGGACCATGGGTGTGGGGGATCTCGACGCCGCCGAGGACGAAACGCCGGCCGGCGACGAGGCGGTGCAAATCATAGCCGTGGCCGATACGCAGGTTCATCACACCTCGCCTCGGGTCAAAACGGCGCCTGCGCGACGCTCGGACCGGCGAGCCGGATGACGTCGATCTCGGTTCCGGCGGCGAGCACGCCGCTCCCTGGTGTGGCAATGGCGAGTCCATCGCACAACGACATCGAACGCAACACCCCTGAGCCTTGGCTTCCGGTGGTACGTGCCAGCCAGCGCCCGTCGCGCACCTGCAGGGAGACCCGCACGAATTCCGTCACGGTGGGCGCCGTGCGTACCGCAGTTTCGAGCCGCGCCCGGACCACCGGCAGGTGCGGTTGCGGGTGTCCACCCATGACGCGCAACGCCGGCCGGACGTAGAGGTAGAAGCAGACCAGCGATGAAACCGGGTTGCCCGGCAGCCCGAAGACCGGCACTCGGGCGTGGATGCCGAACGACAATGGCTTGCCGGGCTTTTGCGCCACCTTCCAGAACCTTTCTTCGACGCCGAGCGCCGTGAGCGCTTCGCGCACCACGTCGAAACAGCCCATCGAAACGCCTCCGGTCGAAATGACCATGTCGGCGCCGAGCGCGTCGGTGAACGCGGCGCGCGTCGCTGCCAACGTGTCGCCGACGATCCCGAGGAGGCGGGGGACACCGCCGGCCTCTTCGACGGCGGCAGCGAGCGTGTACGCGTTGCTGTTGGCGATCTGCCCGGGGGCGAGAGGCTCGCCGAGTTCGACGAGCTCGTCACCGGTCGCGAGGATTGCCACCACCGGCCGGCGGTACACGGGCAGCACCGCATGACCGAGGGACGCGGCCAGCCCGATATCGGCTGCCCGCAACTCGCGCGGCGCGGCGAGGGCGACGTCGCCGCAGCGAACGTCCTCGCCGGGCTGGCGGATGTTTTCGCCGCAAGCCGGGGCTGTGAGAATGACGACGCTTTCGCCGTCGCGCCGACAATCCTCGACCTTCACCACCGTATCGGCGTCGTCGGGGACGATGGCGCCGGTCATGATGGCCACTGCCGTTCCCGGGTCCAAGCGAATATCCGGCGCAGCGCCTGCGCCGATCGTTGCGACGACGCGGAGGGTTGTGACGCGGTCGGCTTCGAGGTCGGCATGGCGCAACGCGAAACCGTCCATGGCCGAATTGCGAAACGGCGGAACATCGCGTCGCGCGCATACGTCGCTGGCGAGCACGCGGGATCGCGCTTGGCCGAGGTGGATCCGTTCCGAGTCGACGGCGGCGATCGATGCGAGGATGGTGTGCAGCGCTTCGGCGACGGTTTTCATGGGCGATTGCAAGCTAGCCCCGGGTCGTAGCGCGAGTCCAGTCGGGCCTCTGCCGAGTTACAGTCCGTTGAGAAAGTCCCCTGGCCTTCGAGACGGCGCTGCGCGCCTCCTCAGGCCGAACGGAAAACCGAGCGCCTCGTCAGGCCGAACGGAAAACCGATTCCGTTCGCGCTGAGGAGCCCCGGAGGGGCGTCTCGAAGCGCCGGGCAGTTTTTGCGCGAGTCCAGTCGCGCCTCTGCCGAGCCCGCGCGCCGCTGGTCGCGGCTGGATCTGGGATGCTCGCCCGGTTGTGGTAACGTCCGGCGATGATTTTTCGGCGACAAGCGGCGGCGGGTGCGCGCCGCGAGGCGATGCCCTACCTGGTCGAAGATGTGATCGCCAGTCTCGCCGACGCGATCATCCTCACGGATTCGCACGGGCGGGTGACGATGGCCAATCAGGCGGCGCAGTCGCTCCTCCATCTTGCCGAGGTGCAACTCGTGGAGCGCGACGTAGCCGACGTCTTCGGGCGCATGCCGCGCCTGGCGCGCATGGTCGAGCGGACCCGCGAGACCGCGACCAATCAATCTTCGGGCGAAGAGAGGCTGCCGATGCTGCACGGAGACATCCCCGTGCGTGTCAGTTGCTCGCCGATCCGCGGGCCCGGTGGCGGGGTGACCGGTACGGCGCTGGTGATCCAGGACCTCAGTTACCAGCGCAAGCTCGAAGACGAGGCGCGCCGCAACGAGACCCTGGCACGTCTCGGTAGCCTCGTCGCAGGGCTTGCCCACGAGATCAAGAACCCGCTCGGCGGCATTCGTGGCGCGGCGCAGCTACTGGCGCGGCGTACGACGCAGGACGTCGACGCCACCTCTTACACCGGTGTCATCATCCGTGAGGTGGATCGTCTGGCCGCGCTGGTCGAACAGCTGCTCACTTTCGGATCGCCGCGGCGCCCCGAACTGAAACGACTCAACATTCATCGCATCCTCCATGATGTGTTGACGATCCTCAGCCCGGAAATCGACAACCGGGGGGTCAGGGTGCGCATGGAGATCGACCCCAGTTTGCCGGAGATCCTCGGCGACGCGGCGCAGCTGACGCAGGTTTTCCTCAATCTGCTCAAGAACGCGCTGGAGGTGATGGAAAGCGGCGGCAAGTTGACGTTGGCGACGCGGCTCGAGATGGATTTTCACATCCGCAGGGAGGCTGGAGTGGACGACGCTCGCGGGGCCGTGCGGCGTTCGCCTTCCCATGGCCAGTTTCTTCGGATAGGCGTTGGCGACGAGGGGCCGGGATTCCCGGTCGATCTCGCCGAGCGGGTGTTCGAACCGTTCGTGACGACGAAGGCGCGGGGAACTGGGTTGGGTTTGGCGATCTGCGGGCGGATCGTGGCGGCGCATGGCGGCGACATTCGCGCGGAGAATCGCCCGGAGGGCGGAGCACTGGTGACGGTGACACTGCCGTTGGCGGAAGCATGACGAAGACTGCAGGTACCGTTCTGGTCGCGGACGACGAGGACTCGATCCGCTGGGTGTTGGCGACGGCGCTCGGCGAGGTGGGCTATGACGTGGTGCAGGCCGAGCGCGGCGAGGCGGCGCTCGAACGCCTGCGTGCCGGCGGCATCGACGTGGCGCTGGTCGACATCAAGATGCCCGACCTCGACGGCCTGACATTGCTCACGCGGCTGCGCGAGGGCGAAGTGAAGACGCCGGTGATCATCATCACGGCGCAGAACACGATGAACAACGCGATCGAGGCGATGAAGCGGGGCGCCTACGACTACGTCACCAAGCCCTTCGACCTCGAAGAGGTCCAGCTGCTCGTCGAGCGCGCGCTCGAGATGGGGCGCCAGTCGTCGGACCTGCACCGGCTCGAAGAAGAGCACCGGCGGCGCTTCGAACTCGGCGTCGAAATCATCGGCAAGACTCCGGTGATGCAAGGGATTTTCAAGACCATCGGTCGCGTCGCGCAGACCGACGCGACCGTACTGATTCAGGGCGAGAGCGGCACCGGCAAGGAGCTGATCGGCCGCGCCCTGCATTCGCCCTCGCCGCGCTGGTCGGGACCGTTCGTCGCGCTCAATTGCTCCGCCGTGCCGCGCGAGTTGCTCGAGAGCGAGCTTTTCGGACACGAAAAGGGCGCCTTCACCGGCGCCATCGAGCAGCGCCCCGGCGTCTTCGAAGTCGCCAACGGTGGCACTCTCATGCTCGACGAGGTCGGCGACATGCCGCTCGAACTCCAGGCGAAACTGCTGCGCGTCATCCAAGAGAAAGAGCTGACCCGCATCGGCGGCCGCGAGGTCATCAAGATCGACTGTCGCATCCTGGCGGCGACGCACCGCGATCTCGAGGCCATGGTGAAGACCGGCACATTTCGCGAGGACCTCTATTTCCGGCTCAAGGTCGTGCCGCTCACCGTGCCGCCGCTGCGCGACCGCCGCGGCGACATCCCCGAGCTGATCGATTACTTCATCACCAAGATCAATCGCGAAATGGGCACCGGCATCACCGGCGTGGCGCGCGAGACCCGCGAACTGCTGCTCGCCCACGACTGGCCGGGCAACGTGCGTGAACTGGAGAACACCCTGGTGCGCGCCGCCGTGCTCTCCTCCGGTTCGACGCTCATGCCGCACGACCTCGCGCTCGCACGCCGCGAGACCGAGGCGCCCGCAGCGAGCGACCTGCAACTCGAGGACCTCATCCGAGCCAAGCTCGTCGAGTACTTTGGCGAAGCCTCGGTCGATCCGCGCGACCTGTACCAGCGCGTCATCGAGCGCGTAGAGAAGCCGCTGATCGAGCTGACCCTCGAGCGCACCGGGGGAAACCAACTGCGCGCCGCCGCCATCCTCGGGATCAATCGCAACACGTTGCACAAGAAGATCAGCTACCTACGCATCGAGCCGAAAAGACAGGTTTCCAGCGCCGAGGAATGAGCCGCGCCTTTCGCTTCGCCAGTCCGATCTACCCGATCATCGACGAACTCGATGGACGCGGTCGTGGCTACATCGAACTCGCCGAGGCCCTGCTCGCCGGTGGCGTTCGTTTCCTGCAGGTGCGCGTCAAGCGGCGGAGCACGCGCGAGTTCGTCGAGATCGCTCGTGCGGTGAAGACTCGCACCGATCGAGCGGGGGCGCAGTTGATCATCAACGACCGGGTCGATGTGGCGCGGCTCGTCGATGCATCCGGCGTGCATCTCGGCCAGGAGGATCTGCCCGTGGCTGCAGCGCGCGCGCAACTCGGGCACTCCAAGATCATCGGCTTTTCCACCCACAACCTCGCCCAGGCGCGGGCTGCGGCGAGCTCGGGTATGGTCGATTACATCGGGGTCGGTCCGCTCTTTCCGACGCAGAGCAAGGCGAACCCGGATCCCGTGGTCGGCATCTCGGGGTTGCGCGCGGCGCGCCGGGAGGTTGCGTTGCCGATCGTGGCCATCGGCGGGGTCCGTGAGCCGGATGTAGGCGCGGTGCTGGCCGCGGGAGCTGACGCCGTCGCGATGATCGGCGAGATCGTCAACGCCGTCGATGTGCCGGCCAAGATTCGCAGCCTGCTCACCGCGTGTGGCGCCTGAGTAGGTAGCACCCCAGCGGTCATTTTTCGCTTGCACAGACCTTCGCGTTCGGAGTACCCAATGAACCGGAAGGTCGTTCCCGGCGAGGTCCGTTCGGACCGGGGGACGGCGAGGTGCTCGAGGCGGAGGTGTGGATGAGGCTTCTTCGAATTGCGTTCCTTTGAGCGGGCGGATGCCCCGAAGGGATGCGTCCCCGCAACTTCGTCATCCCCGGCTGTGGCGATGCCTACGCGACTGCCGACGACTCCCTGCGTGCGACGAGTCTCCGGCGGCATCGCTGGCGGATTCTACATTCAACATTTGAACGGCCGGCGAGCCCGGCCAGGAGGGGAAGCGAATGCGACGAATCACTATGTTGCGCGCCGTGGCCGGAGCCGCGGTCTTGGGTTGGTCGAGTTTGGCGGCTGCACAGCAGGACGACTCGACCGGCAAGTGGGTGGATCTGAACGCGCTGGTATCGACGCGGTACACGTACAGCTTCGACCAACCGCTCAACGACCGCATTACCGCGCGGGTGGTGGACACGAAGGACAACACCTTCTCGCTCGATACCGCGTCGCTGTTCGTCAGCCGCGACGAAGAGGACGAGAACTTCGGTTTCGGTGTCGCGCTGGACTTCGGTGACGCGGCCTCGGCGTATGCGACGCAACGTGAGAACCCGGGTTCGCGGCGTGGAAGCGAGGGCTTCGACGGCTCCGACGATTTCGAGTTGCGCGAAGCGTTCGTGACCTACGACCTGCCGGTCGCCGGAATCACGGTGAAAGCCGGTAAGTTCGCGACGCTGCTCGGCTACGAAGTGATGAAGACCAACACGAACTTCAACCACAACATTTCACACTCGATCCTGTTCGGCTTCGCGATCCCGTTCACCCACACGGGAGTTCTGCTGAGCGCGCCGATCACGGACCTGATCAGCTTCGATATCGGCGTCGTCAACGGCTGGGACAACCTCGACGACAACAACTCGGGGAAATCCGTCTTGGCCGGAGTCGGATTCGAGCCGTTGGAGGTGATTTCCTTCTACCTGGCCGGCGCCTACGGTGCGGAGCGGGATCCGCAAGAGGGAAATGCGACGGTGGCGCAATCGGGTGCCGGCTCGAAGCGGGGCACGATGACCCTCAATACCGTGATCACGGCAACCGATCAGCTCTCGTTCGTGCTCGACGCGGTCTACGGCCATGAGTCGGATTTGGTCGTCGCGCCAGCCCGCACCGAGGACGCCTACTGGTACGGATTCGGCGCGTATGCGCTGTTCGATCTCGACCAGTACTGGTCCTTCGCGCTGCGTAGCGAGATCTTCGACGACGACGGTCTGCGTGGAAGCTTCGGTCCCGTCGGCGAGAGGGTGACGATCTGGGAAATCACGCCGACGGTGTCGTTCCGCTTGAACGACTACGTGATGGTGCGCGCCGAGTACCGCCACGACGAGGCGTCCGATAAGGTCTTCGCCAAGGACAACGGGCGCTCCCAGCGCGGCTGGGACACCCTCGCGGGCGAGATCCTCGTCGGCTTCTGAACCGCGTCTGCGCGCGCTAGACCTGCGCATTGCCCGCCCGGAGCCAGCTCCGGGCGGGCTTTTTTCGTTCTACACCATTCCTCGGACGTTCTGCCCACTCAAGCCGCACAAGGCTTCGCGCGCTGCTCAATCGCGCGGCACTACGGTCGCATCTCGCCATTCCTTCGAGATTCCCACTGCGGTCGCGCAGTTGGCATCGCCATTGCGTATCGAAGTCTCTCAGCGCGCGGCCGTTGCGGTGGCGCAGCACCACGGAGGGAGAGTCAGATGAAAAAGATCGAGGCGATCATCAAGCCCTTCAAGCTCGACGAGGTCAAAGAGGCCTTGGCGCGCGAAGGCATTCAGGGAATGACGGTGTCGGAGGTCAAGGGGTTCGGCAGGCAGAAGGGCCATACCGAGCTGTATCGCGGCGCAGAGTACGTCGTCGACTTCCTGCCGAAGATCAAGATCGAGCTGCTGGTGACCGATGAGAAGGCGCCGATCTGCGCCGACATCATCGAGAAGACGGCGAAGACCGGACGCATCGGCGACGGCAAGATCTTCATCGTTCCAGTCGAGGAAGTGGTCCGCATTCGCACTGGCGAGCGCGGCGCTGAGGCCGCCTGAAGGCAGCTGGCGCGAGAAGCGTAGAAGGAGGCAGAATCATGAAGTTGATCAAGAAGTTCGGCAGTGTCGCAGTCCCGCTGGTGATCGTGGCGGGCCTCGCCAGCACCGCCTGGGCAGAGGATGAAGTTTCCATCGAGATGTTCACGGCCAACAACATCTGGATGATGCTCGCGGCCGCTCTGGTGTTCATCATGCACCTCGGCTTCGCTTCCGTGGAGTCGGGCCTGACACGCGCCAAGAACACGACGAACATTCTGTTCAAGAATACGTTCATCGTGTCGATCGGGATCATCACGTACGCCCTGGTGGGCTTCAACCTGATGTACCCGGGCGATTTCAACGGCTGGTTCGGGTTCGCCGGCTTCGGCCTGTTCCCGGGCGAAGCCGATATGACTTCGGCCTACAATGTCGGCTACACGTACTGGACGGACTTCCTGTTCCAGGCGATGTTTGCGGCGACGGCGGCGACGATCGTTTCGGGCGCGGTTGCCGAACGTGTGAAACTTGCACCGTTCATGATCTTCTCGACGGTCTTCGTGGCCTTCGTGTACACCGTCGCCGGCTCGTGGAAGTGGGGCGGCGGCTGGCTGAACGAGATGGGCTTCTATGACTTCGCCGGCTCGACCCTGGTTCACTCGGTCGGCGGCTGGGGCGCCCTTGCCGGTGTCCTGTTGCTCGGGCCGCGCCTCGGCAAGTACACCAAAGACGGCAAGGTCCACGCCATCCCGGGTAGCAACATGGCGCTCGCCACCATCGGCGTCTTCCTGCTGTGGCTCGGCTGGTTCGGGTTCAACGGCGGCTCGGTGCTCAGCGCCGATCCGGCGCTGGTGTCGCTGACCCTGGTGACCACCTGTCTCGCCGCTTCGGCTGGGTGCCTCGCTGCGATCTTCGCCTCGTGGGCGATGTCGGGCAAGCCCGATCTGTCGATGGCCCTCAACGGCATCCTCGCCGGACTCGTCGGCATCACCGCCGGCGCCGACCAGATGGCGATGGGGTCCGCCATCCTGATCGGCGCAATCGCCGGCGTGTTGGTGGTCTACGCCGTGATGTTCTTCGATCGGGTCAAGATCGACGACCCGGTGGGGGCGATCTCGGTTCACCTCGTCTGCGGCGTGTGGGGCACGCTCGCCGTCGGCATCTTCGGCTCGATGGCCGGCATCGAGCAGCTGTGGATCCAGTGCGTCGGTATCTTCGCCTACGCGGCGTTCTGCTTCCCCGCCGCTCTCGCCATCTTCGCGATCTTGAAGGCGACAGTCGGCATCCGCGTCTCCGAGGAGGAGGAGATGGAAGGACTCGACTGGAGCGAGCACGGCATGCAGGCCTACCCGGACTTCCAGCAGTCCGCCGCGGGCTCGGGGCTGTTCGGCCACGGCACGAGCAGTGCTGCAAAGGTAGCGCCGGCGTACGCAACCTCCACCAAGACGGCTACCGAAGGCGCCTGAGCGCCAGCGGTAGCGACGACTCTCCGTCCGGTCGAGAGGGGCCACCCCAGCGCTTGGGGTGGCCCTTTTTCGTTCGTTGCAGCGCCGTGGGTCGACACCGGCAGCATCGCCTGCAGCATCGCCTTGACTGCCCGATACCCCGCTGTTAGCGTCCCCGCGTGGTAAACAAAGTCATCATTGTGGGCAACCTGGGTAAGGATCCGGAAGTTCGGTTCACCCCCGGGGGCAAGGCGCTGGCCCGATTCCCCGTTGCGACGTCCGAGAAGTGGACCGACCAAGAGGGAAACCGCCAGGAACGCACCGAGTGGCACAATATCGTGGTCTGGGGCAAGCAGGCGGAAACCTGCGGCCAGTACCTCGCCAAGGGACGCCAAGTCTATGTCGAGGGCTCGCTCCGCTCGCGCCAGTACGACGACAAGGACGGCAACCGCCGCTATATCACCGAGATCGTCGCGCGCGACGTGCGCTTTCTCGGTGGCGGCGGTGCTGGTGGCGCCGCCGGTAGTGGTGGCGCCGCCGGTAGTGGCGGCGGTGGCGCCAGTGGTGGTGGCGGCGCTTCGCGTGGCGGGGACGGGCCCCAAAGCGTACCCTCCGGTGAGGATTACGGTCCGCCGGACGACGATATCCCGTTCTAGACGGCGCGGGCATAGCCCGCCCCTACGTCATATGTCCGCCCCGGGTATATCGCCACGGGCGTCCGCATTCGTGTCGGTCGCACTACTCTTTGCGTTGGCTTTGCCGCCGGCGGTACAGGCCTCGGGCCGGACCTACGCGCTGTTCGGCCGTAGCTCGATCACGACCATGTGCCCGGACTGTGGTACTCCGCCTTCGGTGCCGCGGCCGCTCAGCGGAACCTTCCAACTCACTGCGCTGCCGGTCACCGGCAACCTCGCGCTCGCCGCGATCACCGACATGAATTTGTTTGCCGAGGGGCTCCGAATCCGCGGAACCGGCTTCGTGCAAAGCGTTGCCGAAGACCTCCAGGCGATGGTGATCTCAGCGAACATCAACGGCGAGGAGGTTCTTCTGCGCAGCGGCCGCAGGCAGTTTCTGCGCGGCGATGGCATTCGTTTGATCCTCTCCTCGACCGACAAGGGCAAGATCGCCTACATCGTCGTGCTCGAGGCGCACGCCGATCTCTCCTCCGCGAGCGACGCCGACCGCGACGGCATTACCGACGCGATGGACAACTGTCCGTCGGTGCCGAACTCGGACCAGACCGACGAAGACCGTGACGGTGTTGGCGACCCGTGCGACCTATGCGAGGGTGCGAGCGCCGGACTCATCAATGCCAACGGCTGCACCGTCGACCAGATTTGCCCGTGCAATGAACGTCGCGATGGTGCGCCGTGGGAGAGCCGCGCGCAGTACCTCCGCTGCGTTGCCGCCGAGGCCCGTGTCCTGCGCAGCGAAGGGCAGTTGTCGACCGGCGACGCCTGGCGTCTCGTGCGCGACGCGTCGCGATCCGTTTGCGGCCGCACGGTCCTCGCGCTGCGGTGATGAGCGCGGCGGCGGCTGCGTTCACAACGCCGCCATCTACCCGCAAATCTCCAGCTATTCGCTGACCGGCGAGCTGTCCGTTTGCGGCGGCGTGTCGGCTCCGGCCGCAACTTCGGCCAAGGTGCCGCCGACGACTCGTTCCAACTCGACGAGGGCGTTGTTGTAGATCCTCAATGCGGCGAGCTGCTCGCGCTTCGCTTGGACGTGATCGATTTCCGCGGTGACCAACTCCCAGATCCCCGCGCGACCGCGGTCGAAGGCTTCGTCTTCCAAGCGGACGTTTTCCGCCATCCGTGGCAGGACCTCGCGTTTGATACGCTCAACGTCGACCGCTGCGGCAAGGGCTCCGTAGTGGGCCTCCCGGACTTCGCGCTCTACCACCGCCTCCATGTTGCGCAGATCCGCTTGGGAGCGGCTGCGGGCTGCGATCGCCTCGGCGATGTCCGGCCCACTGGAGCGGAAGACGGGCAGCGGCAGGCCGATACTGGCGCCGAACTGGACGTCGGCACCGGCGCTGTCGGAACGGGTGACGAAGCCGGAGACCGTGATATCGGGGGCCGCGCCGCGTCGCGTCAGCGCCAGCGCCGCGTCGTCGCCGGCTGCCGCGCTGCGGTGGGCTGCGAGATCGGCGCGTTGGGTGAGGGCGAAGGCCACCAGCGCCCCGACCGGCGGCAGTGCGACGATCCCCTCGGCGAGATCGCCGACGAGGATGAGCGGCTCGTCCGGGGGGAGCCGCAGCAGCTGCCGCATTCGACTCTCGTGCAGAAAGAGAATGTGCTGGCTCTGCTCGTAGTCGCCTTCTGCGCGCGCAATCCGGATACTGGCTTGGTTCTTTGCGTTCTCCGATGACTGATCGTAGGCGCGGCTCAGCTCGCGCTGCCAGTGGAGGAGTTCGAACGCGAGGCCGACGCGGGCATGGGCCTCGATGGTGTCGTTGAAGGTGCGCCGGATGCCGCTGGTGAGATTGGCCCGTGTGGTTGCTGCGTTTGCGGCGGCGACATCTGCGCCGTGGCGCGCTGCGGCAATCCGTTTGCTGCGCTGGCCGGCGATTTCGAATGTCTGGGAAAGCGAAAACGTATAGCTCGGGTCGATGTTGCGCTCGCGGTCGTCGATGAAGCGCGTTGCGGTCGTATCCCAGAGGCTGGCGCTCACGTAGGGATTGGTCGGGAGGAGTGCCTCGCTGCGTCGTACTCGCGCGGCGACGGTGTCGAGCCCCGCCAGGGCGACGGCGATCTCATGGCTGTGCTCGAGCGCACGTTCCAAGACCTCGTCGAGGGTGAGTTCGATCGCACCGAGCGGCTTACTCGCGACAGCCAGCAGCCCGAGGGCGCAAAGAGTTACCGTGCGGAGCAAGCGCATCGGAGGGTTCTCCTGGGTCGTTGGATCACGGGAACAGGTTCAGGTCGGATGGCGTAGCCGAAACCGGTAGTCGTTCGTTGCGGTTCGCAAAAAAGAAAGGGGCCGGTCGTCTCACGACGACCGGCCCCTTCTTGCGAAACCAAGTTTTCAGCCCCTCGGCTCGATCAGCGGCTCGCGCCACTGCTCGGGCCGAGACTTAGAGGTTCGTCACGTTCTTGTGAGGCTTTTGGATTCTGAGCCCCGGATTGTCCGGCTGATTCGGACGGTCCGGCTGATTCGGTCCACCCGGCACGTCCGGGCGCACCGGCTGGTCGGGGCGGTCCGGGCCACCTGGGTCGCCAGGACCCGCGGGCGTATCTGGACCGTCGGGACGCACCGGCTGCTCCGGACGATCCGGTCCCGGAGGATTGTTCACAATCACAGGGCCACGATGCGGCTTGTGCGGCTTCTGGATTTGAAGGCCCGGGTTTTCGGGCTGTTCCGGACGGTCAGGACGTTCCGGCTGTTCCGGACCGCCTGGGCCACCTGGATCCCCAGGACCCGCCGGCTGTTCCGGACGCTCCGGCTGTGCCGGACCTTCTGGTTGATCCGGGCGCTCCGGCTGATCGGGACGATCTGGCCCCGAGTGCGGCTTGTGCGGCTTTTGCACATCGAGGCCGGGATTGTCGGGACGTTCCGGCTGATCGGGACGATCCGGTTGGTCGGGGCGATCTGGCTGATCCGGTCGATCCGGGCCACCTGGATCGCCAGGGCCTGCAGGGCCGTCAGGCCCATCGGGACGATCGGGCTGATCCGGTCGGTCCGGCTGGTCGGGGCGATCCGGCCCCGAATGCGGCTTGTGCGGCTTTTGGACGTCGAGACCAGGATTGTCAGGACGCTCCGGTCGATCCGGCTGGTCGGGACGATCCGGTTGATCGGGACGATCCGGGCCACCTGGATCACCGGGGCCAGCGGGGCCGTCAGGCCCGTCAGGTCCGTCGGGTCCGTCGGGTTGATCCGGACGCACCGGACGATCCGGCTGGTTGGGACGATCTGGTCCTGAGTGCGGCTTGTGCGGCTTCTGGATACCCAGGGCCGGGTTTTCCGGACGCACCGGACGATCCGGCCCTGCCGGCTGCTCGGGGCTCGTTGGTTGCTCCGGGCTCGTCGGCTGCTCGGGGTTGGGCCCGCCGCCGGGCGTGCCCGGGCCGGCAGGCTGTTCCGGCTGGGTGGGACGCTCCGGTTGTACCGGCTGCTCCGGACGCGCGGGCTGCTCAGGGCTCGCCGGTTGAGAATGGGGCTTGTGGATGCGGAGTGCTGGGTTTTCCGGACGCGCAGGCCGCTCTTGGCCGCTCGCCGGAACGCTCGCAAGCGACAGAGCGACGGCCGCGCCCATTGCGGGCATCAAGCGTCGGCTCAGCCATTGGGTGGCAGACATATAGAGAACCTCCCCTAAGTAGCGTCTCGATCGGACGCTAAGTCTTAGTATCGCAAGTATCCTAGTAGTACGGAGGCGTTCGTACCCCATCCCCGCAACTCGTGTCAACAAAATTCCGTCCGAATGATGGTCTTTCGGGCCATTAGGCAGCTTTGGGAATGGACGTCTCTGGTCGAACGCTTCTCACGGCGCGACGAGTCCGCCGCCGCCGGAGCGCTCGGCGATACCGGCGAGAATCTCGGTTGCTGCGGCACACGAGAGATCGGCACTCAGACGAAGTTCCCAGCAAGGGACCTGGCGGGTCAGATCAGCAAGTGCTGCTTCGCGCCGAGCCATCAGACCCGCCACCTCGCCCGCGGGCGCGAGGGCCTCGAGCGCCGCTGCAAATGCCCAATAGCGACGCATATCCTTGATCAATTGGTGCCCGGTGCTGATGCGGCGGTGCGCCTCCGCTGCGGGAATCGGCGCGGCCCCCGCGGCCGTAGCACGCCGCGGTACCACAATGGCAACCGCTGGGGCGCTCACCATGTTGGCGGCGAGGTGGTAGCCCTGTCGGTCGAATACGAACTGCCCTGGAGCGCGCGTGAGTTCAGCCACCGAGTCCCCGAGCCAACGGCGGCTCCAGGCGTCGAGCAGGACCGGTTCCGGCACCGCGGTCATCTCGCGACCGCGGTGGAGCAGAAACGTCTCCGCCAGGGGTCGGCCGCCGGCTGCCATCAAGGCTACGGTCAAGGTCGATTTGCCGACGCCGCTCGGCCCGGCCAAGACGATGGCGCCGTTTTGTCCGACGACGCCTGCGGCGTGTAGGGGGTGGGCTTGCGCGAAGGCCTCGTGCCACCACATCGCGGGGTAGTACGCGAGGTAGTAGAGCAACGTCGCGTAGCGCTTCTCGCGCCGGCGATCGAGACCGCGCGCTTCCCACGTGCGCCGCAGCTTATCCCGCCAGGGGCTCATGCTGAGAAAGAAGTGATAGTCGCCCTGCATCTGCAGGGATTCACCGTCGATCTGTGCTTGGAGGACGAGGTCGCGGAAGTCGTCGACGCGGAACCAGGCGATCCGCTGCGCGGCGACGTAGAGGTCGCGGTCCGGGCGATCCATCGCCTCGATACCAGGCACCAGCGCGTTGCGTGCCTGCGGTGGGCGCTCATGCCAGCGCAGGTGCGAGCGGATCTGTGGTTGCGAACCGGCTGCCGTGACCAGTGCCGGCGCCATGTGTTGGCGCGCGTAGGTGAGGAAATCGGCTGCGTCGGCGGTGACGGCGCCGACGCTGGCGCCGACGCGGAATGCCAACTCGTCCGGGCTCGCAGCGCAAACGTCGGCGGCAGTGCGAAGTGGCGGTTTCATCGGCGTGCGGCGCGGTGCGGCGGTGGTGGCTCGCGCCGCCTTACCCGCGCCGCTCGCACAGCGCCATCCACGTCGACGGGGCACCGTTGGGGACGTACTCGAGCGCTTCGATGAGAACGCGCGCCAAGCCGCCGAGACGCAGCCGTCGCAGGCGGTTGAGTCGCCGTTGCCAAGGCGCGTGCCGGATCATTCCGGCCAACTCGACGATCTTGAACCCCGCGCCGTCGAGTTCGCTGGCCAGTTCGTCCGCATCGTAGAGTTGGTCGAACACCGGATAGCTGTCGAGTCCGCGCTCTTGCCGGTGTGGAAGCGAGACCGCGCGGTTCTGTGCATCGAGGATGAGAATGCCCCCCGGGCG
>Ga0163153_10002192_pt1 | contig 29157 bp, 34 predicted proteins | sample OliLakLV19MP6IB1_FD_148629 | JGI IMG/M metagenome (GOLD analysis project Ga0163153, IMG submission 148629) | Freshwater microbial mat bacterial communities from Lake Vanda, McMurdo Dry Valleys, Antarctica - Oligotrophic Lake LV.19.MP6.IB-1 | ecosystem: Environmental > Aquatic > Freshwater >...
GGCCAGGTGCTTAAACGCTTGCCGTTGAACACGCGGAGCTGCAAGCGCTTGTTGGCACGGCACCGGCTAAGGATAAATCTGGTTCGACGAATCATGTGCCGAAGATAGGGCACATCAGATGCCAACGCGATGAAAACGATTTTGATTTCAACCAGTGCCTTGTTCGGCGGCGCGATCAGCCCGAGAGGCAACCTCACATCGGGAAGACGCCACTCAAAGGTCGGCCAGCAGACGCGAGCAGATGCCGGGAGAATCGGACGAACTGTCACTCGCGGGTGGATTCCTGCAACCAGATCGGCCGGCATTCGACAAGGCACTGGGCTGATTGGAATTGAAAAATCATGAACAAGAAAATTCTAGTGGTGGACGATGAGTGTTCCATCCGCGACGCCCTGAGCAAAGTGCTGCGGGCGGAAGGCTACGAAATCGTGCTGGCTGAAAACGGCCACGACGCCATTGAGAAACACGATGCGCAACACGTTGATCTGCTGCTCCTGGATATTGGGCTGCCGGTGAAAGACGGCTGGACCGCGCTGGCGTGGTTGAGGGCAGTAGATCGCCTTCTGCCGGTCATCATCATTACTGGGCGCTGGAAACAGTCTGAGCGGGCGGCAGCCGCCCGGGCCGATGTTCTGATGGAGAAACCGCTGGATGTGCCGCTCTTGCTGCAAATCATCCATGAACTGCTGCAAGAACCCGCCGAAGCCCGCGCCCGGCGCATCCACGAACGGGGACCCGGTTTCCGACATGTGCCGTGTGACGGAAAGGAATTCTGCGAACAGTTGCGGAGGGGTTACACGACTCCTTACCCGTGCGGCGAACTGCCAGTTCCAAAACCTCATTGAGTATGAAAAAGAGAATCCTTGTGGTGGATGATGACCCGCAAATCCGCGAATCGTTGCGCAAGGTGCTGCGCGCCGAAGGCTACGAGGTCGTGCTGGCCGCTGATGGGCAGCAGGGCATCGAAAAATCCAACGCGGAGCGAATTGATCTCTTGCTGCTGGATTTGAACATGCCGGTGAAAAGTGGCTGGGACACCTTCGAGCGGCTCACCGCGATCAATCCTCTCCTGCCCATCATCGTGATCACCGCGCGGCCCGACCAGTATGCGCTGGCCGACGCCGCAGGAGTCGCCGCGCTGATGGAGAAGCCGCTCGATGTTCCCGTGCTGCTGGAAACCATGCGGAAGCTCTTGGCCGAGCCGCCGGAGACGCGGCTGGCGCGGCTCGCAGGCAAGAACCCGCACACCCTCCACCTGGAAGCGCCCACCGGCGCTCCCGATTCCTTACGGAATGCGCCATGAACACCGCCGAGGACAAACCGAAGAACGGCAGAGAGACGCTCGCGCAGCTCACCTTTTTGCGGCCCTTGCTGCCCGTCATCATCATTACCGCGCTCCCCGACCAGCAGGCGGCGGCGGAGACCGCCGGAGTGGGCGCGCTGCTGGAGAAGCCCCTGGAAATCCCGGTGCTGCTCGAAACCATGCGGCGGCTGTTGCCGGAACTCGCCGAAGTGCGCATCGCCCGGGTTGCGGCTTGCCTCGCGCGGATCACGGGCAAGCCGCCGCTGCGCCACCTCGAAAACCAACCCACACTATGAACACCAACGAACCTCGCCCGATTATCTGCGGCACCGATTTCTCCGGCCCCGCGCGCAATGCTGCGGACGCCGCCGCCGCCCTCGCCACGCGGCTCGGCGCGCCTTTGCGGCTCGTCCACGCCTCCGAGAATACCGGCTCGCACACGCACGAGCAGTTGAAAACCGAGGCGCTGCGCCTGCGCGATACCTGCGCGCACCTGACATGCGAGGTCGTGGAAGGCGTCGCGGACGAGGTGCTCGTGCATGCCGCGCAGCAGCACGAGGCCCGCCTGATCGTCGTCTCCTCGCTCGGGCGGCGGGCGCCCGCGCGCTGGCTAATCGGCAGCGTCGCGGAGCGCACCGCCGAGTCCGCGCCGGTGCCGACGCTGGTCGTGCGCGATGCCGCGCCGTTCCAGGCGTGGGCGCGTGGCGAACGGGCGCTGAAGGTGTTCGTGGGCACGGATTTTTCCGCCAGCTCTGATGCCGCGCTGCGCTGGGTCGCGGAGCTGCGGAAGCTCGGCCCGTGCGAAGTGACCGCGGGCTACGCGGACTGGACACCGGAGGAGGCGTCGCGGCTCGGAGTGCATGGAGCGGTCGGATTGGTCGGAAACCCGCTCGTCGTGCAGCGCATCCTGGAGCGGGATGTGAAAGCGAAAGTGGCCGCGCTGCTCGGCGAGGAAAACGTGCGCGTCGTCGTGCAAGGCGGCTGGGGGCGCACCGATGCGCAGCTCGTCGGGATGGCGGTGGAAGCGCAGGCCGACCTCATCGTCGTCGGCACACATCAGCGCCACGGGTTCAGCCGGTTTGGCGAAGTCTCGGTCTCGCGCGGACTCCTGCATCGTGCTCCGATGAGCGTGGCCTGCGTGCCCGCGCCCGGCGCGGAGCGGATGGCGGTGCCGCGCGTTCGCGAGTTTCGGCGCGTGCTGGTGGCGGTGGACCTGAACGAAAAATACGGCTTCGCCGCGCCCTACGGTTACGGCATTTGCGGATCGGGCGGCACGGTGCGCCTCGTGCATGTCGCCGTCCCCTTCCGTCTGCCGAATCCGATGATCGGCGGCTACTATCAGGACTTCCCGACCGAGAAGGAGCACTTCGATGAAGCCGCGCAGTCCGAGGCGCGGCTGCGCGCTCTTGCACCGCACGCAGCGGAGGCGCGCGGCATCACGACGGAAGTCGAGGTCATCGACAGCCGGGAAATTGCGCAGGACATCTGCGCGGTGGCGGAGCGCTTCAACGCCGATGCCATCTGCATCGGCAGCCACACCCGACCCGGCCTGGGCGCGAAGGTGCTCGGCTCCGTCTCGCTCGGTGTGCTCCAGCAGAGCCGCCGCCCCGTGCTCGTCGTCTGGCCTCCTGCGGAGTGAATGACCCGAGAAAAAAACCATGAACACCAAAGCAGCCGGTTATCTCATTTTTTACGGTGGACTCCTCGTGCTGGCGGGACTGGCCGGCTATCTGTCGAACCCTGAGAAGGCGAAAACGGCGCTGATATCCGGCGGCACCTTCGGCGCGCTCTCGATTCTATGGGGCGTGCCCGGCGCATCCACGAACGGGAACCCGGTTTCCCACATGTGCCGTGTGACGGAAAAGAACTTTGCGAGCAATTAAAGCGCGGTTAGGCGGCTAACACAATTCTCCAACAACCAATAAACGAGCAAAACATGCAATCCACACAACATACTAAAATCAGCAATATGTGTTTCTTACTAGGCTTCGCCTCCATCGCCGGATCAATCGCGATCTGGTTTCTAACCGGCGGCACCGCACCAGAATCACAAGCGCACGCGGAGCGTTTCGGTATCTTCGTAGGCCTTTGGGCACCGACATTTTTCATTCTGTCGAACCGCTTCAGCCGCTACGCGGACAGCAAACCCTGATTACAGGATGAGATGCCCCCAATTTATCCAGCCCGCCTAATCCCGAGCGTAGCATTGAGCGGAGTCCGCCCAGAGCGTAGAACACGACGAGGGCTTGCGGTGAACTACCAGTTCCAAAACCTCATTGAGTATGAAAAAGAGAATCCTTGTGGTGGATGATGACCCGCAAATCCGCGAATCGTTGCGCAAGGTGCTGCGCGCGGAAGGCTACGAGGTCGTGCTGGCCGCAGATGGGCAGCAGGGCATCGAAAAATTCAACGCGGAGCAAATTGATCTCCTGCTGCTGGATTTGAATATGCCGGTGAAAAGTGGCTGGGACACCTTCGAGCGGCTCACCTCCCTCAATCCGGTCTTGCCCATCATCGTGATCACGGGGAAGCGAAACCAATACGAACTGGCGGCGGCGGCCGGAGTCGGCGCGCTGATTGAGAAACCGTTCGATGTGCTCTTGCTGTTTCAAACCATGAAGGATCTGCTGGACGAGCCGCCGGAGGCCCATCTCAAACGGCTCGCCGGCCTGCACAGCTACGGACGCTACGTCCATCCGCCGCACCGCTTGCAGCCCAGCGCTCTGCCACCGCAAGGAGTCAACGAATGAAAACTCGTCCTGATCCCAATCCACTCCCGCAAAGGAGGAGAAGCCATGAAAACGTCACTGCATCATCAAACAACCCAAAGCCCGGTTCGGCCTCGAATCGAACCGTGGTCACATAGCACCGGGCATCGGCATCCCAAAGCCTTGCTCCGCTCGCGTCTGGCGGCGGTCAAGCGCTGGGCCAGCGAGTTCTCGTATCGGCTGAAGACCAACCGTTACGTGTTCTACGGTTGGCTCATTTTGGCAGCGAGTTTGATCGCTGGCGCCGTCTCCAAAGGACACGAAGTGCTGTGGCGTTCCGCCGCCGCGCTCGGAATTGCCACGATCGTGATCGGCTTCATCCACGCGGGGCTGGATGCTCGTTCCGCCAAAGCAGGTTCGGAGTCACGCGGCAAACGGCGTGCGAGCAAGCACTGATGACCTCGCTGTTTGTCGTGTTGGGACTCCGACTGCATCTCGACTCGCTTGCCTTCGGCGTTGCTCATGGAATTCTCCGCGCCCAGCATCGCCCGATTAACTTTCTCTGAAAACGCTGTGCCGGATGTTTTGAATCTCGTAGCGGTCGGTGACCTCCAGCCTGACGTGGTGCAATTGTCGCGTCACCTGGCCGGGCTGAAACCAGCGCGTGCGGGTCATGGGTTAATCCGATTTGCGCGCGCGGACAGGCAGGCGCTTCACCCGCTGGCCGGGGGTTTACGCTGACGGTGTAACCCTCTCCACTTCTTCCACCACCGCGCTGGCTCCAGTGTGCCCGATGATTTTCACCGGTCGCCCGTGCTCGACCAACTCACCCTGGGTAAGGACATCGAGGATTTGATCGCCGAACTTGGCTTTGCCGCCGGGATAAAGTTGGGAGACGGCCACGCCGATTTGTCCGATGCGCGCTTCCTGTTGCGCCTCTTGCGCGGCCACGGAAGTGGCGCCGCTGGCCGTTTGCGAAACCAGTTTTCGGAAGAACGGCGTCTTCGGCAGGATCGGCGCGAGAATGAGTCCGATGACCACTGTGCCAACCACGGCAATCCCCAGGTCGCGGAGCGGAAGTTGCAGTTGCGGCAAGGTGGGCAGGCGCGTCGTGCCGGGATACATGTCCACCATCCCCATTACGATCGCCACCAGCATCAAGACCGCGCCGCTGATTCCGGCGATGAACGTGCCCGGAAAGACGAACAGTTCCAACGCCACCAAAATCAGTCCCACCACAAACACGACCGCCCAGGCAGCCCCGGAGAGTCCCGCCACGTAGCCGCCGAGAAAATAAAGCGCGAACGCGGCAATCCCAAGGATGCCCGGCAGCCCGAAGCCCGGCGTTTTGAATTCGAGGTAGAGGCCAATCATCCCGATGATCAGCAAAAGGGGGGTGATGGTGTTGATCCATGTGCCCAACGTCTCCGTTCCGGTCGGCTTGATTTCGACGCGTTGCGCGTCGGCGTAGCCGAGCTGGGTCAGCAACGCATCGAGGGATTCCACCGTGCCCGACGAGAGCAACGGTTTGGGCGGAGTGCCATATTCTTTCGCCGCCTGCCGGTCGGTCAGCGTGAGGATGTTTCCTTCCTTGTTGAGGATCTCGCCATCCATTTTCAGTTCCTTCGTCTTGTCAATCATCGCCTCGATGACCTCCACGTTGTGTCCGTGCTTCTCGGCCTGGGCGCGCACCAACGCGCGAACCGCCGAAGTCATTTTGACCTCCATCGTATCGGGGAGTTTGTCCGCCATGCCTCCGCCGGGCGACATCATGATGGGCGCGGCCGCGCCGATGACGCTTTGGGGCGACATGAAAATCTTTTGCGTGCCTGCGGCGATGAACGCGCCGGCGGAAAACGCGCGGTCGTTGACGTAAGTGACGGTCGTGCCCTTGAACTTGCTGATGATCTGGATGATTTCCTCGGTCACATCCACGCGCCCGCCATCGGTTTTCATGTCGAGGATCAGCGCATCGGCCTTCGCTTCCATCGCCTCCTTCACGCCGCGCCGGACCACATAAACCAGCGGCGGCATGATGTTCTCGCGGATGGGCACGATGTAAACCTTCCCGGTCGGCGGGGCAGCGGGCTGATTGGTGTCCGCAGCGAGCGAACCGGGAGCAGTCAGCACATAGCAACCGCACAGCAATCCTAGAGCGCGCTTGAAGTTGAAGGCACAGTTTACGAACAAAGGCTTGGGGTAACAACGGTTCAACATTTGTCTGACTGGATAGCTTTTCCTGTGCCTTCTCGATGTCCTTCGACGCGAGGCCTCCACTTCACTGACTTACAACGATTCTCGCACGATCCACCTTAAAATTGCTTCGGGAAGATTCGCCGAAGGTGAGTTGCCACTGCGCACCGATGGATTCCCACTCGCCACCGGGCAGCGAAACGGTGCGGACGCTTCCGCCCTCAACGCGTTGCCATTCAGCATACGGGTGTGTTGAACACACGATGGCACGTCGCCAGCTAAAGAGGAAGACCACAGGCCGTTACCAGTGGATGCAATCGCCGTGAACAACAAAATATAAGACAAACTATGAACTCAATCCTCGCTCAAACCAGTGGTCTCCCTTTCAAACTCGACTTCGTGCTTTACGGCGTTGGCGCGCTGGTGCTGCTCGTCTTTGGCATCCTCGTCATCAACTTCGGCATGATTTACATCCGCGCCCTGTTCTCCGGCGCGAAAGTCACCTTCACCGAACTGATCGCGCTGCGGCTGCGGCGGATTCCGCTCGGTTTGATCGTGGATGGCCGCATCACCGCCGTGAAGTCAGGACTGCCCGTCTCCATTGACGACCTGTCCACGCACTTCCTGGCGGGCGGCAATGTCCAGATGGTAGTGCTGGCGCTGGTTGCCGCCAAGAAGGCCGGCATCAATCTCATCTTTGACCGGGCGTGCGCCATTGATCTCGCCACCAAAGGCACGGGCAAGACCGTGCTCGAAGCGGTGAAGACTTCCGTCAATCCCAAGGTCATTGATTGCCCTGCGCCCAACTCCGGCAAGACCACCATTGATGCGGTGGCCAAGGACGGCATCGTCATCAAAGCCAAGGCGCGCGTGACCGTGCGCACCAATCTGGATCGTTTTGTCGGCGGCGCGACGGAGGAAACCATCGTCGCGCGGGTAGGCGAGGGCATCGTTTCGACCATTGGCTCGGCGGAAACCTACAAGGCGGTTTTGGAGAATCCCGACCGTATTTCCAAAACCGTTCTGGCCAAGGCGCTCGACAGCAACACCGCCTTCGAGATTCTGTCCATTGACATCGCCGACGTGGACGTGGGCGAGAACATCGGCGCGAAACTCCAGGCCGAACAGGCCGAAGCCAACAAACTCATCGCGCAGGCTCAGGCGGAAGTCCGCCGCGCCGCCGCCGTCGCCACAGAACAGGAAATGGTGGCGCGCGTGTCCGAGATGCGAGCGCGGGTGGTCGAAGCCGAGGTGCGGGTCGTCGAGGCCGAAGCCCAGGTTCCGATGGCCGTCGCCCGCGCCTTCGACAAAGGCCACCTCGGCGTGATGGATTACTATCGGCTCAAGAATGTGCAGGCCGACACCACCATGCGCGAGAACATCGGCAGCGAGGGGAAAGAGACCACGCCCCCCGGCGCGCAAGGTGCGAAACCGTAACCCTTTGCTCACGTTCAAATGAACTTCTTTGCTCAAGGCAATCTGTTCGATAACCCGCTGGTTCTCCTGGTTATCGTCGTGCTCGGCGCGCTCTCCAGTTGGCTGATGAAGCGACGCCAAAGAAGCGAGGCGGCCAACCGGCGAGACGGTGATGAACTGTCGCCGGCAGCCGGGGCACAAGGGCGCTCGGAGCACGAGCCTGACATGCAGGAAGTTTTGCGCCGGCTTTTGGGGGGCGAACCGCCGCCCCGCGCGCCACTGCCGCCGTCCATTCCTCCGCTCATGCGTGACGCGCATCCTTCCGAGGATTGGTCCGACGAAGAGCAATTCGAGCCGCAGAGGACGTGGACCAATGAGCCACAAGAGGCGGATCAAATGGCCCGCCAACTTGCACAGCAAACCGCCGAGCAGTCACGGCAACGCACCGCTCTGGCCCAAGCCAGCGCCACTCGCCTTGAGGCCCGCGAACGCCATGAAAAGTCCGCGCGCCGTTTCGCGCAGCTTATTGAACAAGGCGAACACCCGGCCACGGTGGTGAGCACTGAGCGCGGGCGTCGTTCACGCACGGGCGCACGGGGTGTCTCTCTTTGGCGCGATCCCCGGACGGTACGCCGGGCCTTCGTCGCCTCACTGGTGTTCGCTCCGCCCAAAGCCCTTGAAAACTGACGCCTATGACACTCATCATCATCCTGCTGGTTCTCGGAGCGATTCTGATGTTCCTGGAAACGGTCCTGCCCGGACTCATCACCGGGATTCTCGGATTCCTTTGCTGGGTGGCGGCGGTGATTCTCGGCTACACGGGATTTGGTATGCAGACGGGCAATCTGCTTCTGGGCGGAGTCCTGGTCGGGTTGGTCATCGGCGTCTTCTGCTGGCTGAAGTTTTTCCCCGAAAGCCGCATGGCCCGACGGTTCACCTCCCGGAGCACCGTCGGCGAGTTGGGCGTGGCCAAGCCGGAGTTGGTCAACTGCACCGGCGTTACCATCACCATGTTACGCCCCTCCGGCACTGCATTCATCAACGGCAAACGCACGGATGTCATTACCGAAGGCGCGCTGATCGAGCAAGGCGCGTCCATTAAAGTTGTGGCCGTTGAGGGCATGCGCGTCATCGTGCGGGAGATGTGACATGAATCCTCAACCCACACCATTCTTGAATCGGTCGGCGATCAAAAAGGGCAAACGCATCATCGTGGCCGTGGTAGGCGGAACGGTGCTGGCCGTGGGCATCGCGCTGGTGGTGCTGCCCGGCCCGGCCTTCCTCGTCATCCCCGTCGGCCTAGCTATTCTGGCGATAGAATTTGCCTGGGCCAGACGCTGGCTGCGCAAAGCCAGGGGCTTTCTGCCGGGAAAGAATTCCCAGAAGAAGCAAGAAACTCCTTCGTCTTCGTCTCCACCGACGAGTTACCACCGTGATAGGGCAGCGGCCGCGTTCCGCAACGCCATTCCTGTGACGCAAACTGAAATACCACATTAACCAAAAAAACATTCCTGAACGAACATGAAAACCCAATTCCGAATTCGCGGCCTCAATGCCGACGCCAGCCTGCGCCTCTGGCTGGAACAACAACTCCAACGTTTGCACAGTCTCATCCCCATTAGCGTCGCCGATGTGCTGCTGGAACGGCTGCCGGGCCACGCGCCCGCCTTCCACGCCCAGGTGCATCTGGCGGTGCCCGGCCCGGACATTCATGCCGCCTCTTGCGACCACACGGTGGAAGCCGTCTGGCTCAAGGTCACCAAAAACCTGCGCCAGCAAATCGAGCGGCGCAAAGGCCGGCAGCAATCGAAGCTAAAAAGCAACCGGCAGAATCCGCAGACGTCCAGCCGAAGTTCCGGCGCGCTGCTCGCGGCGCAGGTCTGAGATCCAATGAATCCACACATCCACGCCAGACAACTACAGAAAACAAAAGGATAGAAATATGAAGAACATCATGAAAAAGAACGGAACGAACCATCGCAAAGGCGGCAGAGCACCCGCATCCGCAGTCCATTTGGAATTCACACACCCCGCTGCCGCGACGGTGTGCGTGGCGGGCACTTTCAACGATTGGCGGCCCGAGTCCACTCCCATGATTTCCTTCAACGATGGACATTGGATGAAGGGACTGGCCCTGCCCCCGGGCCGCTATGAATATCGTCTGGTCGTGGACGGCGAATGGATGCCAGATCCGCTGACCCCGGAAACCGCGCCCAACCCTTTCGGCGGTCTGAACTCTGTCATCACAGTGCCGGCGCAGTCTGCATGAGCGACAAATCGCATCTGGTTTTCTGGGAGATGGTGCTCATTCTCGCTTCTGTTGCGGTGTTTCGAAGCGTGTGGTTGCTGCTCGACACCATCGAGTGGTTGAGCCGCCCGGCCGGACTGTGGGCGTCTTCTGGCCGTTGGCATGATCGCCGCCACCGTGGCGCTTGCGGTCGTGAACCGGGCTTCGTGCAAATGAAAGAGACGCTCCTTTAGCCGCTGTTCCCGGCGGGCCTGGTTGCGACGGCACCTGTCTGGTGCGCCCGCCACGCTTCGGCAAAAGCTAACCAACACTTCTGATCTCCCGATTAGTCCCGGCTCGAAGAGCCGCTAATCTGGACGCGTTCAATAAGACTATGACTGATACAATTTGGCTCTGGGTCGGTTTCAACGTGTTCGTCCTCGCGATGCTCGCGCTGGACCTCGGCGTGTTTCATCGCAAGGCGCACGTCGTATCGTTGAAGGAATCGCTGTCGTGGACCGCAGTCTGGATCACGCTCGCGCTGATCTTCAACGCGGGCATCTGGCACTACTACGGGTCGCAGAAGGCCCTCGAGTTTTTCACCGGCTACCTCATCGAAAAATCGCTCAGCGTGGACAACGTGTTCGTATTCACGCTTGCTGTTCTCGTATTTCGCCGTGCCGCCGCTTTATCAGCACAAGGTGCTGTTCTGGGGCATCCTCGGCGCGCTCGTCATGCGCGCCATCATGATCGTGCTCGGGGCGGCACTCATCACGAAGTTCTCCTGGATCATGTATGTGTTCGGCGGTTTCCTGATTCTGACCGGCATCAAGATGATCGTGAAGCGCGAGGAGGAGATTCATCCCGAGCGCAATCCCGTGGTGCGGTGGTTCAAGAAGCTCATGCCGGTCACGCCGGATTATCGCGGGGACAAGTTCTTCGTGCGCGAGAATGGCATCCGCATGGCCACGCCGTTGTTCGTGGTGCTTTTACTCGTGGAGATCTCCGACGTGATTTTCGCTGTGGATTCCATCCCGGCCATCTTCGCGGTCACGACCGATCCGTTCATCGCCTATACGTCGAACGTGTTCGCCATCCTCGGACTGCGCTCGCTCTACTTCGCGCTGGCGGGCGTGATGGACAAGTTCCATTACCTCAAGATCGGCCTCGGCGTGGTGCTGACCTTCGTCGGCGTGAAGATGCTCCTCGCGCACACGGCATGGAAAATCGACACGCTGGTTTCGCTCGGCGTCATCGTGCTCATCCTCGCCACCTCGGTCGTGATGTCGCTGGTGCGCCCGAAGAAAGTGCTGATTCTCACTGTTGCGGCCAAACCCTCCGTGGCATGACCACGATCGCCTTCGCCGAACAACGCACCGCGCTCGCCGGTCTTTGTGCCGAACTCCAGTCAGCTCGCCCGCTCACGTCCCCCGAACGCACCAACTCATGCCCAACGAATCCAACCTCGCACCCGGCCCCGTCCTCGTCGGCGCTGGCGTCCTTGCCAGCCCGCTGAAACGCACGCTGTCGAGCCAGCTCGCCCGGCTGGCCGCGCGCTTTGCGAACCGGCCGGTGCGGCTGGGCGAATTGACCGACGTGCTGCAACTGCGCGGCTACAACGCGCTGCTGCTGTTCCTCGCGTTTCCGTTCGTCACGCCCGTGCCGCTGCCCGGCGTCTCGACGCCGTTCGGATTGGTCATTGCGCTGCTCGGCCTGCGCATGGCGCTGGCCCAACAGCCCTGGCTGCCCGAGCGCCTCAAGGCCCGCGAACTCCCCCAACGCTTTCTCCCCAAGCTCCTGCTCACCGCCAGTCGGATGTTCACTCGCCTGGAAAAACTGTTGAAACCGCGCTTGCTCTATCCCGAGTTCCCGGCGGTCTTTCAGCGCGCCAGCGGCGTCATCATCATCGTCTGCGGATTGCTGCTGCTCCTTCCGTTGCCCGTTCCATTCAGCAATGCCTTTCCGGCCTTCACCATCATCCTGCTGGCTGCTGCCGGGCTGGAACGCGACGGGGCCGTGTTCATCGCCGGGTGCGTCCAGTTTCTCCTGTGTCTCGGCTTCTTCTGCGGACTGTGCTTCGGTGGCGCGGAGGTGTGGCAACGCCTGTTCAACTGAAGAAATCACATGAAGAAAACGACTCTCCTCACGCTGCTGGTCGCGCTGGTTTACCTGCTGCACCAGGATTTTTGGAATTGGAAAAAGATTGAGCCGCTCGTGCTCGGCTTCCTACCGATCGGGCTGGCGTATCACGTCGGTTACTCTCTCGTCGCCGCGGCAACGATGGCGTTGCTGGTGCGCTTTGCCTGGCCGAAGCAACTTGATGCGGATGAAAAGTCCACGCCACGCCGACCGGAGGACGCGCGATGATTCCCGCGATCATCGTGGCGGCCTATCTCTGCGTCGTCCTCTACATCGGCATCTTCGCCTTCCGCAAAGGCACGTCGTCGAAGGAGGACTACTTCGTCGCCGGCCGTTCGCTCGGTCCCTATGTGTTCCTGCTCGCGCTGTTCGGCACGAACATGACCGCCTTCGCCATCCTCGGCAGCTCGGGGCTGGCGTATCAGCGCGGCATCGGCGTTTACGGGCTGATGGCGTCGGCCTCCGGGCTGGTGATTCCGCTCTGCCTGTTCTTCATCGGCACGCGGCTGTGGGCGTTGGGCAAGAAGTTCGGGCACGTCACGCAGGTTCAATATTTTCGCGACCGCTGGGAGTGTTCGCACATCGGCACCGTCATCTTCGCGCTCACCGCCGCGATGCTCGTGCCCTACATCATCATCGGCGTCATGGGCGGCGGGCACACGCTGGAGGCGCTGACCACCGTGATGGGGGCCGACGGCAAGCCCGCGCTGCATGAGGTCATGCGCAATGGCCAGGCCGTCATGGAGACCAAACACTGGGTCAGCTACGAAGTCGGCGGCGCCATCGTCGCGCTCGTGGTGATGAGCTACGTCTTCTTCGGCGGCATGCGCGGCACCGCGTGGGTGAACACGTTTCAGACTCTGCTCTTCCTCGGCTTTGGCGCCATTGCGTTCGTGCTCATCTCGAAAAACCTCGGCGGCTTCGACCGCATCATCAGCGAGATGGCCGCCGATCCGAAGACCGCCCCGCTGCTCACCCGTCAGCGCATTCCGATGGCCGAGTTCTTCAGCTACACGCTCATCCCACTTTCAGCCATCATGTTTCCGCACATCGCCATCATGTGCATGACCGCGGAGAAGGTTTCCTCCTTCAAGAAGACCATCATCTTTTATCCGATCTGCATCCTGCTGATCTGGCTGCCGTGCGTGGTGCTCGGCGTCGTGGCGGTGCACCAGTTTCCCGGCCTTAAGGTCGGCGAGTCCGACGACGTCATCCTGCGCCTGCTCACCGCCAACACTGATCCGCTCCTCGCCGGCATGCTGGGCGCGGCCATCATGGCGTGTGTCATGGCGTCCGACTCCCAGATCCTCGCGCTCTGCACGATGTTCTCGCAGGACGTCTTCGCGCACTACGGCGGCGGCCAGAAGTTCGGTGAAAAGGCGCAAGTGTGGACAGGCCGGATCTTCGTGATCCTTATCACGACGCTGGCCTACTTCATCGGCCTGCATCTCGAAGACAAGGCCGGCATCTTCGAACTCGCGATCCGTTTCGCCTTCTCCGGTTTCGCCGCCCTCGCGCCGGTGATGCTCGCCGCCCTCTTCTGGAAACGCAGCACCAAGTGGGGTGCGCTCGCCGCGACGCTCTGGGTTGCCTTCGCCATGGCCGGCACCTGGTGGCTCTTCGACAGCACGGCTGCGCTCGCGCCCAAGCCCGGCCAGCCCTTCGTGCAAATCTTCCCCGCATTCGGCGACCTGCTGTTGCGCAGTTCGAGCGGCGTGCTCGTTCACGGCTATCTGCCCGTTCTGCCGATGGTGCTCGGCTCGGCGTTCTTCATGGTGATGGGATCGTTGCTCACCAAGCCGCCGGGCCTGGCAACTTTGAATAAATACTTCCCCCCGGGAAATCACGGCGATGCTGCAACTTCGTCTCTGTCTCCAAAACAAATATAATGGAAATCCTCGATGCAATTCGCACCAACATCCTCTCGCCCGCCGTCCTCTTCTTCGCGCTGGGACTCATCGCGGCGCTTGTTAAGAGCGATCTGAAATTCCCCGAGCCGCTCTACGTCACACTCACGATTTACCTGCTCGTCGCCATCGGTTTCAAAGGCGGCGTGGCCATCAACGAGGCCGGCCTCGCGAAAGTCTGGCTGCCCGCGTGCGGGGCGATGCTGCTCGGCGCGCTCATCCCGCTGTGGACGTATCCCGTGCTGCGCTTCGGCGGGAAAATTTCCGCCGTGGACTCGGCGGCCATCGCCGCGCACTACGGCTCGGTCAGCGCAGTCACGTTCATCGCCGCGACGAATTATCTGAAGGCCATCAACCAGCCGTTCGAGAATTACGCCACCGCCTTTCTCGCCGTGATGGAGTCGCCCGCCATCCTCGTGGGCGTGGTGCTGGGCAAACTCGCGACGAGGAAGAGCGGCGACGACTCGTTCACCTCGCTCAAGACCGCGATGCACGAGGCGCTGTTTGGGCGCAGCATTTTTCTCCTCGTCGGCACGCTCGTGGTCGGCGCGCTCTGCGGCGAGGCCGGGATGAAAAAAGTTGAGCCGTTCTTCGTGACCCCGTTTCAGGGCGTGCTCGCGCTCTTCCTCCTCGAAATGGGCATCGTGGCCGGACGGCGGCTCGGCGATTTGAGAAAGGTCGGCCCGTTCCTGCTCGCCTTCGGCATCGTGGTCCCGCTGATCAACGGCGCGCTTGGTGTCTGGCTCGGCAAACTTACCGGCCTTGAACTGGGCGGCGCGACCCTGCTCGGCGTGCTCTCCGCGAGCGCAAGCTACATCGCCGCGCCCGCCGCCATCCGCATGTCGCTGCCCGACGCGAACCCCACGCTTTACCTCACCGCCTCGCTCGCGATCACCTTCCCGTTCAACATCACGCTGGGCATTCCAATTTACTTCGCCGTGGCCCGCTGGCTCTACTCCTGAATATGAACACGCATCCGATGAAACTAGTCACGATTGTCTGTGAAGCCCATGCGCGGGATGCTGTCACCAAACTCCTGCGCGACGCCGGAGCCCACGGCTGGACCCTCTTCTCCGTGGAAGGCGACGGCTCCCAAGGCAAGCGCCCCGCCGACATCCCCGAATTCGCCAACATCCAAATCGAAGTCATTGTGAAACCTGAAGTCGCAGGGCATTTGCTCGAACGGCTCGGCAAAGATTTTTTCTCACGCTACGGGATGATTGCCTTCGAGTCGGACGTGCGCGTCATTCGTGCGGCAAAATTTTAGGCACCGGGCCATCGCCCGAGGCCGCGAACCTTAAACGCTGCCAAAAAAAAGACCGCTCACGCGCTCTTTCACCGCTTCATCCATCTTGATGCGCGGCGGCCAGGGGCGTTTGAAGCCTTCGCCGGGAAGTTTCTTCGTCGCGTCAATACCAAGTTTGCTGCCGCTGGCAATTTCGCTCGTCGCGTGGTCGAGCACGTCGGACGGCCCTTTGATGAAAATGCTGTTCCACCTTCGCCAACGCTTCGGCGGACGGGCGCGTTGCGGGTCGGTGTTGGCGCAGAGGCGGAAGAGGACTTCGCTGGTGTTGTGCATGCCCACGTCGTCGTCCACGTCATCAGGCCTCCGCGCTGACGAACCTGCTTTCTTTCCCAAACGCCTCTATCTAAGATTTTCCGCAATGAACATCCGCGAAACGCAATGCGGCGCCATGGCGCGAACGGTCAAAAGCCACTTAAGACGATTTGTCCCGGTTTTCGCCGCAGCGCTTGTCAGTGCATCTTGCCCTGTCCTGGCACAGTCCACACCACCGCTCGCCTCCGAAGGTCGATGGCAAAAGCTGCACCTGACCGCGGAGTTTTGGGCCGAAGGCGCATGTGTGGCGGACGTGAATCGCGACGGAGCGATGGATGTGTTGTGCGGACCGTTTTGGTATGCGGGGCCGAACTTCAACGTGCGCCACCTGATTCACCCGGCACCGCAAAAGTTCACAAAGAAACTCGCGAACGGCTCGGAAACTAACATCGCCGGCTTCAAGGGATTCCTAAGCGGCGAGAACGGTTACTCGGAAAATTTTCTTAGTTACTCCACCGACGTGAACGGGGACCAGTGGCCCGACTACGTCGTCGTCGGTTTCCCCGGCAAGGAAACGTGGTGGTATGAAAATCCCGCAGGCCGGGACCGGCTTTGGACGCGGCGACTGGTGATGGAGCACACGGACAACGAATCACCGCAGCTTGTGGATATCACCGGTGACGGCAAGCCGGAATTGATCTGCATGAACGGCGGGCGTCTGGGATATGCCGCACCGAATCTGCGGAACCTGGATGGCCCGTGGACCTTCCATGCTGTGACAGAGGATCGGGGTTGGAAGTGGAATACCCACGGGCTTGGTTACGGCGATGTGAATAGCGACGGTCGGATTGACCTGATCACTTGCGTGAACTGGTGGGAGCAGCCCGCTACCGGGAAGAAGGATGCGTTCTGGAAGAAACACGATCACGCATTCAGCGAGGCCGCCGCCCAGATGTTTGCCGTGGACGTGAACGGGGATGGATTGAGTGACGTCATTGCGAGCCTGAACGCGCACGGCTATGGACTCGCCTGGCACGAACAGACCCGCACGGAGGGCGCTTCGACCTGGAATCGCCACGTCATCATGGCCCGCACGCCGGCCGAAGGGGAGACGGGGGTGGTCTTTTCGCAGCCGCACGCCGTGGACCTCGCGGACATCAACGGAGACGGTCTCCTCGACATCGTCACCGGAAAACGTTTTTGGGCGCACGGCCCAAAAGGGGATGAGGAGCCGAATGCCCCGGCGGTCCTGATGTGGTTCGAACTTCGGCGCACTGGCGGCAAAGCCACGTATGTAGCGCAGCCCATCGATGACGATTCCGGCGTCGGCACCCAAGTCATGGCCGTGGATGTCAACGGCGACCGCAAGCCCGACGTGGTGGTGGGAAACAAGAAGGGACTGTTTGTGTTCCTTCAGAAGTGAGTTCGAGGGAATGCGAAACGAACCGGAGCGCGACTGTGTCCCGCTGGACCAGTCGCAGCGGTTGGAGAGCGGAGAGGCGTTGGAATCCTTCTGACGAGCCGGTGAAAGTGGGCGTGCTGCGGCTGGGCTTCGCCTCAGCCGCGCGCCGGTTCAATCCCAAACATATTTCTCGTCCCATTCGATCTCGTGCTTGCGCAATAGCGCGCGCAGCTCGTCCTGAAATCCAATATTACGATGATGCTCCTCCTGTCTGGCGATGTATTGCTTCACCGGTTCGAGATTCGATTGGCTCACGGAGAAATCCGCGTAGCCGCCTTGCCACTCGAAGTCGGCGTATTCACGACCGCGTTCCTTCAGCCAGAGGTCCGAGACGCGTTTCAATTCCTTCACCCATTCGGCCTGCGTGAGGGTGCGTCCGAAGTGCGCGAGCAGATGGACGTGGCCTTCCACGCCGCCGACGAGGAGGGGCGGGCAATCGAGTTGTTTGGAGACGCCGCCGAGATACGAGTGCAGCGCGGCGCACCGTTTCTCTATCACGCGGACACGCCGGGGATGATTTTTCTCAAGCTCACCGAGCCCGAAGCGAAGGATTACATCGTGCGGCGCAAGGAGCAGGGCCTCACCGCGCTTCAGGCAGCGGCTCGGGCGTGCCGTCCTTTTCCTTTCCGGCCCAGCCTTCGCCCGCCGTGCGCCAGCTCCCGGCTTTGAGTCCGTCCTGCACCCTGGGTTTGGCCACGGGACTGGGCTGGCCCGGCCCGGCCTCCCGTTCCAGCAGCCTGTCCAAGCCACCTTCGGTGAAGTCCTCCAGCCAGATCTGGAGGGTGGACCGCGCCCGGCCCGCCAATGCGGCCAGCGCCGCCAGACTATGCTGGCCGATGGTGGCCCAGAGCACAGCCATGGAGGGCGGGCATTGTTCGCTGCCGGTGCCGCGGGCGTTGACTTTGGCTTGGCGCAGGTCCAGCGCATCCACGCCGCCGAGGATGAAGTGGACGAGGTGATCGGCGGGCACAATAGCGGGGTGTCCGATCGACGGAAACAAAGCGTGGACCCATGCCGATCCGATCACCGCCGCCCCGGTTCTGTTCAACGAAAGATTCCAAAAACTTGAACGGAGAAAGTCCGTCGGGCTGCTAGGCGACGCACAACGGACGCCCTCCCCTGCCCTGTCAGTGCGCGAGCTTGAGGAAGGGAATGACGTGCTTTTCAAGTTCGAGAGGAGAGAGCTTCAGCACGTCCTCGTACTTCATCGCCTCAGTGACCTCGAACTTGCCAGAGCTGACGCGGCGCAAAGTCGCCAGATGGGCTCCACACCCGAATTTCTGACCCATCTCATGGGCCAGCGTCCGCACATAGGTGCCCTTGGTGCAGGCCACGCGGAAGAAGGCATACGGTTCCTCGTATAAGGTGAACCGGAAATTATAGATGTGAATGAGCCGCGCCTTGCGTTCCACCTCCACGCCTTTGCGGGCGAGCTTGTAGAGCGGCACGCCGCCAATCTTGACGGCCGAAACCATGGGCGGCTGCTGCATGATGTCGCCGATGAAGGCTCCCGCCGCTTCGTTCAAGAGGTCCAGGCTCAAGGGAGGCACGGGCTTGGTCTCCAGCACTTCCCCGTCCGTGTCGTAGCTGTTGGTGGTCTCACCGAACTTGATCCAGCCGGAGTAAACCTTGTCGTCGGACATGAGCTTCTCGGAGAGCTTGGTGCCGCGTCCGAGGAGCATGATCAGAAGTCCCGTCGCATTGGGATCCAGCGTGCCGCAGTGGCCGACCTTCTTGATCCGGAACCCGTCGCGAATCTCGTCCACGATGTCGTGGGAAGTCGGACCGGCCGGCTTGTCGATCAGCAGAGCCCCGTCGAGCGCGTCAAAGGCATGCATGATTCAGCGGGCGGAGTTGAGAGCCTTCTTGATGGCGTTGAGCACGCGACGTTGTGCCGCCATCGGCTTTCCGGCAATCCGGGCGCCGGCCGCCGCACGATGTCCGCCGCCGCCAAACTGGCCGGCGATGGCATTGACATCCACGTCGTCACTCTTCGAACGAAAGCTGATGCGAGTGAGTTCCGGCTCCGATTCCTCAAAAACACAGGCCACGACCACGCCCTCGATGGCGCGGATGTGATCGATCAGTCCTTCGGCGTCGTCGCGCTGCGCGCCGGTGCGGGCGAAGTCCCGTTTCTTGAGCCAGAAGTAACCGGTCCGCCGGTCGTGCGTGAGATGAAACTTGTTATAGACGTGACGCAGCAGTTGGACCCGGGCGAGCGGATACGACTGATAGACTTCCTGCGAAATGCGCCCCAGGTCCGCGCCCCTCTCGACAAGATGACTCGCCACCTGAAAGGTCGCCGGTGTCGTGCTCTGGTATTGGAAGGAGCCGGTGTCCGTGGAGACGGCGGTGAAAAGACAGTCTGCAATCGCCCGGGTGATCGGCCAGTTGCCTGCCTTGAGCAGACGGTAGATTAGTTCGCCGGAGGACGGCTCTTTCGACGAGACCCAGTTGATGTCCGCATAGCGGGTGTTGCTGGCGTGGTGATCGATGTTGATGAAAACCTTCCGTTCACCAATGCACTCCCGGACCGTGCCGAGGCGTTCAAAGCTGGCGCAGTCGGCCGCAATGACGCAGTCGAACGAGCAGCCCGGCTTCGGAAGCCCGAACATCTTCTGGGCATCGAGGAACGAAAGTTTGTCCGGAACCGGATGTTCGTTCCAGCAGGTGACTTCCTTGCCGTCGGCCTTCAGGGCGAGCGCCAGGCCAAGCTGCGAGCCGATGCAGTCTCCATCCGGACGGATGTGCCCGACGATGCAGATGGTCCTGCTTTCCCGAATCGCATCGATGATTTTCTGGACGGTCCGCGTGGACTTCATCATGCCGAGGAACCCTTCTGCAGCTCTTCCTTCTCCAATTCCTCGATGAGACGCAGGACGTGATTTCCACGTTCGACCGAGTCGTCGATGGAGAAGCGGAGACGCGGGGTGAACTTTAAAATCACTTCCTTCGCGACGTGTTCTTGAATGAGCGGACGGGCCTTGCGAAGCAGCGCCATGGCGGTCCGCTGCTGCCCGGCATCGCCAAGGATGCTGATGAAGATCCGGGCGTTCTTAAGGTCGCCGCCCAGTTCAACGTCGTTGACGCTGATGAGGCCGGCGTCGCCCACGGGGATTTCACGGCGGAGAGCCTCGCAGACCGCACGCTTCAAAAGCTCGCGTACGCGTTCGTGTCGGTGGGTCGCCATAGGAACTTGTTGGGCGATCAGAGCTTGGCGGTGTGCTTCTCGACCATGTATGCCTCAATGACATCACCAACCTGAAGTTCGTTGAAGCCATCGATGCGAATGCCGCATTCCATGCCGGCGCGCACTTCGTTCACTTCGTCCTGAAAGCGGCGCAGCGTCTGGGTCTGGCCTTCGTAGATGAGGTTCTTCCGGCGCATGACACGGACCTTGCCGCGCGCGATGCGTCCGGTGCTGACGATGCAGCCCGCCACATTGCCACCCTTGGAAAGCTCGAAGATTTTCTTCACTTCGGCGGAACCGACCACCACTTCCTTCAAAATCGGATCGAGCAGGCCGGCCATCGACTCCTTCACCTGATCGATCAGCTCGTAAATGATGGAGTAGAGCTTGACCTGAACGCCTTCGCGCTTGGCGACGTCCGAGACCCCGTTGTCGATGCGCGTATGGAAGCCGAGGATGACGCCCTTGGACGCCGAGGCGAGCATGACGTCCGTTTCGGTGATCGTTCCGACGGCGCTGTGGATGATGTCCAGCGAGACCTTGTCGAAGTCATTCTTCTTGAGCGCCTCGACAATGGCTTCCACGGAACCTTGAGTGTCCGCCTTGACGACAACCTTGAGAACCTTGGCGGCATTTTCAGCCAGCGTCGCAAAGAGATTTTCGAGCGTGATCTTGGAACGCGCTTCCTTGGCCAGCGACCTGGCTTCCTGTTCGCGGGACTCGGACAGCTCACGCGCCGCCCGATCATTTTCCATGACGCTGAATTCCAGGCCGGCTTCGGGAACGCCGTTCAAACCGAGAACCTTGACCGCGACGGATGGGCCAGCCTCTTTCAGGCGCTTGTCCTCTTCGTTGATCAGCGCGCGGACTTTGCCCCAATACTGGCCGCAGATGATGACGTCGCCCACGCGCAAGGTTCCCTTGCGAACGAGGACAGTGGCCGTTGGGCCGCCGGGGTCGAGACCGGACTCGATGATGTTGCCCTTGGCGCGGCGATCCGGGTTGGCCTTGAGCTCCATCAACTCGGATTGAAGGATTAAAATTTCAAGCAGATGGGGAATGCCGGCCTTGGTGAGGCCTGATACTTCGACGAAGGTGGTCGTGCCACCCCAGTCGTCCGGCACCACCCCACGCTCTTGAAGCTGCTGACGGGCCTTCATCACGTTCGCGTTCGGGTGGTCGCATTTGTTGATGGCGACGATGATCGGCACCTTGGCCGCCTGCGCATGAGCCAAAGCCTCGAGCGTCTGCGGCATGACACCGTCATTTGCCGCAACGACGAGGATCACGATGTCGGTGACGTTCGCACCGCGGGCGCGCATCGCGCTGAACGCGGCGTGACCGGGAGTATCGAGGAAGGTGATCTGCTGGAGCTCCTCTTTCCGCTCAGGATGCGGGAAAGAAATCGTGTAAGCACCGATGTGCTGGGTGATGCCCCCGGATTCACCCGAGGCGACGTTCGTCTGGCGGATGGAATCCAGCAGCGTGGTCTTGCCGTGATCGACGTGACCCATGATGGTCACCACCGGCGCACGCGGCTTGAGCTGTTCCGGCTTGTCTTCGGTGTCAACTTCCGTGGCTTTCTTCGGCGCATGAACAGTGCCGCCGCCACGATCTCTCTTTTCCACCTCAAACTTGAAGCCATATTTCGCGCACAACTTTTGCGCGATGGTTTCGTCGATGGCCTGGTTGACGTTGGCCATGACCTTCAGCTCGATCAGATCCGCGATGAGCTGGAAAGGCTTCTTCTTCAGTTGCTCAGCCAGCTCACGAACGATGATCGGCGGCTTGAGCGTAATGACCACTGCCCCTTCGGGCGCAGTATAGACCGGACCAGAAGGTTGCGCCGGGCGGCCCGGAGCCATTGGCCCGCCGGGCCTTCCGCCGAGACCTTGAGGTCCAGTCGGCCTGCCAAATTGCTGAGGCCCACGATTGTTGCCCCGCTGATCGAACCGACCACGGCCGAAATCCGGACGGCCAGCGGGTGCCGGAGTCACTCCACGTGCGGGAGGCTTTCCGAACGCAGGCTTCTCTGGCTGACGAGGCGCGGGACGAGAGGGAAGTTGAATGCGTCCGACCAGTTCACCAACGCGCGGCCCAGCCGGCGGGGCAGGCGGAAGCGGTGGAGTTGGCGGCTCGGACGGCGCATCGGGCGCACGTTGTTCGGTTGGTTCGACTGGAGCGGCAGGAGTCGCAGGAGCCTTTGCTTCCGCCGGCGCTGCAACTGGAGCCGATCTGTTGGGCCGGGAAGGAAGTTGAATGCGACCGACCAGTTCACCAAGTCGCGGCCCCGACGGCGCTTCCGGCTCAGCTTCCACTTCTGGGGCTGCCGGTTCAGGCGGCGCAGAAACGATCAGGATTGGTTCGGGAGCCTGCGGCGGCGCAGGAGGAGTTTCTAAAACTCCTGGGGTGGCGGGCTTGAGGTGGTCTTCGAGATACTCGGCGGTGATCTTATCCAGCGAACTGGACGGCACCTTGGCAGTGGCAATGCCCAGTTCTTTGGCCTTCAAAAGCACATCTTTGCTTTCGATTCCAAGCTTTTTCGCGATCTCGTAAATACGAACGGGCATATGTATCTGTTCTCATCCGGCCAGGAAACCGGGTCTTCATGCGCACATGACGCTGAAATGGTTTTCCGTCGCCATAATGCTCAGGCGATGCTGGTCTCTCCCACTTTAAAGGAGCGACGAGCAGCTTCTAATTTTGCAGCTTCCATGACGGACGCCGCCTTGTCACCAATTTCCGGCATCTCCGCCAGATCACTGACTTCCGCCTGAAGCAAATCTTCCAAGCTGGTCAGACCATGCTGGACCAGCGCGCCGGCGTGTTCCTCGGAAATTCCGGGAATTCCAGCCAGCGCCTTCACGAGCTGCGCAATCTTCTCTTCAAAGCCCATGACAGCCACGTGCTCTGCCTCAATGTCCACCTGCCAGCCCGTCAGCCGCGCGCTCAACCGCGCATTCTGACCGCGCTTGCCGATGGCGAGCGAAAGCTGATCGTCGCTGACCAAGACCCTGACGCGACGACGCGTGTCGTCCACTTCGATGGACTTCAACTTCGCCGGAGCCAGCGCGTTGGTGACGAACTCGCGGATATTGGAAGACCAGCGGATGATGTCCACCTTCTCGTTGTTCAGCTCGCGAACGATGTTCTTGACGCGCTGACCACGCAGGCCGACGCAGGCTCCCACGGGATCGACCTTCTCGTCCCGCGTACAAACCGCCAGCTTCGTCCGGAAACCCGGCTCCCGGGCGACGCCTTTGATCTCAATCGTCCCGTCGTTGATTTCAGAGACTTCCAGAAGGAACAGCTTGATGACGAACTGCGGGTCCGCCCGCGAAAGGATGATTTCAGGGCCGTGCGGACCGTTCTCGACGGCCTTTACATAGCAGCGAATGCGCTCCCCCACCTGATATTCCTCCGTGGGAACGCGTTCGCGATTCGGCAGCAGCGCCTCGTATTTGCCCAGATCAATGTGAACGTCCGACCGCTCAAACCGGCGAACCGTCCCGCTGATGATCTCGCCGACGCGGTCTTTGAACTCCGTGAAAATCAACTGCTTCTCCGCCCGGCGGATGTGCTGCATCAGGGACTGCTTGGCGTATTGGGACGCAATCCGTCCGAAACCAGCCGGCGTCACTTCGACCTCCAGCTCCTCGCCGACGATGGAGTCCGCCTTGACCCGGCGGGCGTCGAACACCGAAATCTGATCGTGCTTGGAGAGAACTTTTTCCGCCACCACGAGTTTTGCGAAAGCCTTGATGTCTCCAGACTTGGGATCAATCACGCAGCGGAGCTCACGGGCAGGCCCGACCGCCTTCTTCGCCGCCGAAAGCAATGCCTCCTGTACAGCCGCCACCAAGACATCCTTGCTGATGCCTTTTTCCCGCTCCCAGAATTCCAACACGGCTAAAAAGTCGGCGTTCATATGCACAATCCACCCCGGCCCACCTGATGAACAAAAAAGTCGGAAGTTAATCTCCGACTTGTTCGCGCTGGCAACCCAGCAAACTTTACGTTCTGTGCGGCAGCATAGAAATGCGCAGAATGGGAGTCAAGCCGCAAAACCCCGGCGGGCAACGCAACGCGTTTTGGCAGGACGCAGCCAGCCTCTGGGAGAAATGTTTTGGCGGAACGAAGCGGAACCCTCATCCTTTGGCCGTAATTGGCAATGAGCCGTCGCAACCTGGTTTGAGGCTTCCACGGGCGAGTCAGGCAGCCGCCAATCAATTGTTGAAACCCATGTCTGCGCAAACACCTGTACCTGACAACACTCCCAAAAAGCCCATGGGCTGGCTCGTGGGACTCGGCGTTCTTTTAATTACGCTGGGTGTAGCGGCTGGGCTGGTTGGCATCCTCGTCGTCTCCAAGAACAAGCAGAAGCACCGGATTCCAACCACCGAACTCCCGCCAACGACCAATGCCTCGTCGCATGCTCCAGTAAACTGAACGAACCGGCGGCCTGACTTCAGCTGGCGAAAGCTCCTTTCCAACTATGGCGCTCCTGCGGTCGTCGCATTCGTCAACACCGTCAGGCTCGCGACGTTACTAATCTTCCCCGCTGGAAACGCCACATTCCGAACCACCACGCGGTAAGCCCCGGCGTCGTTTGTTCTGACACTCGGAATTGTAAAAGTGGCGCTGGTCGAGTCCACCGTATTGCTCTCGAGAACGATGGCCCCACGCCTCCATTCATAGCCGAACGGCAGCGGATTGCCGGACATGGTCACGCTGAAGGTGACGTCGTCTCCCACATGCACGGTCTGAGCCATCGGCTGAGTCAGAAACGTGGGCGGAATCAAAACGGTCAACCGGGCGGCGCGACTCTCCACCGATCCGTTCGCGTCGGAGACCATCACGGAATAGCTCCCATCCTGCTCCAGTGAAACCGGACCAACCGAGAGACTGGAAGCCGTCGCGCCATCTAACGCCACTCCGTCCCTCTTCCACAGGTAAGCCAACGTTCCGCCGCCCTCGGCCACCACGCTGAACTGCGCCACACCATTCGAGGCAACCATCCGATCCAGCGGTTGCCGCGTGATGACCAGAGCCGTCAACACGGTCAACACCGCGTCGGCGCTGGTCGCAGCATCGAGATAGTCCGCCACCACGACGCGATAGCTCCCCGCGTCCGTCAGTGAGATCACGGGAATCGTCAGCATCGCATTGGTCTGGCCGATGATTCGCCGGCTGCCGCGATGCCATTGATACCGCAGCGGGCCGGAACCCCGCGTCGTCACCTGAAAGCCCGCTGAATTTCCAGCGAACACCGCCTGTGAACGCGGCCCGCCCGCGATGATCAAACCCGCCGTGCGCAGACGAAAGAAGCCTGCGTCACGAGTCACCTGCAAATCGAAGGTGAAGCTCAGCAGCTCGCCGTGATTCACGATTCCGCGCGTGACCTTGTGCCAGATGGAAGCGTCGGCCATATCCGAGAATTCCAGGAAGAACCCCTCCGCAGCGGCCGGCCACCACAGGGTCATCAAGGTTCCTTCCCGTGTCGCCGTCAGCGGAGGTTCCGCCACCTTGAGTTCAGGCAGGAAATAGGAACCGGGAATCGCCGGAAGTCCCAGCAGCGACAGCGCGAGATTGCCGCCATCGCCGCCACGAATGGGCGGCGGCGAAACGGAATAATCGGCCCGGTTCGTTCCCGGATCGGCGCGGTTGGAGAACAGCGTGTAAAGATTGGCGCCGCCAGGAGTTCCGGGACTCCACAGGAAGAATGGGATCGTGTAGTTCTTGATGTGATACGACTCCGTATGCCCGTTCGGCGTCACGCCGCCACCGCCGTGATCCGCTCCAATGATGACCGCCGTCCGCCCCGCCAAAACTGGATTCGCCTCAATCGCATCCAGAATGCGCCCGACCTGCGCATCCACCATGCGGACCGCGTTGCTCCAGTTCGCACTGCCCCAGCCGGACGCGTGACCCGTCAGGTCCGGCTCAGCGATGTGAATGAAACTGTAACGCTTCGGCGCAGCGCTGGCCAAGTCCAGCACCAGCGCGTTCACCTCGTTGGAAATGCTCGCGCCCGACACATCAGCCACCGCCGCAAAGTCGATCTTGTCCCGACCATTGTCGTCCTCGAACAAATCGAAGGCTCCATTGATCTCATTGTAGCTGCGCTCACAGATCGCCAGCCGCGTCTTGCCCGTGTAAAGCGCCGTCGAGAGACCGTGATCGTGCGCCACATCGAAGAAGCTCGCCTTGTATGGGACGTTGGTGTTTCCCGAATTGTGGAACGTGTCCGCCGCGCCGGGGAAGTTGCTGTTGTATCCGTGATTCGCGGTGACCGGCGCGTCCGCCGGACGCATCACCGGACGGCCCGTGAACATCGTGGCGTGATTCGGCACCGTCTCGGAAACGTCGTAATCACAGCGCGCGTTGAAGGTGAACGCGCCTTCGGACATCAGCCGGACGAAGTTCGGGAACTGCGCCGGCGCATTCGAGACGTAGTATTCCAGATACTTAGCGCCCAACCCGTCCAGACTCGCGTGAACCACGTAGGAAACCGGGGCTCCATGCGACGCGACGGACGCCCCGAGCGCCGTCAGGACAGCGAGAGCGAACACCTTGGCGAGACGGAAAGAGACAATCGAGGCACAGCGCTTCATAAGAATATGGAGTATGCGAGCTGAGACAAATTCGCAGGGCGGGAGGTTACACTCGCCGCCTGGCACTTGCGAGAAAAGAGCTTTGAAATCAGCTCGAAAGTGAATTCCCGCCGCGAAGATTAAGTTAAGGGACGATTAAGAAACCGGGCTGTGACTCCTTTGAACGCCAGGGGCGACCCGGAAAAGACCTACTTCGGCGAGCCCGCCAGAATCGACTTCACCAGTTCGTCGGCGCGGGACTTCTGTTCCGGCGTCAGCTTCTTTGCCATCGTCGGCTTGAGCTGAACTGCGGGCGGATGACCATGACTGGCAGCCAGTGAAATCCACTTGAACGCTTCCACAGGATCGACCGGAACGCCGTCCCCGTCCGCATAGCACAAGCCAAGCGCATGTTCTGCCTGCGATTCACGCTGGTCCGCCGCCTTGCGATACCACTTCGCCGCCTCCGCCGGATTCTTCGCCACGCCCTGACCGGATTCGTAGAGGTTCCCGAGATTGAACTGCGCCGATGCATGACCCTGTTCGGCCGCCTTGCGATACCACGCCGCCGCCTCGGCAAAATCCTGTTTCACTCCGCGTCCCGTATCCAGCAGCACGCCCAGATTAAACTGGGCCAGGACTTCGCCCTGCACCGCCGCCTTGCGAAACCACGCTGCGGCCTCGGTGAAATTCGTCGCGACACCTTGGGTCGAGGAAAGCCCCAACTGATACTGCGCCTTGGCGTGTCCGCGATCCGCCGCGCGCCGGAACCATGCCCGCGCTTCCGCCGCCGAAGCCGGCACGCCGCGCCCCTGCTCATACAGTGTGGCCAGATTGTATTGGCCCACGGCATCGCCCTGTTCCGCAGCCTTGCGAAACCATTTCGCCGCCTCCACAAAATCCTGCGGCGCCTGTTTGCCTTGAACACAAAGAGTCCCGAGCTTCACCTGGCTGTCTGCCATCCCCTGCTCCGCCGCCTTGCGATACCAGACCAGCGCCTGCGCCATGTCCGCCGGAACGCCGCTGCCCGATTCGTAGATCACGCCGAGATTGTGCTGGGCCTCCGCGACTCCCTTCTCCGCCGCCGGACGAAACCACTTCAACGCCTCGGCGAAATCCTTGGCCACTCCCTGACCAGATGCGTGGGCGAATCCGAGGCTCAACTGAGCCTGCACATTCGTTTGATCCGCCGCCTTGCGATACCACGTCACCGCCTGCGCCAGATCTTTCACCACGCCACGCCCTTGGGCCAGCGCGATGCCCAACCTCAATTGAGCCTCCGCATGGCCCTGCCCGGCGGCGGCGCGAAACCATTTCGCGGCTTCCGCAGCGTTGCGCTGAACTCCGCTGCGCCCCTGGTCCAGCAGCAGCGCAAGATTCCACTGCGCACTCAAATCGTCGCGCATCGCCGCGAGCCGAAACCATCGTGCCGCTTCCGCGGCATTCGTCGCGGTGCCAGTTCCGTTCAGACACATCGTGGCGACCTGCACCTGCGCGGGAACGATCCCCTGGCTGGCGGCGTTGCGAAGCCACTTGAACGCCTCGGCCTCATTCTTCGCCACGCCGCGCCCTTCGGCATGCGCCATGCCCAGGCGCTGCTGCGCGACGATGTGACCTTGCTCCGCCGCGAGCTTCAGCCATTTCACGGCCTCGGCCAAATCCCGGTTCACTCCCACGCCGGCCTGGTAGGACAACCCCAGCTTCAACTCCGCTTCAGGATGTCCATTCGTCGCTGCCGCGCGATACCACTTCACCGCTTCCCCAAAATCTATGGTCACGCCGTCGCCGCGCGCATACGCCGATCCGAGCTGATAACGATCCTCCAAGTCACCGCGCGCCGCGTTGCGCTGCCAGGCGGCGATCAACTGCGGCCTGGCCATGCGCGCGACCAGGTCATCGAGCAAGCTCTCCGCCTCCGGCTTGCCGTTCGCCAGCGCGGCATGGAACCACGCGTAGGCCTCCGACAGATCCGCAGGCGCGCCCTCGCCCGCACTCAGCATCTGCCCGAGGCTGAGCTGCGAGGCGGCGTCCCCATGCGCAGCCGCAGCGCGAAACCATTTGGCGGCTTCGACCGGCTCCGGATTGCCAGCCGCGCCGTTCAACAGCAGCACGGCGAGATTGTATTGTGCCGAACGATCCCCCTGCTCCGCCGCCTTGCGAAACCACTTCACGCTCTCTGCAAAGTCTTGCGCCACGCCGACGCCTTGCGAATAGAAGACCGCGAGATTGAACTGCGCGGCGGCGTTCGTCTGGTTCGCTGACAGACGCAGCCACTCGACGGCTTTCGTCAGGTCTTGCTGAACTTCGTTTCCAGCCGCGAAGAGCATCGCGATCCTGAACTGTGCCGCCGCATCGCCCTTCTCCGCCACGAGCCGAACGACTTCAAAAGCTGCGCTGCCGGGAATCTTCGGCGGCGCAGGAAAGGCGGGCGGTGTCGCCGCTGCGACCACGGGCAATGGAG
>Ga0163153_10002195_pt1 | contig 29102 bp, 22 predicted proteins | sample OliLakLV19MP6IB1_FD_148629 | JGI IMG/M metagenome (GOLD analysis project Ga0163153, IMG submission 148629) | Freshwater microbial mat bacterial communities from Lake Vanda, McMurdo Dry Valleys, Antarctica - Oligotrophic Lake LV.19.MP6.IB-1 | ecosystem: Environmental > Aquatic > Freshwater >...
CGAGGGAGCACATGCGGCGGCTCGTTCGACGATTGGGCCGCTGGGTGGGACGTCCTGCCGGACGGCCACGGCCACGGCCCAGCCTCGCGCCGTACCATGGACCGGTACGCACGCCGACGACCCGAGCCAGGAGAGTTTCCCCTCATGCCCCACGTCGCGACCTCGCCCGCCGATCTGCTCCAGACCATCCGGCCCGCCGCGCACCTGGATGGCGACCTGCTCGTCATCGATGACGAAGCGGCCTTCCGCCGGGACGGGATCCGCGATCTTGCCTGGACGGCGGCCTTCAGCACGGACGAGGCAACCACCGCCGCCGCCCAGTGGATCGTCTGGGAGGCGAGCCAGGCCCTGGGCGCCCCGAGCGCCAGCATCCATGACCTGTACACGGCCCGTGCCCGCGGCGAGGTCAAGGGCTTCACGGTACCTGCCATCAACATCCGTGCCCAGACCTTCGACATGGCCCGCACCATCTACGAGGCGGCGGCGTCCGCTGAGGTCGGCGCGGTCATCCTGGAGCTGGCCCGCAGCGAGCAGACGTACACGTTCCAGCGCCCGGTGGACTACGTCACATCCGTGCTGGCCGGTGCCATCGCGGCCGGCTGGCGGTCGCCGGTCTTCATCCAGGGCGACCACTACCAGTTCAACGCCAAGAAGTACGCCGCCGACCCGGAATCGATGACCGAGGAGATCCGGCGCGCCTGCCGGCTGGCCATCGAGGCGGGCTATCGCAATATCGACATCGATTCATCCACGCTGGTCGACCTGTCCCTGCCGACGACGGACGACCAGCAGCGCGAGAACTACCGGCGCGCGGCCGAGCTGACCGCGCTCATCCGCACGCTCGAGGCCGACGGCGTGACCGTCAGCGTCGGCGGCGAGATCGGCGAGGTCGGGCACAAGAACTCGACCGTGGAGGAGCTGCGCGCGTACCTCGAGGGCTATCGGCGCGAGCTCGACACCTTGGCGCCAGGCGCCATCGGCGTCAGCAAGGTCAGCGTCCAGACGGGCACGTCGCACGGTGGCGTGCCGTTGCCCGACGGTTCAGTGGCCGAGGTCAAGCTCGATTTCGAGGTCCTGCGTGAGCTCGGCGTGATCGCCCGCGAGTTCGGTGCGGCTGGCGCGGTCCAGCACGGCGCGTCGACCCTGCCCGACGAGCTGTTCCATCGCTTCCCGGCGATGGAGACGGCCGAGATCCACCTGGCGACCGGCTTCCAGAACGCGCTCTACGAGCATCCGGCCTTCCCGGAGGAGCTCCATCGCGAGATCGAGGCGTGGTGCTTCGAGAATGCCGCCGACGAGCGCAAGCCGGACATGACCGACCAGCAGTTCGTGTACACGACCCGGAAGAAGGCCATCGGTCCGTTCAAGCGCCAGCTCTGGGACCTGGAGACGAAGGACGAGGTCCTGGCGGCCCAGCGGCGCAAGGTCTCGTTCCTGTTCACGGAGCTCGGGGTCAACGGCTCGCGTGACATGATCGCCGCGTACATCCGCCCGGTCACGGTCCATCGGCCGCTGCCGGACGCGCTGCGCACGGTCGCCGGCGCGGATTGATCCCGGTGGGGGACGAGGCGCGGGGGCAGCCCGACCGCGCTCCGCCCCTCGTGGTGACCATCGTCCCGGAGCGGCCCGGGGATGCGGCCGCGGTCCACGCGCTGACGGACGCGGCGTTCGGGAATGAGGACGACGAGAGCGCGCTGATCGATCGCCTGCGTGGTTCGGACGCCTGGCGCCCGGAGCTCTCGCTGGTCGCCCTGGACGCCGACGGACGGCTGGTCGGACATTGCGTCACGAGCGTCGGCACGCTGACATGCAGCGACGGCACGGTCGAGCCGATCCTGGCCCTCGGACCGATCAGCGTCGCCCCCGACGTGCAGCGTCGGGGTGTGGGCGGTGGCCTGATCCACGCCTCCGTCGACGCGGCCACGGCGCAGGGCTGGCCGGCCATCGTCCTGCTCGGCCACGCCACGTACTACCCACGCTTCGGCTTCGAGCCCGCCCGGGCCCTCGGCATCGAGCCGCAGCAGGCGTGGTCGGACGCGCACTGGATGGTCCTGCGGCTGCCGGCCTGGCGGCCCGATCTGCGGGGCACGATGCGATTCCCGCCGGCCTTCGACATCGACTGACGTCCATGGTCGCGTGGACGATCCTGCCGACCGAGCACGACGCGTTCCGCTGGCTTCGCCTCCACGCGTAGCGACGAGTCACGGACTGGTCTGTGCGAATCTCGGGCCGGGCCCGACGCGCCGACTCGCCCGGGCGACCCCGCCGGCGACCCGGTTTCTGCCGTACAGCATTTCCACTTCTGCCATATCCGCTGGGTAGTCGGAGAACGGCCTTCAGGGCATGGATTCTTCCCGAATAGCACTGGAACTGCTGTTGGGCGGAGATTCGGCAGGTTCGACGCGATCCGGCGTCGCTATGGCAGCGACGGTAGAACTCCCACTTCTGTTGGGCGAAATTCGCGGGCCGGGAGCGGCACGGCGCGTGCCGCGCGTGCCGCGCGTGCCGCGCGTGCCGCGCGTGCCGCGCGTGCCGCGCGAGTCAGTGCGTCAGTTCGGTACCCTTCCTCGACGATGGCGGCCGACACGACGAACGCAGATCCCGACGCTGAGCCCCTGCACGGCCAGCTCCGCGACGAGTTGGTGGCCGCGCTGCAGCGCGTGCCGGAGCTGGCTGGCCGTGACCTGACCGTGACCGCGTTGTCGGGCGGGATCACCAATCGCAACTTCCTGGTCGCGCCGAGCACCGGCACGGACCGCTACGTCATCCGCCTGGCCGGCAACGACACCCACCTGCTGGGCATCAGTCGCGAGGTGGAGCACGCCGCAACCGTGGCCGCGGCCGGCGTCGGCGTCGGGCCGGAAGTGACCGCCTTCATCCGGCCTGAGGGCTACCTCGTCACGAGATTCATCGAAGGCGTGCCGGTCAGCGACGAGTCAGTCCGCCAGCCGGCCACGCTCCGGCGCGTCGCCGATTCGCTCCGCCGCATCCACGATGGCCCGCCCATCCCGGGCCTGTTCGTGCCGCTGCGCATCGTGGAGGCGTACCGAGCCCTGGCCCAGGGCCGCGGCGTGCGCATCCCGGTCGAATACGAGCTCGCCGCTGCCATCGGCCGGCGCATCGAGTTCGCCTGCATCGCCGCCCCGCTGGAGCCGCGCCCGTGCCACAACGACCTGCTGAACGCCAACTTCATCGACGACGGCGCGCGCATCCGGATCGTCGACTGGGAGTACGCGGGGATGGGCGACGCGTTCTTCGATCTGGGCAACTTCAGCATCAACCATGATCTCAGCCCGGAGCAGGATGCGGTCCTGCTGGCCGCCTACGACAACACCCCGACCCCGGCCCCGGAACGGATCGCGCGCCTGACTCTGATGCGTGTCGTGTCCGATTTCCGCGAGGCGATGTGGGCCGTCCTGCAGCAGGGGCTCAGCGAGCTCGACGTGGATTTCGCCGCGTACGCCGCGGAGCACTTCGATCGACTCCTGGCCAACGCATCGACACCAGTGTTCGAGCGCGCCCTGCGCGAAGCGGCCGGCGACTGAGCCGCCAAGCCCGAAGTGACCGACCGGCTTAGCGGACCTCGTCCACGTCGGTCCACCACTGGCGTCGATCACCGATGCGGTCGCGCATCCGCCACGACATCGACTTCGGCGCGGCGTCGATGCGCGCCTTCAACTCGGTCGTGGCCTCCGCCACCATCCAGCGCTGGGCGTCGGTCAGCTGCGGGTACGTGGCCGCCAGGGCCGCCACTTTCTCCAAATTCTGGGTGAGCGTTCGCCACAGGCCCCAATCCTCGGCGCACAGCCGGGCGATCCGCCCGACGTCCACCGTGTCCGCATCGCCGGTCGCGAGCGGGTGGTCCAGCAGGAGCAGGATGATGTCCACGACGTCCTTCTCGTTGATCCGGACGATCTGCAGCTTGGACAGCAACAACTCCGCGATCGGGATGGTCGGGCGGTCAACCTCCAGGCGGCCGGCCAGCGGGATGACGTGGCAGAACTCCAGGCGGTCGTAGAACACGTCAGCGTGGATGTGTCGTGCCGGATCGTCGAAGATGGACCGTGCGCCCTCCGAGCCGACGTACACCTCGCGGTCGTCGGTGTAGCCGAGTTCGGCCATCACGGCCGCCAGGGCCCGGGCGTCGCGGCGATAGGCCGCGAAATCGATGTCGGCGTAGGTCCGGGCGAAGCTCGGGATGATCGCGGCGGCGTCGTGACTGTGCAGCGCCACACCGATCGAGCCCAGGACCCGGATCGTTACGCCGGCAGCCTCGGCCGCGTCCACGACCCGCCCGACCTCGGCCTCCAGGGCCGCCCGATCGATGATGAACGCGGTCTGGTCACGAGGGTTGGTCACGGGAGCGATCGTAGCCCAGCGGATCGGCCGCTGCGCAACCGCCGCACGGCCCGCGACGCGACTGGCTACCGTGTCCGGTCATGAGCGTGGACCAGGCTCGCGTCGTGGTCATCGGGGGCGGCATCGTCGGCTGCAACGTTGCCTACCACCTGGCCCTGGCCGGCTGGACGGACGTGCTCCTGCTGGAGAAGCACCAACTGACGGCCGGGTCCACCTGCCAGGCGGCCGGCCTCGTGACCGCGTTCAACCCGTCGTCCACGATGATGGCCTTCCGCCGCTACAGCATCGATCTGTACGAGCGGCTGGGCGTCTTCCACTCGGTGGGCAGCCTGCGCCTGGCGTCCTCGCCCGACCAGCTGCGCGAACTGCAGCGGACGGCCAGCCGGGCTCGCGGCATCGGTCTGGATGCCGAGGTCATCGGGCTGGACGAGGCGCGCTCGCTCATGCCGGCCATCTCGTCGGACGCGTTGTACGGCGCGGTCCACCTCGCCGCCGATGGCCACCTGGACCCGCACGAGGCGACCCATGCCGTCGCCGATGCCGCGCGTGCACTCGGGGTGCGCATCCGTCAGGGCGTGCGCGTGACCGGCATCGAGCTGTCGGCACGGCGCGAGGTCCGCCGGGTGCTGACCGACGACGGGGTCATCGACACGGAACTCGTGATCGATGCCGCCGGGATGTGGGCTCCACAGGTGGCAGCCATGGTCGGTGGCGTCATCCCGTCAACCCCCGTCGACCACCAGCACATCGCGCTCAAGGCCGTGCCCGGCCACGAACTGCCGCGCGACATGCCGTGCTTCCGCGACCCGGACAACCTGGTCTACGGCAAGAGCGAGAGCGGCGGCATGGTCTTCGGTGGGTATGAGCTGGACCCGGTCTCGCGTTGGGAAGACGGCGTGCCCTGGGACCATGCGGCCCGCTCGATGGCTCCCGACTTCGAGCGCTTCGAGCCGCTGATGGCCGGCGCCATCCGGCGCTTCCCGTTCCTGGCCGACGCCGAAGTGATCCGACTGGTCTGCCACCCCGACGCCATGACCCCCGACGCGAACCCGCTGCTGGGGCCGCTGCCCGGTATCCGCGGGTTCTGGGTAGCGGCCGGGATGTCGCTGAACGGCTTTGGAGGTGCGGGCGGGGTCGGCCAGGCGCTGAGCGGCTGGATCACGGCCGGTGACCCGGGCGTGGACATCGGGCCGTACCGAGCGTGGCGGTTCAGCGACACCTACGCGGATCCGACCTTCGCCGCCGGCCTGGGGCGCGAGGCGTACAGCGACTATTACCGGTTGCGATATCCGCACGACGCTGACCTCGCCGGGCGACCGCGGCGCCTGTCGCCGCTCCACGGCCGGCTGCAGGAGCTTGGTGCGGTCTTCGGCACGAAGGCGGGCTGGGAGCGCGCCGACCACCACGAGCCCGGGCGACCGTGGCGTCGCTCAGGGCGCGACCAGGCGAGCTACGGCTGGACGCAGCCACCGTGGTTCGAGCGGGTGGTCGCCGAGGGCCGGGCCGTCCGGCAGCGCGCCGGCATCATCGATCTGAGTTCGTTCGGCAAGATCGACGTCGGAGGGCCGGACGCGCTGCGGTTCCTGCAGCGGATCGCTGCGAATGACCTCGACAAGCCGGTGGGTGCGGTGGTCTACACCGCGTGGTGTGACGAGCGCGGGGGGATGGTCGCAGATGTCACGGTCATACGCCTCGCCACCGACCGGTTCCGGGTGGTCACGGGTGCCGGGTTCGTGGCCGCCGACCGAGCCTGGCTGCGCTCGCACCTCGAGGATGAGGCCGTCACGGTCGAGGACGTCAGTGCGGCATTCGCGACGATCGGCCTGTGGGGTCCGCGGGCACGGGACATCCTTGCCGGTGCGATCGTGGACGCGGTGGATGACGAGGCGTTGCCGCTGCGCCAGTCGCGGACCGTCCGGGTCGGTCCCGCACCGGTGCTGGCGGCCCGGATCAGCTATGCGGGCGAACTCGGTTGGGAGCTGACCACCGGGGCGGAGTGGGCCGTCGGGGTCTGGGATGCGCTGGTCGCCGCGGGACGAGACCACCAGCTGGAGCCCTTCGGCTATCGGGCCCTGGACGGCCTGCGGATGGAGAAGGGCTTCCGCTACTTCAGCCAGGACATGACGATGCTGGACACGCCGTACCAGGCAGGCCTCGGCACCTTCGTCCGCCTGGGCAAGGGCGAGTTCATCGGGCGGGCGGCGCTCGCCGCGGCTCGGGCGGTGGCACCGGACGGTCCGGATCGCCGCCTGTCGACCATCCTCATCGGCGACGACGAGCGGTATCTGCCGATCTACGGCGGTGAGGCCGTCCGCGCCGACGGCGTCGTCATCGGCCGGCTGCGCAGCGTGGCCTACGGACCGACCGTATCGCGCACCATCGCCACTGTGTATCGTTCTGCCGATCTGGAGGAGGGAGCGCGACTCACGGTGGACGTCTTCGACGAGCACATCGCGGCGACGCTGGCCCCGGACGTCCTGGTGGACCCGGCCGGCGATCGGCTGCGCGGCTGACGTGCGCTTCCTTGGGCGGCGCGGGCCGTCAAAGATGACGACGGTCTTCTACGCGACCGACGTGCATGGCTCCGAACGCACCTGGCGCAAGTTCCTCAACAGCGCTGCGTTCTACAAGGCCGACGTGCTGGTCATGGGCGGCGACGTCATGGGCAAGCTGACGATCCCGGTCATCCGGGACGCCGGCGGCGGGCATCGCGCGACCATCCACGGTCGCGTCGAACGGCTCGAGACCGCCGCCGACGTCGAGGCCACGCGCCGGCGCATCGCCGATCTCGGGTTCTACGACATCCTCATCGACGAGGACGAGTACCGCACCATCCGCGCCGACCAGACGGCGGTGGAGGGACTCTGGGAGCGCCTTGCCAGGGAGCGCCTGGAGCGCTGGATCGACATGACTGAGGATCGACTCGGTCCGGCCGGGATCCGCTGCTACGTGTCGGGCGGCAATGATGACCTGACCGAGGTCATGACGACGCTGCCCGCCACGGGAACGCGCTCGTTCGTCGGCTGTGAGGGCCGTGTCGTGACGCTTGCCGACGACCTGCACATGATCAGCCTGCCGTACGTCAATCCGACACCGTGGCAGACGCCGCGGGAGGCGCCGGAGGAGACCCTGACGGAGATGATCGAGGAGCTGGTCGCAGGGCTGCCGGATCCATCGAAGGCCGTCTTCAATTTTCACGCGCCCCCCGCCGACTCGACACTCGACACGTGCCCGATGCTCGACGCCACCACGGACCCGCCGTCGCAGGTCGTGCGCGGCGGCCAGGCCGTCATGTACGGCGCCGGCAGCACAGCGGTCCGCGCCGCGCTCGAGCGACATTCGCCGATGCTCGGATTGCACGGCCATATCCACGAATCACAGGCTGCGGCACGGATGGGGCCGACGTTGTGTATCAACCCTGGAAGCGAATACGGAGAGGGCATCCTGCGCGGTTGCCTCATCTCGATCGCCGATGGGAAGGTGAAGAGCTACCAGATGACTGCCGGCTGAGGGGCCGCGCGATCGTATCGGGACGAGGGAGGTGACTGTCGAGGGAGTGGACCGGGACCCACGCGTTTGCCCAATCCTGTAACGAGGTGTCCAGATGGCGACCATAGCCGCGACACCGGAGGTCTTCGTACGGAAGTCTTCGGGTCTCGTCCGTGTCATGTCCCCGTCGTCGGCGTTCATCTACAACGTCCTGACGATGGGCCTCATCTTCCCGTGGACCTACCTGTGGGCCCCCGGAGCCCTGCCCGGTGGGCAGATCGTCTGGGGGATCCTGCTGGCGGTCGTGCTCGAGATCCCGATCGCCCTTGCCTATGTCTGGCTGTCGACGGCGCTGCCCAGATCAGGCGGCGACTACGTCTTCCAGAGCCGCGTGCTCGGTGGCGGGATCGCGTTCACCCTGGTCATGTCCGGGTTCGTGATCTGGATCCTGCAGTGGGTGGCATTGTCCGGCTGGCTGCTCAGCTACCTCGGCTTCGCGGCGCTCTTCCTGGGCCTCGGTGCGACGCTCGGGAACACGATGTTCCTCGACTGGGCCAGCTGGTTCGCCAGTGACGGCATCGTCCCGGTCAGCATCATCAACGCCTTCGTCGCCCTGGTCGTCCTGACCAGTGGCTTCAAGAACTACGTCCGCCTCCAGCAGGTCATGTGGGTGTCCGTCCTGATCGCGTTCGGGACGATGCTGGTCGTGCTTGCCACGTCGGCGGCGTCGGGTGTCGAAGGCCAGATCAACGCCTTCTCGACCGCCATCGGGGGCTCGGCGACCTTCTACGCGGACGCTGTCGACGCGGCGGTCGCAGCCGGCTACAGCCTGAACCCGCCGTTCAGCCTGCTCGCCACGCTGCTCATCGCGCCGATCGCCTGGACGTCGCTCCAGTGGGCGACCTACAGCTCCCAGCAGAACGGCGAGATCAAGGACGCACGCTCGTTCCGCAACCAGGCCACGATCATCATCGGCGCGCTCGTCGTGACCGGCCTCCTGCTCGCCCTGCTCGCGGTCGTGCTCGAGAACGCGATCGGTGGCTTCCTGCAGGTCGCCGGTGCCGGCTACTACGGTGTGGGCGAGGCGACCTTCAACGGTGTCTTCCTGTGGCCGAACATCCTGGCGATCGCGATCTCCGGCAGCCCGCTGGTCGTGTTGCTGATCAGCTTCGGGTTCATCATGAATGGTCACCAGATCGTCCACAACTGCTACATCGGGATGACCCGGGTGATGGTCGCGATGTCGTTCGACCGGTTGCTGCCCGAGTGGGTCAGCCGCGTCAGCGAGCGCTTTCACACCCCGGTCAACGCGCATCTTGCCTACTTCGTGGCGAGCATCCCGGTGATCATCCTGTACAACACCTTCATCTTCAACACGGGCACCGAGGAGATCCCCTGGGCGTCCCTGACCCTGGGCGTCACGTTCGCCTGCGGGTACGTGTTCGTGGCCACCGCGCTATCCGGGGCCCTGCTGCCATTCCGGGCCAAGGCACTCTACGAGGCGTCCCCCGGGTCCAAGTACACCATCGGCGGTTTCCCCCTCGTCACCATCGTCGGCCTGCTCGGCTTCGTCGCAGGCCTGATCTTCCTGTTCCTGTTCGCGACCAATGCCGAGCTCGGACTCAACAGCGAGCTCGCCTACTACGTGGTGGGCGGCGTCCTCGCGGTCTCTGCCATCTGGTACATCGTGACCAAGCAGTTCCGTCGCTCGACCGGCGTCAACGTCGACTATGCCTTCAAGGAGATCCCGCCCGAGTGATCGGCGTGCTCCACTGAGCGACCATGGCCCGGACGGTTCCGCCGTCCGGGCCGTCGCATGTGGCACGTCTCACGCACGACACGGCTGCATGCGGCCGGTGCCGGCGTCAGGCCCGGACGGCGTCCAGCCAGTCGGTGAACTCCGGCCCGTCGATCGCCGTTTCCGCGCGCTTCCAGCGCTCCTCGGCCCAGCCGAAGAAGTCGAAGTCGATGGGTGAGATGGCGGCCTGGATGGCCGCCCACAGCGTCCAGCCGACATCGGACATGATCATCTGCAGGCGCATCCGTGTGAGCAGGGCGTCCGTCGCCTCGCCGAAGTAGGCGGCGCACAGCTCGCGGATCCGGGCGTCATCCCAGCCCTGTTCCTGGCACGTGTTGCCGAGCTCGAACGTCGGGTCGCCGTTGCCGCTGTACTCGTAGTCGACGATCCACAACTGCTCTCCGTCGTCCAGGTAGTTCTCCGCGAGCAGGTCGTTGTGACATGGCACGCTCGCCAGCGGATGGACGGCCAGGGCGGCCTCGATGGCGGGCAGGTGACGCATGTGCTCGCGGTAGCCGGCCGGGATGGCCATCGAGCGCTCGTCGACGACGCGCAGGTAGCGCTCGGCCAGGCGGAACATGTCGAAGTCGTCGCGAAAGCGTGGTCCGGCGTGGAGCCGCCGCAGGGCCGTGGCGACGCGGGCCGGCATGCCCGGCGCGCCGAGCGCCTCGATGGACATCGTGTGGGCATCCACCCAGGTCAGGACGAATACGTCCCACGCGGGCAACGCATGCAGGACTGCGGGGCCGACGCCGGCGTCGGCGGCGGCCCGCGTGTTGTGGAGCTCGTTGGCCCGATCCACGGCCAGCAAGTCCGTGGCCGCGCCCGGGATGCGCACGAAGTGCGGCACGCCATCGACGACGACCCGCCAGTTCTGGTTGGTCAGCCCGGCCGCGATGCGGTCGGCGTGGACGGCACGCCCGGCCCAGGCCGGGATCGCCGCGATGACCTGCTCGATGGTCGGGGTCAAGGGCCCTCCTCGACGAGCAGGGTAGCAACCGGCGGTCAGTGGCAGCGTGCCGTTCCGCGGTCCGAGAAGTCGCCGCGGGTCGGGATGAAGCGCCAGTCGTAGCCGCCGTCGCGGAGCGTGAACTCGAGCAGTCCGTGCGCGACCGAGGCGCGCAGCTCGCTGTTCGCGACGGGATCGTCGAAGCCGCGCAGGGTGGTGCCGCCGGTGCCGATGACGAACTGTCGGATGCCACGCTCGCGGTCCTCCATCCCGTCCGGATCCTGTGGCGCGAAGCGCTCGTAGTCGTGGTCGTGGCCATTGACGATGACGTCCGCTCCCGCCGCGTACAGGGCGCGCCACAGCCGATCGACGCTCGGATCGTTGCCGTGGGCGGCGCCCGAGCTGAACCGCGGGTGGTGGAAGATGGCCAACGTGCAGCGAGCCCCGGATGCGGCGAGGTCCGCCGCCAGCCACGCGCCCTGCGCGGAGTCCGGTCCGCAGCCGCCGACCCGGTCGCACGACGAATCAAGTACGACGATGTGCCACGAGCCAAGGTCGTAGGCGTACCAGGACGCGCCGCCCGGACCGATCGCGGCCGCCCCGAACGTCGCGGCATAGGCATCGAGCGAGCCCGGATCCCAGTCGTGGTTGCCGGGTGCGGGCCGGATGCGCTCCAGGTGCCGACCCCAGGACGGCATGAAGCACGCGGTGTAGGCATCGACCGTGCCGGACGGGTAGACGTTGTCGCCGGCCGTGAACACGGTTCCCGGCAACCCGTCCAGGAGGGCCGCGGTGGCCTCGTCACCGTCGGACCCGCAGTCGGCGATGTCGCCCGCGCCGATGAGGACCGGATCGCCTGTGGGGCCGGTCAGGGCGGTCGGTGTCGGGTCGAAGGAGGGCGAGCCGGGGTTACCGGACGCACCGGACCCGTCGGACCCGCCGGACCCGTCGGACCCGTCGGACCCGATGGAGGCGCCGGGCTCCGCCGTCGGGCCGCCACCGCTCGCGGATGGTGACGGCGCGCCCGTCGTCCCCAGCTGCCCGACGAGCGCTGCCCCGCCGATCAGCAGCACGAACGAGGCCGCGAACACGGCGAGCAGCAGCGCGACCTGGGCACCGGTCCCGCGGGGCGACCCCGAGCTGTCCTGCTCCATCCGCGGAAGCCTAGCGGGTGACGCGCGAGACGACCGCCCCGCGAACCCGGAGCGCCGCTAGGCTGTCCTCGGACACACGCCCCGGTACGGGCCATGGCAGGAGAGGGAGCGGACACACGGTGGAGCACGCTCGGGCGGTGATCATCGGCGGCGGCGTCGGCGGGACGTCCATCGCCTACCACCTGACCGAGCGTGGCTGGACCGACATCGTGCTCGTCGATCGCGCCGAGCTGACCAGCGGCAGCACGTTCCACAGCGCGGGTCTCGTCGGCCAGCTGCGCGGCACCGTGACCCTGACCAGGATGATGATATACAGCGCCGAGCTGTACCGGCGCCTGGCCGCCGAGACGGGCGTCGACCCGTCCTGGCACGAGGTCGGCTCCATCCGCTTGGCCTCATCCAGGGCGCGCATGGAGGAACTGGAGCGGCAGGCCGGCTGGGCCAAGACCTTCGGCCTGCCGATGGACCTCATCAGCCCGACGGAGGCCCAGGACCGCTTCCCCCTGATGTCCACCGACGGCGTCCTGGGCGCGGTCTGGCTGCCGACGGACGGCTGGCTGGATCCATCAGGGCTCGCCCAGGCGCTGGCAGCCGGGGCGCGGGCCCGCGGCGCCAGCATCCGCACAGGGACGCGTGTGGTGGCCATCGGCACGGACGGTGGCCGCGTGACCGGCGTCACCGTGGAGCGCAAAGGCGAGCGCTCCGAGATCCGCACTGACATCGTGGTCAACGCGGGGGGCATGTTCGCGCCGGAGATCGGACGCCTCGCCGGCGTCGTCGTGCCCATCATCCCGATGGCCCACCAGTACCTGTTCACCGAGCCCATGGAGGGCGTCCACGCCGGCCTGCCCCAGCTGCGCGACCCGGACAACCTCGTCTACTTCCGCGAGGAGGTCGGCGGCCTGTGCATGGGCGGCTACGAGCGCGACCCGGCGCCGTGGTCCGTGGACGGCGTGCCGGCCGACTTCAACGGCAAGCTCCTGGCGCCTGACATGCCCCGCTTCGAGCCGATCATGGAGGGCGCCATCCGACGCGTCCCGGCCATCGCCGACGCGGGCGTCAGCCGGGTCATCAACGGCCCCGAGGGCTTCACCCCTGACAATGAGTTCATCCTGGGTGAGAGCGATGTCCGCGGTTTCTGGATCGCTGCCGGGTTCTCCGCCCATGGCATCGCCGGTGCTGGTGGCATCGGGCGCCAGGTGGCCAGCTGGATCGTCGATGGCGAGCCGGAGCTGGACCTGTGGAAGATGGACATCCGGCGCTTCGGGGCGAGCTACCGATCGCGCGACTACACGCTCGCCCGGGCCGTGGAGAACTACGCGACCTACTACGACATCCACTATCCGAACGAGGAGCGGCTGGCCGGCCGGCCGCTGCGCGTCTCGCCGGCCTACGAGCAACTCCAGGCCCTGGGCGCCGTCTTCGGCGAGAAGTCCGGCTGGGAACGCCCCAACTGGTTCGAATCGAACGCGCCCGCTGGTGACGAGACGCTCCGACCCGATGGCTGGGCGGGCCATCACTGGTCGCCGGCGATCGGCACCGAGGCGCTCGCGACGCGCCGGGCAGCCGCCCTGTTCGATGAGACCTCGTTCGCCAAGATCGAGATCGGCGGCAACGGTGCGACGGCGTTCCTCCAGCACATGGCCGCGAACGACATCGACCGCGCGGTGGGCAGCATCGTCTACAGCCAGCTGCTCGACGGGCGAGGCGGGATCCAGGCCGACCTGACCATCACCCGACTTGGCGAGCAGCGCTACCTGCTGGTGACGGGCACGGCGTACGGCAACCACGACCTTGCCTGGTTGCGCAGCCACGAGCCCGACGACGGCTCGGTCAGCATCCGCGACGTGACCGCCTCGATGGTCTGCTTCGGCTTGTGGGGACCGCGAGCCCGCGACATCCTGGCCAGCGTCACGCGCGACGACGTATCCGACGCTGCGTTCTCGTACCTCAGCGCGCGGGCCATCGCCGTCGGGCACGTGCCGGTGACGGCGCTGCGCGTCACGTACGTCGGCGAGCTCGGCTGGGAGCTGTACGCCCCGACCGAGTACGGCCGAGCCCTGTGGGCGACGCTCTGGGAGGCGGGCCAGCCGCACGGCCTGGTCGCGGCCGGCTACCGGGCCATCGACGCCCTGCGCATCGAGAAGGGCTATCGCGTGTGGTCCAGCGACATCACGCCCGACGAGACGCCGTTCGAGGCGGGCCTGGGTTTCGCCGTGGCCCTGGACACGAAGGCCGATTTCCTGGGGCGCGATGCGCTCGTGGCGGCCAGGGCGGCCGGTCCGCGCAAGCGCCTGCGCTGCCTGGTCCTGGATGATCCGCGCGCGGTGTGCCTCGGCAACGAGCCGGTCCGCGTGGCCGGCGAGGTCGTCGGTCGGGTGACCAGTGGCGGCTACGGCTTCGCCGTCGAGCGCTCCATCGCGTTCGCCTATCTGCCGCCGGACCGGGCGGCGATCGGCACCCGCGGCGAGGTCGAGGTCTTCGGCCGCTGGGTCGGCTTCGAGGTCGTGCGCGAGCCGCTCTACGACCCGACCAACGCGAGGATCCGCTCGTGAGCGACCCGCTGACCGCGGGCGACGGCGATCGCCACTTCGGGGCGGACTGGTCGGCCAGCCTGCGCCGGGGTACGGATGCGGAGCTGCGCGGCTGGCTGGACCTGGCCCACGCGGCTTGCGACGACGCGGACGCGATCGCCCGCAGCCACTTCCGGCGCGATCTGATCATCGAGGCCAAGCCCGACCGGACGTTCGTGACCCAGGCGGACACCGCCGTCGAGGCGGCCATCCGCGAGCGACTCCTGGCCGCCTTCCCGGAGCACGGCCTGGTCGGGGAGGAGTACGGCACAGAGGCCGGCGGCGCGTCCGTCCGCTGGTACATCGATCCGATCGATGGCACCCACAACTTCATGCGTGGCGTACCGGTCTTCGCGACCCTGCTGGCCGTGGAGCGCGACGGGGAACTGCAGGCGGCGGTCATCTCGGCGCCGGCGCTCGGTGAGCGCTGGTGGGCGCATCGGGGTGGGGGAGCGTGGGCCCGCAGCGCCGGCAGCGACGCCGTCCGGCGCATCCGCGTGTCGGGCATCGGCGCGCTGGCCGATGCGCAGGTCCTGTACGGGTCCACCGTGGACCTGCGAGCGTCCGGCCGGGCGCCGGGCTTCGACGCCCTGCTCGGCGAGGTCTGGCGCGAGCGCGGTCTGGGCGACTTCTGGGGCTACGCGCTGCTGGCCGAAGGATCGGCCGAGGCCGTCGTGGAGGTCGGCCTCAAGGCCTGGGATGCGGCCGCTCCGCTCCTGCTCGTGGAGGAGGCCGGGGGCCGGGCCACCGACTTCGATGGTGCCCGCGCCATCGACAGCGGCACATTCCTGGCGACCAACGGTCCGCTCCACGAGGCCGTCCTCCGGCGGCTACTGGATCGGAGCCCAGCTTGAACGGGCCGGTCGGCCCGGTCAGACCCTGCCGTCCGGAACGGCTGCCGGGCCGCCCGCGACGCCATGCTTGGGTCATACCTGAGGTGCTCCATGCAGCCAACGACCGCCAGCATCTGGATCGACGATGACGAAGCCGTCATCCGCTCGGCCGCCAACGACGGCCACGCCATCCTGGACCGTCTCGTCCGCCACCACGGCGAGTCGCCGATGGCCTTCGACGTCCGCGTCGTGGACGAGGTCCGTGAGGATGAGCACCTCGAGGTCGACGGGCCGGACCGCGCCCGGCTCCGCTTCGAACGGGCGTACGTCAGCGTGACCCACCGCCCGGACCGACTCGTCGACGCCGTCAACGGGACCGATAGCAGGCCGCCTCGCCGATGAGGGTCGTCAGCGCGGCGGACGCCGTCGCGGGCATCGTGTCCGGCGACCAGGTCTACGTCCACTGTGCCGCCGCCGCCCCGTCGGTCCTGCTCGACGCGCTCGTGGCCCGGGCCGCCGACCTGCGTGACGTGGGCATGATCCACCTCCACGTGGAGGGACCGGGGCCTCACCTCGCCCCGGCGATGGCCGGGCACTTCCGCCACCGCGCGCTGTTCGTCGGGCCCAACGCCCGGGCCGCGGTCAACGAGGGCCGCGCTGATTACGTGCCGACCTTCCTGTCCGACGTGCCGCGCCTGTTCGAGTCGCGAGCCGTCCCGCTGGATGTCGTCCTGGTCAACGTCACGCCGCCGGATCGGCATGGCTTCTGCTCGTTGGGCGTGTCGGTCGAGGCGATGCATGCCGCCATCCGCTCGGCGCGCCTGATCATCGCCCAGCTGAACACGGCGATGCCCAGGACGCTTGGTGAAAGTTTCATCCACGTCGACGACATCGACCTGGCGGTCGAGGTCGACATCCCGCCCTACGAGCGCCCCGTCGGCGACATCGGCGAGATCGAGCGGCGCATCGGCGCCTTCGTGGCCGACCTCGTGCCGGACGGGGCGACCCTGCAGCTCGGCATCGGGGCCATCCCGGCCGCGACGGCGTTGGCTCTGCGCGACCGCAAGGACCTGGGCATCCACACCGAGATGTTCACTGACAGCATCGTCGACCTGGTCGAGGCCGGGGTCGTCACCGGCGCCCGCAAGGAGCGTAACCGGGGCAAGATCGTGACCGCCTTCCTGATGGGCAGCCGCCGACTGTACGAGTTCGTCAACGACAACCCGATGATCGAGATGCGCTCGGTCGACTTCACCAACGACACCCACGTCATCCGCTCGTTCGGCACGATGACCGCCATCAACTCGGCCATCGAGGTGGACCTGACCGGCCAGGTCGTGTCCGACTCGATCGGCGGGCGGATCTACTCCGGCGTCGGCGGCCAGATGGACTTCATCCGTGGCGCCGCGCTCGCTGAGCATGGCAAGGCCATCATCGCGCTGCCCTCCACGGCGGCCGGCGGCACGTTGTCACGCCTCGTCCCGACCCTGCGTGAGGGCGCCGGCGTGGTCACCACCCGGGCCCACGCGCGAACGATCGTGACGGAGTACGGTGTCGCTGAGCTTTTCGGACGCAGCCTGCGCGAGCGGGCCGCCGCACTCATCGCCATCGCCCACCCGGACCACCGCGAACAGCTCAGCGCCGAGGCGCGCCGCCTCCAGCTGCTCTGAGCACCAGTACGAGGACGCGCCCATGACGGCCACGGCAGGACCCATCCAGACGGGACCCCTCGATGACCAGGCGCTGCGCCGCATCGATGCCTACTGGCGGGCGGCGAATTACCTGTCGGTCGGCCAGATCTACCTGCTCGACAACCCGTTGCTCCGGGAGCCGCTCCTGCCCGAGCACACCAAGCCGCGCCTGCTGGGCCACTGGGGCACCACGCCCGGTCTGAACCTCGTCTACGTCCACCTCAATCGGGCCATCCGCGAGCGCGACCTCGACGCGATCTACATCACGGGCCCCGGGCATGGCGGTCCGGGCCTCGTCGCCAACGCCTACCTGGAGGGCACGTACAGCGAGGTCTACCCGAGCATCAGCCAGGACGTCGACGGGATGCGCCGACTGTTCCGCCAGTTCAGCTTCCCGGGCGGCATCCCGTCGCACGTCGCTCCCGAGACGCCGGGCAGCATCCACGAGGGCGGTGAGCTCGGCTATTCGCTGGCCCACGCGTATGGTGCCGCGTTCGACGACCCGGACCTGCTGGTCGCCTGCGTGGTCGGCGATGGCGAGGCGGAGACCGGGCCGCTGGCAGCGTCGTGGCACTCCAACAAGTTCCTGGACCCGCGCACGGACGGCGCCGTGCTGCCGATCCTCCACCTGAACGGCTACAAGATCGCCAACCCCACGGTCCTCGCGCGCATCCCCGAAGGCGAGCTGCGCTCGCTGTTCGAGGGCTACGGACACACCGTCCACATCGTTGAAGGCGACGACCCGATGACCGTCCACCAGGCCTTCGCGGCGACCCTGGACACGGCCCTTGACGAGATCGCCGCCATCCAGCGCGGTGCCCGTGAGGCGCCTGCGGACGCGCCCATCGTCCGGCCGCGCTGGCCGATGATCATCATGCGCACGCCCAAGGGCTGGACCGGGCCCAAGGAGATCGGCGGCCTGCCCGTCGAGGGCAATTGGCGCTCGCACCAGGTGCCCATGAGCGAGGTCCGGACCAACGACGAGAACCGGGCCATCCTCGAGGACTGGATGCGCAGTTACCGCCCTGACGAGTTGTTCACGTCCGACGGCGCGCTGCTTCCGGAGCTGGCCGAGCTGGCGCCCGTGGGCCGGCGCCGGATGAGCGCCAACCCGGTGGCCAACGGCGGCGAGCTGCTGCGCGACCTGCGCCTGCCCGACTTCCGCGACTACGCGCTGGACGTGCCGGCCCACGGCGCGGCGATGGGTGAGGCGACCCGCAAGCTCGGTGACATGCTCGCCGACATCATCCGCCAGAACCCGCATACCTTCCGGCTGATGGGCCCCGACGAGACGGCCTCCAATCGACTCGGGTCGGTATTCAGCGCGACCGATCGGACGTGGGTCGCCGAGACCCTCCCCAGCGACGATCACCTGGCCCCTGACGGCCGGGTCATGGAGGTCCTCTCCGAGCACCTCTGCCAGGGCTGGCTGGAGGGCTACCTGCTGACCGGCCGGCACGGGCTGTTCAACTGCTACGAAGCGTTCATCCACATCATCGATTCGATGTTCAACCAGCACGCCAAGTGGCTCAAGGCGGCCGCCGACATCCCCTGGCGACGACCGATCGCGTCGCTCAACTACCTGCTGTCCAGCCACGTCTGGCGCCAGGACCACAACGGCTCCACGCACCAGGATCCGGGCTTCATCGACCTCGTCGTCAACAAGAAGGCCGAGCACATCCGGGTGTATCTGCCACCTGATGCGAACACCCTGCTGTCCGTGGCGGACCACTGCCTGCGCAGCCGCAACTACGTCAACGTCATCGTGGCCGGCAAGCAGCCGACCCTGCAGTGGCTGTCCATGGATGAGGCCATCGCGCACTGCGCCCGGGGCATCGGTATCTGGCCATGGGCGAGCTCCGACCAGGACGGTGAACCCGATGTGGTCATGGCCTGCGCCGGGGATGTCCCCACCCTGGAGACGATGGCCGCGGTGGACCTCCTGCGCCAGCACCTGCCGGACCTCAAGGTGCGGGTCATCAACGTCGTCGACCTGATGCGCCTGCAGGACGAGAAGGAGCATCCCCACGGCCTGACCTCCAGCGAGTTCGACTCGCTGTTCACCACCGACAAGCCCATCGTCTTCGCCTATCACGGCTATCCGTGGCTCATCCACCGCCTGACCTATCGGCGCACGAACCACGCCAACCTGCACGTCCGCGGCTACAAGGAAGAGGGCACGACGACCACGCCGTTCGACATGGTCATGCTCAACGACCTCGACCGTTTCCACCTTGTCATCGACGTCATCGATCGCGTCCCGGGGCTCGGCGAGCGTGCCGCGCACCTGCGCCAGGCGATGGTCGACCGGCGCCTGGCGGCCCGCGACTACACCCGTGAGGTCGGCGATGACGACCCGGCCATCCGCGACTGGGTCTGGCCCGGGTGACCTGGAGCGGGGGGCGCATCCTCGTCCTCAACGCGGGGTCGAGCACGCTCAAGGCGGCCGTCCTCGCGCCGGTCGCCGGTCTGGATCCGGGCGACGCGACGCGCGACCTGCCGGCCGTGGCCACGACCACGCGGCGCTGGGCGGACGACCAGCGCGTGCCGGTGACCCTGGAGCACGTGCTGGCCGAGGTCGGCGTGGACGACCCGGGCACGCTGGCCGGGATCGGCCACCGCATCGTCCACGGCGGGACGGACCTGTTCGCCCCGGCTCGCATCGACTCCGAGCTGGTCGGCGCGCTCGAGGCGCTCCTGCCGCTCGCGCCGCTCCACATGCCGCCGGCCATCGCCACCATCGGGGCGATGCGTGCGCTCGCGCCCAACGTCCTCCAGGTGGCCTGCTTCGACACCGCGTTCCACGCCGACCTACCCGAGGTGGACCGGACCTACGCGGTCCCGGCCGCCTGGCGCGATGCGCTCGGCCTGCGCCGCTTCGGCTTCCACGGCCTGTCCGTCGACTGGGCGGTGCGACGGGCGGCCGTCCTCCTGGGCAGGCCGCTGGGCGAGCTCGGACTCGTCGTCGCGCATCTCGGCGCCGGCGCCTCGGTGACGGCGGTCGAGGGCGGTCAGTCGGTCCACACCTCGATGGGCTACACCCCGCTGGAGGGTCTGGTCATGGCCACCCGGTCGGGGTCCCTTGATCCGGGCATCGTGACGGCCATGGCGCGAGCCGGCCATGCGCCCGACGACCTGGAGGCCGACCTCCAGCAGCGCTCCGGGCTGCTGGCACTGGCCGGGACCGGCGACATGCGCGAGCTCCTGGCGCGCGTGGCAGACGGGGACGCGCCGGCTCGCCTGGCCCTGGACGTGTTCGTGGATCGGGCGGCTGCGGCGATCGGCGCGGCGGCGACCCGGCTGGCCCGCCTGGACGGCGTGGTCATGACCGGTGGCATCGGCGAAGCGTCGCCCCTCGTGCGGGCGGCGATCGTGGCCCGGCTGGGCGTGCTCGGCATCGCGCCGCTCCACGAGGGCACCGGGCCGGCCGCCGCGGCCGACGCGCCCGGCGACGGCCATGACCGCGACGCCGTGCTCTCCAGCGGCGTCGGCCCGGCCGTGCTCAGCGTGGCGGCCCGCGAGGACCGCATCATCGCGGCCGCGGTCAGGGAGCTGGCGACGACCTAGCGACGCGGGATGACGACCACCGTGGTGTGGGCGTGGAGCAGGACGTTGCGGGCGACGCTGCCCAGGAGCAGTCGATCGAGGCCGGTCCGCCCGTGCGTGCCGACGACGATGGCGTCGGCATGCGAAGTCGCGGCGTGGTCCACCAGGGTCGCCGCCGGATCGCCGAGCGGCACGGACCAGGTCACCTCGAAGCCGGCCTCGGTGAGCCGGGCCGCCGTTGTGCTGGCGGTCTCGGCCATGGCCTCGCGTGCCGCCTCGACGCCTTCCTCGAACCACTCGACGGGGACCCCGTAGCCGCCTGCGAACATGATCCCCGGGCCCGGCACAGGCGACGGCGCCACCGCCACGACCTCCAGGCGCCGGCCGCTGAAGCAGCCCAGGCCGATGACCGCATCGATGACCCGGTCGGTCGTGTCGGATCCATCGACGGCGATCATGACCCGGTCCATGGTCGGTCGCCGGGCGACGATGACCGGGCAGGTCGCGTGGCCCACGACCTCGGCGGAGACCGAGCCCAGGACCATGCTGGCCATCGGCCCGCGGCCGCGGCTGCCCATGACGATGGCGTCGGCGGCCTCGGTCCTGGCCGTCTCGACGATGACCGACGCGGGCCGGCCGACGATGGCGTGCGGGTCCACGGTCAGGCCATCCCGGGCGAGGCCGGCGACCTCCTCGGCGAGCTCGGCCTTCAGCGCGTCGAAGGCCGGGACGAAGGCCTCGGATGGACCGAGATCGACGGCCGGCAGGCCGAACACGTCGTAGATGGGTTCGATGACGCGGACGGCGCGGACGGTGGTCGGGCTCGGCCAGGGCAGGGTGCTGACGAGTCGAAGGGCGGTCTCGGCACCGGCCGAGCCGTCGAGGGCGAGGACGAGACGCATGACGTGCCTCCGATGGCGGTGCGAGCGCGACACGATCCGGGCGGACCTGCCGTGTCCCATCACGATGCGCGCTTCACGCGCCGGACCCACGGTCCATCGGTCATCTCGCGACGGGCCGATGCGCCCGACCGGCCGATCCGCTCGACCGGCCGCCGCGCCATCCTGGCGCCACGCGATCAGGGCGGCGCGGGATCCCGACGCGTGCGCTGCCAGGCGCCGACGACGAGGGCGGTGCCGACACCCACGGCGAGCAGGATCGGCCATTCGCCCAGGAACCAACCGACGGCGGCAAACCCGACGAGGAATACCGCCACGCTGCCCCATACCGGTCCGAGGCGGCGCACGTCACCGAGCGTCGGCAGGGTGTCGCCACCCTGGGGCATCGGATGGACGTCGGCGATCAGTTCGAACGGTGCGCGGAGGGTGGCCACGATGTCATCGCTTGCGATGCCCTCGCCGACCATCGCCAGGGCCGCGTCCTGGACGGCCTCCGTGGCCGCGACGCGATCCTGGACCGACCCCGTGGACAGGCCCCAGTTCAGGGCGACCCATGTCGGGTGATAGGCCCCGCCGACGTAGACCCGGTCCATGTAGGCGCTGACGGCTGCCTGCGCGCCGTCGGCCACGTCGTCGAGCCCGGCCGTCTGGATCGCCTCGCGGGCGCTCGTTCGTGCCGGCGAGCGGTCATCGGACGCGGTCGGGGACAGGGCCAACTGGCGGAAGTCGTCGAGTCCGATCCGCTCCAGCCTCGCGCCGAAGGTCCGCAGCCGCTGGTTCGCGGCGTCGTGCTCCGCCGTCATGCTCCGCTCGTCCATCTCGTCGCGGTGGCCGCGGTCAGGCGCCAGCGGCCAGCAGCGCCTCGTCGAGGATACCCAGGGCTAGGTCGACCTCGTCGGCCGTGGTGACCAGCGGCGGGATGATCCGGATGACGTTCACATAGGTGCCGGCGGTGAGGACGATCAGCTTGCGCGCCAGCGCCTCCGCCTGGATCCGCCTGGTCAGGTCAGGGTCGGGCGTCCGGCCGTCACCGACGCCTGGTTTGACCAGCTCGATGGCGACCATGAGCCCCAGGCCGCGCGCGTCACCGATCGACGGGTAGCGCGCCTGGAGCGCGCGCAGGCCGGCCAGGAACTGGTCGCCGCGCTCGCGCGCGTTGGCGACGAGGCCCTCGTCCTCGATGACGTCCAGGGTGGCATTGGCGGCTGCACAGGACACGACGTTGCCGCCGTACGTGCCGCCGTGGGTGCCGGGCTTCCAGAGGGCCATCAGCTCGCTGCGGGCCAGGATGCCGGACAGTGGCAGACCCGACGCGATGCCCTTGGCCATGACCAGGATGTCGGGCTCTACGTCCCAATGGCGGACCGCGAACATCTGGCCGGTCCGGCCGAAGCCCGTCTGGACCTCGTCGGCGATGAGCACGATCCCGTGCTGCGCGCTGATCTCGCGCAGGCGCGGCAGGAACCCGGGTGGCGGCACGATGTAGCCGCCTTCGCCCATGATCGGCTCCACGATGACCGCCGCGACCCGGTCCGGGTAGATGAACTGATGGAACGTGAGGTCCAGCTGCTCCTCCCAGTCGCAGGTGCAGGCATCCGGGCTGTGGCCCCCGCCCGGCGCCCGGTAGCAGTACGGATAGGCCGTGTGGTAGATCGAGCCTGGCAGCGGCTCGAAGGCGGCGCGGTAGACGTCCTTGGCCGTGGTCAGGGCCATCGTCTGGGCGGTCCGTCCGTGATAGCCGTAGCGGAAGGCGAGGACGGCCGGCCGACCGGTCGCGACCCGGGCCAGCTTGACCGCCGCCTCCACGGCCTCCGCCCCGCTGTTGGACAGGAACGCCTGGTACGGGCCGCCCTGGAGTAGTCGCGGCAGGCGCTCGTACAGCCGCAACCCGGGCTCGTGATACATGATGTTCTGCTGGCCGTGGAGCAGCTTGCTGGCCTGCTCGGCGACGGCGGCCGCGACCCGCGGGTGGGCATGCCCCGTATTGGTCACGCCGATGCCCGACGAGTAGTCCAGGTAGCGCTGGCCGTCCCGGGTGATCAGCCACGAGCCCTCGCCACGCTCCACATCGAGGTTGGTGATGCGCCCCCACACAGCCGGCACGACGCCATGGTCCGGGAGGGCCAGGGTCGTGGGCGGCGACGCGATCGTGTCGGTCATCGGGGTCCCTCCTCCGTGGCAGGCGCCAGGCGCCGCATCTCCTCGCGCGCGATGCGGGCGTCGCGCCGGGCGACCCAGCGCTCGTACACGGTACTCATGGCCACCAGCCCGACGGCGCCCAGGAAGACCATCGTGCCGATGACGTGGACCTGCGGTGGCAGGCTTGCCCGGGTGCTGCCCCACACCCACAGCGGGAACGTCTGCTCGGTGCCGGCGGTGAACTGGGTGATCACGAAGTCGTCGATCGACAGTGAGAACGCCAGCAGGGCAGCGGCCAGGATGCCCGGCAGGATGAGCGGGAAGGTGACCTTCCAGAAGGTCGTCCACTCGTTCGCGCCGAGGTCCATGGCCGCTTCCTCGAGGTGGCGCGGGAAGCCCTGCATCCGGGCGCGCAGGGTGACCACCACGAAGCTGATGTTGAACATGACGTGGGCGATGAGGATGGTCTGAGTCCCGAGCGGGAAGAACAGCCCACCGGTCAGCGTCTTGAGCGGCTCCTGGGCGGTGCCCACGAACATCGTCAGCAGGCTCGCGCCCAGGACGATCTCCGGCGTCGCCATCGGGATGAACAGGAACAGATTCGTGGCCGACCGGCCGCGGAAGTCATAGCGGGTCAGGGCCAGCGCGATGAGCGTCCCGAGCACCGTCGACGCGATCGTCGCGATGGTCGCGATGATCAGGCTCAGCACGATCGCATCCTGCAGGCCAGGTCGCCCGAATGGGTTGAGCCAGGCATCCAGCGACAGTTCGCCCCACACGTAGTTGAACCGACCGGGCGGGTCGTTGAACGAGAAGGCGATCATGACCAGGATCGGGACCATCAGATAGAACAGGGCGGCGGCCGTGAACAGGGGCACCCCGTGGCGGTCGAACAGGGCGAGGATCCGCCGCCCCGGCCCACCGGCGGCCGAGCCGGCCTCGGCGCTGCTCGGGCGGGTATCGGCGGCCACGGTCACGCTCGGCCTCCGGTCAGCTCTTCGGTGCCCAGCACCCGGGCGTACAGGAAGATCGCGACGAGGATGGCGGCCATCAGGATGAACGACAGGGCCGCGGCCAGCGGGTAGTCGTTCTGCTGCAGGAAGCGGTTCTGGATGACGTTGCCGATCATCTGTGTCTTGGGATTGCCCAGCAGTTCCACGTTGACGTAATCGCCCAGGGTCGGGATGAACACGAGGATCGACCCTGCGAACACGCCCGGCAGGCTCAGCGGCCAGATGATCCGCACGAACGCCTCGGAGATGAGGAACGATCCGATGAGGCCACCGACGACGGCGCCGAACGCCCCGGCGGTCAGCAGGGCGACGATGCCCTCCACGTCGAGCGTCGCGTAGCGCAGCCCGAGCATCAGCCCGACGGCCAGCAGGCCGCCGCCGATGCCGCCGACGATGGCGCCGCCACGTCGCCACGGACCGGCGTACAGGTCGCGGGCCGCCTCGATGAGCCGGACGTCGACCTTCTCGATGGCCACGTACAGCGGCAGGACCATGAACGGCAGGAACTGGTAGGTCAGGCCGGACACTACCGCCAGGGGTGTGCCGATGATGCTGAAGTTCAGCGGCACGAGGCCCAGGGTGTCGCGGATGAGCCCCAGGAAGGCGCCCTGGTCGCCCAGGATGATCCGCCACGAGATGGTCCGGATGAGGAAGCTCGTGAAGAACGGGGCGATGACCAGGAACAGCAGCAGGGTCTTGTACTTGCCGCCGCGGAAGGCGATGCCGTAGGCCAGCGGATAACCGATCAGGAAGCACAGCAACGTGGCGAGTCCACCGAAGACCAGGGAGTTGGCCACGTTGTCCGGGAACCGGGTGATGGCCTCGACGTAGTTGCTGAACGCCCAGTCGAACTCGAAGCCGGTCCCGATCGTCCCGGTCGACAGGGACATCAGGACCATCTGGATGTTGGGCAGGACGAAGAACAGCGCGAGCCACAGCAGACCCGGGGCCATGAGGAGATACGGCAACAGCCACCGGCGACGGGTCACCGCATCCCCTCGGTCACGACGTGTGCTCGATGCGCCCGGCTCAGACGCCGGTCAGGTCGGCGAAGAGCTCGTTGATGGCCGCCTCGTCCTCCTCGGACCAGTTCGGCTGCGCATGCTGCTTGGCGACGATGTCGGCGGGCGGGAACAGGAGGGGGTTGTCACCGGCCTCCGGGTCCAGCTCCTTGATCGCCTCGTCGACGCCCTTCACGGGGCTGATGTAGTAGATGAAGTTGGCCAGCCGGGCGGCCCGGGTCACGTCGTACACCCAATCGATCATCAGCTCGGCGGTGTACTTGTTGGCGGCGCCCTTGGGGATGAGCATGTTGTCGGTCCAGATCATCGAGCCCTCCTCGGGGAAGACGAAGACGTCGTCCGGACCGGCCGATGAGGCGAGGTCCCCCGACCACACGACGGCGGCCCACGTGTCGCCGCTGCCGAAGTCCTGCAGGTACTCGTTGCCGGTGAACGCGCGGATATGGTCGTTCTCGACGAACGTCGACAAGTAGGCGTGGACCGCCTCCGCGTCGGCCAGGGTCATCTCCTCGGCAGGGGTGTCCGATGCCTGGCCCATGCCCTGCAGGGCGAGGTGCACGAGCGGGAAGGTGTCACGTGACTCCGTCAGCAGGGTGACCTTGCCGGCGAACGCCGGATCGAACAGGTCGGCGACCTTGGTCAGCTCGCGGCCGGTGGACACGCTGTTGTAGCCGATCCCGGTGGCGCCGGACTGCCACGGGTAGTGGTAGGTCATGTCCGGGTCCCAGGGCAGGCCCTTGAGCTCGTCGCGGATGTTGGCGGCGGCCGTGGCCGTGTGGGCCGGATCGATCGCCTGGGCCCAGCCGGCGGCGACGACCTTGGCCGCCATCCAGTCGGTCAGGACGATGATGTCCCAGCCGGTCTCCACGCCGGACTGGAGCTGCGGCCGGATGGTGGCCATGAAGGACTCGTTGTCCTCGATCTGGGCGTTCGCGTACTCGACCTCGACGCCGTACTCGGCGCTGAACTCATCAAGGGTAGGGGAGGGCAGGTCGTACTCGCCCTCCCCGACCTCGGTCAGGTCGATGTACGCGTCCCAGTTGGCGAACTGGAGCGGGCCGGTCGCGACCGGATCGCCGGACGGGCCGGCGGATGGGCCCGGATCGCTCGATGTGCCGCTGGTGCCGCAGGCGGCCAGGAACGCGGCGGTGCCGGCCATGCCGGTCCCCGCCAGGAAGCGCCGCCGGGTCAGGGCGGGCAGGTGACTGAGCGCGTCGGTCATGAGGTCTCCTCCTCGAGATCGCTGGGATGCCGGCCGCTCGCTGCGCGCGCTCAGGCCGGGACAGTGGCGTCGGCGGTCGCTCCCACGGTCGCCGTCTGGTTGGCCCCCGGATCGTCGACCACGAAGCTATGTTCGGGCGACCAGGTGAGGCGCACCGCCTCGCCCGGCGACCACAGCTCGGACTTCGTGGCACGTTCGACGTTCTGTTCGTAGACCATCAGGCGCGCGCCGCCGCGCGCCTCGATCTGGTACTGGGTGCTGACGCCAAGATACGAGGCGTCGCGAACCACGCCGTGCAGCTCGTTGTGCCCGGCCGGCACCGCGTCCGCCTCCTCACGCAGGCGGATCTTCTCGGGTCGCACGCCGATCGCGACGCGTGTCCGATCCGCGACGAGCGACTTCGGGGCTCGGATGCGGGTGTCATCCGCTAGTCGGACCGTGGCGTGCTGGCTGTCGCTGCCCTCGACGGCGCCCGGGAGCAGGTTGCTGACGCCCAGGAAGCCGGCCACGAAGCGCGTCGTCGGGCGCTCGTAGAGGCTCTCCGGGTCGCCCAGCTGCTCGTACCTGCCGTTGTTCATGACGGCGATGCGGTCGGACATCGTCATCGCCTCTTCCTGGTCGTGGGTCACGTAGATGAAGGTGATGCCCACTTCCTGCTGGATACGCTTGAGCTCGACCTGCATCTGGCGGCGGAGCTTGAGGTCCAGCGCGCCGAGCGGCTCGTCCAGGAGGAGCACAGCCGGTCGATTGATGAGCGCCCGCGCGAGCGCCACGCGCTGGGCCTGGCCACCGGAGATCTGGGTCGGTTTGCGGCGCTCGTAGCCGGGCAGCTCGACGAGCTGGAGCATCTCGCTGACGCGTGCCTTGACCTCCTTGTCCTTGACCTTCTTGCGGCGCAGGCCAAAGGCGACGTTCTCGAAGATGGTCAGGTGCGGGAACAGCGCGTAGCTCTGGAAGACCGTGTTCACGTTGCGCTGATAGGGCGGCAGCCAGGTCACATCCTGGCCCTGCAGCTCGATGAGGCCGGAGGTCGGCTCCTCGAAGCCGCCGATCATGCGCAGGGTCGTCGTCTTGCCGCAGCCGGACGGGCCGAGCAGGCTGAAGAACTCGCCGTCGCGAACCTCCAGGCTGATGTGGTCGACGGCCACGGCCTCGCCGAATCGCTTGACCACGTCCACCAGTCTGACGTCGACGTCGGGCACGTTCGCTCGCACTCCTGCGGCCAAGGTGGGGTAGCGTCCATTCGCGGACGCGACCGGGTCGCCTCGCTCCTCCGCGACGCAGGCCCGACCGACCGGCGCTGGGGCCCCGGACCCGGCGAGGATATGGGCGCGCGGACCGGGGTGTCAAGGACGCGGGGTTCGCACCGACGGAGCCAGGTCCCTGCGAGAATCGCACCTGGGGTCGCTTCGGAGGACGGGTTTCGCGGGACGTGGGCTCGGTCTACGGCGCGTGCCTCGGCCGCCATCTGGAACGCCCCACGACCCAACGGCCCCGCGACCGGGCCTCGCGACCGGGCGAACTCGCCCGAGCGGGTCCCGATCGCGCGAACCCGCGCGAGCGCCTCGGGACTGGTGCGCCTAGCCCGGGTCGGCGCGCCTACAGCAGAACGATGGCATCGCCTCCGGGATCCTCGCCGCGCCCGACAGCTACCAGGCATGATCGGGAGGAGATCGGGTAGGCGGCCATGAACTCCGGATGGCCGGCCAGCACCGATCGATTGGTACGTGTGTCAGCGACGAGCAAGATGACACGCTGGACACCGAGGTCACGTGCCTTCGTGCGGACCCGTCGCTCGAGCGCCTGGAGATCCACGAGGCGTGTCTCAGCCTCGACCATGGCATCGAACGTTCGTCCTGTGATCGTCGCGTCGGCCGCGCGCAGATCGCCGGCGATCGGCACTGGCTGCTCGGTTCGCCAGCGAAGGGCGGCCGACACTCGCCGCGTAGCCGTTCGAGCAGCCCGAGGTGGGCACGGTCGCGAACTGCGTCGCCCGCCGGATACAGGCGGACGGCAAGATGAAGACCCAGGACCGCACCGATGACAGCGATCAAGCGCAGGTCGATGGTCGGCGTCGCCCCGCGTTCGATCCGCCCGATCATCGTGTGCGATCGCTGTGCCAGGCGGCCCAGCTCCCGCTGGCTCAGCCCGGCGGCGAGTCGAGCGACACGGATCTGGACGCCGATGGTGCGCGCCGTATCTCGACCGATGCGGAGACCTCTATGGACGGCTCGCTCTGCTGTTCCCATGCGCCAGATGATGGAGTGCGCCGCTCATCGGCGGCTTACTTGGGCTCCATTCGGGCCCCGAACACAAAACCTGAAAGGCCCCCCGGGCGCCATCTGGAACGCCCCGCGACCCAAGTGGCGAAAGGCGCGTCCTCGGGAGGACCGCCGCCCCGCACGCCCCCCGCCC
>Ga0163153_10002196_pt1 | contig 29096 bp, 18 predicted proteins | sample OliLakLV19MP6IB1_FD_148629 | JGI IMG/M metagenome (GOLD analysis project Ga0163153, IMG submission 148629) | Freshwater microbial mat bacterial communities from Lake Vanda, McMurdo Dry Valleys, Antarctica - Oligotrophic Lake LV.19.MP6.IB-1 | ecosystem: Environmental > Aquatic > Freshwater >...
CATCAACCTCAACCTCCCCCGATGGATCGGGGCTCAGCCTCAGCCTCCCCCGACGGATCGGGGCTCAGCCTAATTCTTTATCTTTGCACACACTAACCAAAACCAGGGTGTTGACTCGCTTTATTATCTTAAGTATAGTTTGCAGTTTATGTAGTATAAGTTGCAAATCCAACTATCAGCGTATGCTTGACCGGGAGTTGGCAAACGGGATACGCCACGATAGTATATTTCTCGGACTCACTTTAGGAATGGACCGCAAGACTTTCTTTGCGATATGCTGGGAGCTGAACAAAAAAAGCCAAATGACCCAGGGATCCAACAATCTAAGTGCGAGATATTTTCTCAATGATGGTCTTAAGGTGCCTGCTTATCTTGACTTTTATCCCAATTTTGTCAATGACAGTATTGTAGAGATGCCAGCCATTTTCAGTTATCGGGACTGGGCACCCTGGAATAAATCCCTGGCGCCGGATTCGTTATTGATTGATGTAAAAAACCTACTCGAACAATGGTATGGCAAGGGGTTTATCGAAGTAAAAAACAAAACCAAGGGCAATGTATGGGTCAAAGTAGATGGCAACCGAAGGGTACGTTTTTTTAAATCAGAACCCAAAGAAGTAAAAATCTTTATCACGGATATGTCCAAACCACCGATAACGATTCAGCAATAAAACATGAAAATCATTCCGGGAAATATTTTTATTGTTGTTGTTCTTATAGTACATCTGTCCTGTACTTACAAATCCGTAGAATCAGGACAGGCTCCTTTGTTTTCTACCATCGATTCTTCTCATTCCGGTATTGACTTTGCCAACAACCTCGTCTATGACCGTGAATTTAATATTTATCGTTACCGCAATTTTTACAATGGCGGGGGCGTAGCCATCGGGGACATCGATAATGACAGCCTGCCCGATATTTATTTTACATCCAATATGGGTAAAAATAAATTGTACCGCAACAAAGGAAATTTTGTCTTTGACGATATTAGTGCAAATGCCGGTGTGGAAGGTACCAAAGCCTGGTCAACCGGAGTGTCCATGGCTGATGTCAACGGCGATGGATTATTGGATATCTATGTATGCAATTCAGGAGATATCAAAGGGGACAACAAGGAAAATGAATTATTCATCAACCAGGGGAATCTAACGTTTAAGGAAATGGCTGAAGAATATGGTCTCAACGACAGAGGTTATTCGACGCATGCCGCATTTTTTGATTACGACCAGGATGGTGACCTGGATATGTACCTGCTGAATAATTCTTATCAGGCCATCGGAAGTTTTAACCTGCGAAATAACATCCGGGAAATCCGTGATTCGTTGGGTGGAGACAAATTGTTTCGCAATGACGGACCACGGTTTACGGATGTGAGTGTGCAGGCAGGCATCTATGGAAGCCTGATCGGCTTTGGCCTGGGCGTTACAGTTGGTGATATCGACAAAGACGGCTGGCAGGATATCTACGTCAGCAATGATTTTTTTGAGCGGGATTATTTATACATCAATCTTAAAGACGGGACCTTCCAAGAGATGCTTACCGAACAAATGCCGAGCATCAGCGCAGCGTCCATGGGAGCAGACCTGGCCGATATCAACAACGATGGATATCCTGACCTCTTCGTAACCGATATGTTGCCTTCCACGGAAAAAAGGTTAAAGACCAAAACTACTTTTGAAGACTGGAACAAATACCAATACAATGTAAAAAACGGATATTATCACCAATTTATCCGCAACATGCTCCAGTTGAACCATGGGGACGGCAGTTTTTCCGATATCGGCCGATTGAGTGGCGTTCATGCTACCGACTGGAGTTGGGGAGCCCTGATTTTTGATATGGACCTCGATGGCAAAAAAGACATATTTGTAGCTAATGGTATTTATCAGGATCTGACGGATCAGGATTACCTGAGTTTTGTATCGGATGAAAATACCATCCGCAGTATTGTCAAAGGGGATACGGTGGATTACAAACAATTAATTGATTCGATTCCCAGCGAAGCGATACCCAATCATGCTTTTCATAATGAGGGGAATTTTAAATTTACAGACAAAACAATTCAATGGGGTTTAGCCACCCCTTCATTTTCCAATGGTGCAGCTTACGGCGACCTTGATCTGGATGGGGACCTTGACCTGGTGGTGAACAATGTCAACATGCCTTGCTTTTTATACCGCAACGAAGCCGTGAACCAACTCGGCCATCATTATTTAAAAGTGCGGTTGACCGGTATGGATAAAAACAGTTTTGCTTTTGGTGCACAACTCAGCTTATATGCCGGGGGCCGGATGCAATACCTCGAACATATGCCCATCAGAGGGTTTGAGTCAAGTATGGAACCTTTGTCTCTTTTTGGATTGGGTAAAACAAACATCATCGATTCCCTGATCGTGGTATTCCCTGACCACCGGCAGATGAAACTCTTTAATATCCAGGCTGATCAAACTTTATTCCTGCATCAGGCAGATGCCAACTTTCCTCCGACTCAAAAAACACCACCCTTTGTTAAGCCCTTGTTTGAAATCTTCCCGATGAAAGGATACAATTTTGTGCACCAGGAAAATGATTATTCCGATTTTGACCGGGACAGACTGTTATACCATATGTGTTCCACAGAAGGACCAAAAATATCCATTGGTGATTTTAACGGAGACCAGCAAGCGGACTTTTATATCGGAAATGCAAAAGGCTCATTGGGTGCAACCTATATGCAGACTTTAGGTGGTACATTGGTCCATGTCACCCAACCTGCTTTTGAGGGTAGCCGTGAAAGTGAAGATATGGGCAGCGCTCTGGCCGATTTTGATGGCGATGGTGACCTGGACCTCTACGTGTGCAGTGGGGGCAGTGAAGATGCTGAAGCCTCGTCCAACCTGATGGACAGACTATACCTTAATGGTGACCGTGGACACTTTAAATCATCCGGCCAAACTTTGCCGACGTTTAAATTTGAATCCACATCCTGTGTTCGGGCCAGTGATTTTGACCAGGATGGAGATATAGACTTATTTGTAGGTGTCCGGGCCAAACCTTTTTATTATGGGGTACCGGCAAATGGATATCTTTTGGTCAATGACGGCAAGGGTCAATTTACAGAACAAACCAAAGTGCTGGCCCCTGGCTTGATTGAATTGGGTATGATCACCGATGCAAGATGGTCTGATATCGATGGTGATGCACAACCTGATCTGATCGTATGCGGTGAATTTATGCCCATTCGTATTTTCAAAAATTCCAATGGACAGCTGACCCCATTAAGTCAGGCTGGCTCCAACGGATGGTGGCATTGTATATTGGATGTTGACCTGGATGGGGATGGGGATATGGACCTGGTGGGGGGCAATCTTGGGCTCAACAATAGGTTTAAAGTACAACCCGGTCATCCTTTAAAAATGTATGTCAACGATTTTGACCAGAACGGAACTGTTGAACAAATACTCACCACTTATCGTGAAGGGCGTGATTATCCTTTTGCCCTCAAACATGATTTGATTTCACAGATGCCTATCCTCAAGAAAAAATACCTGCATTATAAAACCTTTGCGGGCAAAGACCTTTTTGATTATTTTCCTAAAGACAAACAAACCAATACCCTGATCGACTCCATATCTACCTTGGAAACCAGTATATATATTAATAATGGCAAAGGTCAGTTTACTCTAAAGTCTTTACCGATCGAAGCGCAATTTTCACCGGTTTATGCCATCTACAGCGATGATTTTAATGGGGATGGTTTAAAAGATCTGATTCTTGGCGGCAATTTATACCGTACTAAACCGGAAATAGGCAGGTACGATGCTTCGTATGGATTAGTACTGACCCAACAAAAGGACGGATCATTTAAAGCATGGTCGGCTAAAGCATCCGGGATAAAAATCCGGGGTGAAATCAGGGACATCCAACCCATAGTCCTTGGAGGCAAAAAATCATTGATCATTGCCCGAAACAACGACAGCCCGCTTATTTATTCCTACCATTGAACCCATGCCTTTAAGAATTTACAGATTGGTTTTCTTATGGAGTATTACCTTTTGCTTTAGTGCCTGTCATAAAAAACAGTCTACCCTATTTACTTCACTTGCGCCTTCCTCTACCGGTATTCATTTTTCGAATAATTTAAAAGAGGGACCGGAAATCAACATTATTGAATATCTCTACTTCTATAATGGCGCTGGTGTTGCAGCCGGTGACATCAACAACGATGGTTTACCCGATATTTACCTGGCTTCCAATCAACACGGCAATAAACTATACTTAAACAAAGGAGGTTTCCAATTTGAAGATATTACCTCCAACTCAAAAACAGAAAGCACCGGTATCTGGAATAACGGAGTGAGTATGGCGGATGTAAACGGGGATGGTTGGCTCGATATCTATGTATGCGAAGTCGGCAACTACAAAGGGTTACAGGGCCGCAACCGTTTATACATCAATAACCACGACCTGAGTTTTACTGAAAGGGCCTTAGACTTTAATCTGGCGGTAGTTGCTTTTTCCACCCAGGCAGCCTGGCTCGATTATGACCGCGATGGCGATCTCGATATGTATTTGCTTTGCCACTCCGTGCACTCCACGGATACCTATCGCGATACCTCCATACGTCGACGGATTGACCCTCAAAAAGGAGACAAATTGTTCAAAAATGAAAATGGCCGTTTTCTGGATGTAAGCCATGCTGCCGGCATCCTCAGCAGTCCATTGGGATATGGGTTGGGGATTGGTATTTCTGACTTTAACCAGGATGGCTGGCCCGATATTTTGGTCGGCAATGACTTTCACGAAAACGACTATTTGTACCTCAATCAGCAGAACGGTACTTTTTTACAATCGCAGACCCAGTCCTTCGGTCATACCAGTACATTTTCCATGGGCAATGACCTTGCTGATATCAACCGCGATGGTCGTATAGATATCATAAGCCTCGATATGAAACCGGAAGATGAAGTCATTTTGAAAAATTCTGTTGGCGCCGACCCTTATGACATTTATGAATACAAAGTGTCCTTTGGTTATCACTATCAATACCCCAGGAATACCCTGCAGCTCAATCAATATACAGACGACCAACAGATCCCTTATTTTGCGGAGATAGGGCAACAAGTCGGCATCTCCCGTACAGACTGGACCTGGACCCCCTTGCTGGCAGACTTCGACAACAATGGATGGTTGGATATTTTTGTGGCTAATGGTATTGCCCATCGCCCCAATGACCTGGATTACCTTAAATATACTTCATCGCTGGCTTCAGCGGATAGTTTGCCTTCTCAATCACTCATCGATCGTATGCCTTCAGGTGAAGCAAAAAATTATTTCTTTAGCCAGACAGGTCATCTCATTTTTGAAGATAAATCACAAGCATGGAACCCTGAAGGGGCTGACATTTCCACTGCTGCAGCTTATGCGGACTTTGATAATGATGGTGACCTCGACCTTATAATCAACCGGATCAACCAGAAGGCCTGTGTATTGCGCAATGAATCCAGCCGGGAAAATCATTTTGTACAGATTCAACTGAAGGATACTGGTCACAATAAATTTGGGTTAGGTGCCCGGATAACTACCTATCAGCCAGCCGGGATCCAAATGCGTGAAATCTACCCTACCCGTGGGTTTCAATCTTCTTCCGACTACCTGGCCCATTTTGGGATGGGAACGGAAAAAATAATCGACAGCATACAAATTCAATGGGCCGATGGATATACTCAAAGTTTAAAAGACGCAGCTGTTGATTCCAGGTTGGTGGTCACACGAAATGGTCAGCAGTGGAGGCTGGCTAAAACTATTGAAGCACCATTGTTCCATATCGTAGATGCAGGTATAAACTTCATACACCGGGAAAACGAATACAATGATTTTGGCCGCGAAAAATTGCTGTTGTATAAATTATCAACCCAGGGACCGGGTTGCGCAGTAGGCGACCTCAATGGTGACGGGATGGATGATATATGGATAGGTGGGGCACACGATCAGCATGGGCTTACTTATCTTCAAAACAAGGAGGGTCGGTTTGTGGCTCTCTCCCAGTCCAGTCTGGAGATGCATGCACCGTTTGAGGACGTGGACGGGGTATTGGTGGATGTCGACAATGATAAAGATCTGGACCTCATGGTGGCATCAGCCGGTTATCAGGTTGAAAATCAGTTGTTGTTGGTGGATCGTTTGTACATCAATGATGGAAGGGGTAACCTGAGTTATAGACAGGAAAGTATGCCTTCGCTTCCTCATATGAGCAGTTGTCTGGCCCCGCATGATTTTGACGGAGACGGGGACATCGATATTTTTGCCGGAGGAAGGGTCTCGCCATTTTATGGATTTAATACGGACTCCTATTTGCTCATCAATGACGGCCATGGAAATTTTAGCATTTCTGATGATCCGGTAACCAAAGGATTGGGTATGGTAACCGATGCTGTCTGGGCCGATGCAGACCCGGCACCCGGAAAAGAACTCATTGTATGTGGCGAATGGATGCCCATCACTATTATTTACCGTCAAGGCGCTCAATGGAAAAAAAGAACCATACCGAATACTCAAGGCATATGGCAAACGATTGAATCCGTTGACCTGGATGGAGATGGGGATGAGGATTTAATAGGTGGAAATCTGGGGTTAAATAATGATCTGGTGGTTTCAACGGAACAGCCGGCAAAATTGTACATCGGCGATTTTGATCAAAACTCCAGTCCGGAGACCCTGATTTCCTATTTCAGATCAGGTAAAGAGTATTCCTTTTTTTCAAAAGATGAACTTACCGGTCAATTGATCTACCTCAAAAAAAGGTATACCGATTACCACAGTTTCGCCAGTCAGACCTTTGATCAGGTTTTTCCTTCTTCTTTGCAGGATAAAAGTTTTAAAAAAATAACCGGTTTGCAAAGCAGGATTTTTCAGAATACAGGTAATGGAAATTTTGACTCGGTCGACCTGCCATTTGAAGCACAGAGCACAGCGGTATTTGCCATTGCTCCGGATGACTTTAACGCAGATGGCCTTCTGGATATACTGCTAGGAGGAAATTTATTGGAGACTCATCCTTCATTTGGGCGCCTGGATGCCGGTCATGGGGTCTTGTTGATCAACCAGGGTAACATGAAATTTCAAACGATCCCTCCTGCTGAAAGCGGAATATTTATTGACGGGGCCATCCGGGATATAAAACGATACCATACCCATGGTAAAACCAGCTATTTAATTGTCAGGAATAATAATACGCCGGTTATTATCGAACCCCGTTGAATCCAAGGCCTGGGATCTGTAAATAATCTAAAAACCCGGATAGACAGGAGTCCTTTTAGCAAAAAACAAAATGATTCCAAACAGCAGCTTTTACTTTGAATAAATCAGGAATATGAAACGGGGCCCTCTATTGGAATCCTGGTCATCAATGATAAATCAGTATGGGCTGCAGCGCGTCCATTAATAACACAAAAACCCAAGGGCGATAAACCCCTTTACAATAAATGGATTCAAACCTTACTGGTATTGATTTTATTAGTCTCGATCAATTTTTAGTCAACCTCTTCGGGTATTAAATTTTAAATCTTTTAACAATTATCTTACCCCTTACCTTAAAATTCATTTAAAGTATATAGCAGGTCTTTCAAACAGGCACTTAACTTATATATCTCCGGCATAATTTTTATAAATTTGGGACTTTCAAATCAATTAACAGCCCTCCATGAAATCTTTGTCCCTGGTTTTGTTTTTAGCTCTTCCCTTTTTATTGATTTCCCAACCTGAAACGAATCAGCGGCCGAGTACAGGCAGGGAAAAACGGATTGCATTTATACAACACGAAAGGTTATCCGATATCAGTCCGTACAAAGACTTAAAATGGAAATTACTCCATCCGGGTAATATGAGCGGCCGGTGCACCGATGTTTTTGGTATTCCGGGTAATAAAAATATTATTTATGCCGGTTTTGCCTCCGGTGGTTTATGGAAAACAATAGATGCCGGTAAAACCTGGAAACCTTTAATGGATCGACAGGCAACCCAGTCCGTCGGCAATATCACCATCAGTCCTTCCAACCCGGAAATCGTTTATGCAGGCACCGGGGAAGCCAATATTTTCAGAGCCTCCCTGCCGGGCTTAGGCGTCTTTAAATCCAGCAATGGAGGAGACTCCTGGAATATGATCGGTTTGGAAAATACCGGGACCATTGCCAGAATAGTGGTCCATCCTGCTGATCCCAATACCGTGTATGTTGCCGCCGGTGGCAATGAATGGAGTAAAAATGAAGACCGTGGACTTTTTAAAACCACCGACGGTGGACTTAATTGGAAAAAAATCCTGTATGTCAACGACAAAACAGGAGCTGCGGATTTGGTAATGGACCCCGTAGATCCCAACACTTTGTACGTCAGTATGTGGACCCGTATCCGTAAACGATGGAGTGATCCCGTACCAGAAAATGGTGATCATATCTACAAAACAGTCGATGGCGGGGCAACCTGGAAAATCATAGACAAAGGCCTCCCCGACACTAAACTCACCGGCCGGATTGGTTTAGCCAATACGCCGGCCAATCCAAATGTCCTGTATGCGTTTGTCGATAATCATGATAAAAAAAGAGAGCCGAACCCTGGTGAACAAGACTCTTATCATCGGCCCAAAATTGTAGTCATCAAGGGTGCTGAAGTATACAAGAGTACAGACAAAGGTGAAACCTGGCGATTGATGAGTATGCACGATGATTATATGGAATTTTTTTCGGGAACCTACGGCTGGGTGTTTGGACAAATCAGGGCACACCCTAAAGATGAACATAAAATTTACCTCATGGGGCTCGATCTGGCGTCCAGCGCTGATGATGGGAAGACCTGGAAATCCCTGACCAGGGGTGCTAAAGGTGTTGCAGCCCGTGTGCACGGTGACCACCATGCTTTATGGATTGACCCTACAGATCCCAACTATATGATCAATGGTAATGATGGTGGTGTCAATGTCACTTTTGACGGCGGACTCACCTGGAAAGATTTTTACCATGAAATCCCAACCACCCAGTTTTATAATATCACTTATGACCCGCGCACTCCTTTTTATATCTATGGTTCCATTCAGGATGAAGGCAGCATTCGCATGAACAGCACCTCGACATATAACCCACTCGATCGGACTACCGGCAAATACGATTGGGTACCTGGTGGCGAAGGGACACGCATCGTCATTGACCAAAAAAATCCGGATATCATCTATTCTTCAAGTTATTACGGCCATATCATGAAAGGCGACCTGGGTCGATTGGGAAAAAGAAATGCCAGTGTATCCATTGATCCTCCGGCTGCAGTCCTGGGCGAAGAACCCCGAGGCGAATGGCTGGCCGCTACCTCTCTTTCTCCACACGATGGCACGACCGTTTATCATGGTTTGCAGTATGTATTAAAAACCACCGACCAGGGTAAAAGCTGGCAAAAAATCAGTCCGGACCTCAGCCAAAATTCCAAAGAAAAGATCGGTAACCTACCCTATCGGATAAACTATCAGGCGATCACCGCCCTGGTGGAATCACCGCGGAAACAAGGCCTGATTTATGCCGGTACGGATGATGGAAAGGTGCACTTTATCACTGCAGAAGGCGATGGAAAATGGTCGGATATCAGCAAAGGATTAAGAGCCCACGCCGCAGTGAGTTATATCGAACCTTCTAAGCATAGTGACGGTACAGTCTACCTGGCTATGAGTGACCGGAGAGAAGATAATATCAATCCCCTCATCTATAAATCATCCGATTATGGTGCGACCTGGACTAATATCACTTCCAATATGCCCTATGCACCGGTAAACGTCGTCCGGGAAGATCCGTTTGATAAGGAAAAAATTTATCTCGGTACCGATATGGGGATCTATGTCAGTAAAGATGATGGCAAAACCTGGGAATCACTACAAGCCAATCTACCGGCTTCTGTTTCGGTACAGGATCTGTTTATTCATCCTGTGACCAAACAAATCACTATCGCAACGTATGGACGGGGTGTATGGATTATGAACAAACCGGAGAATTAGAGAATAGGTAGGAAAGAGGAAAGAGGCACCACCCCCGGCCCTAAAGGGAGGTATACCACACTTTCGTCATGCTATTATTCGGATCTTAAATCTTTACACGTCATCCGATGCTGCGGATAGTAACGCTTTCTTAATTCAAAATTTCCTTCAACTTAGTTTCCAACTCTTGTCCGCGAAGGCTTTTGGCCAGTATGACCCCATCCTTATCCAATAAAAAATTCTGAGGGATACCCTGCACGCCATACATAGCAACAATTTTGCTTTTCCATCCCATCAAATCCGAAACGTGAGGCCAGGTCAGCATATCCTGATCTATGGCTTCGATCCACTTATCTTTTTCCTGGTCCAGGGAAACACCCAGGATATCAAATCCCTTCGATTTATACGCCTGGTATACGCCGACTACTGCAGGATTTTCCTGGCGACATGGCATGCACCAGCTTGCCCAAAAATCAATCAGCACATGTTTGCCTTTCAGCGAGGATAATTTAATAATCTTTCCGTCCGGGCTAATTCCCTCAAAATCAGGCGCGATCGTGCCAATGGCGGTTTTAGTAGATGCTTCGACTACGGTCTGCAGCCTTTGGCCAAAAAAACTAGCTTTAATTTCTGCGGACAGTGAATTGTATAATGGTTTGATATCAAGGTCTGGTGTCATCGATGCGGTCAAGCCCAGGTAAGCACTCAGCAGACTCGAAGGATGTTTCATGGCAAAATCTAAATTGGCTTTCGCTGCCCTGGCTTGAAATAGTTGCATCTGTGGTTCGATGCTGTCCAGTGCATCGAAGTCACCGGTGCTTTGTGCCTGATTAGCTTTTTCGTAGAGCTCCCTAAACTCAACTTCCAGGCCTTCATTTAGTTTTTTCACTTCCTGATTGAGCACATTGTTGGGCGTACCGGCGATTTCGAGTTGGGTGATATTTTCCCTGGTCCCTTTTATGGTAATCGTGCCGGGTTCTGTAAAAAACTGCACTGCCGAAGTTCCATCAGGGAAAACTAAATTGGCCAATCGTGGCTCTGAATCGGAAAATTTAAACCCAAACGCACCCTTCTTTATTTCAAAAGTGTCGATTTTACTGGAATCCTCTGCTATCACCCGGTACAGGGTCAAGGTCCCATCCGCAAAACCTGTTACATTACCGATGATGTTGGTCTGCTCTTCCTGTTTTTCATTGGATTGACAACCCCAGAAAGCAGCAATGAGCAGAAAACCCGGGATGATAAAAAGCGGTAAGTAGTTAATTTTCATAATAAGCGTCAGGCTAAATGGTTTTGGAGGCGCAAAGGTAAGCCAATTGTCATACCCGTGTTCAATTCTGTATACCCTTGTTTATAACCCCAGAAATTCTTTAATATGTGCTACAATGGCAAGCCGGGCTTTGCCATCCCCAAAAGGATTGGTGCCCGTCCATTCAGGGGCTTCGTAAGCCCAACGATAGTGCTTAAGTATATCCGTGTTGACCAACCTGCCGATCCCGACTTCCAACCCTTCGGGTCTTTCTGTATTTTCCCGGCAGACCAGCATTTTTTTTCTAAAGGCGGCGCATTCCTCCTGTAAACCCCCGCTATCACTGATTACAAATCTGGCTTCACTGATCAGTTTAAGCATTTCGTTGTAATCCAGGGACTCTATGACTTTTACTTTTCTGAAAATATATTTATGTGATTTGATATTGGGATTGTGCGTCATTGGAAAAATAAACTCAAGTTCCGGCAGCATATTGGCCAGTTCTTCAATTTCAGTAAATAGTTTTTTCATCCTTTCACCAAAATTTTCCCTCCGGTTGAGACTGACCAGGACTTTATTTCCATAGGTGATATCAAAATGAGTACTGGCACAGGCATCGATGATAGTATTTCCAGTCAGCCGGGCATGGTATATCCCTTCCGACCTGAGGTTGTCCATGGCTTTTTGTGTTGGCGCCCAGTGCAACGTGGATATCCTGGTGATCATTTGCCGATAACCTTCTTCAGGAAACGGGCTCATTAAATTATGTGTTCGCAGGCCGGCTTCGACGTGACCAATGGCTACTTTATTGTTGTATGCGCTGAGTGCACACGCGAAACTGCTCGAAGAATCCCCTTGTACGACCATTAATTTAGTTTCACCTTTGCTCAGGATGGAATCGAGTTTGAGCATGATGGATCCTATGGTATCTCCCAGGGAAGATTTGCTGCGCATAACATCGAGCCAATAATCGGGGGTAGGCAGGGTATGTTTAAATTGTTCATACATATCCTTGTGCTGTCCCGTAAAAACTATTTTAAACCGAAGGTTTTGTTTCTTCAATTCATCGATCACAGGAGATAATTTGATGATCTCCGGCCTCGTGCCATAACATACCAGTATCATTCAAAGGGCAAGATACGGGAGAAGGGTTGATTTTGTTTTTAACCCGGAATTCAGATACAATCAAATTGTAGCGTTTACCATCTAACTTTAGGCATTGCTCCTAATACAGCTCTTGCAGTATCCACCACCGTAAAGTACCTAAAAAATTTTCTCAGGTCACGGAGGCCTTTACTTAAGCAATTCTGAATATTGGTTTACAAACTTCGGCTATAAAATGTAATAAATGCTTCTATCCCGTAGGGATTTACCATAGGTAAAAACGTGTAAGGGTAAATACGGCGTCCTGTAGGTACGCCCTGTCATACATAAGGTTTTTTGTAAAGTTTATTGAAATACCTTATCCGTTTAAAAGGTCTGTATTGAAAATCTATTTACGACTTCATGATTTACTTCAGCGGTATTTTTTTACCATAATGAGGTGCCTACGCCGCAGAACCAATGTTAACCAGGAGTTGCCCATTTTTTATAGTACCTATGGAATATTTAAAAATCAATATAACAAATACAAATAAATAGTAATGAATCATTCCCTCATCTACAAACTAATACAGACTATTTAGATGGAATTAACCTTTATTTTTGGCCTCCGATGAAGAAAGACAATGCTCAATGGTTTTTTTTAATTTGTCAAAACCTGCCCTTTTTACCGGAGTATGTCCAAAATTGGATTCGAATTGATTTTCATCCATCCCATTCCATTGATTTGGATCCCAGGGTAAAAATTCCCCGGAAGGATTAAATTGAGGCTCTGAATGAGGCATACTAAACTTGTTCCATGGACAGACTTGTTGGCAAATATCACAACCAAATACCCAATCGTCCATTTTTAACGAATAGGCCTCGGGTATATCCTTCTTCGTTTCAATCGTGAGATAAGAGATACACTGATTCGCTTTCACCAGGTAACCCTCCGGCCCAATAGCTTCGGTGGGACACGCATCAATACAACGCCTGCAGGTACCGCAGTGATCTGCAATTGGTTCATCATACTCCAGCTCGAGGTCACAAATAATCTCCGTCAAAAAAAAATAAGAACCATGCCTGGGGTGTATTAAAAGTGTGTTTTTCCCCTGCCAACCCAACCCTGCTTCAGCAGCCCATTGTCTTTCCATGACGGGAGCCGAGTCGACAAAATAACGCCCCTGAGCACCGGGAGCGATTTCCCGTTTAATCTCATTCCACAAAGTTTTTAATTTTTTCTTCAAGACTTTATGATAGTCGCGGCCGTAGGCATAAATTGAAATTTTAGGTGACCCCGGCTTCTGAAGGGATGGGGTGAAATAATTGTAGGCCATTGAAATTACAGAACGCGCTCCCGGCACCAGGGCCGTTGGATCCACCCGAAGCTGACGGTGATTTTCCATATAAGCCATATCTCCCTGATACCCTTTTTCTAGCCATTCGGCCAGTTGGTGTTCAACGCTATCTAATTTGACTGCTCTGGCAATACCCACCTCTAAAAACCCGGATGCCATGGCTTTGTTTTTGATCCATTCCGTCCGCTCTGATGAATTCATGTCTTACCCTTAGTACTTTTGTATAAAATTCTAAACTTGGCTAAGATAACAGTTTTGGGAGGTGGTATGGTCGGTAGCGCAATTGCCAGGTCGATGGCCAATCATCATAGTGTCCGGTTAGCTGACCGCGATCCAAATGCATTGCGAAACATAGAGCATCATCAGATTAAGAAAATCAAAGCCGATCTCAGTGACCGCGCTGTCCTTAATAAAATTATTCAGGGGACTGATCTGGTCATTGGGGCTGTCCCCGGGTTTATGGGATTTGAGGTCATGAAAAATATCATTGAAGCGGGCTGTCATTTGGTCGATATCTCATTCTTCCCTGAAAATGCCCTTGAACTGGATAAATTGGCCAAAAAGAAAAAAGTCACCGTAATCTATGATTGTGGGGTTGCCCCCGGTATGGATAATATCCTTCTGGGCCATCATGATTTGAATATGAAGGTGAAACTATTTTCATGTTATGTCGGTGGTTTGCCCAAGATCAGAAATTTCCCTTTTGAATATAAAGCCCCGTTCTCCCCTTCAGATGTGCTCGAAGAATATACCCGCCCGGCCCGATTAAAAGAAAAAGGTGTTGAAATCGTCAAACCCGCACTGACCGACCTGGAATATATACGAGCACATCAGGGCATGAAACTGGAGGCTTTCAATTCAGATGGATTAAGGTCCCTCCTGATTACGATGAAACATATCCCTGATATGAAAGAAAAGACCCTGCGTTATCCCGGCCATGCAGCGCAGATGGAATTTTTAAGGGAAGCCGGTTTATTGGACAAAAAAACTACCAAGACCAAATTGGGTCCGGTAGTGCCCCTGGAACTTACGAGCCAGCTATTGTTCAAACATTGGAAATATAAACCGGAAGAAGAGGACTTTACATTTATGCGGACAATTATTGAAGGGTTGGAACAAGGCAAAAAAATCCGCTATACCTATGATCTTTATGATGAATACGACAAAAAAACAAAGCTGAGTGCTATGGCCCGGACTACCGGACTTACTGCTTGTGCAGTAGCTGAATTGGTGTTGGTTAAAAAATTATCAGCACCCGGTGTTTTTCCTCCTGAAACCCTGGGCAGGGATAAATTTTGTTTTGATTTTATCCTGGACTATTTGAAAGCCCATAATATCCATTACAAAAAGAAAAAGAAATATTTATAACCTTCCAGTCTAGAGTTTTTCCTTCAACCAGGCCAGCGTTTCTTCCCACATACCGGTAGTATACGCATGTCCTACCCCTTCATAAATCTTGTACTTAAACTGTCCCGGGGTACCCATTACACCATATACTTTGGTCAATGATTCGTTGATATACTTTTGACCTTCCAGGGGCTCCAGCGGATCATCAGCCCCGGATAAATTTAATAAAGCCCTGGGGGATATACAAGCCATAATACTTTCGGTATCAAAATATTTCATCAGCCCGTCTACATAATAATAAATACCATGGCGGCCTAGGGACTGATTTTTGATCAGGTCGGCGTTGCGTGTGATACAGGATACCGGGACCGTCACTTTAATCCGTTGATCCAAAGCTGCCAGGTAAAATGCCCGGAAACATCCCATGCTTAATCCTATCGTGGCAATCCTCCTGGGATCAACTTCGGTCCGGGTGACCAGATAATCCAGCGCCAGTTGATCGTCTCTCACCATCATGCCCCAGTGATTTCGACCCTTCCACATATTGATTTTAGCCCAGGTCAGTTCTTCAGCACCGCCCTTTTCCCCAGGGCCATCAGGCCCTTTGCCCGATCGTTCCCCGAATGCATAGGCATCGATAGCCATGACGATATATCCTGCTTTTACCAGTTCCAAACCGGGACTGAAAGCAATCAATTTGGAAGCAAACAATTCATCTTTGCCATGCGCATATTCCCCTCCATGATAATGTTGATAGAGGACAGCAGGTGCATTCTTAATTATCCCCAAGGGAAGGAGGATAACACCCGGAACAATGGCATCAACCCCATTAAAAAACTCGAAGGATTCGATAATATAACCTGGTTTTTCCTCCCTCGATAAAATTTTAACAGCGAGTGATTTGGGCCTCGGGGGCAGGTCACCGAAACATTTCCAGATCGTTTTGCGGATTTCCAGTTGCCTGGTTAACCACTCCGCTTTTGATTTTGGAACTGTAAATTCTTTTAGGGTAAACGTGTGGTCCTGGTAGACGGCTTGTGCTTTCAAATTAACCTGGAATAAAAGGATGAATAAAAATTGGATAGGGATGGATTTCATTGATTTGGAGCTTGGTGTTTATAATTCGAGCGGTTTAATTTGTACAAGATGTTTAAATGGGGTATATCCTGTCAGATATACACTCATTCCGGGAATCCTGGGTTCTGCACCCCTCAACTGGGTCCATCGATGTTCATTTTTACCTGGTCCAAACTGGATTGCGGAACCTTGATGGGTATACGTTGCCTGGCCTTCTGGTAATAAGTACACTTCAGCCGATTCTTCAGTATTTTCTACATTGGATAATTTTCCTCCTGCTCTGAAACTTAGTTCAACAGCAACTGGTACACCATCTGTGCCTTCGATATCGATTTCCAGGTTCCAGTTTTGATTTTCAAAATATATATCAACTGTATAATTTAAGACCTGAATTTCGCTTTTGGGTCGTTTGTCCCTGGGCATTTTTTCCCAATTGCCATCACCCGGCAAACTGTCTTTTGGAAAAGGCTGAAAATATGGTCCTTCGAGTGTTTGATTTAAACGATATCCTTTGTTTGTTTTAATTATTTGCTCGGGAATGAACTGTCCTTTTCCAAAAAATGCAGTGGATAACCGAATAGCCTGTATGACAGCATGATGGTGATGTAAAGTAAACCAGGTGGAATTTTTTGCCAGCAAACTGACATCCGTCTGGCCCTGTCGCCAACGCACTAAGCTGGAGGACACAAAAATTTTTTCGTAATCCAAAGGCAGGCTGTCCACAGGTATATTTTTACCCAACCTTTCATCTTCCAGCAGGTAAGGAAGTATCCCGGTTAAGTTTTTGACTCCTACGCGTTGTTCAATGGCAATTTTCATTGCGGAGTAAGTCCCGCTTTGATCCAGGACACTCATATACCAATAAGGGTAATAATAGGCCGCAGCATTTCTGGCTTGATATTGATCCTGTCTTCGCGAAGCTTCGGTAACCATTTCACCGTTAGGATGCAGGTAATACAAAGTCATGTCCAGATTGCGCCGGACCGGATCATATAATGCCGGCATTCTCATCAGGCGGGCTATGGTAATCAGGCAGCGATCAGTCAGGGGGGAATATACCGCAGCGCTGCGCTCCGTAAATTGGCCGTCTTCATCGATATCAATACCTTCAGCCAACCAGCTATCGATTCTCGCACGGTATCGCGGATCCGGAAACAAGTCATAGAGTCTCGACAAGGCCATACTATTGACCCAACGGTGATTCGGCGTATGAATACCGCCAATAGTCAGTGCTTCACCGGCAAGGATTAAAAATGATCTTAGCCTGGTGCGCAACATTTCATGACTTCCGTTCAGGTCCAGGGCAAGTAATTTATAACTCAGTGCAAGGGGTTCCACCACAAAACCAGTGTCGGGTGTGGAGTGGAAATTGGTGGTCAATAAGTCAATGGTACCATCCGGGTGCTGGTATCGAAGCAGAAAATCTATAGCTTCCATCATAGCCTCTTGCAAAACCGGGTTATGAAAAAATTTCGATAGCGGGCTGACATAGGCGGTGGCCAATGTTTGGATCAATCCGGCTGTGCTAGCCGCATGATAAATTTGAAAAGCATCCGGAATTCCTCCAAAATGAGGATGGGCGGGATCTTTTATACGGGAAGACAATAGTTCCGGTATCTGCTCATCCAGGGACTGAATCAACCTTTCGATCAGAGGGGTTGATACCGGCTTGTTTTTACAGGACCAAGCCATAAAACCTGATGTGGTGACCAGGCCAATAGCGGTATGTTTAATAAAAGCCCTTCGATACATAAATGCTCCAACCGGAATATCAATCAATATACAAAATTTCAATCCGATGAATCACGGATGAATCCTTACATTTATTCATCACAATTAACTTCAGCAGCCGATTATGGACAGAAAAGAATTTTTACAAAAGAGTATACTCGGAACAGCCGCTTTAACGGCTCCACCTTTCTTAATCCGCAACCAGGAAGCCCTGCTCCCAACTGTATTAATCGGGTCAGGGTGGTGGGGTACAAACATCATCCGAGAAGCAATAAAAAGCGGCAAAATAAAGGTTGCTGCGATCTGTGACGTGGATGATGCCCAATTGGCAAAATGTAAAGAGGAAATCGATAAATTATGCAATGACCGGCCTAAAATATATAAGGATTACCGGGAATGCCTGAGCAAAGAAAAGCCCCAGATCGCCATTGTCGCCACTCCGGATCACTGGCATGCCCTGATCGCCATTGAAGCCCTCAGAAGTGGGGCCCATGTATTCCTGGATAAACCCATCAGCCACACCATACTGGAAGGGGCAGCCATCTTAAAAACTGCCCGCGACACCCAACGCACCTGTATTGTTGATTTCCATCGACGTTATTCACCCCATAATGTCAGCGGAATGCAATTTCTAAAATCAGGAAAAGCAGGCACTATCAAAGAAGTCAAAGCATTTGTACAATATGGTGGTGGACCTATGAAAAAAGAAGAACAACCACCTGCGCCCAGGGGCCTCGATTGGGATATGTATTGTGGTCCCGCTGAACTCCTCACTTACAATAAAGGCATGCATCCCCGGGGCTGGAGGCAATATACCAATTTTGCCAACGGTATGGTGGGAGACTGGGGACCGCATTGGTTTGATCAAATACTTTGGTGGACCGAAGAACCCGCTCCAAAAAAAATATTTTCTCTGATCACAGCAAATGACCGGGAATCTTTTGCAGATGCACCTACAACTCAAACTGTGATGTTCCAATTTGAATCGTTCAATTGTACCTGGGATCACAGCCTGTTTAATCCACACAATGAACGCAAAACAGAAAATGTAGGGGTCTATTTTTACGGTACCGAAGGGGTATTTCACATGGGCTGGCAGAAGGGATGGACATTTTTCCCTAATGATTCCAAGAAAGAAACCCTCCATGAAGAACCCAAACTCAATCTCCCCGACCTTCAAAACATCGATCTGGTGTGGCAGGATTTTTTGAAGTGTATTCAATCCGGACAATTGCCCCATGCCGATATCGCTAAAGGTAGACAGGCGACCAATATGGCTTTGTTGGGGATGTTGTCTGCCAAGATTGGCCGCAGTATAACCTGGGATGATAAAAACAATTCAATTATAAATGACCCGGAAGCGAATAAACTCCTGAAGCGCAACTACCGGGGAGAATGGAAATATCCGGTTTAAGAAAATCACTGCTTTTACACCGTCATAGATCGAACAGCATTAACTAAGTAGTATTTAAGAAATTAAGTGAAAAGGCTATAATGATTTAGGGCGCACGACAAATTGCACATATTGCCAAAGCCCGACCGATCCGAGGAGTCGGATAATTCCGATCCGAGTGTTCGGATTGACTCGGGACAGTCGCACGAACCTAACCAGTGCAATCTGTCGTGCGCCCATGATTTATAGAAAATTCCTCTTCAGGAAACTATGATTAACTTTGTAATATCATAGTTAAAATTTGCATCTTTTATTAATGGCTAACCTATTATTGAATACTGGCACGGCATCATTCAATGAATTGATATCCAATGGAAAAACCTATAGAGTTCCCGCTTATCAGCGAGACTATTCCTGGGAAAAAGAATTTTGGGAAGATCTATGGTTGGACATTTTAGAGCTACCTGTGGAGAAATATCACTACATGGGTTATATTGTTACTCAAGAAGACGATACGGATAAAAAGACTTTTTTTTATTATTGATGGTCAACAACGCCTTACCACACTGAGCATTTTGATAATTTCATCAATTCATTTGTTGAATGAATGGGTAGAACGTGGAATAGATTCGGAAAATAATAAAATCAGGATTGAAAAATTAACCGAAAATTTTTTAGGTAATTTTTCAACTTCGAAGTTGACTATTTCACCAAAACTGGTTTTAAACAGAAACAATAATGATTTCTATAAAAGTTTTTTGATGTATCATCGAAAACCACCTCCTATTAATAAATTAAAACCATCTGAAAAAAAATTATGGCAAGCTTATGAATATTTCAATGAAGTACTCATAGCCAAATTTAATAACAACTCTGGTGAAGATCTTGCTCACTTTATTGACGAATTAGTTTCAAACGCTTTGTTATTCACAACGATTAATGTAAGTGATGATTTAAATGCATATAAAGTATTTGAAACATTAAACGCAAGAGGGGTAAAGCTTTCTCCATCAGATTTGTTGAAAAATTTTCTTTTCTCGATCGCTTTCGATTCAAATTCAACGGATTTAGAGGAAACAGAGCGGAGATGGCAAAATATTAATGACTCACCAGGCAAAGCTGACTTCGCTGTTTTTTTAAGACATTTTTGAAATTCGAGGTATGAGCTCGTACGCATAACAAATTTATTCAGAACAATAAAATCTACCATTCGCACACCCCAACAGGTTTTGAACTTTTTAAATGACCTGGAAAATTTGGCAGTAGTCTACGCCGCTTTTGAAAATCCAGGAGACCCTATTTGGAACAAAGAACAAAGATCGTACATAAGGACGCTAAATTTGTTTGGGGTCACCACCTGGTATTCATTAATGCTCATCGCAAAACAAAAATTCAATGATGAAGAATTTACAAAATTATTACATGAACTAAACGTAATAACTTTTCGATATACTGTTATCTCAGGTCTGCATACGAATGAAATTGAAATAATTTTTAACAGGCTCTCTATTAAAATCTATAATAATAAAGTCACTTCCGCAGCCCAGTCATTCCAGGAATTAAAATCTATTTATGTGGATGATGAAAATTTTGAACAGGCCTTTTCAACTAAATCCATCAATACTAAAAGGCACAAAAACCTGGTTAAGTACATTTTAATTGAACTTGAAAATTCACTTTCAGGAACAGATCATCAATTTGAAGATGCGACCTCAACTATTGAACATATATTATCCGAAAATAGTCCTGCTGCTTGGGACAACGCTTATTCCTTGACATCCGCCTATGACTATATCTATTTGTTGGGAAACCTTACTTTATTAGAAGACTCGTTAAACAAAAAAGCAGGTGACAAAACATTCCTATTGAAAAAAGAATTCTATAAAATTTCTAAGTATAAGATAAGCAGGGATGAATTAAACTATTCAGATTGGACACCAATCACATTAAGAAATCACCAGGATAAAATGGCAAGATGGGCTTGTAATGCGTGGAAAAGTAATTATTTTACAAATAAGGAAATTGAGCTGAAATAAGCTATTTATTTTTATCCTCTCTTTTGATGATTTGCAATTTACTAAACTTCAACATAATCCTGCGCTGCGGATCATCGATATTGCTGAACTCAATGGTTGCCACCCTATTGTCCCTGGCACCATCGATATGCAAAACCTTGCCCGGGCCAAATTTGATATGCATGACCTCCATGCCTATCTCTATGGCTTCTGACGAATCCGCTTTAAAGGTTTTAGGATCGATGTGGATTTCTTCTTTTTTCTTACCCAGTTTGGGAATGCTGGCCAATATCCTGGGGCCGTCAGCGAATGGCCCCGAATTGCGAAGAGTCACTGAACTATCAATGTGTTTGGCGTCGATCTCTTCCAGAAAACGGCTGGGGTCATTGAACCGGGGCTGGCCAAACTGATACCGCATCGATGCATAAGAAATCATCAATTGTCTTTTAGCCCTGGTAATCGCCACATAAAACAACCTCCTTTCTTCTTCAATCTGATCGGGGTCCGCCATGCTCATAAAACTGGGAAACAAGTTCTCCTCCATGCCCACAATGTAAACCGTATGAAACTCCAAACCTTTCGCTGCATGTACCGACATGAGGGTGACAAAATCATGATTTTTGATCTCTTCATCCTGGTCGGTTAACAAGGAGATCGTTTGTAAATATGCGGAAAGATTGCGTTCCTGCGGTTCATCATCTCCGGCTTCATCGTTCTCGATGTATTCCTGGATACCATCCAATAATGCATTGATATTTTCAAGGCGCCCTATACCTTCCTGGGTTTTGTCGTCTTTTAATGCATCGAGCAAACCGCTCGCTTTACCTATATGCATCGCTGCTGTATACGCATTATCGGCACTTGCTTTTTCGATGCAGGTCTTGATGATGTGCACAAATTGCCGGACTGCAGTGGCCGATCTTCCTAATATTTCCTGGTGGTGAATAGCTTCCCAAAGGGTGATCTGATTTTCATTGGCATATTCCAGTGCTTTTTGAATGGTCGAATCACCAATGCCTCTGCGTGGATAATTAATAATGCGTTTGAGTGCTTCTTCATCTCTTGGATTGGTGGCCATCCTGAGATAAGCGATAAAATCTTTAATCTCTTTGCGTTGATAGAATGACAATCCACCGAATACTTTATAAGGAATATTATTGCGCCTCAATTGTTCTTCCACTATGCGAGACTGAGCATTGGTCCTGTAAAGAATTGCAAATTGATTATTAGCAAGGCCTGCCCGGTTTTTCCATTCTACTATACTATCTGCAACTCGTTTACCTTCTTCCTGGTCTGAAACCGCTTTCATGATACGGATCTTATTCCCGCCGGCTTCATCGGTCCATAATGTTTTTTCTATTTGATTTTTATTGTTTTGAATCACCTGGTTGGCTGCTTCCACAATATGTTCTGAACTTCGGTAATTTTGTTCAAGTTTATATTTTCGATGATCCGGATAATCAATTTCAAAATCAAAAATATTACGAATCGTAGCTCCTCTAAAAGCATAAATACTTTGTGCATCATCACCGACGATGCAGATATTTCTTTGGCTGCCTGGATAATCGATTAGTTGTTTTACAATGGCATATTGAAGGTAATTGGTGTCCTGAAACTCATCGACCAGGACGTATTGAAATTGTTTTTGATATTTTTCCTTTACGTTCTCCGGATTTCGATAAAGCATGATATACATTTGATACAACAAATCATCAAAATCCATTGCACCGGCTTTATTGCACCGGTTGACATATCGCTCATAGATGGTTTGGAAATATGGGATACGATTGAGTTTATCTTGTTGCACCAGGTCATCGTGTTGCAAATAGGCTTTCGGTGAGATTAAATTGGATTTAGCAGAGGAAATTCTGGACCTGATTTGTCCGGGTGCATATACTTGTTTGTCCAATGACATTTCAGAAATGATATCTCCAATCAGGTTTTTAGTATCATCGCTATCATAAATGGTAAAATTGGGTGGATAACCGATTTTATTGGCTTCTATTCGAAGTATTTTAGCAAATGTAGAATGATAGGTGCCTGCCCATACATATTTTGCTTTAGAACCCACTACCGCTTCAATACGCTCACGCATTTCTTTTGCGGCTTTATTGGTAAATGTTAAAGCGAGTATTTGCCAAGGTGCTACTCCTTGCTCAATCAAATAAGAAATCCGATAGGTCAATACCCTGGTTTTTCCACTCCCGGGGCCTGCGATGACCATGATGGGGCCATCGGTGGCGGTGACGGCATCGCGTTGCGGCTGGTTGAGGTCGGCCAAATAATCAATTTTGGTGGTAAGTGCTGACATAGAAGCTGCGAAAATAGGGTATAAAAATCAGATGATGGAAAAGTTTAATGCGAAGAGAGCAGTGCGAGCTTCGAGCAGTGAGCTTCGAGCAGTGAGCTTCGAGCAGTGAGCTTCGAGCAGTGAGCTTCGAGCAGTCATGAAAATTCCACAATTCCGTGATCCGAACAGTCGGATCGGATCCACAATTCAACAATTCCACAATTCCACAATCCGATGATTCGGATCCACAATTCAACAATTCCACAATTCACCAATTCTCCTTCCTCTCCAGATATTCATCCGTTAAATACGTGTCGTACCTGACCCGATCGAGGATTTTACCACAGCTATCCATAACCACTAATGACAATCCCCTCCTCGATTGAACCATCTGTTCCAGGTTCACAGTGATAGAAACGACTTTGCCTGCCTGGTAACCTCCGGATTTGATTTGAACTGGTATACGTCGTATTCCGCATTTCAGGGTGTCATTTAATTCAACTACGGTGTTCATCGAAATGGATTGTTTCTTAACCTTTTGTCCTTGAAGAATAAACGCCCAGGAAGATCCATATCGAAGAGAATCACCATTCAACCCCAATTGCTTTAAATAATCCCTGGTGGAGTGTTTCAGGTGTAAAACCCCTTCTTCATAAACTGATCCCAGGATGATATGATTAATGTTTAATTTTAAATAATCTATTAAAGGGACCGGATCACTGTGCAGAATCCCAACCATGGACCCGGGATCAAACCGGTCAAGATCAATCCTGCTTTTTATGGAATCCGAAACAAAAATCCGGTAACGGTCAAACTGAAAAGAAATCCCTTTAATTTCCCGCAACCATCTTTGATGCAATGAAACTGAATCGGTATGAGTAATGATCAAATCCCCGGGATACCTGCTAAGATAAGAGGGCATATCCTGAAGGCTATCCCGGAAAGCCTTGCCAATATATGCCGGAAAGCGCGCGCCGTATCCCGTGGATATCGGTTTTTTTTCGCGTTGAGCCAGATCCGTAAAATAAATGTAGTCACCAAAATCGGCAATGGTCGATGAATAGGGTGGATAAATAATCACCTTATCACATTTAGAAATCAGGAATCGGATTTGATCGATATAAGCCAACTGAAAAGGCGGTTGGTCTATATAAGGTTTGCGTTTCCAGAGCGGCGTAAGGTCGAACGCTTGAAGGAACAATGTCGAAATCACCAAAGCATACTTTACCGTCGTCGAGGTATGGAGTTGATATAATTTTTTGCAGGAGAAATAAAGAATGAAATAAAACAGGGGCCAACTGAACCGGCCGGTGCCCCGGAAGGTCCTCGAGATATAATCATTGTACCCCCAATCGATGAATAGATACTCTCCCAGGGCCCATTTAGGGCTTAAGGCAAATACAAAAAACAACAAACAAATTATAAAATACATATTGACTGACTGGTTACGAATTGGCAAGGCTGGTTTTTTTACGTTAACCTGATGTTTTAAAAAATTTACCGTCAGGATAATTAATATAAACAGCACTCCTAATCCCAGGTAGGCTATGCCTTCCCCTTGTCCGTCGCCGTAATACTTAAAACTTGGCCCCCAACGACCTACATCCCAGGCATTAAAAAATGTATTCAAATTTGCTGAATACCGACCTAATCCTTCGGACAACTGTCCTTTAAACAAAAATGCCCCGCTCAAATACCATCCGGTCAAAGTGAGAAGTATGAATACCAGGATCTGTTTCCAGAAATTCCATATCGTTATTTTCAGGTCCAGTTTTAGCCGAAGAGGAACTGCGGTAGCCAATCCTAAAACCATAAACAATAAATAAGGATGGATCAAACTGGTCATGAAAACAACCCGATATAAATGCCGGAAAATTTTTGCCTTTTCCCAGTTATCCCGGTTTAGATAAATAAAAAGGGAATACAGGATGACCCATTGACCACATAGTGCTGCATGCCCAAACCGGGCAATCAGGACTACTGCTCCTGTAAACAGGGGCGCCAGCAACCACCTTAGCCCTCTCCCCCATCCAATATGTTTTAAGAGGATAACTCCGAAATACGTATTTAAAATAAAACACAAGGCATACCAAAATCCGAAATATTGAAAATCATTGGGCAAAAAAAACCTGATCATTTTAAATAAAAAAGCCAAAAGGGGAATTGAATCGGTATACATAATGCTATTGTACATCGGATAGGCGTAGCCTTCCAATTTTCCAGGAGGCCAGGCCCAGGCCGTATCTTTAAAATATTCCCAGGATAAATAATGATATACAATATCGCTGCCGGGGAGTAATAACCAGGAGGTAAATGCCGGATTAATTTTATCCAGGCCCACCACCAATTCCATAAATGCCAGTCCCAGCAGCACGGAAAACAGCAGGTCCGGAACCGGTCCAGAAAATAAATTATTTTTCGGAGGATGCATAAATTTTTAATCCCTTAATACATAGTTCATTTTGGCTGGGGTTCCAGACATACACCTTCACCTTCTCGTAATTTTTGGCCGGACCGGTGGTAGTCAGATCAATCCGGGATTCGTCCCCATCATTCAAAAAACGGTGCAGGCGGATCAATACGGTTTTTACCACATCTTCTCCCTGAACAAACTGGACAACAAGCTGGGCCATTTGCCAGGTATCCCATTCTTTCCTTGGACTGGATACCAGGATATCCACTTTAAATTTTCCGGCAGTGATCTTACCTTGAAACAAATCGACTATAGCGGAGCCTTTCGGACAACTAATGGAATCAGGGGCATAGATGGTATCGAGTAAGACTATGGCCGTACGTTCATTCAACACTACCGGTGGTTCATTAGTGTCCAGGATTTTTTTCGATTCCGGATTATTTTCTGATTGCAACAGAGTATGCCAGAAATAAGCCTTGTTCATCATGCCCGCTTCATAGATCCCTCCGCGGTGAGCGTGATGAGTCAGCCACAAATTGTAATAAGTAGCCAAAACCATACTGATAATCAAAATGAGTTTAACAGGTTTTACGGGCCAGCCATATTTAAAAGCAGTGGTTATCCCCAGTATAAAAACTGGATAATGCTGGACCAAAGCCCTTTGTCCCAGGCTGCCACCATAAGTCCATTCGTCCCAGGCGAATGTCAGGTATAAACTGGCTAAGACAAAAGCAGTGACCATCCACTTCCAGGATGACTTAAAAACCCACATTAAAACAATGCCCACCAAACTCAGTACCATCAGTGGCGAATAAACCAACCAACCGGCACGGTAACTGAATAGACCCTGTAAAATATGATGTCCTTCCAGCCAACTAAATCCTTGCTCCTGGTAACTGTATACGATCCATTCACCGGACACATATTTCCAGTAAACAATTTGAATTAAAGGGCATATCAGGAAAATACCAAACCCCTTCATCAACCAACCCAAATGGCTAAGTAAAAAACGGAACCGGTTCTTCAAAGCATCCCAGGAATTTATACCCCAGCCGATGACCAGGATACCACTGATGAGTTCCGTCGGCCTGATCAAAGCCATTAAACCCATTATAAAACAGACAACATAAAACCATTTGACCTTGTTGGTGTAGTAAAATTGATAGGTACAGATCAGCAGTCCGACATAGAGGGTGAATAAATAATTGTGGCTCATGGCACCCGTAATGGAAGCGTAATCAAAATAGTTGGTGCCTAATACCATGGCCCATATACTCAAGCCCACTACGGTATCACTGCAATATTTTAACAACAGCCACCTCAAACCAATCAGGCCAATAAATGCATAGATCAGGCTACCCGCGGATATGAAGAACTGGTAAACCGGCGAATATCCATCAGCCGTTAATCCCATCGTTTTCGCCAGGAAATGAGCAACCAAAAAAAAGGGGGAATACAGGATGGCCAGACCTCCCGTGTATTTCATCACCTGGTTGCCCGAACGGTGGGTAAAAGATTGATAAGGGCTGCTGCTGGGATAATATTTTTCGTCAATGCTTTTCTTAAATTCTAATTTTTTGAGGTCCCCGTAAATAAATAAGGCAGGCAGGTATAAATAATACCCGGATACATCCCAACTGATAGTAGCTTCGGTGCGGGGCATTTTCCATTTGGGGTAATAGACCAATGCACTCCATGCAAGGGCCAAACATCCGATAATCACCGCCCATTTTGACATATCACGGATTTATTGTAAACCAAAATGAGCCACCGTGTTTTTCTATTTGAGCTGGCAGATACTGCCACAAACCAGCATCCATTTCATTTTGAAAAATCTCCTGTCTGGACATCCAATAGGCTGGAAATAAAACTTCCATTTTTCCCGGCCATCCAAATTGCAGCAACTGGGCTAATACATATTGTTCATTATAACCTCTGCTAACCATATCTTCCGGGTAATCGAAAGGTAAATAAATATCATGGATCTGGATGAAGACCCCTGGTGCCAGTCTAGGCAGGATTTCCATAAAAAACACGGTCACATCGGAATTTGGCAGTGCCAGGTGGGAACCGTCAAAAAACAAGATATCTCCGGGCTTTAATTGGTTAAAAATTTGAAATCCGGTTAGATTTTCCAATGCCATCGGCAAGACTACATCTGCCAACTGGCTCAACTTCCTCCGGGGTTGGGGATCTATGCAGGTAATTTGGGTGGATAACTGCCCGTCCTGTATGGCTCTGCGCATAACAGCAGTACTGTGCCCGCTTCCGATTTCAATGATTTTCGCCGGTTTTTGTTCCCTCACCAGGGTATAGAGAAATACCAGGTCCAGCCCGGGTAAATAATTATTTTTCCAATACACTGAATGGGATTCTCCGGGAAGGGCGACCGGAATGGATTTAAAGGTGTCTAAATAGGATAAAACAGAAGGAATATACCGTTTATAATTATCGAAATTTTGTTCAAGGTTCGATTGTATATGCTGGTTAATCGGCAGATTTTGCTGATACCGGGACACCGGCTTCCATGGATAATCCAGCAAGATTATTTTTCCTTGAATAGTATTTCTCGCTTTTTTTAAAAATGCTTTAAAACCCATCAGGATTTATTTAGATTATAAGTCCTCCATACCGAGATCAGCATCCGGAAGGGCATCATCAGGCTTACCAGGATACTGCCTACAGCAAAGAATATAAATTCCGAAGGTATGTATTTGGCCAAAGCAAGTTGCCTGGATTCAGTGAGGTGTGCAGTAATCGTCTGAATCCCTTCTTCATCAATAAAATTTTGAAACAAACCCAATTGACGAATGGAATACAACATGATCCAGATGGCGCCAATACCCAAAATCACTTTGAATAACTGTACCTTATGAAATGGAGTGGTTTTAAGAAGTAATAACCATCGTAAAAAAGTGATGAACACCATGATAAAGTAGATATTGGTCCGTTCAAACGGGAAACCATATATCTCCAGCCGGATGGGCAAAATGACCAGGCAGACCACCACTCCGGTCAGGATAAACCAAATCAATTCGATCAGCCACGGATTTAATGCCTTCATTTCGTGTTGAAGGTATCAAATATATAAGTAAGGCCATTCCATTTGGCTAATTACGGGTATACAAAATTATACCCAGATACCCTAATAT
>Ga0163153_10002197_pt1 | contig 29096 bp, 26 predicted proteins | sample OliLakLV19MP6IB1_FD_148629 | JGI IMG/M metagenome (GOLD analysis project Ga0163153, IMG submission 148629) | Freshwater microbial mat bacterial communities from Lake Vanda, McMurdo Dry Valleys, Antarctica - Oligotrophic Lake LV.19.MP6.IB-1 | ecosystem: Environmental > Aquatic > Freshwater >...
GCACCAGATGGCCCGCGCCGGTATGCCGCACGATGCCCGGTCCGTTCATGTATGCGCCTACCCAGACCACGGCGGCGAGCACCACCTGGTCGATGACCTGCGCGATCGTCTGCGCGTTCTCGACGCCGTTCTGCAGACTGACGACCACGCTGTCCGTGCGCAGGAAGGGCTTGATGGCGGCGGCGGCGGCGGCTGTATCGGGCGACTTCACGCAGACCAGCACGATGTCCGCGTCGCGCACCGCCGCGAGGTCGGTCGTGGCGTCGACCCGCACGACGTCGTTGTGGCTCTCGCGCTCGATCACGAGGCCGTTGCGCCGGACGGCATCGACGTGCTGTGCGCGGCCGACGAGCGTCACCGGCACGCCGGCCAGCGCCAGCATGCCGCCGTAGTAGCCGCCGACGGCGCCGGCGCCCATGACGGCCACGGCGGGGTGCGCAGCGGACGTCATGCGGTCAACGGTCGCCGCGGCACGTCCTCGAGCAACCCTGCCATGTCGCGCATCAGTTTAGTCGAATCATCGTGTGGACGAGGAGCGTGGGCGCGTCACGCGTCGCGTAACTCTCTTCGCAGCACCTTCCCGACCGGTGTCTTCGGCAGCGCGTCGCGGAAGGCCACGTCGCGCGGCCTCTTGTAGCCCGTGAGATGCTCCTTGCAGTACGCGATCACCATTTCCTTCGTGAGATCGGGATCCTTCCTCACGATTACCAAGCGCACGGCCTCCCCCGTCTTCGCGTCCGGCACCCCCACCACGCCGCACTCCAGCACACCAGGATGCGCTTGCATCACGCTCTCGATTTCGTTCGGATAGACGTTGAAGCCGGACACCAGAATCATGTCCTTCTTGCGATCGGTGATGGTGAAAAAGCCCTTGGCATCCACATGGCCGACATCGCCGGTCTTGAGCCAGCCGTCGCGCATCACCGCGTCTGTCTCGGCCGGATGGTTCCAGTACCCCTTCATCACCTGGGGGCCACGGATACAGAGTTCCCCGGTGTGCATTTCGATATTGCCGGTGCCCGTCCACACCGGCAGTTCAACGAAGGCGTCGTCCCGGATCGACAGATCCGTGGACGGGTAGGGAAAGCCGATGCTGCCGTTCCAGGGCATGCCGAGCGGATTGGCGCAGACGACGGGCGAAGCCTCGGTGAGACCGTAGCCTTCGGTGATGTAGTGTCCAGTCACCTGCTGCCACCGCTCGGCCACCGGTCCCTGCACAGCGGTGCCGCCGCCGATCACCGCCTTCAGCGTCGAGAAGTCGAGGCGATCGAACCCCGGCGTGTTGAGAAGGCCGTTGAACAGCGTGTTGACGCCGGTCATCACGCTCCATTTCCACTGCGCGAGTTCCTTCACGAGGGCCGGCAGATCGCGCGGGTTGGTGACGAGCACGTTGAGCATGCCCCACTTCATGAACGACAGCGTCGCCGTCAGGCAGAAGATGTGGTAGAGCGGCAAGGGCGCGATGGCGATCTCGCTGCCTTCCTTGAAGCTCGCCGAAAGCCACGCGCTGGTCTGCTCGACGTTGGCGAGGATGTTGCGGTGGGTCAGCATCGCACCCTTCGCGACGCCGGTGGTCCCGCCGGTGTACTGCAGGAAGGCAATCTCGTCACGCTTCACGTCGACCGGCTTAAGCGACGCCGTCGCGCCGCGAGCGAGCGCCGTCCGGAAGCCGACCGCGCCGTCGATGTGCCACGCGGGCACCATCTTCTTCACGTGCTTGATGACCAGGTTGACGATCCAGCGCTTCGGCGCCGGCAACAGGTCGCCGACCTGGGTGGTGATGACGTGCGCGACCGCTGTCTTTTCGAGCACCTGCTGCAGGACGCTCGCGAAGTTCTCGATGATGACGATGGCCTTCGCCCCCGAGTCCTTCAGCTGATGTTCCAACTCGCGGGGTGTGTACAGCGGATTGACGTTCACCACGATCATGCCGGCGCGCAGGACGCCGAACAGCGCCACCGGGTATTGCAGCAGGTTCGGCGACATGATGGCGACGCGCTCGCCTTTGGCCATGCCGGGCAGCCCCTGGAGGTAGGCGGCGAAGTCACGCGACAGCCGGTCCAGTTCCCCATACGCGATCGTATGGCCGAGATTGTGAAAGGCCGGCCTGTCCGCAAACCCGGCCGCGATCTTCTCGAGCAGGTTCGGGACCGACGCGAAAACGTCGGGGTCGATCTCGACGGGCATGCCCGCCGGATAGTTTTTGAGCCAGATCTTGTCCACGTGGAACTCCTCCGGTGCGTCGTGGTGGTGCGGACGCGTGACCCGCGGCCGTCAATGCACGTCTCGCGCCATCTACCGCGAGACCGTGCGGGTGACCCTGATCACCTTGCCTTCGCGAATCACCACGGTCGTCATCGTCTGCGCATCGCCCGGCGCCGGGAAATAGATCCAGGTCTTCTCCCTGACCTTGGCCCCGCCGCCCGAGTCTTCGCTTTCGCTGTCGGGCTTGCCGATCTTCATCAGCACCTGGCCTTCGCTCATGCCGTCCTGGAGGAAGCGACGTTCACCGACGTCGGCGGCGAGTGCTGCCAGTGCAACAAAGGTAAGACACAAGACGGACAACTTGAGGGTTGAGTTCATGATTGATCTCCTCGTGGGAATGAACGATGCGGTCGCACCATAGCATCCGACCGCAAGGTAGGACTAGAGAAGGCTGCTCGCAGTGCCCACCACTCGCCCATCTGCCAGCACGCCATGCCACCACGTCGCCTGCTCGGCCAGGAATGCGTTTGCTTCATCCTGCAGCAGCATTGCAATCGTGGAACAGCTCCCGGCCATCACGCATAGTGGCGCCATCACGCTGATCGACTGCCAATGCTGCACCGGCATGCCGGTGGTGGCGTCAAGGATGTGGCAATAGCGCACGCCGTCGATCTCGATGAAGCGTTCGTAATCGCCGCTGGTGGCCAGCGCGCCGTCGGCCAGCTCGACCCCGGCAATCGCGGCATCGTCGCGGCGCGGATGCCGGATCCCCACGCGCCAAGGGGTGCCGTCAGCTTGCGCGCCGAAGGCCCGGACATCGCCGCCGAGATTGACGAGGCCGTGGCGCATGCCGTGCTCCTGCAGGATCGTCGCGGCGCGATCGGCCGCGTACTCCTTGCCGATGCCGCCGAAGTCGATCTGCATGCCGATGCGCGGCAAACGGATCCACGCCTCGTCCCACTCGACACCGGGCCAATTGATCAGCGGCAGCACGACGTCGATCGCCTGCTGGGCGGGCCGGGTAGGAGGATCACTGCGAAAATTCCACGCCTGGCGCAGTACGCCGGACGTGAGGTCGAACTTGCCGCGGCTCAACTGGTGGCACGCATCGGCGTAGCGCAGCAGCGCGGCGGTCTCGGCGTCGATCGGCACCGCCGGGCCACCAGCGGCCCGATTGATGCGCGAGGTCATGCTGTCGTCGCGGTAGCGTGTGTACTTCTGTTCGATGCGCTGCACATCGGCGATGGCGGCATCGGCGGCACGTTGCGCGACAGCGTCATCCGCGCCTGCAAGCTCGATCTCGTGTGCGGAAGCCATCGCGCGGAACGTGGCGCGGTAGTTGGACATGGGCGGATGGAAGGGCGGGCCGGAACGTCCCGACAGGATATCGCGCATTGGCGCACATAACGACAGGCAGGCCGCTTTCGTCGGACCCCGAATACGTAAGCACTGCCCGCCGCAGCACGCAGGTATGCTTTGAACACACGCCTTGTCAGGAGACCCCCGTGACCGAACCACTGCCCTTCGTGCTGATCCCCGGGTTGATCGCCTCGCCCCGCTTCTATGCCGCGCAGATTCCAATGCTGTGGCGCCGCGGCCCGGTGACCGTCGCCGATCACACGCGCGACGATTCGATGGCCGCGATCGCGCGCCGCATCCTCACTGCAGCGCCGCCACGCTTCGTGCTGGCCGGGCACTCGATGGGGGGCTACATCGCCTTCGAAATCATGCGCCAGGCAGCGGACCGGGTCATCGCGCTGGCACTGCTCGATACGTCGGCGCGTGCGGACGCACCCGAGCAAGCGGAAAAACGGGAGGCCCAGATGGCGTTGGCGCGCCGCGGCCCGTTCGCCGCCATCGCGGCGCTGCAGTTCCCCGCGTTCGTGCATCCGTCGCGCGCGAAAGACAAGGCGCTACAGATTTACATGGCGGCAATGGCGAACGACAACAACGCCGACATCTTCATCCGGCAGCAAACGGCCATCATGAACCGGCTGGATGCGCGTGCCGAACTTGCGGGCATCAGGTGCCCAACGCTCGTGATCGTGGGTGACGAGGACGCGGCGACACCACCCGAACGCGCCCAGGAAATTGCCGCCGGAATCCCGGAGGCGAAACTCGTGGTGATCAAGCAATGCGGGCACATGTGTGCCATCGAACGGCCTGACGCGGTGACGACGACGCTGGACGGCTGGCTGTCGGGCATCTAAAAAGGGGGCCTAAAAAAGGGGCCAGGCTCGGTTTAAAAAAGGGGCCAGGCTCGAATTGATTGCTTGGAAGCCGTTGGCCAAAAAATGGACTTTGGGCAATCAATTCGAGCCTGGCCCCTTTTTTAGGCCCCTTTTTTAGAACGTCTTGTTCCCGTCCACCTGCAGCCACCGCGCGGAAAACGTCTGGAGGTCCGGGCTGCCGTTGCCGCTCAACCGCCATGCGGTGTTCTGCCGGTAGTAATCAGCGCGCAGCGCGATGCTCCAGCCATCGGCGAAGGCCTTTGCCACGGTGATGCCGCCGGTCAGCGCGCCGAACGCGGCCAGGCGCGTGTCGGCGGTGTAGTTCTCGCCTTCGACATAGCCCTTGGGCCATGGCGGATTCTTGTAGAAATCGGCGGCGCTCTGCGTGTAGTAGCGCAGCAGCGGCGTGAGCGTCAGGCCCCACGGCAGCGCCTGCGCCCACGACGCCTCGACCATGTTCGACGTGGTGCCGAAGGAATCGAACAGCAGCCGGTACGCCAGTTTCATCGTGGCGTCCGGGCCCGGCATGTACTGGTTGTAGCGCGTGAGCCACGCGGTGATCTGCCGTGTGGACGGCCGCGTATCGAGCGACTTGTACGGGTCGCTGTAGTAACCGTGGCCCGTCGAGTAGGTGAGGTTCGACTGCACGATGGCATTCTTGTTCAGCACCTGCGTGATGCCGATCAGGAGGTCGACGGTATTGCGGCCTTCATTCACCGCAATGCCGTTGTTGGAGTTGATGCGGTCGTTGGTGCCGGCGATGCCGAAGGTCAACGTGCGGTTGCGGTCATCGCTGAAGAATTGCACTTGCCCGCCCGCGGCGCGCGAGAGGAAATCAGTTTCCGACGACACGGCACCGTCCACGCTGATCGCGTAGCTGCCGAAGTACTTGGTGACCTTGAGATTGCCGCCGGTGCGGTACTCGCCGATCGTCGCGCCCGACAGCGTGTTGAAGAACTTGGGCGATGCACCGGAGACGGCGTCGTAGATCAGCGAGCCTTCCATCACCCAGGTGTCGGATAGCGGGACCAGCGCGTACAGGCCCGGCGCCTCCACCTTCATCCGGTTCTTGCCGGGCTGCCAGTCGCGGTAGTTGAGGTACTGCAGTTCGATGATGCCCTGGTCCGGCGCGGCCTGCGCGTACACGGCGGCGGGCACGATGCCGGGCAACGCGAGCGCGGCTGCCAGCAGCGGCGAGATGCCGCGTGAGGCGCGCTCAGTTGCAGCCACAGCCACCGCCGCCGACGCCGTAGCCACCGAACGCGGCTTCCTTGCTGGTGTAGATGTGCGCCTGCGTGCGTGCGTCGAGGCGGTCGTAGTCGAACTGCATCGACGGCCGCGCGAGTTCGCCGCGCTCCCACGCCTGCGGCGGATCGAAGCTGGCGCAACCGGCCAGCACCATGGCCAACAATACGACGATCACACGGCGCATGGAGGGCACTTCCTTCAATTCCTGACGGCGGCCAGCAGCGCCTTCACGCGATCCTCGAGCGGCGCCTTGTTCTCGTCGACAAAGCCGCGCTCGACATACGAGATCTTGCCGCTCGGATCGATCAGGTACGAACTGGGCATGCCCTTGACCGCATAAGCGGCGGGCGTGGTTCCGGCTTCATCGTACACAACCGGAAAGTTGGCCGGGATCTGAGCCAGGAATTTTTCGGCGTCCGCGCGTTTCTTGTCGACATTGATGGCCACGACAGTGAAGCCTTTCGCGCCGTATTTCTGCTGCATCTCGTTCATCCACGGAAACGAACGGCGGCACGGGCCGCACCACGAGGCCCAGAAGTCGACGTAGACCACCTTGCCGCGCAATTTGTCGAGCGCCAGGGGCTCGCCCTTGGCGGTGGGCAACAAAAAATTGGGGGCCGATGCGCCGGCCTCCACCGCTTGGGCGGGGGCCGGCAGGACCAGCACGCTGGCGGCCAGCGCCAGCAGCAGAAAGGTGGGTGTTTTCATGACATTGGCATTATGCCTTAAAGTGCCGGCGTGCGCCGCCGGCCCGGTTGCAGCCATCCCCCCACCCCGGAGCCCGTCCGTGCTTGTGGGCGGTGCCCTTGGCCGCCTCGTAGTGCTGCTTCAGCAAGTCGCGGCCGAAGTCGCCGTTGAAGTCGCGCCATACAGTGTGGATGTGGTTGCCGTTGTTCTGCGCGGCGTCGTATTCGATCAGGAACAGCGGGCCCTGGATCCGGTAGTAGTGTTGGCCGCCCGGGGCGATCGAGCCGGTCCAGCCGAAGCGCACGTTGTCGACGCCGCCGTCGCGCACGCGGGCCATGCGGGCGTCGGCCAGCGCGGGCTCGAAGGTGCGGGCATAGACCTCGATCAATTTTTCCAGTTGCGCGCGTTGGGCGGGCGTCATCTGCGCGGCGGCGAGGCCCACTGGCGGCAGCGGCTCAACCGTGGCCGCGTTGCCGGTGACGATCTCGGCGTAGGCACGCGCGTCGAAGATGACCTGCCGCTTCTGTTCCGGCGTCAGTGCGTTCAGCAGCTCCCGGGCTTCGTCCTCTTCCGCCGCCAGCGCGCGCAGGCCCGCGCGCGGACCCGAGACCACCTTCGCGGGATTGGCGCCGAAGAAACTGGGCGTGTCCACCACCAGGTGATCGCCCAGCAGCGTGAAGTTGAGCGACAAGTGATGGCCCTCGAAGCGCCAGCCCCACGCGGCGGTCTTGCCCGGCGCGCCGTAGATCGTGAGGTGATAGCGCTCTGGGTCGCGCATCAGGCCGAAGGTCTCGACCTCGCGCAGCACCAGTTCAAGCTCGATGATGTTAGTGAGTTTGCGGTAGCCGGTGGCCGACAGCGCGTCGGCCAGCAGCGCATGGATGGCGTCGCGGCCCTTCGCGTCGAGTTCCTTCAGCGCCACGCCGTTGCGGTTGCGCGGCGTGTAGTGCCAGTCGAGGCGGTCGGAGTCGGCGAAGGGGCGGCTGACTTTCTCGCGGGCCTCCGGCGGCAGCGTGGCCAGGACGCGCTCGGCCGAGACGCGCATACGGGCTGCCAACGCGGACGCGGTCGGCGGCACGTCGTGGGCGAAGGCCAGTTGGGTGGCGACCAGAAGGGCGATGCCGGCAAGGAAACGCATCGGTGAATCCTACCGGGAACGGGTCGGCGGCGTCTCGACCAGCGCCAGGGCGCGTCGGCTGAAGTGACCGATGTCCGCCTTGGAAACTACAGCGCGTTCATCTTCTCGACCAGCATGGCGATCTTGTCCGGGCTGTCGCTGCGGCGGATGCGGTCGACCAGGAGCTTCAGCGCCGCCACTTCCGAAGTGAGCACTCGCTGCTTCACGGACAGAAGGTGGGCGGGATGCATCGAAAAGTTACGCAGGCCGAGGCCGAGCAGCAGCCGGGTCAGGTCCACCTCGCCCGCCATTTCACCACACACGGCGATGGGCACCTTGGCCTTGTTGGCCGTGTTGATCGCCAGCGCAATCAGCCGCACGACGGCCGGGTGCAGCGGGTCGTACAGATGAGCCACCGCCTCGTCCGCGCGGTCCACCGCCAGCGTGTACTGGATCAAGTCGTTGGTGCCGATCGACAGGAAATCGAGCTTGGCCGTGAACGCGTCCATGGCAATGACGGCGGCGGGGATCTCGATCATCCCGCCCACTTCGATTTCGTTGTTGAACGGGACGCCCTGCTCGCGCAGGCTTTCCTTGGCCTGCTCGAGCAGGGCCAACGTCTGGTCGATTTCCGACGACGACGCCAGCATCGGCACCAGGATGCGGATGCGGCCGTAATGCGACGCGCGCAGGATGGCGCGCAACTGCGTGATGAAGAGCCGCGGCTCGGCCAGGCAGAACCGCACGGCACGCAAGCCAAGTGCCGGATTGGGTGCGACGCGCGCCAGACCATCGAGGCCTTCCTTGTGCTTGTCGGCGCCAAGGTCGAAGGTGCGGATGGTGACAGGGTGGCCTTCCATCCCCTCCGCCACCGCGCGATAGGACTCGAACTGCTCGTCTTCGGTGGGCAGCCCGTCGCGGTTCAGGAACAGGAATTCCGAGCGAAAGAGGCCCACGCCGGTGGCGCCGTTTTCGAGCGTCTGCGCGAGATCGTCCGGCAGCTCGATGTTGGCGTGCAGTTCGATGTGATGGCCGTCGATGGTCTCGGCCGGCTTGCCGCGCAGCCGCTTTAACTTCTGCCGCTCGAGCTCGAGCTCGCTTTGCTTCAGCCGGTATTCCGCCAGCACCGCGCGGTCCGGGTTGACCACGACCACGCCAGCATGACCGTCGACGATCAGCATTTCGCTATCGCGGATGAGTTGCCGAGCGTTGTGCGTGGCCACGACCGCGGGCACGTTGAGGCTGCGCGCGACGATCGCGGTGTGCGACGTGGCGCCGCCGACGTCGGTGAGGAACGCGCCGTAGTGATGATTCTTGAACTGGATGACGTCGGCGGGGGAGAGGTCGTGCGCGACCAGGATGGTCTGCTCTTCGGCCACTGCGGCGGGCACCGCGCCCGGCTTGCCCAGCAGGCGCTTCAACACGCGCTCGCCGACCTGCACGATGTCGGACTTGCGCTCGCGCAGGTAGGCGTCTTCGATCTGTTCGAATTGCTCGACCAGCACGGAGAGTTGCTGAGTAAGCGCCCACTCGGCGTTACAGCGTTGTTCCATGATGAGTTTTTTCGGTACCTCGGAGAGCGTGGGATCGTTGAGGATCATCCAGTGCAGATCGAGGAACGCGCCGAACTCGCCGGGCACGTCGCCGCTGGTCATCGCCTCGTGCAGGGCCTCCAGCTCCTGTTGCACCTCCTTCACCGCATTGGTGAAGCGCGCGACCTCGGCCTCGATCTTGGTGGCTGGAATCGTGTAGTGCGAGACCTCCAGCGTGGCGTGAGAGACGAGCTGCGCGCGGCCAATGGCGATGCCGCCGGACACGCCGACGCCGTGCAGGGCGAAGCTGACCATCATGGCGCGCGCTCCCGGCGCGGCCGCATTACGAGCGTTCGCCGAAACCGTCGTGGAACAGGGCCGCGATTTCCTTCATCGCTTCCACTTCGTCCGGGCCCTCGACCTCGAGGCGTACCGTGGTGCCCACCGACGCGGTGAGGAGCATCACCGCGACGATATTGCGCGCGCTGGCGCGCTTGCCCTTCACGACGAGCGAGACGTTGGAACGAAACCGGGACGCGATGTGAACGATGCGCGCACACGCGCGGGCGTGCAATCCGAGTCGATTGCTGATGGGAACACTGCGAGTCTGCATGGGGCGCCTCCGCGGAAGAATGGTCGAGAAACCCGTGGCTCGATTGACGCCGGGACATCTCGTTGGTCGCCAATTCGGGCCGATGGTTCCGCACGCGTTCCAATCTCCTTGGTTGACAGGATGTTACCGGAAGCGCGGACGGACCCTGCTGATGATCCTCGACGGATGTTGCGGTTGTGCGAGGGCAATGCAATGGTGCAGTGCGATTTTTGTCGCAGACCCGGCAAACGGTCGATCGCAACGCGGCCCGTAGGCGAGGCTTCAGCCTCGCGGGTATGCCGCATCGAACCCTACGAGGCTGAAGCCTCGTCTACAGTAAACGCATCGGAAATTGTCCGATGGGCTTATTGGCCTTCGCCGAAACAATCGCCGATCAGCGCGACGAGGGCGTCCATGGCGTCGCCCTCGTCGGGGCCGTCGATCTCGATCGTGACCTTGGCGCCCTTGCCGGCGGCCAGCATCATCACGCCCATGATGCTCTTGGCGTTGACCTTGCGGTTGTTGCGCGACATCTGCACGTTACTTTGATACTTCGCGGCGAGTTGCGTCAGCTTGGCCGAGGCCCGCGCATGCAGGCCCAGCTTGTTGATGATCTCAACCTCGCGCCGCTGCATAGACCGGGTCGATCTCGATGTGCAGCACGCCATCGCAGCCACCGGAGATGGCCTTGGTAATCAGCGTATCCATGCCCTTGACGCGGTAAGTGAACGCCCGCACCAGCATCGGCAGGTTGACGCCGGCCACGACCTCGACGCGGCCGGGCACCAGCAGCTTGCTGGCCAGGTTGCACGGCGTGGCGCCATAGATGTCGGAGAAGATCAGCACGCCCTCACCCGTGTCCAGCGCCTGCACGGCCTCCCGCGCCGCAGGCAGCAGGTTGAGCGGGTCGTCGCTGGCGGACACCGACAGCGTCTCGAACTGCGGCGGACGCGCGCCCAGCACGTGCGTGACCGCCTTCACCAGGCTTTCCGGCAACGTGTCGTGCGCGATGATGAGGATGCCGATCATGGGAGCCTTAGCCACAAAATGGTAGCAAATTTCACACTTGCGCGTTGAACCGGTGTAGACAAGGCCATGTAGGCGAGGCCATATAGACAAGGCCATGTAGGCGAGGCCATGTAGGCGAGGCCATGTAGGCGAGGCTTCAGCCTCGCAGGGGTGCCGCCACGCCGGACCTGCGAGGCTGAAGCCTCGCCTACATCGTTATCCTGCAATCCTGCATTTCTACGCCAGATGCGCGGCGGCGAGCAGGGTCTGGGTATACGGCTGCTGGGGCTCGGCAAAGAGCGCCAGCGCCTCCCCCTGCTCGACGATCGCGCCGTCCTTCATCACCAGCACCCGATGCGCCATGGCGCGCATCACGGCCAGGTCGTGGCTGATGAACACGTAGCTCATCCCGTACTTGATCTGCAGGTCGCCCAGCAGCTTCAACACCTGCTGCTGTACGGACACATCGAGTGCGGACGTGGGCTCGTCCAGCACCAGCAGCTCGGGCTTCAGGATGACGGCGCGGGCAATGGCGATGCGCTGCCGCTGACCGCCCGAGAACTCATGCGGATAGCGGGTGAGCACATCATGAATGCCGGACGCCGCGGACAACCCGACTTCCGCGAGCATGGCCGAAATTTTTTCGCGCCGCTGCGCCTTCGAGAGTTCCGGCATATGCAGCGCCACGCCTTCGCCGACGATCTGCTCGACCGTCATCCGCGGTGACAGCGATGCAAACGGATCCTGGAACACCACCTGCATCCGGCGCCGCATCGCGCGCAGCGTGGCACGGTCGGCGTTGTCGACACGTTGACCATCCAGCGTCACTTCGCCCGACGCGATCGGTTGCAGCGCCAGCAGCGCCATGCCCAGCGTGGTTTTGCCCGAGCCCGACTCGCCGACGATCCCGAGTGTTTCGCCGCGTTTTAACTGCAGCGTGGCATCGCGCACGGCGCGGAACACATCCTTGCCGAACCAGCCCTTGGACGAGACGAAATCGACACTGACATCCTTCGCCGACGCCAGCACCGGCGCGCTCGCGGCCAGCGGCTGCACGGCGCGCACCGGCCGGCTGTTGATCAACTTGATCGTGTACGGATGCTGCGGATGATCGAAGACCTGTGCGGTCTCGCCCTGCTCGACCAGCTTGCCGCGCTCCATCACGCCCACACGATGGCCAAAGCGGCGCACCAGGTTCAAGTCGTGCGTGATGAACAGGATGGCCATGCCGTATTCGCGCTGCAGGTCGTCCAGCAGTGTCAGGATCTGCGCCTGGATGGTGACGTCGAGCGCGGTGGTGGGCTCGTCGGCGATCAGCAGCTTGGGGCGGCACGCCAGCGCCATCGCGATCATCGCGCGCTGCCGCTGGCCGCCGGAAAGTTGGTGTGGAAACGAGTCGACGCGCTTGACCGGATCGGGAATGCCCGTGCGCGCCAGCAGGTCGATCGCGCGGGCCTTCGCATCCTTCGCGTTCAGCCCTTCGTGCAGTTCGAGCACTTCGGCGATTTGGTTGCCCACGCGATACAGCGGGTTCAGCGCCGTCATCGGCTCCTGGAAGATCATCGCGATGTCGCGACCACGCACGGCCTGCATCTGGCGCTCGGTCTTGGCCAACACGTTCTCGCCCTGGAAGCGGATGGCGCCTTCGTAGGTGGCCGTCTCGACGAGCTTCAGGATCGACAGCGCGGTGACCGACTTGCCCGACCCCGATTCGCCGACCAGCGCGAATTTCTCGCCGGCGCCCACGGTGAAGGACACGTGGTCGACGACGCGCGAGGGCCCGAAATTGACGCACAGGGTGTCCACCGACAGCAGCGCCTGGTCGTGTTGCATCGTGGTCAAGATAGGTCACCTTCGCGCGGTGCGCTCCGGTATTCGCACTTGGGGCGGCCCGGCGTGCGAATACGATGACCTTCGCGCTGCGCGCTCCGGTATTCGCACTTGGGGCGGCCCGGCGTGCGAATACGATGACCTTCGCGCTGCGCGCTCCGGTATTCGCCCTTGGGGCGGCCCGGCGTGCTCATGACTTGCGCGTATCGAAGGCGTCGCGCAACGCGTCGCCGATGAACGTGAGCAGCAGCAGCGTCATCACCAGCACCAGGAAGGTCGGCACGGCGATCCACCATGCATCGAGGTTGTCCTTGCCCTGCCGCAAGAGGTCGCCCAGCGACGGCAGGTTGGGCACGCCGAGGCCGAGGAAGTCGAGCGAGGCCAGGAACAGGATCGCGCCGCTCATCCGGAACGGCAGGAAGGTGATGACTGGCGTCAGTGAATTGGGCAGCAGGTGGCGCCACATGATCTGCGCGTTGGACAGGCCCATCGCGCGCGCGGCCCGCACAAACTCGAGACTGCGGTTGCGCAGGAATTCAGCGCGCACATAGTCGGACAAACCAATCCAGCCGAACAGCGCGAACACCAGCAGCAGCAGCAGCAACGTCGGCGAGAAGATCGACGCGATGATGATCAGCAGGTACAGCTCGGGAATCGCGTTCCAGATTTCGATCACCCGTTGGCCGGCCAGGTCGACACGGCCCCCGAAGTAACCTTGCAGCGCGCCGATCAGGATGCCGAGCAGCATGCCCGCTGCGGTGAGTGCGAAGCCGAACCACACGCTGACACGGAAACCGTAGATCAGGCGCGCCACCATGTCGCGGCCGCTGTCGTCGGTGCCGAGCATGTTCTCGCGGCTCGGCGGCGCGGGGGCGGGAATGGGATTGAAGTAATTGACGCTGTCGGCCGCGTACGGGTTCAATGTGAACAAGGCCCAGTTGCCGGGCTTCTTGAAGGTCTCGCGGATATAGGGGTCGTGCCAATCGGTGGGCGTGAGGAAGTCGCCACCGAGCTTCGTCTCGGGCGGATTGTTCAACAGCGGAAACATCCACTCGCCCTGGTACTTGGCGACCAGCGGACGATCGTTGCTGAACACTTCGGCGAAGGTGGTGATGGCGAGCAGGATCGCGAAGATCCACAGCGACCAATAGCCCAACCGGTTGCGCTTGAAGCGCGCCCACGCCCGCTGATTGGGCGAGCGCGACGGATCGCGCCGCAGGACGCTTTCCACCGGCACACAAGCGCCCCCGAAGTTCATGTCCGCCGGCGTCGCGCTCATTTGCCCGCCGCGCCGAACTGGACGCGTGGGTCGACCACGACATAGAGCAGATCGGCGATCAGCTTGACGACCAACCCGATCAACGTGAAGAAGTAGAGCGTGCCCAGCACCACCGGGTAGTCGCGGCGGACGATCGACTCATAGCTCAGCAGGCCGAGCCCATCCAGCGAGAACAGCGTCTCGATCAGCAGCGATCCGGCGAAGAATGCGGCGACGAACGCCGCCGGTAATCCGGTAACCAGCGGGATCAGTGCATTGCGAAACACGTGCTTGTACAGCACGCTGCGCTCGGACAGGCCCTTGGCGCGCGCGACCAGCACGTACTGCTTGCGGATTTCCTCGACGAACGTGTTCTTGGTAAGGAAGGTGACGACGGCGAAACTGCCGATGGCATAACAAATCAGAGGCAGCGTCAGGTGCCAGAAATAGTCGACGATCCGTGCCGGCCAACTCAAGCTGGCCCAGTTCTCGGAAGTCAGTCCGCGCAACGGAAACCAGTCGAGAAAGGTGCCGCCGGCGAACAGCACGATCAGCAGCACGCCCAGCGCAAAGCCCGGCAACGCGAAACCCAGCAGCGCCACCACGGTTGTTACCGTGTCGAACCGCGAGCCTTCGCGCACCGCCTTGGCGATGCCGAGCGGAATGGAAACCATGTAGGCGAGCAGGAAGGTCCAGAGGCCGAGGCTGATCGACACCGGCATCTTTTCCTTGATCAGCTGCCATACGTCCTTGTTGTGCATGAAGCTCTTGCCGAGATCGAAGCGCGCAAAATTGCCGAGCATCTCGACATAGCGCGTGAGCGGCGGCTTGTCGAAGCCGTAGAGCTTTTTGATTTCCTCGATCTGCTTCGCATCGAGATCGCGGCGGCCGGCGGAGCCGGAACGCGCCCCTTCGCCCTGCGAACCCGCGCGCATCTCGGCCACCAGTTGATCCACCGGGCCGCCCGGCACGAACTGGATGATCACGAACACCACCGTCAGCACGCCGAGGATGGTCGGGATCATCAGCAGCAGCCGCTTGCCGATGTAGCTCAGCATGACATGGCCATCAGCACGCGCGCGTCCATCGGGCGATCCTGTTCACTTGGTTTCCGCACTCTTGCTCCACCAGCTGCCCACGGCCCACACCGGCCACTCCGCATTTTCGTCGATCGTGTAGTACTTGGGCTGCTTGGCGGGAATGCCGAACTTGTTCCAGTAGGAAATCGAGTAGCCCGGCGCATAGAGCTGCGGGACCTGGTAGTGGCCGTGCGTGACCAGGCGGTCGAGCGCGCGGCTGGCATCGCGCAGCTGGTCGTAGGTCTTGGCTTCCGCCATGGCCGCCAGCACCGCATCGACCGCCGGACTCTTCAACCCGCGGAAGTTGCCCGACCCCACCACCTCGGCCGATTTCGAGCCCAGGGTCTCGATGTAGTCGATCGAGGACGGCAGCGCGAAATCCTGCGTGCGGATGGTGATGGCGTCGAAGTCGAAGGCTTCGAGGCGCTTGCGATACAGCGCGAAGTCGACCGTGCGCGCCGTCATCTCGATGCCCAGCTTCTTCAGGTTGCGCTGATACGTGACGGTGCGAAACTGCGAGCCGCCCTGCGTCTCCAGGTATTCGAACGTGAATTGCTCGCCCTTGGCGTTGCGCAGGATGCCTTCCTTGTCCACCTTCCAGCCGGCCTCTTCCAGCAGCGCCTTGGCCTTCTTCAGGTTGTCGCGCAAGGCGTTGGGGCTCGTATCAGTGCGCGGCGGCTTGTACGGCATGCCGAACACGGCGTCGGGCACCTTGCCGCGGAACGGTTCGAGCAGCGCCAGCTCGCCCGGTGTCGGCAACCCGACGGCCGCGAAATCGGAGTTGGAAAAAAGGCTGTAGGAGCGTACGCGCTCGTTGTAGAGATTGATCTTCTCGAAGTCGTAGCTCAAATCCAGCGCCTGGCGCACGCGCATGTCCTGGAAGATCGGCCGGCGCAGGTTGAGCAGGTATGCCTGCATGCCCTTGCCCATGCCATACGTGAACGTCTTCTTGTTGATGCGGCCGTCGCGCCACTTGGCGCCGTCATGCTGGCGCACCCATTGCTGCGGCACGAACTCCTGGATGATCTCGAACTCGCCGGCCTTGAAGGCTTCCATGCTGACCGCGCGGTCCGCATACAGGCGGTAGACGATGCGGTCGAAATTGTACTGGCCGCGGCGGACGCCGAGGTCACGGGCCCAGTAGTCCTTGTTGCGGACGAACTCGATGCCGCGGCCGGAATCCGTCGAGGCAATCGTGTAGGGCCCCGTCGTGATCGGGTACTCGGTGATCACCTGGTCGAAGGGCCGTTGCTTGCCATCCGGACCCGCGGTCCACTTGCGCGAGAACACCGGGATCCCGGCGACGTTGAAGATCGTGTCGTCGGATTTGTCCTTCAGGTCGAAGCGGATCGTCCGCTCGTCGACAATCGTCGCGCCCGCCACGCCTTCTAGGGCCACGCGAACCGCCGGCGCGGCGCCTTTGCTGACCATCATCTCGTACGCGTTCTTGATATCCGCGGCGGTGACTGGGTCGCCGTTGTAGAAACGCGCCTTGGGATGGATGCGGAACGTGATCGAGGACTTGTCCGGCGGGACCAGCATTTCTTCCGCCACGACGCCGTAGAGCGTGCCCGGCTCGTCGCCGGAGCGCTCGGCCAGCGCCTCGAACATCAGGATCGACACACCCGCGGGCGAGCTGCCCTTCAGTGTGAACGGGTTGAACTTGTCGAAGCTGGTGCGCCGGTCCGGGTTGCCCAGGTAAGCGGTGCCACCTTTCGGGGCGTCCGGGTTGACGTAGTCGTACGCCTTGAAGCCGCGCGGGTACTTGGGCGGCTGGCCATAGGACACATAGGCATGCGACCACTCGCCCTGGGGCGTCGCGGCGGCCCCGGGCGCGGGGGCGGACTCGGGCTGGGCGGCGGGTGTGGCGGCCAGCGCACTGAAGGCGGCAATCGACCCCGCCAGCACGGCGAGGCGAAGCAGGGGCGACAGGGTTTTCATGGGCATGGACCAAAAAGCCCGAGGATGACGATCATGACTTAACAGTGACTTAAAGCGCAGGTAGAGGCGGCCGCTCGTGTGGCGCGGCGCGATGATCCCGTATCCGGGCCGGAAGCGCAATCAGGCAAGCCCCGCCGGGGTCGCCACCGCCCGGAGCAGCACGTCGGCAAAGAGGCCGGCCACGTCGAAGCCGGACTGCTCCGTGATCTCGACGAAACAGGTGGGGGACGTCACATTCACCTCGGTCAGGCAGGGGCCGATCACGTCCAACCCGACGATCAGCAGGCCTTGCGCCCAGAGTTGGGGGCCGAGCGTCGTGGCGATTTCCCGCTCGCGCGCGGTGATCGGCCGCGCCTCGCCGCGGCCGCCAGCAGCCAGGTTGCCCCGCGTTTCGCCCGGCTTGGGGATGCGCGCCAATGCAAACGGTACCACCTCGCCGCCGATCACCAGCACGCGCTTGTCGCCGGCGGCGATCTCGGGCAGATATTTTTGCACCATCACCGTCTGCCGGCCGAGCATCGACACGGTCTCGATGATCACGTTGCGATTGGGGTCGGCCTGGCCGACGCGGAAGATCGACGTGCCGCCCATGCCGTCCAGCGGCTTGACGATCACGTCCGCATGCTCGTCGATGAAGGCGTTGATCAGCGCCGCATCGCGCGTGACGAGCGTGATGGGGATGAAGTCGGCGAACTTGGTGATCGCCAACTTCTCGTTGTGGTCGCGGATGGCGCGCGGCTTGTTGAACACGCGCGCGCCTTCGCGCTCCGCGCCCTCCAGCAGGTAGGTCGCATAGACGTACTCCATGTCGAAAGGCGGGTCCTTGCGCATGATCACCGCGGTGAAATCGGCGAGGCGCCAGGTCTTCGCCGGGCCTGCGGTATACCAGGCGTCGTTGTCGGCGTGAAGTTCGAGCGGCACGGCGGCGGCACACGTGACCCCCATCGTCCAGGCAAGGTCGCACGGCTCGAAGGCGTGGATGCGGTGCCCGCGGCGCGCGAGCTCGCGCATCATCGCGATGCTCGAGTCCTTGTAGGCCTTGAGTTCGGGCAGCGGATCGAGGATGAAGGCGAAGTCCATGCGGCGTCGGCTTGAAGGCGGGATCGGCATCGTAACGCATCGCGGAATCAAGGGTCCGTACCCTCCGCCGCGTCGCGCCATGGCATCACGTGCAAGGCCTCGGCCAGCAGGCACACGTGCAGCGCCGTGCCCAGCCGGATCTCGTCGCGCTCCGCGATGTGCGTGGACAACCGCAGCCACAGCGGGGCGGGCAGACCGTCCACGCGCAACGCCAGCGTGGTGTCCTCGCCCAGCGTCACGCATTCGCTGACCTGCCCGTCCACGGGGTTTTCGCGATCGGGTTCCGCCGCGCGGTCGCGGCGCTTCAAGCGCACCCCCGCCATCGGGATGCACCACGCCACGCGCTCACCGGTGGCGAAATGCGACGGCACCGTGGCTTCGAGCAGCCGGCCCTGCCATTCGAGGCCCCGCACGCCGCCGGCCAGCGCCACGACGCGCGCGTCGAACACGTTGCGCACATCGACGAGGCTCGCCACTAGCGGATCGGCCGGGCGCGTGCGCACCTCGCGCGGCGTGCCGGTCTGCAGCGTGCGCCCGCGATGCAGGATGCTCATCCGGTCGGCCAGCATCGCCGCCTCGTCGAGATCGTGTGTCACCAGCACGATGGGCAGCGCCAGCGTGCGCCGCAGCTCTGAGAGTTCGCGATAGAGCTTCTGCCGGGTGACCTGGTCCACGGCCGAGAACGGTTCATCCAGCAGCAATACCTGCGGATCGCGGGCCAGCGCGCGCGCCACCGCCACGCGCTGCTGCTGGCCGCCGGAGAGTTCCGCGGGCCGGCGTGCTTCGAGGCCTTCGAGATGGACCCGGTGCAACAGTTCGCGGCCGCGCCGGTCGCGTTCGGCGGGAGGCCGATGCGACATCGCGGCGGTGACATTGCCCAACGCCGTCAAATGCGGAAACAGCGCGTAGCTCTGGAAGACGAGTCCGGTGGAGCGCGCTTGCGGCGTGCGGTCGATGCCGGCAGACGTGTCGAACCACGTGTCCGCGCCGCACACGATGCGGCCTTCGCCTGCCGCATGCAGGCCGGCGATGCAGCGCAGGATCGTCGACTTGCCGCTACCGGACGGGCCAACCAGCGCCAGCGTTTCGCCGGGTGCGCAATCGATTTGTGCCTCAAGCGGGATCGGCGCGTGCTGCGCGACGCGCAGATGCAGGCCCGCGTGCGCTTCGGGCATGGCAGTCACGCCGCCGTCCGGACGCGCGGGCGCGAGGTCGAGTACGCAATCGCAATCGCGACCAGCGAGCACGCCAGCAACACTGCGGCCATGGTGGCGGCGCCCGAGGCATCGAAGGCCTGCATCCGGTCGTAGATCGCGATTGAAATGGTTTTCGTCTCGCCGGGAATGCTGCCGCCCACCATCAGCACGACGCCGAACTCGCCCAGCGTGTGCGCGAAGGTCAGCACCATCGCGGACAGCACGCCGGACCATGCCAGCGGCAATTCGATCCTGGTGAAAATGCGCCATGGCGACATGCCGCAACATGCAGCGGCGGCGCGCACGTCATCGGGAATCGCCTCGAACGCGCGCTGCATCGGTTGAATGGCGAAGGGCAGGTTCACGACCAGCGAGGCCACCAGCAGGCCCGCGAAGCTGAACGCCAGGGTACTCCCGGTCAGCGCCTCGAAAGCTTGCCCGAGCGGGGAGCCTGCGCCGAATGCCACCAGCAGATAGAAGCCCAGCACCGTGGGCGGCAAGACCAATGGCAGCGCCAGTGCGGCCTCGACCCAGCGCCGGCCGGTGAAGCGTCGCCACGCCAGAGCGCGCGCCACGATGAGGCCCACCGGCAGCAGCAGCACTACCGTGGCTGAGGCAAGCTGCAGCGACAGGACCAGCGCAGTGCCGTCCACGATCCTTAACTTTCAGGCAGCGTGAATCCGTAGCGGCGGAACATGGCGCGCGCCGCGGGTTGTTGCAGGTATTCGAAAAACGCGCGCGCGACCGGGCCGGCGCGCTTGGTCAGCACCATCCGCTGGTGCAGCGGCGCGTGCAGCGTCGACGACAGCAGCACGGACTCGCCCTTGCCGGCCAACGCGGGCGAGCGCGCCAGCGAGTTGGCGACGATGCCCGCCTGCGCCGCGCCGCTGGCCGCGAACTGCGCGGCCTGCGACACGTTTTCGCCCAGCGCCAGCTTCGGGGCCACTTGCAGCCAGATCCCGGCCTTCTGCAAGGCTTCGCGCGACGCGCGGCCGTACGGCGCGTGCTCCGGGTTGGCAATGGCCAGTCGCTTCAGGCGGCCATCCTTGGCCGCGGCGCCGAGGTCGGCGAGCGTGGCATCGGCCTTCAACCGCGAGCCTGTGGGGACGAAAAGCACGATGCGTCCCGTGGCATAGCGCACGCCCGCGTCTTCCGTGCGGCCTTCGGCGGCCAGCGCCTCGACGTAAGCTTCGTCGGCGGACAGGAACAACTCGAACGGCGCGCCCTCGGCAATCTGCCGGCGGAAATTGCCGGACGAACCGAACGCGATATTCAAGTCCTGCCCGGTGCTGCGGCGAAACGATTCGGCGATTTCCGTCAGCGCGAACTGCAGGTCCGACGCGGCCGCGATGTTGGGCGGCGCTGCCGCATGGGTGGCCGGGGCGAGCGCGAACACGGTTAGCGCCAGCATGGCGGCAAGCTTGCGGGCCTGTAAGCGGATCGTCATATTTGTACGGATATTACGATAGAGGCACTATAGCGAGAATCCGGGGCTCCAGTCGATAACATCGTGCGAAAGGCGACGCGACGAGGCATGTAGGCGAGGCTTCAGCCTCGCAGGTATGCCGCATCGTACCCTTCGTGCGAAAGGCGACACGACGAGGCATGTAGGCGAGGCTTCAGCATCGCAGGTATGCCGCATCGAACCCTTCGTGCGAAAGGCGACACGACGAGGCATGTAGGCGAAGCTTCAGCCTCGCAGGTATGCCGCATCGAAGCTGCGAGGCTGAAGCCTCGCCTACAGGTTCAACAGCTTCTTGAAGGCGCGGATGTCGGCGGCCGCGGCACGGGCGGCGGCCTTCTCGATATTGCGGTAGCGCCGCACCACTTCGGCGCCGAGCGGCGTCAGCGCGGTGCCGCCGCCGCGGACACCGCCGGCTTCCGCCGTGACCACGGCGCTCGCAAAGCAGCGATTCATCGTGTCGACCAGCAACCACGCGCGGCGATACGACATCCCCTGGTTCTTCGCGGCCGCGGTGATCGAGCCGGTGGAGGCAATCGCTTCGAGCAGGTCGATCTTGCCCGGGCCCACCGCGATATCGTCACCGCGCGTGATGCGCAGCCGAAAGCGGACGTCGGTGATCGGGGGCATGATCGTTCCTGACTGCGCGGCGGACCCAAAATTGTGGCCGCTGACGGATTCTGCGCCGGAATGCGCAGCGGAACCTAAACTGCAGCCGGCGACGGATTCTGCGCCGGAATGCGCGGCGGAACCTAAACTGCGGCCGCCGACGGATTCTGCGCCTGACGAACCGGCGGGTACAGGTCGTCCAGCAACGCGCGTCCAGCATCGCCCAGTAGTTGCTGTGCCAATGCGCGCCGCTGGGCGGCATCGGTCGTCGGCGAACGCAGCTCCCACAATGCGGATACCTGCGGCCGCATCGCCGCGATTACTGCCATCACGCGTTCGCGCCAGAACGGCGGATATTCACTGGCCTGCCACTCGCCGCGGCCACGGCCATAGTGCGCGACCGCGAGATAGCGCAGCAGCAACGTGGCCAGCAGCGCGTCGAGGAACGGGTCGTCCCAGCGTATCGCGTCGTCGGTCTTGCCGCGCGCGACATTGACGCCACGCGCCACGCCCGCGCCGCCGAGCGCGCCCAGCAAAGCGCCGGTCAACATGCCCGCGCCAAAGCTCAAGCCTCCCACCGCGAGATCTGCGGCAAGGCCGGTCATCGCACCCGACACGATGCCGCCGATCGCGGCCGCCTTGCCTTCGTCGACGCGGCCGTCGGCCACCACGTCGGTGGCGAGCCGCGCCTCTACCTCGGCGGCCGCACGGCCATCGAGTCCGTACACGGCGATCAGCCGGTCCATCGCGGCGCGCAGATCGCGGTCGAGTTGTCGCGCCAGTTCCTGCAGCGCGTGGCCTTCCGCTGGGTCGCCATCGCGCCGCATCGCGCCGATCGCCTGCGTGATCCGCTGCAGCATCGGCGCCGCGGGCAGCACGACGCGCGCGCCTACCGCCGCCGCGAGTGGTTCGGCCAACGCTGCCATCGCGTCGTCGAATTGCGTCCAGCGACGTTGGCGCCACGCGGCGGCAAGTCGCGTAAAGACCGTACGCCGCGCGGCCGGCAGCAACTGTCCGATCACGTCAAACAGCGCGAATTCCTGCACCCAGCAGCGCGCAAAGGCATCGAGCGGCAACACCGATTGCACCACAGCGTATCGTTGCAACGCACTGCGCCAGCGTTCGATTTCCGCAGCTTCCACGGCGGCCGGTCGCGGTTGCCCGGTCTGGTTCAGCAGCACGACCACCGGCTTGCCGATCCAGCCCAGCACCGCAAGTTCCGGCGCGAGATACCCCGCATCCTCCGGAGCCTCGGCGGCATTGACGAGATAGAGCACCACGTCGGCGCTGTCGCGCACATTGCGCACGGCCAGTTGCGTCAGGTAGAACGGCCGGTCGCGGAAGCGATCCCATACCTCGGCCAGGAACCAGCCGATGGGATTGCCCTGCTGCGCCAGGCGCTTCGCCAGGCGCGCGCTGTCGCCGAAACCCGGCGTATCCCAAAGCAGCAAGGCGTCGCCGTCCGGCGTCTCGACCAGCGGCCACGATGAAGCTTCCGTCGTCACGTGTGGCGCATCGCGCACTTCGCCGACGTCACGGCCGAGCAGCGTGCGCGCCAGCGTGGTCTTGCCCGCATTGGTATGCGAGATCAGGGACAGTGCAATGGTCGCCGTAGTCATGGCGCTGCGCGAGGCGTCGTCAGCGCGGCATCGAGCGCGCGCTCGGCGGCCGCGAAGTCTGGCGCCGCGAGATCGACGAACAGCACCGCGCAGCGATGGTCGTCGCAAAGACTCCGCCACAAGGCGCGCCGCGCGTCGAGTCGTGCGGCATCGTCGCCGAGGCGCGCGCGCAGTCCGGATTCGTCGACCACCGCCAACGGGGACTCTCCCGCGCGGGTGCTCGCAGCTATTGCGGCGAGGAAGGCGCCGTGCGTTTCCGCTTCCGGCGTCGCGGCCAGGTTGAAGAGGAGCACCTGCCATTCCGTTGCGGTCGCCAGGGCCGCGGGTTCATCCGCGCCGTACGCCACTGCCGGTGCCATGGTCACCTGCGCATTGCCGCCCACCGCGCGACCGAGGATCGCCGCCAACGTGGACGCGGCCGCTGTATCCGGCGTGAAGCTGTAAGGCACCACGCGCACCGGCACCGGGCCATCGTGCAAGCCGCGCAGCAGGCGCAGGAAGTAGGCTTCGCCCAGCGCGACTGGCAGCCGGGCGGCGCGATGCCGTTCGACGAGGCCCGCAAGCAGCGCCAGTACCAGCCGCGGCGCGATCACCACCAACGTCAATGTCGCCGCCATCCAGTGCAGCCACGGCGCCGCATTGGCGCTGCCGGGCGCGCGGATCGCGGCGATCGCCGCAACGTCGGGAATGGCATTGCTGGTCAGCCACACGCCAGGCGCGTAGACGATCGCGAGCAGCTGGCGCACGAAGGGCGCGTCGAGGAAGGTGCTCTCCCATGTTGCGCGGTATTCCACGGCGATGCCGCGCCAATAGAGACCTGCGATCACGCCGATGGCCAGCGCGGCGGCGGCCAGATGCAGCACGCGCGCGGCGCGCTTGGCATAGAGCGGCGCGGATTGTTCGATCCAGGCGTGAGCCCACGCCGCCATCGCCTGCGGCATCGGGTCAGCATTGGCATCGCGCGGTGCGGGCGCCGGACGGCGGTGGGCGGCAAGACGCACCACGGCGCGCCGAAGGGGACCCATCGGGCTGGCATCGCCGTAGCGGAGCACGTAGCCCGCACCCAGCACCGCGTACACGCCGAGGTTCCACAGCACCAGCAGCAGCACCGGTGGTGCCAGGACATTGATCCGCTGCGTACCGTCGATGCGGTCGACCACCACGCCAGCGACGAACGCCAGCGCGATGATGGCCACGCCGACCCAGGGCCGCCAGCGCCACGCGCGGATCATCGATGGCATCGCGCGCGCGCGCGTCGACAACCGTTCCAGCGCCAGCGCGGCGCGCCGTGCGATGAAGGCTTCCGGCGCGGCATGCTCGCCGACCACCTGCGCGGCGGCACGGCTGGCCCAAGCCCGGTCGTCGTCGGTCCAGATCGTGCGCGCGCGATCGGCCTCTTCCAGCGCCCGAACCGCCGCCACCTCCATCGCGCTGCGCTCGTTCATGGCCCGCATGCTACCGCGACGGGCCGGGGAAATGACGCCGCAGGCGAGGCTCCAGCCTCGCGGGTTCGGTGCCGCATCTTGCCAGCTACATTTTTGGAACAAAGGGGCCAGGCTCGATTAAACAATTCGAGCCTGGCCCCTTTGTCAGGACTTGCGTGGCGGCAACGGACCGCGCGCCAGCTTGGGTCGCGGCCCGAAGTCAGGCACGCGCGGCTTGACGGTGGCGATTTCCGCCAGCGCGACGGCCAGTGCCTTTTCAAGCTGCCGGTCGTTGCCCGACGCGCCATCCTGCGGCGCGTTGTCGATCTCGATCTGCGGATCGGTGCCATAGTTCTCCACGCCGAACCCGGCATCGTTGAACCAGAACGAGAACTCTGGCTGCGTCGTCGATGTCCCGTCCACCAGCCCGTGCCGCGGCCAGATGCCGACGACGCCGCCCCACGTGCGCGTGCCCACCAGTGGGCCGATCTTCATCTGCTTGAAGTTGTGCGAGAAGATGTCCCCGTCGGAGCCGGCGTGCTCGTTGGTCAGCGCCACGACCGGCCCGAGGGGTGCTTCATCCGGATACGGCGAGGCCGCCATCCACCGCGCCGTGCCATACGCAATGCGCTTGCGCGCGAATTTCTCGAGCAGCAGTTGCGACACGTGGCCACCGCGGTTGTAGCGCAAGTCCACGATCATCGCGTCACGGTCGGACTCCCCCGCGAAGTAGCGATGGAACTCGGCAAAGCCCGCCGCCTGCATGTCGGGCAGGTGCAGGTAGCCCACCTTGCCGTTCGATTGCCCATGTACCCAGGCGCGATTGCGCTCCACCCATTCGCGATACAGCGCGGGCACGTCGTCCGGCAGCGTCTGCACGAGCACCGTGCGTGTCGTGACCTTGGACCCTTCGCCGGTCGCGAGTGTGAGTTCGACCTTGCTGCCGCCCTGGTGCACCAGCAATGCCTGCGGCGGCACGCTGCGCGAAACCGGCTGCCCATTCACCGCCACAATGCGCTCGCCCACCTTCGCCGCGACGCCGATGGCGTTGAGCGGCGAATCCGCACCCGTCTCCCAGGCATCGCCGGTGACGATGCGCGTGATCGTGTAGCCCTGTCCGTCGGCGGCCAGCGCCAGCTCGGCGCCGAGATGCCCCAGCGACAGCGCGGGCGGCTTGCGGTGATCCCCGCCCATTTCGTACGCGTGCGACGTGCCCAACTCGCCGTGCATTTCCCAGATGAGATCGGACAGTTCACCGCGCGTCGACACGCGTTCGAGCAGTGGCGCATAGCGATCATAGATCGCGTTCCAGTCGAGGCCCGACATGTCCGCGGTCCAGAAGTGATCGCGTTGTAGCCGCCACACTTCGCGCAGCATCTGCTTCCACTCGCTGCGTGGTGACACGGAGGCACGGACGCGACCGAGATCGATCCAGCCGGACTTGCGCGATGGCGCGTCGCCGCCGTCTTTTTCCGGCTTCCTGTCGGCAGCCAGCGCGCGCAGCTTCTTGCCGTCCTGCACCACCAGCGCCGTGCCGCTGGCGTTGACGACGAAACGATCGACCTTCTCCACCATCGTCTCGGGTTTCAGCGTGGCGAAATCGAAGAGTTCAAGGCGCCCCGCCGCTTCCTTGTGGCCGCCGCGGCCGTGCGCGCCGACCACCGTCTGGTGCGTCCACACGACCTTGTTGCCGGCCACGCCGGCGATCTGTCCGTAGCGGCTTTCGTGGACCGGAAACGGCGCCACGCGGGCCGCGATGCCGGCAATGTCCACCCGCGTCACGGTCGGCGCGTCCTTGTCCTTCTTGTCGTCCTTGTCGTCGGATTTGCCTGGCGGCTCGAAGCCACGCGGCGCCGCGTCGAACGGCGGCGTGGCATCGGCCTGCAGCGCAATCAGGTACGGCCGCGCGGCGCGCGGAAACGACAGTTCGAACTGCACGCTGTCGTACACCGGATCGAACGTGCGCACCGACAGGAAGTACAGGTACTTGCCCGCCGGATCGAACGCAGGACTGTAGTCGCGGAAGTCGGGTTGCGTGACGAGCGTGGACGTCGTGGTCGCCACCTCGTGCAGCTTGATCGCGCAATGGCGCGCGCTGGTCCAGGACTGGTACGCGAGCCACGCGCCATCGGGCGACCAGGCAAGGTCTTCGGTGCGCATGTAGTCGCTGCGGTCCGCCACGTGCATGACACCCGTGTCGACATCACCGACGATCACTTCGTTGCGATGATTGGCAATTGCGATCCGCGATCCGCGCGGCGCGGCAGCCATCGCCACCACGCGACCGATGTCCCACGGCAGCGTCGTGACCTCGCCGTCGCGGAAGACTTCGAGGCGCTCTTCGCCTGAGGCATCGCTGTCGGTGATGAAGGTCGTGCCATCGGCCAGCCACTGGCCGTGCCGGCGGCGGCCATCGTCCGCACCCCATTGCTTGACCGCACCTTCCCACAGGCCGAAGGTGAACGGCTTACCGCGCACGTCCACGGCCACGCTGTGACCCGCAGGATGGACGTTGAAGCCCTGCATGAATTCCGCTGCGGGTGCGAAGCGCCGCGCTGCCTGCGCGCGGTGACCCGGAACACGGATATCGAGCGGCTGCGAATTGCCTGTCCTGGTGTCGAGGCACCAGATCTGCGCGCCGCACTGGTAGACGATGCGCGTGCCATCGGCCTGCGCGTGCCGCGCGTAATAGTCGTCGTGATCCGTGTGGCGCGTGAGGTCGCTGCCATCAGGTTTGCACGAGTAGATGTTGCCGACACCTTCGGCGTCCGTCAGGAAGTACACGCGCTCGCCGATCCACATCGGGCTCGAGATGTTGCCCTTCAGTTCCGTCATCCGGCGGTAGGTGCCCGTACCCTGCGCGTCGATCCACAGGTGGCCCGCCGTGCCGCCGCGATAGCGCTTCCAGCGCGCCGGATCCGCCGTGTTGCGGCCGATCACGCGCGCGTTGCCGGGGCCGAAGGCCAGGTGATTCACCTGGCCCAGTGCGAACGGCTGCGGCAAGCCGCCGGCCGGGTCGATCGAGTACGCGCGGTAGTTGCGGAAGAACGGCTGGCCCTGGGTGGTGACGAACACGATGTGGCCGTCGCGCGTCCAGCCGCGCACCATCACGTCGGGCCCCAGGTAGGTCAGGCGTCGCGCCGGGCCGCCTTCGGCCGGCATCACGTACACCTCCGGGTGCTGCTCGTCGCGGCCGACGTAGGCAATCCACTTGCCGTCGGGCGAAAGACACGGCGTGGACGGTTCGCCCAAGCCGGCGGTGAGGCGCCGCGCCGTGCCGCCGCTGGCGGACACGCTCCACAGGTCATCGTCGCAGACAAAAACCAGGGTGTCGCCCGCCAGCGTGGGTTGGCGCAGGTAGCCTTGATCGCTCATCGGAATCGGTCTCGCTAGAACATGAAGTGGGGTCCGCGGAATCGCGCGCGGGCGGCGTCGTGCGGCGCCGCTTGAACTTGCTATGTTAGCCGACCCGGCAAGTGCAGGCGCCGGATGCGACGAGGCGCGAATGGCGGCGACGAACGGGGATGCGCCTGGCGAGCGAGGCCTCCGGAGGGCTTGGCACTCACACCAACGAGCGGCGTCTCTGACCCTGAACTGCCTCTAGGCCCCTCGACCATGGCCTTGATCAACTCGCGCGGAATCGTCAGGATCTCCGAGAGGCGGAAGAACTCCATCCGCCTCCAGCCCTGACGTCCTCAACTAAAGGCCGCCGCGACCGCGACGCGACGCCCTTCGCGAGCCGAGCGGTATCCGGCCTCGATCACGGCGAGCGCACGCGCCATCTCGGCGAGTCCGGCCTCCGGCGCGCGGCCGGCCTCGAGCTCGTCGACGAAGTGCCGGACGTAGTCGGCGTAGTAGGCGTCGGTGTCGAAGGACACCGGTATGCGTCGCTCTTCGCCCGTCGCGTCACGCACGACGAGGCCGCCAGGCTCGGTCTCGACGTAGCTGCGCCGCCCGCTCATCGTCAACCGAAATTCCCGAAACGGCTCGGCGTCCACGCCAAAGTCGCAGAAGTCCGAATCCGTAAAGCGTTAACGCCACGACAAGCGGGATCAGCAGGATGGGGTCGAGGGTATACGCCGCTGCGATTCGAGGTAGAGTGCGCGATTCATGCCCGGCGTGGGCCCACGCCAGCGATGCGGGCAGCAGCACAAGCAATGCAGGCAACGCTAACAAGGTGTGGATCGAGGAATTGGTTAGGATGGCTTGATCAGGAACAGGCTTGGGTTCAGGGCCTGTGGTCGCGTTCTTTCTCCGCCGTGGCCGCGCCCGCAATTCGGGACCGCTAAGGATAAGTCCATGGTGTTCTGGCTTAAATTCTTTCACATCGCGGCGATGGCCGTCTGGTTCACCGGCCTCTTCTTTCTCCCGCGCATGTTCATCCTCCGCGTCCAGGCGGGGGACGCGGCCGATCTTGGCGAGTTCCAGGCAACGGGCAGGACACTCTATTTCGGGATCATGACGCCAGCAGCGGTGATCACTGTGACTCTCGGTACCGTGCTCCTCAGCTTTGGGTTCACGGGAGCGTGGCTTCCGATCAAGCTCATCCTGGTGGCGCTGGCGGTGCTGCTCCATCTCTACCTGGGCCAGCTGTTGCACGCCTTGAGCGGCCGCGTGAGGCATGGTGTGATGGTGTATCGGATGATCAACTGGTGCCCATTGCTGCTGTTGTTGGCCATTGCGGCACTCGCCGCCGCCAAACCTGGCGGCTGATGACGACGAGCGCGGCCTGAAACCGTCCCGCGCACCCAGCGACGGCGGGGCCGCCCCACGCGTCATTTCGGGTCGAGGTCCTGCGTGGCCTCGCCTGCGTCGCGTGGCTCGTTTCCGCCAGACTCGTCGGAGTAGGTTCCGATCCCATGGCGAAAAGTGAGCGTCCCTCCCAGCCAGCCTGTGACGGCCACGGTCACGATCATCGCCGTCGACAAGACGATGCCCCATGGCAGTACCGCCCCGACGGGATCGTCGATGCGCAGTT
>Ga0163153_10002198_pt1 | contig 29088 bp, 18 predicted proteins | sample OliLakLV19MP6IB1_FD_148629 | JGI IMG/M metagenome (GOLD analysis project Ga0163153, IMG submission 148629) | Freshwater microbial mat bacterial communities from Lake Vanda, McMurdo Dry Valleys, Antarctica - Oligotrophic Lake LV.19.MP6.IB-1 | ecosystem: Environmental > Aquatic > Freshwater >...
CCGCTGGCCGCACAAGAAGAACCCCGCCCCGCCGGGACCCCCGACGATCACCGCGGCCACGCCCGCGCAAGTCGCCGCCGCCAAACGGCTTGCCGCTCAATCGGCGGCCGCGTAGTTCACGGCGTTGCGTGGCACGGCCGTGTACACCGTGAGCAACTGGCGGGGCTCGAGCGCGTCGAAGAGTGCGTCGGAGCAACGATCACGGCGGTCACGCGGCATGGCAGACTCCGGGAGGGAGGTGTGGGCAACCGAGGTCGACCGTCACGTCGCCAGCAGGCTGAGGTCCTCGAGCGTCCACGTGCCGCCGTCGCCGGGGTTCCAGTACATGCGGATCACGTCCCCGCCATCGTCGCTGAGGCCGATGAGGTTCTGCTGGTTGCCCATGATCACGGGCTTGAGGCTCGTGCGCGTTCCGGGCGCAGGCGAATCCTCGCCGCCCTTGAACTGGATCACTTCGCTGATCCACTCGTCGGTGGCCGGCGCCCACCAATAGACGGCCGGGAGGCCGGTCGCGGCGTCGATGCCCGCGATGTTCAGGCCGCCCCAGGAGTTCACGAACGAGGTGAGGGTTTGGAGCTTGAGGCCGTTGAACTCCTCGGTCATGTTGCTCGTGCGCCACTGGGTCTCAAAGCCCGGCACCCACCACGCCACCCGCAGGTCCCCGTTGGTGTCAACGCCGGCGACGTTGAGCCCGCCCCACGGCGTGACGTAGCTCGTCAGAGGCCCGGCGAAGGTCCCGAGCCCGGTGTTCTCGCTGAGGTTGTCCAGCGACCAGTATTGCATCCCCGGCGCCCACCACGCGACCTGCACGTCGCCGAAGTTGTCGACGCCCGCGATGTTGAGGCCCCCCCACGGCGTGACGTACGCCGCGAGCTGAGTGTGCACGCCGGTCCACGTCGGCGCCGCGATGTCGCGGGCGAAGAAGTGGTTGGCCGAGATGTTGTCCGCGCCCCAGTCCCAGCGCCCGTCCGGGAAGCGGGCGCCGGTCTGGTAGAACATGATGAGCCCGCCGCCCTCGCTGATGCCGGCGATGTGAACGCGGTTGTCGGGCGCCATGAAGACGACGAGGTTCGAGCGGATGGCGTCGGCGGCGTTGGTCGTCAGCAGGAACGGCTCCACGAGCGAGCCGTCGCTGAGCTGACGGTAGATCACCCCGACGGCGGCGCGGCCGTCGGGAAGGGTCTGCTCGCCGAACACGATGACGTACGTCTGGCCGTCCTTGGGGTCGAGGTACAGGCCCGTCTCCCAGGCCTGGTCGAACTGCGGGTAGAGCCGCGTGATCCACTCGCCGCTGGGGCCCAGGCGGACGCCGAAGGGCATCCCGCCGGAGGTCACGCCGAGCGCGGCGGGGGCCGCGGGCGAGGGCGCGGCGTCGAGGTCGTCGGCGCCGAGCGAGTCGCCGTCGACGGGCGTGAGCATGTGCGTGGCGGTGAAGATGCGCCCGTCGGCCATGAGCGTGATGGCGCGGCGCCCGCCCAGCGGGTAGGCGGCACCCGTCGAGGGCACTCCGAAGGTATCGCTCGCGTCGCCGCCCTGCACGCGTTCCTGGAGCAGATACGGGGCCCCGTCCGTGTCGATCAACTGCGTCGAGACGTGCCAGGTGGTGACGTACCGGTCCGAAGACCCGCGCCCGCCGCGGACGAGCACTGTGGTTCGGTAGAGGGATTGGGTGATGACTCGCCCGGCGTCGTCGACGCCGATGGGGGTCCAGCCGGCGGCGAAATCCCCCGGCGTGCCCTTGTACGGACCGCGGACCGGCGCGGACACACCATCGCGGAGGATGACCAGGTTCCCGTCGTGATCGCGTCCGAGGATCGCGCCGTCCGACGCGTATTGCCACACGTCGGCGAGGCCGGGGATGACGGCGATGACGGTCTGCGGGGTCCAGGTCAGTGCGACGCTGTAGGCCTCCGAGGCGTCGACCCCAAGGACGGTGCCGTCGGCGGCCTGGTCGGTGGGAACCCCGTTCCACATGTACGTGAGCGCGTCGCCCGAGAGGACCCAGGCGGCGAAGCGGCCGTTCCCAAGGTCCTCGGTCATGAAGACGTCGCCGCTGGGGCCGAAGAAGACGACCTCCATCTCGCTGAACACGGGCGTGTGCCCGACGATGTGAACGGCGAGGTCCTCGATGTTGAGGCGGACGCCCGGGTCGGCGAGGTCGACCAGGAACGGAGCGCCGGCGATGAACTGTGCACCACCGAAGAAGAAACCACCCTGATGCAGCGTGTACGGGGTCACGGCGACGACGCCGTCGTTGCTCACGGCGGTGAATCCGTAGCGGTCTTCGCCCGTGAGCGCCCCGATGGCGTCGACGGCGAGGAACGAGTCGCGGGTCGCAACGTAGGTGCTGCCGATCACATACTGCCCGTCTCGGCTGAAGCCCGCTGCGTCGCCGAGGGGGAAATACACGGTCCCCGAGACGGCTCGGACGGCGACGCTCTCAGGGTCGCTCCAGTGCAGGCCCATCACGTCAATGATGCCGTCGCCGTTGAGGTCGCCGGTGAAAACGCGCGACGCGTTGATCGTCAGGTGGGTGGGGGGCGTCCCCTGACCGGCCACCCGCGTCAGGCTGCGAGCGGTGCCGAGCAGGATGCTGGGCTCTTCGACATCGCCGTTGCCGATGGAGAAAAGACCGAGCCAGGTCCCGAGCCGGTCCCCCACGTCGGTGCTGATGTACCGCTCAACCGGCCCGCCGACCCACCACCCCGACTGGTCGATGGCACGCACCGAAACGATCCGCCCGCCCGGCGCGTGCGCGGCGTCGGGGTCGGCGTTGGGCGCACCGATGTAGACCTCGTCGGGCGCACCGACCAGGGAATACCCCATCTGCCCGCCCGCGTAGGGGCTCTGCTCGTACCCCTGGAGGATCGCCCCGGTCACAGCGCTGGTCACGTAGTACGCCCCCGCATCCACGCGGGTCGTGCCGCCGATGAACGTGTCGTAGTCAGGCGCGCCGATGAAGAGCTCGCGGATGCCGTCGGCGGGCGTGACCTGGTCGGTGAGGTCGCCCCACGCGGCCACGGCGTGCCCGAAGCGCGAGCCGGCCTGCGAGCCGTCGATGCGACGGATGACGGTGAAGTCCCCGCCGGCGAGCAGGAAGACCGCGCCGACGCCGTCCTGCGACGGGGCCCCCACCGCGAAGTCGGGCGTGCCGTCGGCGTTCACGTCGTCGAGCTGGATGAAGGAGAAGCCGAACTCCGAACCGGGGTCGCCGACGAGCGCTCGCAGGCCCGAGCCGTCGGCGCCCGAGTGGATCGAAGCGAGGTCCGATGCGGGGGAGCCGATGAAGAGGTCGGGCTTCCCGTCGGCGTTGACGTCGCCCGCGGGCGCGAGCACTTGGCCGAAGCCCGGGGCCGCGCCCGGGATCATCGAGATGAGCGCCCGGGTCTTGCCGCTGTAGAGGAAGACGTACCCGTTGATCGCCGGGCCCTGCGTCGACGCGTCCCGCCCCGGGGCGGCGATGGCGAAGTCGTCGGCGCCGTCACCGTCAACATCGCCCAGCACGGCCGCGGCGTCGCCGAACCCGGTCGTCACGACGTCGGTGGGAGCGGAGAGGATAAAGAGCTCGCCCTGAGGGAAGGCGAAGTGCTCGCCCAGAGGGGTGGGCGTGTACGTCGTCAGCAACTGACGGGGTTCGAGCGTGTGGAACAGCTGATGATCGACCGCGACGGAGCGACCGGAGCGTCTACTCAGCATGGATGACCTCCACAAGAGCCTCAGGACTTCCCCGCCAAAGTATACAAAGCCGTCGTCACCGCCCTGGGCACGGGTCCACGACTATGTCTGACAATAACGGCGCAAGCTGGGCGAGATTTCGCGGGCAAACGATGGGGCGCGGCCTCCCTAGGCGTCTATGCGCTCACGAGAGGCGCGGGATTCCATCGAGCGGCGGGCCCCGACCTTACACTGAAATGCGGGTCAGGTTCTGCAGGCCCCAGACGGAGCCGTCGCCGGGGTTCCAGTAGAGACGGATCACCTCGCCCGAGTCGGCCCGGCCGAAGAGGTTGAGCTGGTTCCCGTTGTTGATGGACAAGAGCCGTCCGGTCGGGAGCGGATCCCGCGGGTCGCGGTCGAACGTCAGCGCCTCGGCCGTCCAGTCGGTCAGCTCGGGCGCCCACCAGTAGACCACGGCCTCGCCGGTGTCGGCGTCGATCCCGGCGATGTTGAGCCCGCCCCACGGCGTGACGTACGAGCTCACCGTCGCGGGGTCGAGCTCCTGGCCGTCGAACTGGGCCGTCATGTTGTTCGAGCGCCACTGGGTCTCGAACCCGGGGACCCACCAGACGACCTGCAGGTCGCCGTTGGTGTCGATGCCGGCGACATTCAAGCCGCCCCACGGGGTGACGTAGCTCGTCAGCCCGCCGACCAGGCGCGTGAGGCCGGTGATCGTGCTCAGGTTGTCGCTCGACCAGTACTGCTGACCGGGCGCCCACCACACCACCTCGGCGTCGCCGTCGGCGGTGAGGCCGGCGATGTTCAGGCCGTTCCACGGCGCGACGTAGACCGTCAGCTCGTCGACCCACTCGGGGGTGACCTTGCCTTGCGGAGCCAGGTGCGTGAGCTCGACGTTCTCGAAGAACCATTCCCAGCGGGTGTCGTCGCCCTCGAGGCGCTTGCCCGTCTGGTAGAAAGTGATGAGCTGGCCGCTCTCGTTGAGCCCCGCGATGTGTACGCGGTTGTCGGCGCTCACGAACACCGTCAGGCGGGTCGCGATGGCGCTGGAGGCGAAGCTCGTGTCGTTGAGCGTGACGGGCTCGGAGAAGGCTCCGTCGACCTGCTCGCGGTAGAGCGTGACCGTGCCGTTGCCCTCGTCGTCGCCCTGCCGGACGCGCCCGAGGGTGATCGCGTAGGTGACGCCGTCCTTGGGGTCGACGAAGACCGCGAGGTCGCCGTCGACGCTCAGCGTCCCGGCGAGGCCCGAGAGCGAGCGGCCCTGCCACTCGTCGCCGACGAGGCGGAAGGAGATCGGGATGCCGTCGGGGTTCACGGCCACGGCGCGCATGCCGCTGGGGCCGGCGGAGACGGAGCGCACGCCGCGCGTGTCGGCGACGAGGCCCGCGGAGGAGTCGACCTGCGAGAGGAGGGAGGTGTTGACGAGGATGTCGCCGGAATTGAGCACCGTGAGCTGGGCGGGCTGATAGATGCGCGGCGCTTGCCGGGAATCTTCCCAGATCCCCGTCGGGGGCGTGCCCAGCGCGATGAGGCTGTCGAGGCGAGTGAGGGTGTTGTCCTCGTTGACGAGGTACGTGTAGTACCCGCTGTGGAAGGCGGCGGGGGTGGAGTCGTACCACTCGAGGCGGGCGACGCCGCGGCCCTGGCTGTCGATGCCGAAGACGCTCCACGAGCCGTAGTCGTACCCGGGGACGACGTCGGCGGCGCGGGCGACGCGCGTGAGCTGGCCGTCGCGGAAGACGGCGAGGTCGCCGTTGTTGTCGGTGCCGAGGATCTCGAGGTCGTCGTTGATGCGGCCGGCGTTGAAGAGCCGCTCGATGGCGACCTTACCCGCGGCGCGGGTCCACAGCCGGGTCTCGCCGGTAACGGTCTGGTCGGCGCGCTCGGCGCCCAGCGCCGTGCCGTCGGCGGCCTGGTCTTCGACGTAGCCGTTCCAGAGGAAGATAAGGATGCGGTCGGTGGCAGTGAGGATCCACGCCCGTGGCGTGCCGGGGTAGTCGCGCTGCTCTTCGATGAGGATGTCGCCTGAGGGGCCGATTCGCTTGAAGGACATCATCGCGACGTTGATGTCCGTGGGGCCCTGGACGCCGGCGATGAAATCGTCGCCGCTGAGGCTGCGGCGCACGCCGTCGACGATGACAACCGTGTCGAGGCGCACCGGCTGCTGCCAGGGGAACTCCGCGGGCTCGGTGGTGTAGCCGGCGATGGTGCCGTCGTCGCCGACGGCGGCGATCTCGAAGTCGCTGCCGACGCCCGGCAGTGCACTGAGCGCCGTGAGGACCCCGTCGCGGAACGCGTAGGTCTGCGCGGAGAGCTGCGGCGTGGTGGTGCCGTCGTACGACGGGGACGCGGGGGTGGTGAAGACCGCGAAGTCGCCGTTGCGGCTCACCACGTTCGGGCGTTGCAGCGCGAAGTACGCGAGAGCGGAATACGCGGTCCCCGCGGACCCGCCGCCGTCGACCGGTCCGGCCCGCAGGACATCGGCGAAGCCGTCGCCGTCAACATCGCCCAAGGCGCCCAAGCCCGTAGCGCCCGCGGAACCGGGGCCGCCCTGGAAGACGAGGTTGTAGTTGCCCTTGTAGCTCATCACGTAGAACGCGCCGGGGGAATCGGCGGTAGCGGGCGCGCCCACGGCGAACTCAACGCCGGAGCGGCCGTCAAGGTCGCCCAGCGGCGTGATGATCGACCCGAACGACGACTCCGCTCCCAGCACGGCCCCTGAACCGCTCGGCAAGAGGACGGGGCCGCCCGTGGACGACTGGTTGAAGATGCCCAGGCCCTCGACGCGCCCCGGCAAGTCGGCGGTGTTGCCGGGGTCGCCGACGATAAATCCGCCGACGGCGGGCGTGTACAGCAGCGCCGAGCCAAACCCCGGGGATCCGGCCCTCGAGTTCGAATACGCGCCCGCGGCGCCGTGGACGAGGTAGACATACCCCTCGTCGGGGGCGCCCGGGGCGCCGACCCCGATCTCGTCGAAGCCGTCGGTCGCGTAAAGGTCGTCCTCGCCCTCGCCCCAGACGTCATCCGCGGCCGCGACGGCGTGGCCGAAGCGTGACCCGGTCACCGGGCCGTCGACGCGGAACCGCTCCGCGCCCGAAACGACGTTGAACGCGTACACCGCGCCGCCGGAGCCCTGCGAAGGCGCGCCGATGACCAGCCCCGGATCCTCGTCGCCGCCGGCGTTGGCCTGGTAGGCGAGCGAGAAGCCGAACTGGGACCCCCCGCTGCTCGAGAAGATGCGCAGGAAGTTGCCCGAAGCGGCGGAGTAGAGGCGGACGGCCGCCTCACCCGGCGAGCCCACGGCGAGGTCGGCCATGCCGTCGCCGGTGAGGTCGCCGACGTTCAGCAGTGAGAACCCAAAGAGCGGCGCGATGCCCTGGATGGTCGTGATGAGCGCGCGGCTGGCGCCGGAGAAGACGAAGACCGCACCGTTGACCGTCGGCCCGCCGGCATCGCCAACGTGCCCCGGGGCGGAGACGGCGAAATCGTCCCGGCCGTCGCCGTCAAGGTCGCCCAAGGCGACGCTCGTCCAGCCGAAGCCTTCGACAATGGCCCCAGCCGGGGCGGAAAGCTGAAAGAGCTCGCTCGGCGCGTGGAAAGCCTCGTTGATCGGGTCGGCGAGATACGCCATGAGCTGACGCGGCTCGAGGGGCTGCAGGCCGGCGAACTCGCCTGAATGAGCCCGCTTGAGAAGCCCCGCCGCCGGGCGAGTCGTGGGCATATGGAATATCCCTTGTTTGGGGGGGGTGGGGATGGTTGAGGCGTCGCGGTCTTCGAGCGAACGCCAGTCGCTCACGGACTATTCGAGCCGCCTTGCGATGCGGTCTCAGAACGAAATACGAATTGCTGCGCCGTCGGTTCGGCGTCGTTCGCCCGCCTTACTTCTACTAGAGGTTTCGTGCTCCGATGTCGTCGACGGTCCATGCTTGCCCGTCGCCGGGGTTCCAGGAGAAGCGGAGGAGCTGGTCGTCTTCGCCGCGTGCGAGGATGTCGAGCTGGCCCGGGGGAGTGGCGATGGCGCTCACGCGGCCCTCGATCGTGGGCGAGCCGCCCTCGATGGGGAGGTTCTCGAAGGCCCACGGGGTGGTGGGGGTCCACCAGTAGACGGCGACCTTGTTGGTGTCGGGGTCGATGCCGGCGACGTTGAGCCCGCCCCAGGGGGTGACGTACGCCGAGAGCGAGCCCGGCCGCAGACCGCGCGCGTCTTGCGGGACGAGCACGTCGAAGCGCCACTCGCCGCCGAGCTCGGGAACCCACCACAGGGCGGCGACCTCGCCGTCGTTGGTCGTGCCCGCGACGTTGAGCCCGGACCACGAGGTGACGTAGCTGGTGACGTTGCCGGTGAGCGCGGGAGCGGCGGCGATGTCGGAGAGGTTGCTGGTCTGCCAGAACGTCAGGCCCGGAGCCCACCAGACGGTGTGGACCCGCCCCTGGTCGTCGATGCCGGCGATGTTCAGGCCGTTCCACGGCGCGACGTAGGCGGTGAGGTCGGAGACGAAGTTGGGGGTCGACTGGCCCTGCGGCTCAAGATGGTCGGCGGAGAGGTTGACGGCCCCCCAGTTCGCGAGGTCGGTGGGCTGCAGGCCCGACTGGTTGAACTGAAAGAGCATGATGACGTCGCCGGCGGCGGAGAGCCCCACGACGTGGACCCGGTTGTCGGCGCTGGTGAAGACCGCGAGGTTGCCGACGATCGGGGCGGGCACGGGGAGGATGCGGCCCTCGTCGTACACGCCCTCAAAGGTCTGGGTGAACCAGACGAGTTGAGTGGCGAGGCGGACGATGGCGTAGGAGCGGCCGTCGCGCGGATCGGTGTAGATGGCCACTTCCTGGACGATGGGTGGGGGGACGATGGCCGCCGAGACGAGCGGAAGCGGCGCGGCGAGCCAGAGCCCCGCCTGCTCGCCGGTGAGACGCAGGACGACGGCTTGGCCGCCCGCGGTGCTCGCGGCGACATCGAGGCCGCGGTTGGTCCAGGTAACGTTGATGGGGTGGTCGGGGGCGGTGGTGACGGCGCCGGCCAGAGGCTGGGGCACGGCGAGGTGGCCCTCGACGAGCACGGCGTTGCCGTTGATGAGGCGCGAAATCGGCGACCCGCTGCCCGAGGGCGGGGGGAGCGGGACCGCGAGCGGGTTGGCGATGGCCACGGCTGTGCCGCGGAGGCCCGCGCCGGGCTCGAAGAGGTAGTTCGCGGAGGGCGAGGAGCTGGGGGGGCGTCCGCCGCCGGCGAAGTCGCTGTAGTGGACGGTCGCGGCGACCTTGCCGGTCTCGTCGACGTCGGTGACGGTCCAGTTGAAGAAGGCGCCGGTGAGGCCGAGGTCGGAGAAGCGTGCGAGTTCGGAGAAGGCGCCGTTATCCCAGACGAGGAGGGCGCCCGCGTCGTTCTGGCCGTAGATGCGTCCACGGTTGTCGATGAACTTGCCGATGCCGGTGGTGCGGAGGCCGGGGATGTCGACGGCCTGGCCGGCGGGGGTGAACATGCGCACGACGCCGGTGGCCACGATGTCGGGTGACGGTCCGGGGGGGCCGTCGCGCGGGCCGACCCCGACGACGACGCCCGAGTCGTTGACGTGCCCGACGCCGCCTTCCCAGAGGAAGATGAGCGAGCCGCCGCGAAAGAGGTAGGCACCGTTGGCGGCATTGAACACGAGGTCGCCGGTGTTGCTCATGCTCGCGATGGAGAGGGTGCTCGTCGGCGCGGGACCCACGGTGTTCGTGACGGCCTGCGAGAAGAGCGTGCGCACGCCGTCGAACACGAGGTACTGATCGATGCGGATAACGCCGCCGCCTTCGATGACGGACTGGTCGGCGAAGATGAGCCCGGCGTTGTTGATCGCGCGGACGGAGAGCCCGTCGAGCCCGGCGTCGCGGTACGAGATCAGGCGTCCGTCGCGGACGAGGTAGCCGACCTCGCCCGAGCCGCTGATCGACCCCAGCGACGAGGTGAGCGTGAGGAACGCGCCGTCGTCGCTGATGGCTCCGACGTTGAGCGAACCGGTGGCGACGGAGAAGGGCACGACCTGAACGCGGTGGGGCGCGAACCCGTCGCCGGCGTCGCCAAAGGCGAAGTCGTCGATGCCGTCGTTGTCGGCATCGCCGATCACGGCGACCGAGCTGTACTGCCCGACGTTCGACAGGCCGGTGGCGGTGAAGTTGGTGAAGTTGCCGTTGCCGATGGTGAGGCGGCCGCCGCGGGTGTTGCCCGGGGCGAGGATCGCGACCTCGGAAAGCCCGTCTGCGCCGACGACGTCGCCGATGGTGGTGATGCGTTCGCCGAAGCGGTCGTCGGGGGCGGGGGAGATCTGGACGATGAAGTTCATGTCCACGAGGACGCCGACGGCCCCGGAGGCGGTATAGGAGTACACGATGCCGCGATCGTCGATGGGGTCTTCGGCGGAGGAGATGCGGTCGGCGCCGGGCGCGCCGACGAGAATGCGGAGCAGGAAGCTGCTGGCCTCGCCGGCGGCGTCCATGCCGATGAACCCGACCGAGGACCCGAAGCGGTCGCCGGGGTCGGGGGTGATGTCTCCCGCGGTAACGCCCTCGGCGCCCGCGGGAAGGCCGTCGCCCAGGGTGGCGTGGGTGAAGAGCGCGCCCGTCTGCCCGTTGTAGACGTACGCGCGGCCGGAGTTGCTCCCGGATCCATCGTGTCCGGGGGCGCCGACGACGAAGTCCTTCACCCCGTCGCCGGCGGCGGTGGCGCTGGCGGGGATGTCGGCGGTGCCGACGACGGCGTGCCCGAAGCGGTCACCGACGTTCTCGCCGGTGAACGTGTGCAGGAGCGCCGAGTCGATGAGGGAGTAGACGAAGGCGCACCCGGGGCCGGTGACGGAGGGGTCCGTGCCGGCGGCGGGGGCGCCGACGATGACGTCATCGTGCCCGTCGCCGTCAAAGTCGCCGATGGTGGCGAGGCTGTAGCCGAACTCGAAGAAGCGTCCGGCGCCGTTAATGGAGGTGATGATGCCGCCGTTGGCGCCGGAATAGACGGTGATCCGGCCGTGCTGGTCGACGACCAGGTCGGCGTTGTTGTCAACGTTGGGGGACCCCACGACGAGGTCGGGGACGCCGTCGGCGTCGAGGTCGCCGACCGCGGCCATCGCGGCGCCGAAACCGCTGGTGTGGTTGGTGAGGGTGCGGATGAGCGAGAGGTCGGCGCCCGAATAGATATAGACGCTGCCCTGCGGTCCCTCGCCGCCGCCGACGCCGCCCCAGGATCCGATCGGGTCGGGGAGGCGTCCGGGCGCGGCGACGGCGAAGTCGGGACGGCCGTCGCCGTTGACGTCGCCCAGGCCGGTCACGTTGTACCCGAAGTTCTCGACGCCGTCGGCCTCAGGAGGAGCGACGGAGCGGACGAAGTCGTCGAGACCGAAGGCGTCGTTGTTGTCCAGGACCGTGTACACCGTCAGCATCTGGCGGGGCTCAAGGGGAACCAGGCCTTCCATCCGAAACGATGGGGCGGACCGATTGCGGCGACGGTGCGAGTACGGCATCGTGTGCTCTCCCCGGGAATTGGCGTTGCGTTCGGTGGTGTGGGGCCGGTCGCGATAGAGCCTATCACGGCTTTCCTTCCGCAGGTGCTCGCGGGGGCCCTGTTTGCGGATGAATAGTCCGTGAAACAAGCTTCACGCGCGGCGAGACGTATCGATGGCCAGCGTTGGGAAGCGCCCCCAAACGCGACAGGGGAATGCGGGTTCGAGTACGCTCGGAGAATGATCGCCCTTGTGGGGACGCTCATCGCGCTGGCGGGGATCGCGCTGTTCTGCGGGGCGGGGGTTCTGCACGAACGGTGGGAGAACTCCCTCGCCGCCCCGAGGCGGCGCGAGCACCGCTGCGGCGCGTGCGGCTACAGCCTCGAGGGCATCCTGGTCGACGTCTGTCCCGAGTGCGGCGCGGACCGGGTGCGGGTCGAGCCGCTGAGCCAGCGGCGGCGTTGCATGATCGCCCTGTGGATGATCCCCGCGCTGGTGGCGTGCCTGTTCGGGCTGGCGGTCACGGACCCCAAGGACCTCGCGGCGCCCGCGATGCTCGGAGCCGCGTTCGTATGGGCCCACGCCGTCACGTGCCGTCAGGTGGCGATGACGCCGTACTTCGGGATGCTCGCGGCGGGGCTGACGCTCATTTCGCTGACCGGCCTTTCCGGACAGTCGCGCCCGGGCGAGGACATCTGGACCATCATCGCGATGATCACGATGTTTCTCGGGCCGGTGGGGCTCGCCGTCCTGCATATTCGGCGCGGGCGGCTGTACGCCGATCGGCCGCGGAAGGCCTCGGGCCGGCTCCGTTAACTCTGGGCCTCCGGCGCCGGCGTCGGACCCGGTTGGGGCGTGGGCGGGGGCGTGGGCCTCTTCAACCCGCCCTCCTCGAGGGTCTTCTTTCGGCGGAGCACGTGGTGGTAGTGCTGGGCGAAGCGGTGGGCTTCGTCGCGGATCGCCTGCAGGAGCTTGAGCGCCGGGTTGGTCCGCGGCAGGCGGACGGGCTCGGCGCGGTCCTGGATGTAGACCAGCTCCTCCTTTTTCGCGAGGCTGATGACCATGGGGGGCTTGACGGTGAGCTGGTCGAAGGCTTCGAGGGCCGCGTGGAGCTGGCCCAGGCCGCCGTCGATGAGGATGACGTCGGGGTAGAGCTCGGCGCCGCTCCCGGCGTCGCGGTAGCGGCGGCTGACGACCTCGCGGATGGCGGCGTAGTCGTCGTTGTCCACGCTCTTGATCCTGAACTTGCGGTACTGCTCCTTGAAGGGGCGTCCGTCGACGAAGCAGACTTTGCTGCCGACGGTTTCGCCGCCCTGGAGGTGGGCGATGTCGATGCCCTCGATGACTCGGATAGTCGCGTCGCTGCCCAAAACCTTGCGCAGGGCGCTGAGGCCCTTGGTGGGGTCGGTGTAGGCGATCTCGGTCTCGGGCTGCCACTTGTCGCGTTTGCTGGCGCGCTCGTCGAGGCGCTGGATGGCCTTGATCTGGTCGCGGATCGCCGCGGCCTTCTCGAACTCGAGGGCCCTGGCGGCGGCCTGCATCTCGTCGGTGAGCTCGCGGAGCATGACGCTGCGCTTGGAGTCGAGGAAGCGGGTGAAGCGCTCGATGTCCTGGCCGTACAAGGTGGGCGTGATCTTGGCCGCGCACGGCGCGGTGCACTGACCGATGTTGTGCAGGATGCAGGGGCGGAAGTAGACGTTCCTGGGGTCGTCGGCGGCGATGTCGAGGGCGCAGGTGCGGAACTTGAAGACGCGCTGCAGGACCTGGATGGCGTGGCGGAGCGCGCCGACGTTCACGAACGGGCCGTAGACCTTGGCGCCCTTGAGGAGGGCTTCGAGGCCCGGCTCGCCCGCGCCGGTCGGGTTGCGGGTGACGAAAACGCGCGGGTAGTCCTCGCGCTGGGTGACGACGAGGTAGGGGAAGCTCTTGTCGTCGAGGAGTCGGACGTTGAACCGGGGCTTGATGTCCTTGATGAGCCGGTTCTCGGCGAGCAGGGCCTCCCACTCGCCTTCGCACGCGATGTGGTCGAAGTCGTCGACGTAGTCGAGCAGGAGCTGCTTCTTGTGGCCCAGGTCGGCGGAGGGGACGAAGTAGCTCGCGACACGGTCCGGGAGGCGGCCGGCCTTGCCGATATAGATGACGGTGCCGGTGTTGTCCTTCATGAGGTACACACCGGGCACGGAGGGGAGTTCGCGGGCCTTGGTCAGGAGGCGGGCCAGACGCGTAGCGGGGTCGGACACGTGGGATGATAAGAGGCGTGGGCGCGAGCGAGCGACGGATGGACCACGTATGCAGGCTGACCGTACGCAGGGCTGCCGTATGCAAAGCCGGACGCGCCCGTATCGCCTCCTTCCCGTTGACTGGAAGGTCGAACTGCGCGTCTTCGGTACGACCCCCTCTCGGCCTTCGCTGGGAGGGGGTCTGAAGAAGTGTTCGGCAGGACGCCGGAATTCACCCCCCCGGACTCGGTATTGACCGAGGGCTTTCAAGGCGTGCCGACCACGAAATTCACCATACCGCGCCGGCGCGGACACGCAAGGTGTCGTGGGCGGATTTTCGAGCGATGAAATCCGCCTTACGCTCTTGACACCCGATGCCGTGCGCCCTCAGTCTGCGCACCCCGGTCGCTGGCCCGCGAGCGCGGCGAAGTACTCGTTGATCATCGCTGAGACGTCGCTCGAATTCACCCCCGACGTGAGACAGTCGCGGCTTTGGGTGCGACGTAGAAGTAGCAGGTGCCGACGCCGGAGATGGCGCCGGAGATCTGGCCGACCTGGCAGTTGCCGGGCGTGATGTCGCCGTGGAGCGGAGCCTGCTGGGAAATGCCGGAGCAGTCTCCCGAACCCCGGGGCTCGATGTTGATGAGCCCGACGACGGTGGACAGGTCGCTCGCGACGGTGAACGTGAACAGGCACGACGCCTGGACGTCGAGCTCGACCCGGTACCAGTCGGCGTCGTAGCTGGCGTCTGCGGCGGCGAGTGAGCCGCAGATCGCGACGTTGCACTCCATCGTGTGCTTCCCGTAGTTTCCCCTCTTGGCTCTCGCGTCGACGGCGCGGCGCTGCACGTCTGGAGCCCGTCGATCGTCATCCCTCGGCTACGGGCACCCCGGGCTCAGCCCCGCGGACGCGGCGAAGTACTCGTTGATCATCGCCGAGACGTCGGTGGAGTTCACTCCCGAGTTGCGGCAGTCATAGATGTTGGTGAACGTGGTGCCCGAGTCGAGGTCGGCGAACCAATCGTTGATGAACTGCGCGAGGTCGGTGGAGTTCACGATGCCGTTGGCATCCCAGTCGGCGACGCACTGGCACTCGTCGGGAACCCCGTCGCCGCGAGTCGTCAGCGCGAGGCCCGCGGGTGAATGGCCGGCGCAGTCCGCGCTGGAGCCGTCCTGGATGTCCTGGATGTCGGCGATCTGGTTGCCGTTGCAGTCCTCGAAGGTCTTGCCCTGATCTGCGCAGCAGTCCGTGTGAGTGAACAGCCAGCCGACGTACGAGCTCACGCACGGATCACAGGGGATGTTGGTGAAGCTGGCCGAGGCGACGAAGAGATAGTGCGTCCCCGGCCCCACGGTGCTTGAGATCTGAGTCTGCTGGCATTCGTCGGTTGTGGTCTCGTAAATGGCGAACCCCACGACGTCGGAGCAGTTGGGCGACCCGGCCGGCACGGTCTCGATCAGCCCGATGATGACGGGCTGCATGCTCGCGACGAGGAAATACAGGTCGCACGTGGCCGCCGAGAGCTCCACGGAGTACCAATCGGTATCGCGAAGGGACGTGTCGGAGGCGAAGGTCCCGCAGATCTCCGCGGTGCACGGCAGCGGCGTGAAGACGTTCGGGACGTAGTTGCACCCGCCGTTCACCGTGTCGACCGGCATCCCGCAGTCGAACTCGTCCTCGGTCACCGCCCCCACCGCACAGGGCAGTTCGCAGAAGGGTTTCGTACAGTCCAGCGTGGCGGTGTACCGGAAGCCCTCCTGGGCCCCGCACGGGATCACCGGGTTGGTGAACAGCGGCGCCACGAAGAAATAGGTCATTCCCGGCCCCACGTACGTGAGGAACCGTCGCCCGTACGCGGGGACGAAGTCGTACGAGCGGAACGGGGCGGGGCAGCCGGCGCTGCCGTCCATCATCACGATCAAGGCGTCGAACTCGCATTCGACGGTCCAGGTGACGCACGCCCCACCGGCGTTGAAGGCGTACCAGTCGGTGTCGCGCGTAGACCCGTCGTACGCCACCGTCCCGCACACCGTCTCGCCGCAATGGATCGGCTGGAATCGCAGCTCCGCGTCGTTGCACCCTCCGTCGGGATCGGATGTATACGGCGGGCACAAGCCCCCGCGCGACGGATCGATCTCGTTCGTCGCGCCCGGCGGGCACACGATCGGCACGGAGCACTCGTCGGGGAGGCACAAACCGTCGTCCTCGCTGGCGATGATTTCGAAGTCCCCGACGGCGCCCCCGTACCCCTGTACGAGCACCATGTACCCGACGCCGGGAGCCGCGCACCACGAAACCGTCGACCGCCACCCCGGAGGTGTGAAGCCCGGCTCCGTGCAGACGTTATCGTCGTCGTTCCCGACCATGCACCCGTTACCGCATCCGCAGAAAACGTTGATCTTCGTGTCGTAGTTGGTCAGGGGCGAGCAGGTCGTGAGCCTGATTCTCGTCCCCGTGCCCACGATGAGGTACCACACCCCGGGGGCATCGATCGACGTGTCGCAGAAAAACGCGGGCGGCGCGTCCATCGTCGCACCGATCGTGGTGCCGAACGTCTTCTGCGGGACTGGCAGGTACACCGCGTTCTCACAGAGATCGTTGGGGGGCGGTGGGGGGAGCCCGTCGGGCTCCCCGCCCTTGTCGCCGCGCTCGACGGGCTCGGGCGCGGGCGGAGGAGCCCCCCACGCGCCCGCGACCGGCTCAAGCGCCGCTCCCACGCCGAGGGTGAGAGCGATCGCCAGCACGCGGGCCACCCGGGCACGAAAAGATGTGATGCTCATGGCCGGGCCCTCAGCGCGCAGAGGCGGCACGCACGGTCGCTCGGGCTCTCGCCGGCGGCGACGCTGAACAAGGTTGTCCGCATGGGGTGGGCTCCCGGATGGCCTGAACGGCCAGCCGAGAATTTACCGCGCGACGAAGTTATCGCTAGCACAAAATGCCGAAGATCATTAATTTAGTTCCGTGATCCGTCCCGCACTCTGCCACACCACATTGTGTGCGCGACGGCGCTATTCACTCAATGCCAGCGCGACCATCGCCTCGATTCCCGTCTCGAGCGCATCGTCGTTGAAGTCATAGTCAGGCTGGTGCAGCGTCGGGTACGTCGCGCGGCCCTTGGGGCGTACGCCCAGCACGAAGAAGCACCCCGGCGCGTGCTCGCCATAGTACGAAAAATCCTCGCCGCCCATCGTGGGCGTGGGGATATCGACGACGCGCTGATCGCCGAAGGTGGCGCGCGCGACGCGCTCGAAGCGGGCCGTGACCACTTCATCGTTGAAGGTGACGGGGTAGCCCTCCTGCCAGTCGATCTCAGCGCGGCAGCCGAACGCCGCCGCCGCGTGCTCGGCGGTTTCGAAGAACCGGGCCTTGGTCGCGATGCGCGTCTCGGGCTTGAGCGTACGGACCGTCCCCGAGAAGGTCACCGTCTCGGGGATGATGTTGCGGGCGGTGCCGCCGTTGATCGTCGCGATGGTGACGACGACGCTCTCAAACGGGCTGGTGTTGCGAGAGACGATGGCCTGCAGGGCGGTGATGACGTGGGACGCGGCCAGGATGGGATCGCGCGAGTACTGCGGGTAGGCCGCGTGAGCGCCTGTGCCGCGGACGGTCACGACGACGTTGTCGGTCGCGGCGAGCAGCGCCCCGGGGCGGGAGCCCAGGGTGCCGACCTCGAACTGCGGCCAGCCGTGGAGCCCGAAGACGACGCCCACCTTCGGGCCGATCACCTTGCCCGACAGCGCGCCGTCTTCGCACAGGCGCTTGGCGCCGGCCCCGCCCTCCTCGGCGGGCTGGAACAGGAGGGTGACGGGATTCGGGCGGTGCGGAAGGTTCATGAGCACGCGGGCGACGCCGACGAGGTTGGCCGTGTGCCCGTCGTGCCCGCAGGCGTGCATGAGGCCCGGGGTCGTGGACGCGTACGCGAGACCGGTGCGCTCTTCGATGGGCAGGGCGTCCATGTCGGCGCGGAGCGCCACAGCCGGGCGGTCGGCGCGGGCGGGGTCGGTCGGCGGGATGTGCGCCACCACACCCGTGCCCCCGGCGAGCCCGGCGACGTGCTCGACGCCGATCGTCGAAAGCTCTCGCACCACGGCCTGGCTGGTGCGGCGCTCCTGGTACGCGAGCTCGGGGTGGCGGTGCAAGTCGCGGCGGAACTCGACCAGGCTCGGGAGCTCGCGGGCGATGAGGCGGCGGATGTCGGCGAGGGGCATCACCGAGGGTATCGGCGTGTTACGACCCGAGGATTTCATCGCACAGGGCTTCGGCCTTGGGCGCCGCCGCCATGACGGCCGCGGGGTCGGGGGTCCACGGGTTCGCGATCGCGAGGCTCGGGAACTCGCCAGCGACGTCGGGACGCACGGGCGTATTGCGGGATTCGCTCTTGGCCAGGGCCCGCTCGACGGCGCCGCCGAGCATGTGGTCGATCAGCCGCTTGCCGGCGGCGGGGTTGGGCCCCGCGCGGACGAGGGCGACGGTGTTGGGGATGACCAATGGGCCCAAGGTGCGCAGCCTGGTGAGAAGGGCGGCCCCCCCGGTCGGCTCGGGCGCCGACCCGGTAGAAACCCCGAAGCTCATCTCTACGGGCCAGGCGTTGCGCTTGCCCGCGTAGACGTCATCGGTATCGGTGAGCCCCGCGAGGATCTCGCCGCCGGCGCAGGCGCGGACGACCGAGGCGTTGCCGTCGAAGAGGCGGACGCCATGGGATTTCAGGCGGGTGAGCAGCTCGCGCAGCGCGGGTTCACCGAGCTCCGAAGCGATCGCCGCGACGTGTGTCCGCGTCGTGCCGAAGCGCGGGCGGGCCATGCCGACGCGCCCCTTGTACCGCTCGTGGAGCAGGTCGGCGAGGGTCGCCGGCGCGTCGGGCGCGGCGACCCGTTCGCGGTTGTAGACCACGACGCGGGCACGCAGCGCCAGGCCGTACCAGAACTTCTGCGAGTCACGGAATTTCACCGGCCAGTCCTTGGCCGCGGGCGAGACGTACGCCTCCAGCAGGCCGGCCTTGGCGAGTTCGGCGGTGCCGAGGGCCTCGCTCGACCACCACACGTCGCAGCGCGGCCTGGCCCGCTCGGCGATGAGCCGCTGCACGAGGCCGGTGGTCTTGGTGGCCTCGGTGTCGCCGACGACGAGCACGCGTACGCCGGGCGTGGCCTTCTCGTACGCGTCGACGACCGGTTTCAGGAACTCAGGGTCGACGCTCGAATAGAGCACGACTTCGTCGGCCACGGTGCGGCGGGCAGGGCCGCCGCCACCGCGCGATGCGGCCGCGCCCGCGAATCCCCCGACAATCCCCGCGAACCCCACCATCGCCTCGCGTCGCCGCACTACTTCTTGTCCTTGTCCCCCGCGGTCGGAGCGGTCGAGGGGCCGGCGGGAGCGGCCGCCTTGGCTTCGCTCACCTGGGCCTTGGCCTTGAGCCGACCGAAGTAGTGCTTCACCGCGGCGTGATACTCGCGCGGGATGACGTTGTTGTCGATGGCCTCGGCGGCGGCCTGGTCGGCGGAGACGACCGCGGCTGCGAACTCCGCCTTGCTCTCGCCCTTGACCTGCTCGCCCTCGATCATGCGGCTGGAGATGATCGGGCCGCCCTGGGTAGGGGTCTTGAACTTGCGCTTTTCGCGGTCGATGGCCGCCTCGGCCGAACCGATCTCGCCGCCCTGGCCCTTGCCGGGACCGCCCGCGCCCTGACCCTTGCTGTCGCTCCAGCCCTCGCGCCACTCACCGGTCCCGCCCTTGCCCGGCTTGTCGCCCTCGAGGCCGCCCTTGCACGCCCCCATGCCCTTGCCGTCGCACTCGGAGAACGACGCGAGGGCCTCGAGCTGCTCGCCGACCTCGCCCTCGGCCGCCTGCGCCGACTCCATCTCCTGCGACATCTGCTCAAGCTGGCCGAGCTGGTCGGACATCTGCTCCATGCCCTCCATGGCCTCCTGGCTCATGCCCTGCTTGCCGCCCTCCTTGCTCATGGACTCGGCCATCTTGCTCATCGACTCGGACATGCTCTGGCACGCGCCCTCGCACTGCTTCTGCGACTGGCACTGCTGCTGGAGCTGGTCCTTCTGCTCCTGCGAGAGGTTCTCGGCGTTCTTGAGCGCCTCGGCGAGGGCCTTGGAGTCGCCGGCCATCTTCGGGTCCAGCCCGGCCTCGGAGAGCTTCTTCTCGAGCTCCTTCTTGTCCTGGCCCGCCTGGGCGAGCTGGTCGGCCAGCTTCTTGAGCTGCTCCTGCGCTTTGGCGCGGTCATCGGCGCTCATCGAGTTCTCGGCCATCTGCTTGCCGATCTTCTCGAGCTCGCCGGCGGCCTTCTCGAAGTTGCCCATCGAGAGCTGTTTGCTCAGCTCGGTGAGCGGGCCTTCGCCCGGGGTCTTGAGGTTCTGGAGCTTGTCCTGGATCGCCTTGAGCCCCTGTTGCGCGGGGGACTGCTTGAGCTCGTCGAGCCGGTCCTTCATGGCCGTGAGCTGGCGGATCGCCGAGAGTCGGATCTCTTCGGGCGTCTTGGGGCTCTCGGGAGCGTTGGGAGCCTCGGGGGCGTCCTCATCCTCCTTGTCGAGGTTGAGCTTCTGCGAGATCTGCTCGAGCTTCTGCTTCGCGGTGTCGGCCTGCGATTGCGCGTGCGCGACTTCCTGGATCTTGGCCTTGGCCGCGTCGCTCTTGGCTCTCTCCCCGAACAGGTCGAACGGCTTTACCGTTAACCACACGATCAGGAGCCCCACCCCCAGGGCCATCGTCCACGGCCACGAGGGCGGGACCGCGAGCGGAACCGCTCGGCGCACGTTCACTTCGCGGGCCCGCACCGCAGCCGATTCCACCGCGGCCCGTGACCACGGGTCGTCGCTCCCTTGGGCCCAGAGCGCGGTGCTCAGGGCTTCGCGGAGGTCCGCGCCCTCGTCGACGCGCCGGGCCGTCGCCGAGCGGTCGGGACGGGTCACCAGACCCAGCAGCAGCGCGAGCGCGAGGACCGCCAGCGGCGCCCACATCGCAACGGCCTGCCACGGCAGTTCCCACGCCGTGCCCTGCTGCACGACGCGGGCGGCGATCGCCGCGCACAGCGCGACGATGACGCCCAGCACCAGCCAGCGCACGGCGGCGGAGAAGAACAGCCGCCAGCTCGCCGCCCGCAATACCCGCCGGATGTCGTTCATCGCCAGTCGCTCCCGGGGGCTGGGTGCCAAGACGCCTTCGGCGTCGCCCTGCCCCCTCATTCTTGTACAGATGTCTTCGGCGCGGGATTCGTCCGGGTTCGCCTCAGGAACGAATTCATCCCGAACAGGAGGTTGATCGGCGCGGTCCGATCGAGGATGATCGGAAGAGTGTCGTTCTTCGCCCGACAATCCCCCGAACGGATCGCCGCGATCTTCGAGCGCCAGCGCTCCCACGACCGGCTGGGGTACACCATCCACGTCTGGGCGGCGGTCGTCTCGCTCGCGATGTTGACAGGTCCGACGACCGTTTGCGAGTTCGCGCTGCTGCCGCTGGCGGTCGTCACGCTCATCCGCCTTCCGGGGATCTGGCGGATGGCGCTGCCGCTCGGGGCGGCATGGGTGGTGCGGCTGTACGTGCTCCTGGCGATGTGGTGGACGCTCTCGCTCGCGTGGTCACCCGACCGCACGCAGGGGCTCGATGAGGTCGCCACGCTGCGCTTCGCGGTGATGGTGCCGCTGCTGTGGCCCGTGCTCGACCGGAGGCGCCTGTTGTGCTGGGCGCTGGCGGCGGGGTTTCTGGCGGGCAACCTCTCGCAGTTGGCGCACGCGATCGGGACGCACGCGGGGATCCCATCGCTCACCTGGTCGCGCCTTCCCGACCGCAACTCGGGGTGGTGGGACCCGGTCGTAGGCGGGTCGCTGCTATGCGCCGCCTTGGGGCTGCACCTGCCGGGGGCGCTGCTGGGAACGGGCCGGCCGCGCGTCGTCCACGGCGTGTGCGCGCTGCTGACGCTCGCGGCGCTCTTCGCGACGGGAACTCGCGGTGCGTGGCTCGCGGCCGCGGTGCTGCTGGTTTTCTGCGGCGGCGGGGCGCTCTGGCTGCGGGGGCGACACCTCCGTTCGTCGCTGCGATCGCCCAGAACGCTGCTCGCCGCCCTGGTGGTGGGCGCGCTCGCGGTCGGCGCCGGCGCGTGGCTTGGCCCGGGCGTGGCTCGCCGCGCCGGGCGCGGGTTCGACGAGGTCGCCGCCGCCCTGCGGCAGAAGGATTTCACCAGCGACACCGGTGCACGCCTGCTCCTGAACTGGTGGGCGATCGAGGCGACGGGGGAGCATCCGGTCCGCGGCGTGGGGGCGGGCGGCTACCGGGTTTGGGCCATCGACCACCTGCGCGCCCGGGGCATCGACCCCGCCGCCCGCGCCACGCACGCTCATGCGCACAACGCGCTGCTGCACGCCGGCGCGACCACCGGGCTGATCGGGGCCGCACTGCTCGCGTCGCTTGTGATCAGCGGCGCCGCGTCCGGCCGACCACGGCCCCCCGAAACGTGGGGGCAGGACGCCGGTCCTGCGGCGGCGCTGCTGGGGCTCGCGCTTGTCAGCGTCTTCGACACGGTGCAGGTGAATGCCCAGACCGCGGGCGTGCTCGCCGCCCTTCTGGGGCTGTGCAACGGCCTGCGGCCACCGGGGGCCACAACGTCCGAGAGCTGACCGCGGGCTGTACCGCCCGAAACTTGGCGTCGCGGTTGGTTCTAGGACAGTGCGGTCCACCACGGGCCGATCTAGTTCGAGCACTCCACCACCATCCGTTCGTTCGCCACTGCGCATATGCCCCCACCGCCTATCAAAAAACCGATGCCCCCCGCGGCTCAAATGAACTCGCTGGGGCTCTCGATGCGAGACCTCGACGCGGTGCTCGACCGCATCGACGCGCAGGAGAAGCCGCTGGGGACCAAGCGCACCCACACGCGTCGGCCCTTCCGGCGCCCGGCGCTCAAGCTGCACATCGAACAACCGGGCGGGCGAAGCACCGTCGTGGTCGCTGGGCGGAACCTCTCGTCCTGGGGCCTGTGCGTCATCCACCGGTCGTACCTGCACGTGGGAACCAAGTGCACGGTGGACCTGCCGCTGGTCAGCGGCGGCGAGAAGTCGCTTTCGGGCAAGGTCATCCGCTGCATCCACCGCGAGGGCGTGATCCACGACGTCGGGATCAAGTTCAACCAGAAGATCAACCTCAACGACCACGACCGGCTGGACCAGTTCAGCAAATGGCTCCCGACACTCGAGCGCGTCAACCCCGCGGCCCTCCAGGGCTCGCTCCTGCTGGTGGACGGCTCCGCCGCCGACGCCCGGCTGCTGCGCCACCTGCTGGGAGAGACGCCGCTCAACCTCGTCGTGGTCGGCAGCCGCGAGGCCGCGGTCCAGCGCGCGATCGACGGCTTCGACGTCATCCTCACGGATTACAGCCTCGTTGACGGCGACGCCGGGCAGCTCATGGCCGACCTGCTCGCCAAGAACATCGCGACGCCCGTGATCGTCGCGACGGCGGAGACCGACCCGGCGATTCGCGCCCAGATCGGGCGCCTGCCCGCCACGACGTTCGTGACCAAGCCCTTCGAGGGGGCCTTTCTCCTTCGTGTGCTCGCCGAGTTCGTCGGACCCGAGATCACCAAGGCCGGCCCGGGTGCCCAGGCGCTGGCCGGGGCGAGCCTCACGGCCATCCTGGATGACCTGCTCGCCGAGGCGCTCAAGATCCAGTCGACGATCGCCACGGGCGATTGCGAGGCCGTCCGGCGCCTGTGCGTCACGATGCGGGCCACGGCGCAGGCGCTGAACCTCACGCCCGTGTTCGCGGCCGCCGACCTCGCCGTCAACACCCTGACGGGGTCGATGAGCGTGGACGAGTCCGCCGCCGCGCTGTCGAAACTGGTGAACGCGTGCGTGCAGGCGGCCGGCAAGCGCTCCCAGGCGGCGTGACGCCCATCGGACCCCCCTGATCCGTAGAATCCGTCCGTGAACGAACACCCCCGCGCCGTCGTGCTGGTCTCGGGCGGGCTCGACAGCGCCGTCGTGCTCGCGGTGGCGCGTTCGCGCGGATTCGATCCCATCGCCCTGAGCTTCGATTACGGGCAGCGCCACCGGGTCGAACTGCTCGCCGCGGCCGCCGTTGCCCAGGCGCTCGACGCCTCGCGTCACATCGTCGTGCCGATCGACCTCCGGGTCGCGGGCGGCTCGGCCCTGACCGACGACGCGATCGCGGTCCCCAAGGACCGCCCGGTGCCGCCGGCGAACAGCCGGCACGATGAATCGCCCGTGACGTACGTGCCGGCGCGCAACCTGATCTTCCTGTCCATCGCGGCGGGCGTCGCGGAAACGGCCGGCGCCTCGGACCTGTTCGTGGGCGTGAACGCGGTGGACTACTCGGGGTATCCGGATTGCCGCGAGCCGTTCCTGCGGGCGTTCGAGAAAGCCGCCACGTCGGGAACCCGGGCCGGCGCCCAGCAGAACCGCCCGTTCCGGGTACACGCGCCGCTGGTGGCGCTGAGCAAGGCGGGGATCATCCGCCTGGGGGTTGAGCTCGGCGTCGATTTCGGGCTCACGCACTCGTGCTACGACCCGGTCTCTGCCGAGTCGCTGGCCGCCGCGGGGGGCGTGGGGGGTGGAGCGGAGCGTCGGCGCGGCGCGGGGCGCGTCGGCGTGCTGGCGTGCGGGCACTGCGACGCGTGCGTGCTGCGGGCTCGGGGCTTCGCGGAGGCCGGAGTCGCGGACCCGACGCGGTACGCCCCGGCCCAGGCCGTTTCCGCGTCGTCGGCGAGCCGCGCGTGAACCTGCCCGTGTCACCCGCACAGCCGCTCACCCCCGGGCCCGCGAACGCGACGGGCACGCTGCCGATCGCTGAAACGTTCTTCTCGATCCAGGGCGAAGGGCTGCTCACGGGCGTGCCGAGCTGGTTCGTGCGGTTGTCGGGGTGCAACCTGCGGTGCGTGTGGTGCGACACGCCGTACGCGTCGTGGAAGCCCGAGGGTACGCCGCGGGGGGTCGCCGACCTCGTGGCGGAGGCGTCGAGCCGCCCGGCGTTCCGCCACGCCGTCGTCACCGGGGGCGAGCCGATGATGTTCGCGGGGGCGGCCGAGCTGTGCCGCGGACTGACGGCGGCCGGGCTGCACGTCACGATCGAGACCGCGGGCACGATCGACCGCCCCGACATCACGCCGGCGGAGTGCGGGCTCATGTCGATCTCCCCCAAGCTGAGCAACTCGACACCCGGCGAGGCGCTCGCCGGGCCGTGGTCGGCCCGTCACCAGGAGCGGCGCATCAACCTCGGGGCCCTGCAGGCAATGCTCGACCGCCACCGGGCCACCGAGATGGGCGGGCGCCAGCTCAAGTTCGTCGTGGCGGACGAGCGCGACCTCGCCGAGATCGATTCGCTGCTCGCCCAGCTGCGCGGGTGGACCGCGGCCGACGTGCTGCTCATGCCCGAGGGCACGACCACGCCCTCGCCCGGGCGCAGGGCGTGGGTTCTCCAAACCTGCACCGACCGCGGCTGGCGGTACTGCCACCGGCTGCACATCGAGCTGTTCGGAAACACGCGGGGAACGTAGGAGCGCTGCTCCTATCCTTTGGACGGCATTTCACCGCGGAGACCGCCGAGAACGCGGAGACGCGCTGGGTGCCGCCGATGAAAGGCTTCATCTCTGCGCTCTCCGCGGTCTCCGCGGTGAACTAATTTCGGAGACTGTTGGTGCCGTACCGCGTCTGCAAGTCGTTCGAGATCGAGAGCGGGCACATGCTCCTCAAGCACCCCGGGCTGTGCCGGTTCCCGCACGGGCACACGCGCCGCGTCGACGTCGTGCTCGTGGCCGACCGCCTCGACGAGCGCGACATGATCTGCGACTTCAAGGCGATCAAGCTCGCCCTCGACGCGTTCCTCAGGCGGTTCGACCACGCGATGGCAATGAACTCGCGCGACCCCGCGCTGGCGGGGATGGATCCGGCGATGCGCGAGCGGGTCGTGACGTTCGATAACGCCGACCCGACCACCGAGGTCCTGGCGAAGCACTTCTACGACCACATCGCCGGCGAGCTCGCCGCGGACCGCGAGTACAGCGACGATCGGGGCCTGCGCTACCGCTTCCCGCGGGGCCTGCGCGTCGAACGCGTCCGCGTGAGCGAGACGAGCTCGACGTGGGCGGAGTACGGGCCCGAGTAGCGCTCGGGAAGCCGCGTGCTTCGCATCGAGTGAGCAGAGGGCGCCCGCCGGTGCGGCGGCGCACGACGCGGGACCCAGCGTCGCGAATTCGGCCAACCTGCACCCGAACGCAAATCGTTCGCCCACGAACCTTTTGCCGCCCCCTGAGGTATAGTTGAGTGGCGACGGGCACTTCCGTGCCAACACCGCCGCTGTTGGGGCCAGGTGAGACATGACCAAGACGCGTGCGTTTCCGCTCTTTGCTTTCGCGTTCGCCGCGGCGACGGTGCTGGACGGTGCGATCGCATCCGCCGGCCCCGTGCACCCCTGCGACGACCGCATCGTCTTCATCCGGCCCCAGCCGCGGTTTGTCCGGCCTGTGATCGTTCAACCGGTGATCGCCCGGACCATCGTCGTTCAGTCGGCCGCGGCCCCGTCGACCGTCGTCACGGTCCCGGCGGGATCGGACGTCGCCATCCGACAAAGCTGGGCGGGCGACACCACGGTGCGCGTCTCGACGCCGACGAATACGACGGCGGTCGTCGTCCCGGGCTACCGCGCCGCGTGGGCCGATTCAGGGGACGCGCCCGTGGCAGTGTCCTCCGCCCCCGTCTACGCCTCACCGTCGGTCATCGTGATCCCCGACTACGCCGTCGTCGGGCGTGAGGTTGCGGTCGAGCCCTTCGGCGCCCACGACCGCCTCGTCGTCCTCAACGAGTTCACACGCCCGGGGCTCGACGGCCGGGCGCTGCTCTACCGCGACGCCACCGGGCTGCTCCACGAGCGCACCGTCTACAGCAACGGCGGGATCTTCTACGACCACCTCGGCCGGCGGTGCCGCTACGACCACGACCGCTCCGCGATCGTCATCCTCGACGGGCGGGTCGTCCGCGATTACAACCGCAACGGCGTGTGCGACGACGACCGCTACCTCGACCTGCACCGGCGGGCCGAGCTGCAGTTCCACAACTCGACGGTGTACCGCCCGATCGGCACGCCGTACCGCCCCGGCGGCGACTGGCGCGATCGGCACCGCTCCGACGCCTTGCGGGGCAGCCCCCACTCGCCGTCGCACCTGCGCGACAACCGCCCCGCCGACGTCCGGCGCCTCAGCTCCGGCCGCCCGGCGGGCGGGGCCGTGAACGGGCGGCTCAGCGACGACTCGCGACTCACCGGCAACGACCGCAGGCAGGATCGGTCCGGGGCGCGGCCGAAGCGGTAAGAGCCCCAAGCGCGAGCTCTTATCCCGGCTCGCACTCGTTGATCCGCTCGATGAGCCGCCGCACCTGTCCGAACTTGCTCCGCGTGTGCGTGAACGCCAGGCGTGGGAGCGTGCGGTGGTCGTCCTCGGCCGGGTACGGCCCGCGCTGCGTGATCCCGCCGCTGCGGATCAGCCCCTTGAACTCGCTTTCGAGCTTCGCCACGTCCTCGTCGCGGATGCGGTGATTGAGCCGGATCACCAGGTCGTCGCCCACGTAGCGCGACGAGTGGTACACGCGGTAGAACCGAAGAATGTGCGTCGCGGCGTCGTGCGGATCCTTCGCCAGGTAGTAGAGCCCGGGATCCTCCGGGCTCACCAGCCCGCGCGACAGCAGGCTCTTGCGCACCCACTCGTCGAACTCGGCCCAGTACGTGTGCCCGCGCCCCTCGCAGCACACCACGGGGATCATCGAGCTCTTGCCCGTCTGGATGAGCGTGAGCACCTCGAACGCCTCGTCCATCGTCCCGAATCCGCCGGGGAACAGCGCCACCGCCTCGGCCTGGCTCAGGAACATGAGCTTGCGGGTGAAGAAGTACCGGAAGTGGATGAGCTTCTCGTCCCCCGCGATGACTTCGTTCGCGGTGGTCTCGAACGGCAGACGGATCGCCACGCCGAAGCTCTTCTCGCGCCCGGGGCCGACGTGCCCGGCCTGCATGATCCCGCCTCCGGCGCCCGTGATCACCATCCACCCCGCGTCGGCCATCATCTTGCTGAACTCGACGGTCGCGGCGTAGTCCTCGTGGTCCACCTTCGTGCGCGCCGAGCCGAAGATACTCACCTTGTGCGGCTGGGTGTACTGCCCGAAGACGCGGAACGCGTACCGCAGCTCCTTCACCGCCGTCGTGACGAGCTTGAGTTCGCCCGTGTCCCGCCCGTCGGGGATGAGCTTGAGTGAAGCGCTGAGCAGCTCGCGGATGAGCGTCGCGTTGAACGTGCCGGGCTCGCCGCCCACGTCGCGGATCAGCTCGTCGAGCCGCTTCTGCACCCCGGGATCGTCGACGCGCCGCTGCGCTGGCCGCTCGGGCGGGGCCGCGATCGGGGTCGCCACCACCTCTCCGGGGCTCGGCGGGTCCAGTTCCTGCCGGTTGTGCTGCGGGGGTTGCGGGTCGGACGGCGTGCTCATGGGGTCACGGTAGCGTCGGACCGGCCGCCGGTGCGGGCGGCATCGACGCCCGCTTGATCCGGGCACGCTCCGCCCGCGCCGCGGCGTCCACCGCCACCGGATCAAACTCGTTCTCCGTCCCGCGCGGCCCGAAGGTGTTCTCGATCCACCGCCGCGTCCCGCCCAGGCTCTCGGGCTCGTACGTCGGCTCATCGATCGTCCCGCGCACCGCGGTCCCGACGATCTCGTTGCGGACGGTCTCCCACAGGTTGGACCACAGCGGGATCCGCGTCGCCGCGAGCGTGTTGAACTTGAGGTCCAGCCCGCGCTCCGCCAGATCAACCGTGCCGTAGCCCACGAGCCCGATCGCGTCCGACAGGATCGCCGCGTGCTTGAGCTCCACCCGCTCGCCCGCGATACGGAACGACGCGTCGGCGTAGTCGAGCGACGACTGCGCGGGCAGCGCCAGGTTGCTCATCTCCAGCAGCGGCAGCACCAGCGGCAGCCTGATCACGTCGCCCCCGCTCACGCGGACGGCGCCGCCGCCCAGGCGCGACTCGGGCCGCCCAGTCTCGCCCGAGAGCGAGAGCGACGCGTCGATCCATCCCCGCGATTCGTCGCCGCCGTGCCCCTCGGCCTCGCCCGCGCCCGTCGCGCCGTTCACGTCGCCCGCGTCGCCGACCGCCGGGTGCCCCGCGCGGCGCAGGTCCGCCAGCACGCCGGCAAACCGCGCGCCCGAAAGCGTGAACGCCGCGTCGTAGCCCGCGGGCGCTCCCGCGCCGGCCGACGGCCGGGTGGCCGCCTGCGCGACCAGCCGCCCGCCGTGGCAATCCGCCGACATCGACCACAGGCGGACGCCGTGCCCGCCGATGCCCTCGAGCGCCGCCCGGGTGTGCTCGAGCTCCACACCCTCGGCCAGCAGCGACGGCGCGTCCAGGTCGAGCGTCCAGCGCTCCCCTCCGACGCCGTCATCGCTGAAGTCCACGCGGGCCGATCCGCTGGCCCGCGCGATCTCCACGCCGCTGTCCAGCGACGCACGCTCGAAACCGATCTCGCTCGCGAAGCCGATCGTCGGCTCCGCCCCGCTCGCGCTCCGCTTCCACGAGAGCCGGGCGTCCCGCGCGGCGATCGGCCCCTCGACCCGGAGCTTCTGCTCCGCGAGCGCCGACCGCAGCCGCTGCGGGAGCAGCGCGAGCGTGTCATCGTCAAGTGCCGGGGCCGCGGCGTCGAACGTCAATGTCGTCTCAACCGCGCCGCCCACACCCCCCACCC
>Ga0163153_10002201_pt1 | contig 29061 bp, 27 predicted proteins | sample OliLakLV19MP6IB1_FD_148629 | JGI IMG/M metagenome (GOLD analysis project Ga0163153, IMG submission 148629) | Freshwater microbial mat bacterial communities from Lake Vanda, McMurdo Dry Valleys, Antarctica - Oligotrophic Lake LV.19.MP6.IB-1 | ecosystem: Environmental > Aquatic > Freshwater >...
TCTGCTCCTGCCCTCGGGCGCGACACGCGCTCTTGAGGATCCGGATGTAGCCCGTCTTTCCGGCGGCGTTGTCGCCGTAGACCACGGTGAGACGCGGTGAGAGCGTAAGCGTCTGGTCCTCCGCGAGCGCGTTCACGCCGCGGTGATGGAAGATGGAAACCAGCGAGACGGGCGCGGCTGCAGCGACCCTCTCCGGCACGTGCTCCTTGTTGAGCGGAACGATGTCCTGTGGTTCGGCGAGCCCGTGTGCGCTCTTGCAGATGTCGGTGAGCGTCCTGATGTCGTCATCGGAAAGGTCGCCGTTCAGAACGAGGCGGCGCAGGGCGTCGCGCTGCCAAGCCGGGCGGTCCTGGGACCACTCCAGGAGTTCTTCGAGAACGGTCATGGTCACGTCACCGAGTCGAGGGCGATCGCAGGTGCCTCGCCGCGCTCATCGTCCATTCCATACCCAGCCACCAGCTGCGCAGTGTCCTTGCGGTCATCGACCAGCTTGGCGTAGGTGCCGATCTTGCCGTTGTCACAGGCGATGAGCTTCAGGAAACGGAGGATGCTGCGCTCGTTCACAGTGCTGAAGACGAACGGTGAGGTCGCTTCGAGCAGGCTCTTCTCGATGTCCTTGCCGAAGCCGATCAGGCCCATCGCGAAGTCCTTGGGCTCCGTCTGCTTGATCTGCCAGATGTTGAAGTAGACGGAGCTCATGGTGAGCATGTGGTAGGCGAGGAAGGCGAACTGGTACTTGCCGTGGGTGTAGTTGGTGTCGAAGGCGTCCCAGAGGAACTCGATGTACTCCTGCTCCTTCGGGCTCTTGAAGGAGAGCGGCAGGTAGTTGCCTAGTTCGGCGGCTTCTTCCATGGCTCACGCCTCAGTAGCGGGCCGGTTGGCAGCCCAATGCTCCTGATACTTGGGGCCGTCTGATCTCGGTTTGGTGCTGGGTTCGTGGATCTGGATCGTCAGCGGGATCGGAAAGTCGGTGCCGATGATGGCTGCTTCGCCCGGCCGCAAGTTGGGCAGGAACGCGGACGCCGCACGATCGATCTCGCCGCACCCCGATGGCCACCCCAAACTCCCCCACCTGTGGCCGGGTCAAACTCCCCCACCTGAGCAGGTGGCGGACGCGCGGATGTTACGCGGTTGAGCCGCGCTTGGCGACTCGGGCTGCAGCCTCCTTCATGCGCCAGCTTTTGCCCTCGAACCTGAGCAAGTGACCGTGATGCATGAGGCGATCGAGGAGAGGTGTCACGACGACCACGTCGCCGAGCAAGCGCCCCCAGTCCTCGAGCGGACGGTTGGAGGTGATGATCGTGGAGGTGCGTTCGTACCGGCTCATGAGCACGTCGGCGAGTTCGTCGCCGGCGTGGGCGGGGAGTTTGCGCAGGAAGAGATCGTCGATGACGAGCAGCTCGGCGGCCCTGAGCTGAGCGCGCAGCTTGCGCACTTCGCCCAACTCGCGGGCCTCGCCGATGTCCTCGATGAGCTGGTGGGCTTCGCGGTAGTGGACGCGCCGTCCATGAGCCACGGCGAGCGCGGCGAGTGCCTTGGCGACATGGCTCTTGCCGGTTCCGGGTGGGCCGATGAGAAGCGCGTCCTCTTTCGCGTCGATGAACTTGAGCGTGGCCAGTTCGAGGACATCGCGGCGGGGCAGCCGCGGGTTGTAGCTCCAGTCGAAGCTCTTCAGGTCGCAGCGTTCGGGTAGCCCCGAGAGCGCGTAGCGGCGGTCGAGAAGGCGCGAGCGGCGCCGATCGAGTTCGTCCTGCACGAGCCATGAGAAGGCTTCGACGAAGTCCATCTCATGGGCAGCGACCTGGAGCGCGCGCGCCTGTAGCGTTGCGGTCATGCCGGACAGGCGCAGGCTTCGCAGCGCGCGCTCCAGCTCAGTGATAGACATTGCCATCGGGATCCTCGGGTGGGTGGACCTGGGAGAGCGCCTCCCAGAGCGTCTGGTACTCGGAGATGTCGCGGATCGCCGGGTGCGACTGCGTGAGCGGTAGTGCGGGAGCGGCCTTCGCCATTCGCTCTAGCGCGCGCTTGACGGCAGCGTACGAGAGGCAGCCGGCCTCGATCAGCCGCGCGCACACCGACTCGATGTCGGCGCGCGGGTAGGTGCGTGCAAGGTTCGCCAGGCCGTAGATCGCACGGCTGCCCGGGCGGCCCAAGCGCGCGAAGAGTTCGCGGCCTGTTTGAGCGGTCGCCGGGCCGATGGCCTCCAGGCGCGCCAGGAGGCGCGCCGTCTCGCGCGAGGGATTGAAGATGCGATCCTGGCCTTCCATCACGAAGGCCCCCTTGCGAAGCGATTTGGCATGGCGGCGCAGCACCTGGCCCGCTCGGTCGAGGATCTCGACCTCGCGCTCGTAGACGCGCACCGTGACCTCGCTGTGCAGTGCCGCGGGCATCGCGGCGTAGTACGAGCCCTCGATCTGCACCATGCCCGCGTCATCGACCGTGCGCACGACCTGCCGGAAGCACCTGAAGCCTTCAGCCGGGAGCGATTTCAGGTGAGCCCGCTCCTCGCCGAACATCTCCAGCACCTGGCGCTTCTTGCGCCCGTGGATGCGTGGGGCCGCCCAGCGCTCCTCCCAGTGCGCGAGCCACGCGTTTTGCGCCTCGATCGACTCGAAGCGCCGACCTTTCAGCGCCGTCGATTGCGTGTGCTGGATCGCATTCTCGACAGTGCCCTTGCGATCGGGGTCGGCCACGCGGCAGGGGTCGGCCACGACCCCGTAATGCGCAAGCATCGCCGCATAGACGGGATTGAGCTCGGGATCGTAGAGGTCAGGCTTGATCACACCCTGCTTCAGGTTATCGAGCACCACGTAGCGCGGGCAGCCGCCGAAGGCGCGGAAGGCCTCCTCGTGCAGCCGCGCCCAGCTCTCCTGATCGCCCTTGCAGACCGTCTTCCTGAAGCTCTTGCCCGAGTACTTGAGCGTCATCACGAAGAGATACGGCTTGCGGTACTTGCCGCGGGGATCCAGCGTGGGCGCGCCCTCGCCGTAGTCGACTTGCGCCTCCTCGCCGGGGGCGAACTCCAGCACGTCGAAGCGCTCGGGCGCGCGCGCCTTCAACCGCGCCACGAAACGCTTCACGGAGTTGTAGCGGTGCCCGAAGCCGTGGCTCTCCACCAAGTCCTGGTAGATCGCCACGGCGTTCCTGCCGAGAAGGACCTGCGCCTCGATCCAGCCGCGGTGCGGCTCGCAGGCCGAGCTGGCCGTCGCCGGAGCCGGTGGCCAGGGTGGGGGAATTTGATCTTCGGAGGCCGCCGAGCCGGTGGCCGGGGTGGGGGAATTTGCCAGCCGCTGGTAGCTACGGATGGTCTTGCGACTCACCCCCAAGCGACGTTCGATCTCCCGCTGGCCGACGCCACTCTCGAGCAGCGCCACGATGCTGATGCGTAAATGCGGTTTCAAGACGTTCACTCACTCCCTCTCCCCGGATTGGTCGGGGAGGAGCGTACGTCGCGCCTTGCCGGCGCCCGGGATCAGGCGCCTCTACGGGTGCTCAGGGTGGGGGAATTTGACCCGGCCACAGGTGGGGGAATTTGGGTGGCCGCCGGGGACGTGCGATGGCTCGCGAAAAAATACAATAGTTGATTGTCATTGGGTACGCTCGGACGACCCCAGTGGGGGAACGCAAATCCATAATGCGGTAGAATTCAAACGCTCGTTTGAATCCCCTCGGACGTGATGCCCAAGCCGGCTCAGCAGAAGCCGGCGCCTCCCGTCCTGACCGCATCAGTGGAGGCAGTGATGTCCCGAATCCTCATTCGCAAGGCCGCCGTCCTAGGCGCCGGCGTCATGGGCGCGCAGATCGCCGCCCACCTGGCCAACGCCAACGTCAAGCCCATCCTCTTTGACCTCCCTGCCAAGGAAGGCAAGGACAAGTCCGCGATAGCGAACAAAGCCATCGCGGGCCTTGCCAAGATGAGCCCGAGCCCGCTCTCCGTTCCCTCCGTGGCGCTGCAAATAACCGCCGCCAACTACGAAGAGCACCTCCACCTCCTCAAGGACTGCGACCTCGTGATCGAAGCGATCAGCGAGCGCATGGACTGGAAGAAGGACCTCTTCGCCAAGGTGGCCCCGCACATCGGCTCCAATGCGATCTTCGCCTCCAACACCTCGGGCCTTTCCATCACCGAGCTGGGCAAGACGCTGCCGGACAACCTCAAGCACCGCTTCTGCGGCATCCACTTCTTCAACCCGCCGCGCTACATGCGCCTGGTGGAGCTGGTCCCCACGGCGGATACGGATGGCGCGGTGCTGGATCGCCTCGAGACCTTCCTCACCACCACGCTGGGCAAGGGTGTCATCCGCGCCAAGGACACGCCCAACTTCGTGGCCAACCGCGTGGGCGTCTTCTCGATGCTCGCGACCATGCATCACACGGTGGGTTTCAAGCTGGCGTTTGACGAGGTGGATGCATTGACGGGGCCTGCCATTGGGCGAGCCAAGAGCGCGACCTACAGGACAGCCGATGTAGTCGGCCTGGATACGATGGCCCATGTGATCAAGACCATGGGCGATACGTTGCCGGCGGATCCGTGGGCCGGCTTCTATCAGGCGCCCGAGTGGTTTGCGCAGTTGATCGCCAAGGGCGCGTTGGGACAGAAGACCAAGTCGGGCATCTTCACCAAGAAGGGCAAGGACATCCTGGTGCTGGACCTCGGCAAGAAGGACTATGTCGTCGCCGCCGGGAAGGTCGCCGATGATGTCGCCGGAATCCTCAAGGAGAAGAACCCCGGGGAGCAGCTGAAGAAGCTGCGTGAGAGCACGAACCCGCAAGCCCAATTCCTCTGGGCCATCTTCCGCGACCTCTTCCATTACGTGGCGGTGCACCTGGGCGACATCGCCCACAGCGCGCGCGACGTGGACTTCGCCATCCGCTGGGGCTTCGGCTGGGCGCGTGGTCCCTTCGAGCTGTGGCAGGCCGCGGGCTGGCAGCAGGTTGCCCAATGGATCGACGAGGACATCAAGGCCGGCAAAACCATGGCCAAGGCGCCGCTGCCGGCGTGGGTCACCGATGGCCGCAAGGGTGTTCACTCGGCTGAAGGTTCCTACTCCGCGGAGACCGGCAAGATGGTGCCGCGCTCGAAGCTTCCCGTTTACGCGCGGCAGCTTTTCCCCGAGACGCTTTTTGGCGAGAAGCCGGCCGACAAGGGCACCACCGTCTTCGAAGACGAAGGCGTGCGCATGTGGCACCAGGGCGACGGCATCGCCATCGTCTCCTTCAAGTCGAAGATGCATTCGCTCGGCACCGAAGTGCTGCTGGGCCTCAACAAGGCCGTCGACGAGGCGGAGAAGAACTTTGACGCGCTGGTGATCTGGCACGAGGCGCCCTTTGCCGTCGGTGCGAATTTGAAAGCCGCGCTGGAATCGATCAAGGCCGGCAAGTTCGAAGAGTTCGAGAAGATGATCGACCTCTTCCAGCAGACCTCGCAGCGCCTCAAGTACTCGCTCGTTCCCACTGTTGCTGCGGTGGAAGGCCTGGCGCTCGGCGGTGGCTGCGAGTTCGTGATGCATTCGCAGCGCGTGGTGGCCGCGCTGGAGAGCTACATCGGTCTCGTGGAAGTTGGCGTGGGCCTGTTGCCCGCCGGCGGTGGGCTGAAGGAGTTCGCCGAGCGCGGCGCGCAGTGGGCCAAGGGCTCCGACGCCTTCCCGGAGATCGCGCGCGTCTTCAAGCAGATCGCCATGGGCGAGACGTCAAAGTCCGCCGAAGAAGCACGCGAGCGTGGCTTCCTCAAGCAATCCGACGTCGTGATTTTCCATCCGGGTGAGTTGCTCCACGTGGCCAGGCAACAGGCGCGCGCCATGGCCGAGAGTGGCGTGAGGCCGAACCTCGCCCCGGCGCAGATCCCGGTGCTCGGCAACACGGGTATCGCCACGCTCAAGATGATGCTCATCAACATGAAGGAAGGCGGCTTCATCTCCGAGCACGATTACGACATCTCCTCGCGGATTGCGACGGTGATCTGCGGTGGCGAGATTGAACCGGGTTCGCTCGTGGATGAGAAGTGGCTGCTGGACCTCGAGCGCAAGCACTTTGTTGAACTCGCGAAGACGCAGAAGACGCAGGACCGCATCGAGAACATGCTGAAGACGGGGAAACCGCTCAGGAACTGAATGGGACCCCGGGCCATTGCCGCAACAGCGGCGCCCGGGGTGACAAGGGGGAGCTGTGAAAGCCAAGCTCAAGACCGCCGCAGGCGCACTGCTCTTCGCCGCGATTTTCGGGGCGGTTGGGGTCTTCGCCAGCTGGGTGATCGTGGGCTCACTCTGGGACGCCCACCGCGCGCGCGAATGGGTTCTCACCAGCGCCACGGTGGACTTCTGGGACTCAACCGCCGTCGCGTACCACTACCGCATCGGCGACAGGGAATACAAGGGCGATCGCCTGGGCGCGATGGTGATCGGCGGCAAGGACGGCATCGACAGCTGGCACGACGACATGGATGCCATGCTCACCGCCGCGAAAAACGACAAGAAGCCGGTGATGGTGCGCGTCAATCCGGACAACCCCGCGGAATCGATGGTCAATGCGGACATGCGTTGGCAGCCGCTCGTCTTCTTCGTGCCGTTTGCGCTGGGCTTCGGCGGCGTGGGTGTTGGTGCGCTGTGGATGCTGTTCCGCACCTTCGTTCCCGCGCGCGGCAAGAGCAGCGGGCTGGCGACGACGTGGTTCTTCGCCATCATGTGGAATGCCATCGCCATGCCGATCGCGTTCCTGTTCGTGCCACGCATCATCGCGGATGAGGAATGGGTCGGGCTCTTCGTGTTGATTTTCCCGCTCATTGGCGTGCTGCTTCTGTGGGGCGCGCTCTACGCGACGTGGAAAGCCTTCGTCGGCCTCTTCAATCGCAGCGGGACGGCGGGCGGCCTCGACCTGAACAAGAAGGCGAAGGACGCCCCGTGGGAAGAAATGGAGAAAATCCGCGCAATGGCGGAGAAGAAGAAACCGAAGATGGTCGAGTCCAACATGGACGTCATGCGCGAGCTGCAGCAGGACAACGGCATGAAGCCCCAGATGGTGGGCATGGTGTCGGCCCCGCTTCCTGATGGCGCGTCTCGCCGCCTCGCGCAGGAAGACGCGCTCGAGGCGCGGGCCAGGGCCCTGAGCCGCGCGAGCGTCGGCGAGATGAGTGATGCCCAGCGCAAGGTCGAGGTGCTCAACGAGAAGCTTCGCGGCCCGGAAATGCTGAAAAAGATCGGCAAGGGCGTCAACATCATCGTCTGGGTCGTGATCCTCGTGATCATCTACAACACGGGCATGGTGCAGGAGCTCTTTCGCTTCGTGATGGGCCTGGCGCAAGGCAACCCGTGAAGGAGAAGCTCAAGAACCTGTCGTTCATGCTGCTTTTCGCGCTGGTGTTCGGCTCGGTGGGTGTGTTTGCCGCGTGTGTGATCTTCGGCACCATCGCCTTCGGCGTCGACGCGCGCGACTGGGTCCTGGTACGTGCCGACGTGGTCAGCGCCAGCAACGGCGAGGTCACCTACCGCTACAAGGTCAACGATATCGACTACGTCGGCTCGCGCACCGGCACGTTTGTCCTGGGCGCCGGCGACAACATCAGCGCCGATCTCTACGACCGTGCCGTCGAGGCCAGGAGCACGGGCAAGGCCATCACCGTTTACGTGAATCCCGACAATCCATCCCTCTCCGTGATCGATCGCAGCATCGACTGGAAGGCGCTCACGCTGTTCCTGCCCTTCATGCTGGGCTTCGGTGGCGTGGCGGCGGGTGCGTTGTACATCGGCTTGCGCGGGTTTGTCCCCGCGCGCCCCGGCAAGAAGAAGGAAAGCAGCGGCCTCGGCGCCCTGTGGTTCATGACCTTCATGTGGAACGCGATGGCATTCCCCATCACCTTCGCTTTTGTGCCGGAAGCACTCGCGGAAGGTGAATACCTGAAGCTCCTGCTGCTGGTCTTCCCGCTGATCGGCCTGTTGTTGCTGTGGGGGGCGCTATACGGCACGTGGAAAGCGATCAGCGGCCGTTTCAAGCGCAGTACGCTGGGCCTCAACAAGGAGGCTTCGCAGGTCACAGCCGCGAAAGCCAGGGAGTCGGGCTCCCCATGAAGCGCTTCGGCAATGCGCGAGCAATCAACCCTCTCCCCGGCCCTCTCCCAAGGGAGAGGGAGCAGGCCGCGGCGCGCGCAAGGGGAAGAGATGACCGGCGATGGCCCGCGCTGGTGGCTGGTGCTCGCCTGGAACGGCATCGCCTGGCCGGTGGCGGCCTGGGTGGTGCCGGCCGCCATCAGCAAGGGCAATTACGCCGCATTGTTTGTCGTGCTGCTGCCGCTGATCGGAGGGTTCATGCTGTGGGTGGCGGCGAAAGAGTCGTACCGCATTTGGAAGAAGGCGCCGGGACAGGTTTAGACACTGGGTTCCCGATCATTGCAGCGACTGCTGCGTCGGGAATGACGTATCACCAAGGAGAAAATGATGGCCAAGCAGATCCAGGACGCCTACATCGTTGCCGCAGTCCGCACGCCGGTGGGCAAGGCGCCGCGCGGCATGTTCCGCCATGTGCGGCCCGACGACATGCTGGCGCACGTGCTCAAGGGCGCGCTCGCCCAGGTGCCGGGGCTGGACCCACACGACATCGGCGACGTGATTGTTGGCTGCGCGATGCCGGAGGCGGAGCAGGGCATGAACGTGGCGCGTATCGGGGTGTTGCTGGCGGGCCTTCCCGACAACGTGCCGGCGATGACCATCAACCGCTTCTGCTCGAGCGGCGTCCAGGCGGTGGCTCTGGCCGCGGACCGCATCCGCACCGGTGACGACGACGTGGTCATCGCCGCGGGCACCGAATCCATGTCGATGGTGCCGATGATGGGCAACAAGGTGGCGCTCAACGACGCGGTTTTCCGCAACAACGACAACGTGGCCATTGCCTACGGCATGGGCATCACGGCGGAAAACGTCGCCAAACAGTGGAAAGTGAGCCGGGAGGACCAGGACGCTTTTGCGGTCGCCAGCCACCAGAAGGCCGCAAAGGCCATCGCGGCGGGTGGTTTCAAGGAAGAAATCCTTCCCTACGAAGTGGATTCGGCCCAGCCCGATCTGGCCACCGGAAACGTGCTGCACCGCAAAAAAGTCGCCGACACGGACGAAGGCCCGCGGCCGGATTCCTCCATGGAATCGCTGGGCAAGCTGAAGACGGTTTTTGCGGTGAAGGGGTCGGTGACCGCCGGCAACAGCTCGCAGATGTCTGACGGCGCCGCGGCCGTGATCCTGATGAGCGAGAAGGCGATGAAGAAATATGGCGTGAAGCCGCTGGCGCGTTTCGCGGGCTTCGCGGTGGCCGGCGTCCCTCCTGAAATCATGGGAATCGGCCCGATCAAGGCGATTCCGAAAGTGCTCGCGCAGGCGGGCCTGAAAAGCGACGACATCGACTGGATCGAGCTGAACGAGGCTTTCGCCGCGCAGGCGCTGGCCGTGATCCGCGAGTTGGGGCTGAATCCGGACAAGGTGAATCCGCAAGGCGGCGCCATCGCCCTGGGCCACCCGCTCGGGGCCACCGGCGCCGTCCGCACTGCAACATTGATGCATGGTCTGAAACGCACCGGAGGCAAATACGGCATGGTCACGATGTGTATCGGCACCGGCATGGGGGCCGCGGGCCTTTTCGAGGCGCTCACCTGAGGGCACAATAGCCGCCACACCGGGCTCGCAATCGAATGGCGGGCCACCTAAGAAGAACTAGACCCAATCACTGAGGAGAAACGCTTGATGAAACCCGTAATCCGTCCTGTGGCCAAGCCGCTTGTGGCCGCGCTCGCCCTGCTGGGCGCCGCTCCCGCCATGGCCCTGCAGTGGGAAATGGCCAACGGCCTGAAGGCCCAGGTCGACACCACGGTCAGTTACGGCGTTGCGGTGCGCGCCGAAGGCCGCGATCCCACGCTGGTGGGCATCGCCAACGGCGGCACGTCGCGCTCGGTCAACGAAGATGACGGTAACCTCAACTTCGACAAGGGCAAACCCTTCGCCAACATCTTCAAGGCGACGATGGATGCGGAGCTCAAATACCGCAACTTCGGCTTCTTCGGCCGCGGCACCGCGTTCTACGACGTCGACCTGCACGATAGCGACAAGCTGGGCCCCACCGGGCGCGACCGCCTCGGCAAAAACGTCGTGGGCCTGGACGGATTCGCCTATGCCAACTTCACGCCCATGGGCAAGAACCTGCGCATCCGCGCCGGGCGCCAGGTGATCAGCTGGGGCGAAAGCACTTTCATCCCCAACGGCATCAACGCGATCAACCCGGTGGATCTGTCGAAGCTGCGCATCCCGGGCTCGGAGCTGAAGGAAGCCTTCATCCCCACCACCGGCCTCTGGTCGAGCCTGCAGGTCACCAACAACGCCACGGTGGAAGGCTTCTACCTCACCAACCACGACAAGATCCGCATCGACCCGCGCGGCTCGTATTTCTCCAACAACGACTTCGCCTCGGACGATTCCGACCGCGTCATCCTCTCGTTCGGGCGCCGCCGCGACCAGCACACCCCGCCTAGCAACCCCGTTCCCCCAGGCATCCCCACGTTGAGCGCCACGGCCGTTGCGCTGTACGGCCCGTTTGATCCCGCGGCCTCGGTGTGGGCGCCGCGCGCCGCCGACCGCGATCCGAAGGACGACGGCCAGTACGGCGTGGCCATGCGCTACCTCGCCACGGAACTGGGCAACACCGAGTTCGGCATCTACATGATGAATTACCACAGCCGGATCCCGCTTTTCTCCGGCATCAAGGGCACCACCACCTCGCGCCTGACGGGCGGCCCGCTGATCGCGCCCATTTGCGCCACGCCCGCCCTGCGCGCACTGTGCGCCACCGGCACGGCCAGCTACTTCGCCGAGTACCCGGAGGACATCAAGCTCTACGGCTTCAGCTTCAACACGCAGGGACCGCTGGGTGTCGCGCTGCAGGGGGAATATTCGTACCGCCCCAACGTGCCGCTGCAATACGCCACGCCGGAACTGCTGCTCGCCTCCCTCGGCCTGCCGAACCTGGTCACCGGATTCACGCAGATCCCGGGCGCGCCGACGGGGGCCACCTCGGCCGCATTGATCCCCGATGGCAGCTACATGCGCGGATGGACTCGCGTGAAGGCCAGCCAGTTCCAGATGACCGGCACCAAGGGCATCCCCAACCTGATGGGGGCGGAACAACTGGTGTTGGTGGGCGAAGCCGGCTTCAACTGGTTCCACAACCTGCCGCCGGGCCAGAAGTTCAACGCGCCCGGCGTTTTCCTGCCGGCCACCGCCTTCGGCGCGGTGCTTTCCAGCGCGTTCTCCACGCAGCCGGCGGATAGCTTCCTCACCGAGTTCTCGTGGGGCTACCGCCTGGTCGGACGCCTGGAATACGCCAACGCCCTCATGGGCGGCACGCTGGCGCCGCGTTACGCCTTCGCACACGACGTGAAGGGCGTGGGACCCAACTTCAACCAGGGTGTCAAGTCGCAATCCCTGGGAATCACCTGGGACTATCAGCGCAAGTGGCTGGTGGACGCGCAGTTCACCATGTATTCGGGCGGGCGCACGTATTGCGGCACGGATACGCCGCCGGCGGGAGCCGTGGTCACGCCGGGCCAGTCGGCGAGCTTCTGCTCCTCGGCCAACCCGCTGCGAGACCGCGACTTCTACTCGGTCTCCGTGAGCTACTCGTTCTGACGCCGTCCCCATAAAAACATCGAGGAGAAATACATGATGTCCATCAGCAAGAAAAAGTGGGCGGCCCTGATGATGGGGGCGGCGCTTGCCCTCCCGGCCACGGCCCAGCTTTCGGCCTCGCAGACCCCGGTCGGCGCGGAAAAGGCCGGCAATGCCGCCGGCACCATCCCGGCGTGGGACGGCGGCATCACCAAGCCCATGGCGGGCTACCAGGCGGGCCAGTTCTATCCAGACCCGTTTGCCTCCGACCGCTCCACCCTCACCATCACCGGCGCCAACGCCGACCAGTACAAGGCCAACCTCTCGGAAGGCCAGGTCGCGATGCTGAAGAAGTACCCCACCTACAAGATGATGGTGTACCCCACGCGCCGCAGCGCGGCCTTCCCCGCCTGCCACTACAACGAAACGAAGGAGTGCTCCGCCAAGGCGAAGCTCGCCGCCGGCGGCAACGGTGTCACGGGCTGCAGCGGGGGCATCCCCTTCCCGACGCCCAAGGACGGCAACGAGGCGATCTGGAACACCCTGCTGCGTTATCGCGGCGACACCTTCGGCATGCACTGGTCGCAGGCCGCCGTCACGCGCGGGGGCGACTACGCGCTGGTGAAGTTCGAATACGAATACGACTTCTCCTACGGCAACTGCTCCAAGCCCGCCGCGCAGCGCGAGGCGAACAAGATCCTCAACTACGTGCAGAACACCACGGCGCCCGCGCGCCTGGCCGGGCAGATCCTGCTGGTGCACGAAACGGTCGACCAGACGAAGGAGCCGCGTAGCGCCTGGACGTACAACCCGGGCCAGCGCCGCGTGCGCCTGGCGCCCAACGTCGCGTACGACAACCCCGGCACCGCCGCCGACGGCCTGCGCACCAACGACGACTTCGGCATGTTCAACGGCGCCACCGACCGCTACAACTGGAAGCTGGTGGGCAAGAAGGAGATGTACATCCCGTACAACTCCTACCGGATGTCCAACCCGTCGCTCAAATACGCCGACATCCTCAAGCCCGGCCACATCAACCAGGACCTCGCGCGTTACGAACTGCACCGCGTCTGGGTGGTGGAAGCCACGCTGCGCCCCGGCACCAGCCACATCTATTCCAAGCGCGTGTTCTACATCGACGAGGACAGCTGGGCGATCGTGGCAAGCGACAAATACGACGGCCGCGGCCAGCTCTGGCGTTATGCGGAACAGCACAACGAAAACTGGTACAACGTCCCGATGTTTTTCGGCACGGTCGAAGTCCACAATGACCTTCAGTCGGGCCGCTACCTCGCGATGGGCCTGCGCAGCGAAGAAAAGCTGATCTACGAACCGCTCAAGCGCACGGCCGGTGACTACACGCCCGCGAACCTTCGCGGCGCCGGCACTCGCTAGCGGGCGATTTTTCCCTTGATGAAGAAGTCGATCGGCGCCGCCGCGTTAAGCTGCGGCGCCGTTTTTTTCGCCCTCGCCGCGCCCGAAGGCGCCGCGCCGGATTCGGGCCCCCTGGGCGCCACCACCATGCAGCGCCTGCTGCTGGTGGATGCGGAACGCTTCGGCACCCGCATCGTGGCCGTGGGGGACCGCGGCTACATCGTGGTGAGCGACGACCAGGGCAAAAGCTGGAAACGCGCCAGGGCGCCGGCCGCACCCCTGCTGACGGCGCTCGATTTCCTCGACGACCAGGCGGGCCTGGCCGTCGGCCACGATTCGGTCATCCTCGCCACGCGTGATCGCGGCGATACCTGGACGCAGGTGTTTTCCGCCCCGGCGGAACAGCGCCCGCTGCTCGACGTGATATTCCTCACCCGGCAAACCGCCATCGCCATCGGCGCCTACGGCGCCTATTACGAAAGCGCGGACGGCGGCAAGAGCTGGAACCCGCGCAAGGTCATCACCGACGACAAACACCTCAACGCCATCCTGGAGCTGGGTGACGGCGCGCTGGTGATCCTGGGCGAGGCGGGCACCATCCTGCTGTCGGCCGATTCGGGCAAGACCTGGGCGCCGGGCACCTCTCCATACAAGGGGTCGTTTTTCGGTGGCCTGGTGGCCAACGATGGCGCGCTGGTCGCCTTCGGCCTGCGCGGCCACATCTTCCGCTCCACCGACAAGGGCAAGACCTGGAAGCCGGTGGAGAACAAGTTCACGACGCCGCTCATGGGGGGCGACAAGCTGCCCGACGGCGCGCTGGTCATCGCCGGCGGCTCCGGCACGGCGCTGGTGAGCCGCGACAACGGCCTTACCTTCCAGCCGCTGGCCACCGGCTCCACGCGTGCATTCTCCAAGGCCATCCTGGGCGCTCCCAACTCCGTGCTGCTGCTGGGTGAGGCGGGCGCGCGAGAGGTGCCGTTGCCTTCTTCCCCGGCGGGTGCCCGATGAGCAACCTCGAAAAGCTGATCCAGGGCGTATCGCGCCTGGTCTTCGACCACCGCCGCATGTGGCTTGGCATCTTCACCGTGCTCACGGTGATTTTCGCCATTTCGGCCTCGCGCCTCACGGTGGATGCGGGCTTCAACAAGATGGTGCCACTCAAGCACGAATACATGCAGGTCTACCGCGAATACGAAAAGGTCTTCGGCGGGGCCAACCGCGTGGCGCTGGCGATTGTGCAAAAGGACGGCGACCTCTACAACAAGGAGTTCATGGCCAAGCTGAAGGGCCTGACCGACGACGTCTTCCTGCTCAACGGCGTGGATCGTCCGTCGGTGAAATCGCTCTTCACGCCCAACACCCGGTTCATCGAGGTGATCGAGGAAGGCTTCGCGGGCGGCAACGTCATCCCCGCCACGTTCCAGGGCACCGATGCGGATCTCGCCAAGGTTCGCGAAAACGTCAACAAGTCCTCCGAGGTGGGCCGCACGGTAGCCACCGATTTCACCGGCGCGCTGGTGAGCGCGGGCCTGCTGGAGATCGATCCGCAGACCAACAGGCGCCTGAACTATTTCGAGGTCGCCGCCAAGCTGGAGGAGCTGCGCGCCAAATACCAGGGCGACCGGCACACGGTGCACATCATCGGGTTTGCCAAGGCCATCGGCGACATCCGCGAGGGCGCGCGCGGCGTGGTGATGTTCTTCGGCGTGGCTTTCCTGATCACGCTCGGGCTGATGTTCTGGTTCGTGAAGGACCTCAAGCTCACGCTGGTGGCCATCGTGGTCGCGATGATGCCGGTGTTGTGGCTGCTGGGTACGCTGCCGATCCTGGGCTTCGGCATCGACCCGCTCTCGATCCTGGTGCCGTTCCTGATCTTCTCCATCGGCGTCTCGCACGCGGTGCAGATGACCAAGACCTGGGAGCGCGAAGTGGTCTCCGGCGTGGATTCACTGGTCGCCGCCAAGCGCTCCTTCGCCAAGCTCTTCATTCCCGGCACACTCGCGCTGCTCACCAACGTGCTGGGCTTCGCGGTGATCATGCTGATCCCGATCGACATCGTGCGCGAGCTGGGCATCACGGCGTCGCTGGGCGTGGCGTGGATGATCATCACCAACAAGATGCTGCTGCCGATCCTGCTGTCGTATTCCAGCCTCTCCCGGCATGTGGTCCAGATGGAAGCCTTCCAGGAAGGCCGCACGCAGCGCTTCTGGCGCGTCGCGGCGCGCGGCGTGGAACGCCCGCGCGCCATGGTCATCATCGGCATCGCGCTGCTGGTGCTTGCGGCCGGGCTTTTCCAGGCGCACCACCTCAAGGTCGGCGACTACGGCATCGGCGTGCCGGAACTGCGCCCGGATTCGCGCTACAACCAGGACAACGCGATGATCGTGAGGAAGTTCGCGATCGGCGTGAACACCCTGGGCGTGGTGGCGCAGACAAAAGATGTCCAGGGCGCCTGCACCAACTACGAGGTGATGGGCACGATCGAACGCTTCGACTGGTTCATGCAGAACGTGCCGGGCACGCAGTCGGTAATCTCGCTGCCGGGCCTGGCGAAGGTCGTCAACTCCGGCTTCAACGAGGGCAACGTCAAGTGGCGCGCGCTGCCGCGTGATGCGCAGGTGATGGCACAGTCGGTCACGCCGATCGACACCTCGACGGGCCTGCTCAACCCCGATTGCAGCGCCATGCAGGTGCTGGTGAACACCACCGACCAGCAGGGCGAAACCATCGCGCGCCTGGTTTCGGAGGTGAAAACCTTCGCCGCCGCCAACAACAACGACAAGCTGGAGCTCAAGCTCGCCACCGGCAACGTCGGCGTCATGGCCGCCACCAACGAAGCCGTGGACAAGGCGCGCTGGGAAATGAATTTCGCGATCTTCGGCGCGCTGATGCTGATGTGCCTGATCACCTTCCGCTCGCTGCGCGCCACGATCTGCATCCTGATTCCGCTGGCCATCGTCTCGGTGTTGTGCGAGGCGCTGATGCCCACGCTGGGCATCGGCCTCAAGGTGTCGACGCTGCCGGTGATCGCGCTCGGCGTGGGTGTCGGCGTCGACTACGGCATCTACCTCTACGACCGCATCGAGATCCACCTGCAGGAGGGCAAGGACCTCGCGACAGCGTTCTACGAGGCGCTCAACGAGCGCGGCACGGCGATGGTCTTTACCGCGGTCACCATGACCATCGGCGTGGGCACGTGGGCGCTTTCCGCGCTCAAGTTCCAGGCCGACATGGGGATCCTGCTGGCCTTCATGTTTTTCCTCAACATGCTGGGCGCGCTGTTCCTGCTGCCGGCGCTGGCGGCCTTCCTGCTCAAGCCACACGCGGGGTCATCCCGGGTCACAAGGGAAAATCCATGAGCCTGTTCGATACCTTCGCAAGCGTCCTGGGCAGCACCGGTGTCTCGCCGAGCCGCTTCGCCAACCTGGCCCTCGGCCTCATCCACAGCGACCGCCACGGCGGCCTGGAAGGGCTGCTGGACCGCTTCCGCGACCTCGGCCTGGACGATACGGTGCGATCCTGGGTGGGCACGGGCAAGAACCTCACGGTTTCGCGCGACGACGTGATCCGCGCCATCGGCATGCCCCACATCGCGGAACTGGCGCAGGCCGCCGGCATCCCGCCGGAACTCGCCGCCACGGAGCTGTCCAGCCTGTTGCCGCAACTCGTGGACCGCATGACGCCCACCGGCAAGGTGCCGCAGGGCGAACACCTGGAACAGGCGCTCTCCGCGCTCAAGACCAGAATCGGGATGATCTAGGGCCGCTCAGGTCTTTGACACCAGCTTTTCAGGTCACGGCGTCGCCGACCGAGATGCGGCCCGGCTTCACCGTCACCAGGTTCATGCCGAACATGGTCCCGAAGCGCGAGCTTTCGCGATAGGTAGCCAGGGTCTGTAGCGGCTCCGGGCCCACCACCTCGCCCGTGGCCTGGTCCGTGGTGGTGACCTGGCAACGGCCACACGGCTTGGCCGCCTTGAGGATCGCCTCGCCCAGCTTGATTTCGCCCCAGCCGTCCTCCGCATAGGCGGGCGCACCCGTCACGACGATGTTGGGCCGGAAGCGGTTCATCGGCAACGCGGGGCCGCCCTTGGCCGTGAGGCGCGTGTTCAGGTCGGCCAGCGACGCTTCGCCCGTCAACAGGTACGCGTAGCCGTCGGCGAAGCTCACCAGCTTGCTGGCGCCGGCGTATTCCGGGTTCGACATGCGTTTGGTGCTCTCCGGCATGAAGACCAGGCGGCAATCCACCCCCAGGTAGTCCGACAGCCACGCGTCGGCCACCGAGGAGGCCGGCAGCGCGTCGCAGGTGCTGCGCCAGACGCGCACCCGGATCCTCTGGCGGCCGTCGGGCTCGAAGGGCACGTCGACTTCGCCGAAATCGGGTGCGGAAAGCAGCAGCGCGTCATCGGTGAGGTCGGTCCACACGGTGGCCATCTTCGGCACCTCGCGCTGGGTGATGAATTCGCCTGCGTCGTCGACCACCATCCAGCGGCGGTCGTGTTTCAGGCCGCGTTCGGTGCACTCGGCCTCCTTCAGTTCGATGCCGCCCAGGCCCTTGACGGGATAGACGTGCAGCGAGGATATGGTGATGGTCATTGGGCGTCAGGTTGCCTTTCGGGATGTGTGGACCATGGATTGCATCAGCCGTTCGAGGGCGCTCGGGTAGCGAGCCGCCTTCCCGCAGGGGTGTCACGTATCGCCGCGCGTAAACCGTTCTCAATGGCATCATATTAGGGTACCTCACCACTGGAGAGCGCCATGGCCATCTGGGACAAACTCATCAACGAACTGATCGACATCGTCGAATGGCTCGACGACACCAACGACACGCTGGCTTACCGCTTCGAGCGCTACCAGAACGAGATCAAACAGGGCGCCAAGCTGGTGGTGCGCGAAGGGCAGGTGGCCGCCTTCATCAACGAAGGCCAGCTGGCGGACGTCTTCAAGCCCGGCACCTACACGTTGACCACGCAGAACCTGCCGATCCTGGCCACCCTGCGCGGCTGGAAATACGGCTTCAACAGCCCGTTCAAGGCCGAGGTGTATTTCGTCTCGACGCGCAAGTTCACCGACCTCAAGTGGGGCACGCCCGGCCCGGCGATGATGCGCGACAAGGATTTCGGCATGATCCGCGCTACCGCCTTCGGCCTCTACGGCATCCGCGTGAAGGACGCCGGGACCTTCATCAAGGACCTGGTCGGCACCGACAACCGCTTCACCACCGCCGAGATCCAGGAAAACCTGCGCGGCAAGATCGGCACCCGCATCAAGGAGCTGATGCCGGAGCTCGGCATCCCCGTGATCGAGATGGAAGCCAAGGTGGTGGAGATGGGCAATCGCCTGCGCGAAAAGCTCACGCCCGACTTCGAGGCCCTGGGCCTGGAGCTGACCGAGGTGCAGGTGCAGGACATCGGGTTGCCCGAGGAAGTCGAGAAGGCGATCGACAAGCGTGGCGCCATCGCTGCGGTTGGCAACCTGCAGGCGTATACGCAATACGAGACGGCGTCGTCGATTCGTGATGCCGCCAACAATCCGGGCGGTACCGCCGGTGTGGGCGTGGGCCTGGGCGCCGGCATGGCGATGGGCGCGCAGATGGCGAACGCGATGGGTGGCGCCATGGGTGGCGGTTCGGCGGCCGGCGCGGGGCACGGCACCCCGCCCCCGATCCCCGGGGGCTCGATGTTCCATGTCGCCGTGGGCCAGAGCCAGACCGGGCCCTTCGACTTGTCCGCGCTGGCGCAGCAGGCGTCGTCCGGGCAGGTCACGCGCGACACCCTGGTGTGGAAAAACGGCATGGCGCAGTGGACGAAGGCTTCGGAGGCTCCGGAGCTGGCGAGCCTCTTCGCGAACCTGCCGCCGCCCATCCCGAGATGAGTGTTGCCGCTCCCTCTCCGCTGGGAGAGGGCCAGGGTGCTCCCTCTCCCTTGGGAGAGGGCCGGGGTGAGGGCCAGACCTTCATCAAGACCTTCCCCTGCACCGGGTGCCGGGCGCAAACGAAAGCTGCGCCCGGCACCGACACGCTCAAGTGCGAATTCTGCGGCACCACCAACCAGATCGCCGGCAACGAGGACCAGGTCGAGGAGCTCGATTACGCCACCTACCTGAAGGCGCTCGAGGGCAAGGCCGAGACCCTCGAGGAGGAGCAGGTGCGCTGCGAAAAGTGCGGCGCCGAGCAGAACCTGGGCAGCGCGCTCTTTGCCTCGAAGTGCGCGTTCTGCAGCGCCGACATCGTCTCCAGAAGCTACGCCAACCGCCGCATCAAGCCGAAGTCGATTGTGCCGTTCCAGGTCGACCGCCAGCACGCGCTGGAGGAGTTTCGCCGCTGGATCCGCAAGCAGTGGCTGGCGCCCGGCGACCTCAAGCGTTACGCCCAGAGCGACGCCGGCGTCTCGGGCATGTACCTGCCGTACTGGACCTACGATTGCCAGACCTCGGCCGACTACGTGGGCGAGCGCGGTGACGATTACTACGTCGACGAAAACTACACCTCCACCAATTCGCGCGGCGAAACGGTGACCAGCACGCGCCGGCGCAAGGAGACGCGATGGTCGGCCGCGTCGGGGCACGTGGAGGGCTTCCACGACGACGTGCTGGTGATGGCCTCGAAGTCGTTGCCCGCCAACATCCTGGGCGCGGCCTCGCGCTGGAACCTGAAGGGGCTCGTGCCGTACCAGCCCGAATTCGTGAGCGGCTTCCAGGCCGAGGCGTACCAGGTCGGGCTGAAGGATGGCTTTCCGATCGCGCGCCAGGTCATCGACGCGCAGGTGGCCCAGCGCATCCGCGCCGACATCGGCGGCGACCAGCAGCGTATCCGCGACGTCTCCACGCGTTACAGCGACGTGCGCTTCAAACACGTCATGTTGCCGGTGTGGATCTCCGCCTATCGTTATCGCGACAAGGTCTACCGCTTCCTGATCAACGGCCAGACCGGCGAAGTTTCCGGCGAAAGCCCGAAGAGCTGGTGGAAAATCGCGCTGCTGGTGTTTGCGATCCTCATCGGGCTGTTTGTGGTCCTCGTGATTGGCGGAAAAAACTAGTGGCCGCCGTGCAGCCGACCCCCTTTTCGGTGCTGATGGCGCAAGTGCGCGCGCGTGATGGCGAGGCGAGCGTGGATGTCCCGGAGGATTGGCTGCAGGGGCGAACGCTGTTCGGCGGGTTGCAGGCGGCGATTGCGCTGGCGGCGATGCGGTCGGTAGCGCCTTCCGCCCCGTTGCGCTCGCTGCAGGCAACGTTCATCGCGCCGGTCATCGGGGGTGTGGTCAGGGCGACCGCGAAAGTCCTTCGCAGCGGCAAGAGCGCGACCCACGTCGAGGCGCGAATTGTCGATGGCGACAACACGCTCGGGCTCTACGTCGGCGTCTTTGGCCTGGCGCGGCCTTCGGCCGTGACGCTCAGGCCCATGCAGCAGCCGGTCGCCTCGCCCCAGCCGATCGACTATCCGTACATAGCGGGTGAGCGGCCGCCGTTCAAGCAGCATTTCACGGCGCGCTACGTGGTCGGAAGCCCGCCATTCACCGGCACATCGCAATCGGAGAACGTCCTCGAGCTGTCGATGAAGGACACCGGCAACGCCACCGAGGGGCACGTGCTTTCAATGGCGGACTACATCTCGCCGATCGCGTTCTCGGGCCTCAGGACGCCGACGATGGGCGCCTCGTTGAGCTGGATGCTGGAGATGCTCACCGACGACGTAAGCATGCTTCCGCTGGACGGATGGCGCGTCGATGCGCAACTGGTCGCCGCGGCCGATGGCTACACCCATCAGTCGCTGGTGCTGTGGGGGCCTGGCGGCGTGCCGGTGGCACTGGGCCGCCAGACCATGGTGGTTTTCGGCTAGGCCTGCGCCAGCATCGTGTCGCCGCCGGAGACTTCGAACTTGCCCGGGGCCTCGATGTTGAGCGTCTTCACCACGCCGTCATCCACCAGCATCGAGAAGCGCTGGCAACGCATCCCCATCCCGCGCGCGCCGAGGTCCAGGTTCAGGCCCAGCTTGCTGGTGTATTCCGCGCTGCCGTCACCCATGAAGCGGATCTTGCCGGCGGCCTTCTGGTCGCGTGCCCAGGCGCCCATCACAAACGGGTCGTTCACCGCGAAGCACCACACTTCGTCCACGCCCTTGGCCTTCAGCGCGTCGAGGTTGTTGAGGTAGCTAGGCACGTGTTTGGCCGAGCAGGTGGGCGTGAAGGCGCCCGGCAGGCCGAAGATCGCGACCTTCTTGCCCTGGGTCTGTTCTTCCACCTTGAAGGTGTTCGGGCCGATGCTGCAGCCGTTGCCTTCGACTTCGATGAATTCCTGGATGGTGCCCGCGGGCAGCTTGTCGCCGACTTTGATGGTCATCTGATGCCTCCTGTTTATTTTCGAAAAAACCTCCCTCTCCCTTGGGAGAGGGTCGGGGTGAGGGTCACGCGGGCGCCGCGCGCCGGAAGCTCGCCAGCGCCACGCCCGCCGCGATGAAAGCTCCGCCCAGCGTGCGGTTCACCACGCGCAGGTGCTTCGGATTGCGCATCGCCGCGAGCACTTTCGCCGCCAGCGCCGTGTATCCCATCATGACAACGAGGTCCACGGCGAAGGTGGTTGCGGCCAGGATCGCGTATTGCGTGAGCTGCGGGCGCGCGACATCGATGAACTGCGGCAGGATCGCGGCGAAGAAGATGATGCCCTTGGGGTTGGTCGCGTTGACCCAGAAGCCGCGCATGAAGACGCCGCGCGCGGTGGTTTCGTGGTCGTCGGCGTCTTCCGTGAAGCCCTTCGGCGGCGCGCGCCAGGTGACGATGCCCAGGTAGATGAGGTAGATCACGCCGCCCCACTTCACCGCGGTGAATGCGGTTTCGGAAGCCAGCAGCAGCGCCCCCAGCCCGAGCGACACGATGGCCACCAGCAGCAGGTTGGCGCCCTGCATGCCGACGCCGTTCCACAGGCCCAGCCGGAAGCCGTGGTGCAGCCCCGACGAGATGCTCGAGAACACGCCCGGCCCCGGCGTGACCGACAGGATGATTGTGGCGAGGAAATAGGTGAGCCAGACCGAAACTTCCATCAACGTCCCTTTTCGATGGCGCGCTTCGCGATTTGGTCCACCAGGGACGGCGCGATGAGCTTGAGCCAGAGGCCCATTTTACCGCGCGCGGTCATCACGACTTCTCGCTTGCGGGTCTCGATGGCTTTGACGATGATGCGCGCGCATTGCGCCACGCCCATCACCTCGCCCTCTTTCACCGGGCTGACCTGTATCGGCTTGCCGTCGGGACCGCTCGCGTTTTCGCGGATGCCGGTGGAGACAAAGCCCGGGTAGATCATCGTGACTGCAACGCCGGAGCCATCGAGCTCGATGCGCAGCGAATCGAAGAAGCCCGCCATCGCATGTTTGGATGCCGCGTAGCCGGTGCGTGTGGGAACGCCGGTTTTGCCGGTGAGGCTGGAGATGCCGCAGAGCACCCCGCGCGACTGACGCAGATAGGGCAGGGCGTGCCGAGTGCAATACACGGCGCCCATGTAGTTCACCTGCATGATCCGCTCGAGGATCGACATGTCGTCGATGTCTTCGAACCGTGCCCACATCGTGGCTCCGGCGTTGTTCACCAGCACGTCGATGCCTTCGAAGGCCAGCGCCGCGCCGGACATGATGGCCTGGCAATCGCGTTCGAGCGCCACGTCGGCCTTCACCGTGATGACGTTGGCGCCGAGATTCCGGCAGTCGGCGGCCACCGCTTCCAGCTCGGCCGTATTGCGCGCCGCGAGCACCAGCCGCGCCCCCTGGGCAGCCAGCTGGCGAGCCAGCTCTGCGCCGATGCCTTTGGACGCGCCGGTGATGACGACGACTTTGTTCTGCATGTGGTTCGGCCGCTTGGAATGGAGAGAGGTTACGCCGACTGCCGTAAAGCGCCGAAAGCGACGGGAGGGTGCGTAGAAATCGTTGACAAAGTCAACGATCTCCACCCCTGGGCGATGCGCGGCCCCGGGATGCATGCCTCATACCTCAGGGTGTTGCGTGAACTCGGCGAGTCGGCTGGCGGCACCACCAGCGAGCTGGATTGCCTGGCGATTGAACATGGACGAGGGGCTTGTCAGCCGCATCCTGGGGTGGTTCCGGGCCTTGGGTTATCTGGCGGAAGCGCGGGACCCCCACGACCGGCGGCGCACCCTCATCAAGCTTGCCCCTCGTGGGTTGATCGACTACCGCCATCTCGAGGATCGAGCCGCGGGAACGGCCGAATTCATGCTGGCGCTGCTCAGCCGGGCCGACCGCAACCGCATGATTTCCGCAATGGCCGAGATCGAAAACATCCTGGCACGAGTGCGCTGGGACGACATTCGCCCCCGTGGGCCTACTTGTCCGTCTTCGGATCGGGAATGTGGTTGAAAGCGATATGCAACCCACCCCGATCCCGTGCCTTGTGCGCCGAAGCGAAGTACACCGCCTGCTTGCCGAAGCGCGAATTCAGCTTGTCCAGTGCGCTGTAGAGGCTCTTCGATTTTTCCTCGGAAGCGAAGAGTGATCCGGTGTGGTCCGCTTCGGAGACGAAGTCGGAATACGCCATCTCCACGCGCAGGATGGTGCGGCGATCCGTGGGGCGCCGGGCCCATAGCTTTTCGAGCGCGTGCAGGAAAGCCACGGTGTCCTGCGTATCCACCAGCCGCATTTCGGTCGCCCAATGGCTGCCGTCGAGGTACTTGAGCCCGATGGATAGCCGCCCGGCGTAGAAGTTGGCCTTGCGCAGGCGCATGGCGGCCTTCTGCGTGAGGCGGTTGATGACCGCGAAGGCGTGTTCCGGGTTGCGGTTGTCGGGGCCCAGCACGCTCGAATGCGAGATGGAGCTGGTTTCGTTTTCCCTTTCGTGTTGCTCCTCGCCGCGGATCTTCGAATACATGATCTCGCCGCCGATGCCGCCCCAGATGGCGCGCAGCTGGTCGCCGGTCTGGCCGGCCAGGTCGCGCACGGTGAAGATCTTGTGCCGGTGCAACCGCGCTTCCATCTGCCGGCCGACGCCGGAAAGCGCGCGCACCGGGAGATCGAAGAGCCTTTCCGGCAGCTCTTCCTTCAGGATCATCACCAGCCCGTCGGGCTTCACCATGTCCGAGGCGGTCTTGGCGATGAACGTATTGGGCCCGATGCCGATGGAGGTGCGCAGGCATTCCCCCAACTGCGCGCGCAGGCCCTCTTTCACCTGGCGCGCGATTTTCATCGCCCGCTCGGGCTCGCGCCAGCGCCCGGTGAGTTCGCAATCCATCTCGTCGATCGAAAGCACGGCGCGCACCGGCACCATCGAATCCACCACGGCCACCGCGCGATGGTGGAAGTCGATGTAGAGCTCGTGGCGCGCAACAACAAACTCGATGCCCGGGCACATCTTCCTGGCATCGGCCACGCGGGTGCCGGTCTTCACGCCGAAGGTCTTGGCCTCGATGGAGGCGGCGATGCACACGGTGGTATCGGCCAGCATCGGCACCACGCCGAGGGGTTTGCCACGCAGCCGGGGTTGCGCCTGCTGCTCGACCGAGGCGAAATACGAGTTGAAGTCGACGAGCAGCGATCGAAGCGTCATGTTCTCCCTCTGCCTTGGGAGAGGGCCGGGGTGAGGGTCAGGCCCGCGGCAGGTTCATCGGCCGGTTCGTCGCCTCCATGAACTTGCGGCGGAAGACAAGCGGATCGGCGATGTTGGCCAGCGGCGCCACCGACGTGCCGGCGCCGGAGATGAAGATGGTGCCGTAGTTGAGCATGCGCCCCATGAAGCCCTGCTCCACGCGCAGGGCCTCCACCTTTTCCAGGTTGATCTCGACGGTGTGGCGCTTGATGAACCCGAACTTGGTGATGATGCGGCGGTTGGTGATGGCGATTTCGGTGGAGCGCACGTTGATCCAGGCGGCGATGAGGAAAAACAGCCCGATCACCAGCACCAGCAGCACGATGCCGAGCGCGATCAGCCCGAACTGCGACCACCAGGAGACACGCGCCTTGTGGATGACGGTTTCACCTTCGACCAGGGATTCGTCGATGTAGGACATCAGAGGTCCGTGGATTCGACGAAGATGCCCACCAGCTCTTCGAGCATGCGGGCGTCGGCGTCGCGGAAGCGGTTCAGCGACGGGCTGTCGAGGTCGAACACGCCGACAACGTCGTTGCCGCGAGTGATCGGGATCACGACTTCGCTGTTGGACGCCGAGTCACACGCGATATGCCCCGGGAAGGCATGTACGTCCGGCACCAGTTGGGTCCTGCGTTGCGCCACCGCGGTGCCGCACACGCCGCGCCCCACCGCAATGCGCACACATGCCGGCTTGCCCTGGAAGGGGCCGAGCACCAGTTCGCCGCCCTTCATGAAATAGAAACCGGCCCAGTTGAGGTCCGGCAGGCCGTGATACACCAGCGCCGAGAGGTTGGCGGCGTTGGCGGTGCGATCGCGTTCGCCCTCCAGGAGGGCGCGGGCTTGCTGCAGGAGTTCCATGGAGGCTTCCGGAATGGAAGCCCCCAGCTTAACAAAACGTCAGGTGCGGGGCGCCTGCTTCTGGCGATCGTGCTTCTGTTTGGCGATCTTCTTGCTTTGCTTGTTCTGGGCCTTGGCGAGCTTGGCGCGTTCCTTTGCGGTCACCACGCCGTCGGATTTGGCCTTGGCCTCCTTCTTTTCCACCTTGGCCTGGCCGGCTTCCAGCTTGGCGGCTTCCTTGTTGGTCAGCTGGCCGGACTGGACGCCCTGCTGGATCCGCGACTCCTGGTTGGCCTGGCGGGCGTCGACCCGGGGAGTGGCGGTTTGGGCCGCCACCGGCAGCGCGACAAGGGCAAACAGGGCGGCGATGATCTTGGCGTTCATTTCGTTGTTTCTCCTGGGATATGTGCAAGTGCACGTCCACAATAACGGAACCAAGGGTCGGGCGTTGACGTCTGCCCTTTATAATTCGGTGTATCCCCGCCTGTCCCCCGGAATGCCCCCTTCGCCGTTTTTCTCCTGGCCATGCTCCTGCCCCTTTCCCTCACCACCGGGGCCGCCGAACCCCTCGCCGCCCCGGTGGCCGAAAAGAAGCCGAAAACGCTCACCCGCTTCGGCCACCGCCGCGTGGACAACTATTTCTGGCTGCGAGAAAAGGAAAACCCCGAGGTCATCCGCTACCTGGAGGCGGAAAACGCCTATGCCGCGCGGGTCATGAAGCCGCTGGAAGGCTTCCGGGGCCGGCTCTACAAGGAAATGCTGGCGCGCGTGAAGGAGACCGATGAAAGCGTCCCCTTCCGCAGGAACGGCTACTGGTACTACCAGCGCGAGGTGGAAGGGCTGCAATACCCGATCTACTGCCGCCGCAAGGGCGCCATGGACGCACCGGAAGAGATCCTGCTCGACGTGAACGAGCTGGCCCGGGGCCACAAATTCACCCAGCTGGGATCGATGGACGTGAGCCCCGATGGCGCCCGGCTTGCCTACACCGTCGATTTCTCCGGCTTCCGCCAATACCAGCTGCAGGTGAAGGACCTCGCCACGGGCGCCGTCTCGGCCGACGTCGCCGAACGCGTCACCTCGCTGGTGTGGGCGGCGGACAGCAAGACGCTTTTCCACGTGGAGGAAGACGAAACCACCAAGCGCAGCTATCGCCTGCACTGTCTCGCGCCGGGTGGTGCCAGCCGGCTGGTGTTCGAAGAGGCGGACGAAACCTTCGACATCTCCGTCGGGGATACCCGCAGCGAGGCCTACATCGTCCTCACCAGCGCCAGCAAGGACACCTCCGAAGTGCAGGTGTTGCGCGCCAACGATCCGGCGGGGAAATTCCAGGTGATCGAGAAGCGCCGCAAAGGGCACGAGTATTACCTCGACCACCGCGGTGGAGAGTTCCTGGTCCGCACCAACGACCGCGGCGCCAATTTCCGCCTGGTGCGCGCGCCGGTGGCCGAACCCGGCCGCAAGCACTGGAAGCAGCTGGTCGCCCACCGACCGCTGGTGATGCTGGAGGAGGTTGATGTCTTCCAGGATTTCTGGGTGCTGCTGGAACGCGACAAGGGCCTGCTGCGGCTGCGCATCACCGGTTTCGCCACCGGCAAGTCGCACTACATCGATTTCGACGAGGCGGTGTACACCGCGCATCCCGGCATCAACGCCGAATTCGAATCGCGCACCTTCCGCTTCGTCTACGAAAGCATGGTCACGCCGCTATCCTGGTATGACTACGACGTGGCCGGGCGCACGTACACGCTGCTCAAACGCAAGCCGGTGCTGGGCGGCTACGACGCGTCGCAATACGTATCCGAGGCGCTGACGGCGACCGCGAAGGACGGCACACGCGTGCCGGTCTCGCTCGTCTACCGCAGGGACATGAAGCGCGCGGGCCCCCAGCCGCTGCTGCTGTACGGCTATGGCTCCTACGGCATCCCGATCGACCCGGGCTTCAGTTCCACCCGCATCTCGCTGCTCGACCGCGGGATGATCTTCGCCATCGCGCATGTCCGCGGCGGCGGCGATCGCGGCCGCACCTGGTATGACGACGGCAAGCTGCTGCGGAAAAAAAACACCTTCACCGATTTCATCGCGGTGGCCGATTCGCTGGTGCGGCGCAAATACACCGCGCCCGACCGGCTGGTGATCCAGGGCGGCAGCGCCGGCGGGCTGCTGATGGGCGCGGTCACGAACATGCGCCCCGACCTCTTCAAGGCGGTGGTGAGCCAGGTGCCGTTTGTCGACGTGGTCACCACGATGCTGGATGCGTCGCTGCCGCTCACCATCCCCGAATACCTGGAATGGGGCAATCCGAACCAGGAGAGGTACTACAAGCACATGCGCTCCTATGCGCCCTACGACAACCTGAAGAAGGGCGCCTACCCCGCGATCCTGGTGGAGACGTCGCTCAACGACAGCCAGGTGATGTACTGGGAGCCGGCCAAGTACGTGGCGAAGCTGCGCACGCTGAAGACCGATTCGAACCCGCTCATCCTCAAGACCATCATGGAAGCGGGCCACGGCGGCGCGTCCGGGCGTTATGACGCGCTGAAGGAACTGGCCTTCACCTATGCCTTCGTGCTCGACCAGGTGGGACTCGCCAACTGAGCGTCAACCAACTCTTCCTCGCCTGCGTCGGCATCTGGGGTTCGACGTGGTACGCGATCAAGTTCCAGCTGGGGCATGTCGCGCCGGAGGCCAGCGTCTTCTACCGCTTCCTGCTCGCCTCGCTGCTGCTCTTCGCCTATTGCCTGGCGCGCGGCCTGCCGCTGCGCTACGCGGCGCGCCAGCACGCCTGGATGGCCGCACTCGGCATCTTCCTGTTCAGCACCAGCTACATCTTCGTGTATTACGCGGAAGAACACGTGGTCTCCGGGCTGGTCGCGATTGGCTATTCCGTGAGCCCGCTGACGGGCATGCTCGGCATGCGGCTTTTTTTCGGCACGCCGATGACGCGCCGGCTCGCCGTCGGCTCCGCGCTCGGCATCGCCGGCATCGCGCTGGTGTTCTGGCCGGAATTCGCCCGCATGCGAAGCGACGGCGACACGGCGCTGGGCGCGCTCTACACCGCCATCGCGGTGGTGCTCTCGACGCTTGGCAGCATGGTGGCGCATCGCAACCAGCAGGCGAAGCTGCCGCTGTGGCAGGGCATGGCGTGGGGCATGCTCTATGGCGCCATCTTTTCGCTTGCGGTCACGCTCGCCAACGGCAAGGCGCTCGCCTTCGAGGCCACGCCGGGTTACGTGGGATCACTTTTCTACCTCGCCGTCTTCGGCTCGATCCTCGCCTTCGCAAGCTACCTCACGCTGCTGCAGCGCATCGGCGCGGCGCGGTCGGGCTACGTCGGCGTGATGGTGCCGATCGTGGCGCTGGTGGTCTCGGCCCTGTTCGAAGGCTTCCGCGGGCACGCGCTCACGCTGGTGGGCGTCGCGGTTTCGGTCGCGGGCAACGTGATCGTCCTGCGCGGGAAATGACGCCATGACCCCCGGCGCCGCGGAGGCGCGCGAGCTGCTGTTTGTCGTGCGTGTGCGCCGCATCGACGTCGCGGCCGTGGTCTCGATTGTCCTGCACGTGCTGTTTTTTGTGCTGGTGATCCCGCGCAACCTGGTGCATGACCCGATCGGGCCCATCACCGACCAGCCCCTGAAC
>Ga0163153_10002203_pt1 | contig 29044 bp, 22 predicted proteins | sample OliLakLV19MP6IB1_FD_148629 | JGI IMG/M metagenome (GOLD analysis project Ga0163153, IMG submission 148629) | Freshwater microbial mat bacterial communities from Lake Vanda, McMurdo Dry Valleys, Antarctica - Oligotrophic Lake LV.19.MP6.IB-1 | ecosystem: Environmental > Aquatic > Freshwater >...
CCCCCGCCCTGCCCTCGCCTCCCCTCTTTGGAGCCTCCTTTTGGGTTCCCATGCCTGGTTCGTGTGCGGAGTGGATTTGTAGACGTTGCGCGATGCGGCTGAATGTGGCAGGGTGGAGGGCGGCAGGGAAGGGAAGACGCGTCTGAGCGAAGCGAGGCACGCGTCGACGGGTGCTCGGAATCGGTGGGTTTGGAATGCGGAATCCTTCCTGTCGTGGGCTTGGGCCTTGACGGGGTAACCGGGTGCGTGCAGTCTCGGGTGCATGAGTGACGCCGACCTGCCGGTGAAGGGTTCCGACGAGGAAGACCCGATTTCGTCGATGATGGAGGCTGCTTGGGGTGCGGTTGGTCCTGAGCTGGAGGCTGACGGTGCGCGGTGGGGTTTGGAGTTGGAGACCTCGGTTGACGGGGAGGCGCATTTGCGTGTGGCGCACGAGTCGGTATCGCTGATGATTCGCGCGCTGCTGGAGGCTTCGGTGCGGATGCAGTTTGCGTTGGCGCAGGGCGCCATGAGTCCGGAGCTTGTCCAGAAGATCAACTTGGGCCTGGCCTCGTTCGCGCATGCGGTAGCGACGGGCGTGCGTGCTTCTTGCGCGGGTTTGGAGTGCGACTGGACCGGGCCGGCTGGGGACGCAGGTCCGGTGGCGCGGTGTCCGAAGTGCGGCGGCCGAGTGGCTCCGCTTCGCAAGCTGGGGCTCGTGGGCGCGAACGGTCGGGGGATTCACGCATGACCATCTATGAGGTGTTCAAGGGTCGCGACGGGCTGTGGCGCTATCGCGTGATCGCTGGAAACGGCGAGATCCTGTCGCATTCGCAGGCGTACTTTGGGGTGTCGAGCAAGCAGAACGCGAAGTCTGCGGCGCGCAGGCGCGCAGGCAAGACGCCTTGGTCCGAGCTGCGCGTGCGCGCGTGCGACGACATTCAGCCGTGTCCGCGTGCGCGCATGGTCCGCCGCGCCGGCAAGGTCGTTCCCCGATGACGCTCGACGCTCTGCCTTCGCACCGTGCCGTTCACGTCGTGGCTGGATCGCTCGCCGTGGTGGATCTGTACCTGCGTAACCAAGTGAACGCGGCGCTGCTCCAGGCCGCGGTCGCATCATGGAGCTTCAGGGTCTACTCCGAGCAGAGCGCCTCGCCGGAGACCGTGCTCTATTCGGAGCTCGCAAAGGCCAACACGGCCGAGAACGCCGACGCATCGGTGATCGTTCTGGCGGCTGCGGCTGTCACGGGCGCGTCGCGTCTGGCGATCGGGCACACGTTCCTGCACAAGTTCGATCCGTTGGTGCTGTTCAGCGCATCGGACGGTCGGCTGTACACGTTGGAGTACACGTTCGTCCTGACGTCCACGGGCGGTCCGCTGGTCGTGAGGGTTCCCTTGGCGGTCGGCGCGTCGTATCAATGAGCCTGTTCGGGGCCTTCATGCCACGCGAGACCGGAGACGTTCGCGCAACTCCGGTGCTGGCCGCACGCTGCCGCGAAGCCTCGTGCGCGCCCATGTGCCTGCTTCGGTGGGACCGTGCCCCGGAATGACCCTTGCCCGCCCGCGCCCTCGCCGTTTCGGCGGATGAGTGCGCGGGCACTACATGAAATCCGATCGGAGTTCCTGTGAGCGACGAGAAGAGCCCCGACGAGCCCGAGGTGCGCTTCACCGCGGACGGGCGCGTGCTGCACCCTGAGTTCGTCAAGCGCATGGGGGCCTATAAGTTCGAACCCGGAAACAAGTCGAGGTTCGGACTACGCAAAAAGCCGTTGACCGAGGCGATCGAAAACCTCGTCGAGGACAACCCCGAGCTGGCCGACATGATGGCCGCCAAGCTGTTCCGTATGGCGCTCAACGGCAAGGGCGACATTCAGGCGATCAAGCTGCTATTCGACCGTCTCGACGGAGTGGTCAAGCCGAAGAAGGAGAAGACGGAAATGCAGGGGATGACCGTCGTGCTTCAGCAGGTGAGCCACTCGCCGCGCGCGCCAGAGCAGGCAGCCTCGATCGTTCTGCCGGTCGTCGATCCCGAGACGCCCGCCGAGTCGGAGGCGATGCTGACGGCGATCCGGCGCGCGTCGAGGCATCTGCCGCCGGTGAGAGACCTGCTTCCGCCCGGACCCGAGGACGACATTGACATCCCACGGTAGCGGGATGCATCAGATGGTCGTTCGCGGACCCTTCGCGAAGCTGTGGCATTGGCTCGACCATCCCGAAGAAGCGCCCGACGAGGTGGCGTTTTGGGGAATGGCTGGAGCGTCAAAGAGCTGGCAGATTCTCACTTTCCTGCTCTATGTGATGCACAGGTATCCGAACGTGCCGGGTCGCATCCTGATCTGTCGCGACACCTACAACTCGCTGACGCGTTCAGCGTGCGTGACGATTCGCAAGATCCTCCCTGCGGGTCACCCGATGTTGGAGGGTCCGACCGACGAGCACCGCACGGAATACAGGCACGGTGCGTGGGTGGTAACGCTCTCGGGGCTCTCGGAGCCATCGCGGCTCTACTCGACAGAGTGGGACTTTGTATTCGTCGAGGAGGCGCGCGAAACGTCGCTTGGCACGTGGGAAGAGTTCTCGCGCGCTGCGCGCAACTACGCTCTCTATCGGCACGACGCCGACGGGCGCCTCGTGCGCGACGAGCTTGGCCGGCTGCTCTACGACGACGCGGTGCCGTGCATGGAGGTTCCGATGTCCATGACGATCCTCGCGACGAACCCTGATTCGAAGAACCATTGGATTCTGAAGCGCGGAACCGCCGGCCAGATGGAGTTCCTCCAAGCGACGATCCACGACAACCCGGCCTACTGGGACATCGAGGGCAACTGCTTGACGCCGATGGGCGCGAAGTACACGAACCGGATGTCGAAGATCGGCGGCGTTCGCAGGCGGCGGCTCGTGTTGGCGGAGTGGTGTTCGCCCGAAGGTGCGGTGTGGCCGGAGTTCGACACGGATCGTCACGTGATGATGGGCGTGAAGCGCGACGCGGACGGTTTCCTGCTCAAGTCGGAGATCGAGCGTCTCGGCATCGTCGAGTTCTACGCAGGCGCCGACTTCGGCTACGACAACTCGGGCGTGCTGGTGGTCGGCGGGTACACAAAGGCTCGCAAGATCATCATTATCGCGGAGGTCTTTCACTCGCGTCAAGACGTGCGTTGGTGGACGGACTGGCTGGTGAAGCTGCACAAGCGGTATCCGTTGACTCTGGCGTTCTGCGACCACAACCGGCCCGACTGGATCTTGGCCTGGAACGACGCGCTGGGCGTGCCGACCGACTCGCCCGGTGCCATCTGCGTGCGCGCCGACAAGGGCATCGACCGCGGTCTGGAGATCGTGCGGCGGCGTCTGGCGTCGCACGACAACGGTCCGCACCTGCACGTCATTCACGACGCGCTGGTGCATCCGCCAGACCCGGAGCTGCTGGAGCGCCACGTCGCTTGGAGGACAATCGACTGCCTGAGCGAGTACGCCTACAAGCGCGGCTCGACCTCGGACGATCTTGCGGACGACACGGGCGCGCGGCCCGACAGGCCCGACAAGTCGAAGGCCAACTCGGACGGCGCGGACGCGGTTCGCTACCTTTGCACGGGCCTGGAATACTTCGAGCCGGAGACGGACCCGCTGTCGCTCAACTCATCGTATCGGAAGAAGCTGCGGATGACTGGCCGGAGGCCGCAGTTCGAGGGTGACATTGCGCCCGACGACGACATGGAGCAGATTGACGAAGAGGACTGGATCGTAGACACGATTCGCCGGTCGATGCACCCCGACTAGGAACCAGAACGATGTTGGACACAAGCGCGAAGACGATGTGGGACGAGCTGGAGGCTTCGCGCCGTCAGATCGAGAAGGAGGACCACTACCGAGCTGAGGCTGTCGCGCGCTACCACGGCCCCTTCTACGACTCCGGTTGTCCGACCGGAGCGGAGCCGGAAAACGCTGCGTTCGAGTACATCGCCACGAAGACTTCGCAGATCATGGCGGGCAATCCGGCGTGCTCGTTGAAGCCGACGCGCGGCGACCGCCCGGAGGTGTTCCTGAAGGCGAAGGCTCTCCAGCACGCGATGAACCGCTGCTCCCGTGAGGGCAACGACCGCGCGACGTTCAAGAAGCTGCTCATTGACTGGCACTTCGGGCCGTGCCTTGCCTACACGTCGCGCAAGCCGATGCCGTGGATAGACCGCGGCCCGCTGGACGGTCCGGCGCATCGCCCGACGTTGAGGCGCGTGCGGCCCGAGATGCGGCGCCGCGACGCGCGTGCGACCGACTGGGAAGAGACGCGCTGGCGCGGACACGGCTCGATCACGTCGAAGGGTTCGCTGCTGGAGCTGGCGAAGACCGAGCCTGGGTGGCGCATCGAGGAGCTCGGCGCGCTCAAGACCGAGACGGGCTTCGACAAGCTTCTGCCGATGGAGGGCAAGAACCTTCAGGGTCGCGACGACGTGAAGGTGTGGATGGTGTGGGTCCCGGAGGAGCAGCTCGACCCGATTTTCACTTACGAGGAGGGCTTCTGGGGCACGACGCACTGGTACGCCGAGACGGAGAGTTCGAGCGGTCAGAGTCATCCGCTCGTGGAGATCCGCGACCCGCAGCCGTACTTCGGCTGTCGCACCGGCCCCTACCACATGAGCGGGCAGTTCTACGTTCCCGACCGCATCCACCCGTTGTCGGTCATGGCTGCGATCGAAAGCATCGCGAAGATGCTGAGGCTGCAATCGTCGGTGATCGACGACGGTATTCGCAACTTCTCGCGCTTCATCATCAACGGCACGGCGCAGAAGGGCATGGGCCGCATCATCAAGAACGCGAAACACAACGGCGTCGTGGACGCCAAGGGCTTCCAGCGCGCGATGGTCGAGGAGTTCACGAAGGGCGGCATCGACAACAACATGATCGCCGGGTACGAGTACCTCCAGAACCAGATGCGTTCGCGCATCGGCCTGTCGAGCACAGAGAAGGGCAACCCGCAGTCGGGCACGACGGCGACGGCGGAGACGTTCGCGGCGCAGGGCGGGTCGGCGCGCGACTCCGCGTTGCGCGACGAGTTCTACGCCTTCATCGGCGGCACGTTCCGTGCTCGAGCGGAGATGATCGACCAGGACGACCAGTTCTTCATGCCTCCGCCGCCGGAGCTGGCCGGTCAGATCCCCGGCATCTTCGGTGGTCGCGAGCCGGGTGAGACGTTCGACGACTACGAGCTGGACGTGCAGCCGATCTCGATGCGCTGGCGCTCCGAGGAGGAGAAGGCTGCCGCGGCCGACTACGAGGTGTCGCTGTTCGGTCAGATCGCACCGATGGCGGTGCAGTACCCGTTCCTGGACATCCCCGGCATCTTGGACGACGTGGCCGAGGCGCGCGGCGACATGCAGATCCCGTCGAGGTTCAACTCCGAGCTGGCGGCCGGCATCGCGGCGATGATGCTCGGTCAGGCGGTGTTGCCGGGCGCGATGGCTCCGGGCACCGTGCGTCCGTCGGCTTCGATGGGTCAGGACTCGCCGGCCGGTCGGTCGATGCTTCAGCCTCCGGCGCCCATGGCGTCGCTATCGAGCGCAGGGGGCGCGCAGGGCTCGCCGCAGGCTCGTCCTGCCGCTCCGGGCAGCGGAGCCGACCAGAGGCGCCCGAGCGCCGCGCGCTCGCAGGGGGCCGCGCAGGGCAACAAGGCGCGCAAGGCGAGCTACGCAAACCAGGGAGGAAGACCGTCGTGATCTGTTACGAGTTCGAAGACGTGAAGACGGGTGAGCGCGTCGAGGTGTGGATGAGCGCCGACGACTGCGTGCCGATCGGCGACACGCGCAAGATCGAAGGGCGCGAGCTGCGCCGCCTGGCGGCCTACGGGCCGGGCATGGTCGAGCCCGACTGGGCGCACACCACCTACCAGTTCCACGAGGACGACTGCCGCAAGTACGGGCCGAAGGACAGGCTTGGCCGACCGCGTGCGCTCGACGAGGCCGGCGGGATGCGGCTGAACAACCGACGTGAGATCAACGAGATGCGTGATCGCATGGCGGCCGACGGCCGCAGCGACGGCTACTCGTTCGGGCAGTTCCAAAGACAACGAAGGAGATCGAGATGAGCATGGAAGAAGAGGGCGAGATCCAGGAATCGGGCGACGCGGTGGAGGTCGTCGAGACCCCCGAGCCGGAAACGAAGAGCGGTCGGCGCGAGCAGCCGATGCACAAGCAGTTCGAGGCGGAGCAGCCGAGCCGCGGCGCGAACGGCAAGTTCTCGAAGAAGGAGCGGGTGCCGGACGGCATCGACATGCGCGAGATCGCGGCCATCGCGCGCGACGCGCTCGCCGGGAAGGACACGCGGCTTCCGAAGGAGACGGATGCAGACGCCCTTGACGGCGTGAAGCCCAAGGGGCAGGATCAGGCTCAAGGACAGGACCCCAACAAGGGCGCAAAGCCCATTGGCGCAACCAAGTCCACCTCGAAGAACGCAGGCGAAAAAGCCGCCCCGGCCACCGAGCAGCAGCTCGACAAGGCCCGCAAGGCACTCGCGCTGACGGGACACGACGAGGAGGATCTCGCGTTACTGACTCCCGAGCAAACGCTCGCCTTGGGCAAGAAGGCCGAGCACCGCAACGCGGAGAAGTCGCGAGAGATGAGGGAAGCAGCCGCAGCGAAGAACGGGCAGAAATCGCCCGCCTCCGCAGCAGGCGAGTCCGACGAAGAGGGCGCGCTGTTCGAGGGTCTCGTGAAGGAACACTTCTCGGACTTCGAGGACAACGAGCCATTCCAGAAGTCGCTCGCCGGGTTCGCTAAGGCGACGAACGCACGTCTCGTCACGTCGCTGAAGGCCGAGATCGAAGGGATCGGGGCGGCTGCCGCAAAGCAGCTCTCCGAGATCAAGGAGGACATGCGAATGGCCCTCCACCTCGAGCTCGGAACGCGCGCCGCAGCCAGCCGCTTCCCCAAGGCAGTCACCAAAGAGGGTCGCGAAAGCGTCCTCGGCCGTGCTCGAGCCCTGATGGGGACCGACAAGAACCTCGATGCGTCGCAAGCGATCGAGGATGCGCTGTTGAGCCTCTACAAAGGTGAGAACGACCGAGCCAACGCCGAGCGGCAATCACGAATCGACGCCGCCAAGCAGGGCTCGCATTCGGACGTTCGCAGCAGCGGCGAGGCGCCGCGCAAGGTCTCCGACTTCGATATTGGTCGGCAGGCGGTGCGCGAGGCGATGAGCAGGCAGCGGTGACGCTCGACGGCGCTTCCTGATTCGGCGGCCTTCACCACCAACACCAGGAAGCGTTCATGGCTAACTTCAGTGCATTCGGGAGTGCCCTCGCGACGGTTGCGTCGAAGGTCGTCACCCCCAAGAAGTTCATCTACAACATCGCGGCGCTCAACAACTACGCGTCGCTCTACTACTTCATGGCCGGGCGCAAGATGAGCGAGATGCTCCGCGCCGGTGCCGACGTGCGCGCGCGCGTGAAGTTCACGGCCAGCTCGAAGGCGGGTTGGTACGAGGTCCCCTCCGAGGCTCACTCGCCGCAGGACAGCCAGGACGGCTCCTGGGCCATCGCGTACTGGTGCGCCCACATGGCGCACGAGTCCTGGAAGGACGAGGAGCTGCTCATCAACTCGGGCGGCACCACCGAGGGCTCGCTGGCCGAAGAGACCTGGACACAGGAACTCTTCAGCAAGCTCCAGTCGCTCACGACCGCTCTGCACGGATCGCTGGCCGCCGGCCTGTGGGCGAAGCCGAACAACGTGACGATGAACGGGACCGACCCGAAGCAGCCCCTCTCGATCCCGGCCTACCTCAACCCGATGGCGAACGGCCTGTTCATCGAGGACGCGGCCACGACCTGGGCGAGCATCCACGGGCTGCGCCCGCAGGACACGCACCCGCGCTACAAGCCGAACGTCAGCACCTACGCCGACTGGACGATCAACAGCACGTCGAACCTGATCTTCGCGTTGTCGAAGGCGTGCCGCCTCACCACGCTCATTCCTCCGCCGAAGGACCAGGAATACTTCGACCCCGAAGGCGAAACGTCGATCGAGCGTTCGCAGGGCGTGATCTTCGCGAGCGCGCACGGCGTCGCGAAGGCGGAGAACCTCTACCGCGCCTCGCAGGATCGCTGGGCCGACTACAACGACCCGGCCGGCAACCCGCGCTTCAAGGGCACGCAGTTCGTGCACGAAGCGCAACTCGACACCGCCGCGATCCACCCGGACGCGAGCGGCTACGGCAACCAGACCGAGGCGGCGGCCGACCTCGCCGGTCCGCGCTACTACGGCGTCAACGCCAAGTACATGAAGATGTACTTCCACAAGGCGCGGTTCATGGAGTTCCTGGAACCCTTCCGCCTGTCCCTCACGGGCTGGCAACAGGGCGTCAACACGATGGCGACGATGCTCTGCCCTGACCGCAGCAAGCACTTCCTCATCTCGCCGTCGGCCGACCTCTACACCTGATCCCAACAGCACAAACAGGAGCAAATAAACATGAGTGGATTCGACGCAGGCTGGTTCCGCGACCAGATCATCGTAGGCAGCACCCCGTTCGCAGAACGGGCCTGGGGTGCGTACAACCGAACGGGCATCCCGCTCGTCAAGGGGAGCATCTACCAGTTCGACATGCCCCTTTCATCGCTTGTCGAAACCGTGCCCAACACGGAAGGAATTCTTCTTCCGGTTCCGACGACGTTCAAGTGGGCAAACGTCAAGGGCCACGCCGACGCGATCGGCTCGGCGTGGCACAACGTCGTCAAGATGTTGACCAGCGGCACCACCGCGAACCGGACGAAGAACTCCGTCCATTGTGTCGCGCTGGAGAACAACGCGAACAACGAGTGGGGCGAGATGCTCGTGGTGGGCGAGACCTCCATCAGCATCGTCGGTGTTGCCGACCAGGTCTACAGCGCCGGCTGGGGCGTGCGCGGCACGCCGGCCCTGTTCCACGGGACGTACTTCGAGCACCTCACCACGGCGGCGGATGCGGGCACCGCCGCGTTGCAGGCGGTTCAGAACAACTACAAGTGCATCGCGATCTCGCTCGCGGCGAAGACCGAGGCGGCTTCCCCGCTCCACACGCCCGTGTCCGTGTTCTTCAACGGCTTCGGCCTGCCCTGATCCTCGCCTGAAGTGAAACGCGGGCGGGGTCGTCGCAACGACGGCTCCGCCTGCTGGCCTGCACAACCTCCACCGAAGGACCCCGCGCCGTGGCATCTGACGAACTGACCGTCGCTCGATACCAGCAGCGCGTCGCGCGCGGCTGCGGCTGGCGCCGTCCGAGTGACTGGCCCGCCGACATGCCGGTCACCGAGTTCGTGAACGACGTGGGCGAGTGGTTCGTCTCGGCTGAACCGTGGAACTTCCTCACGCGCCCGCCGGTCTATCTGGGGATCGTGAACGGCCAGGAATACTCGGAGCTGCCCGACGACTTCGGGCGACTGCTCTCCGTGACCGGCTCATCGTTCGGCACCTACTCGATCCGCCTGGAGGACCCGACAGCCGTGGCGGGCGCGCGCGTGAGCGGCGCGACCAACCCGTCATGCTTCCTCGGGTGCATCACCCACGGGGCTCCCACGACCGCAGGGCCGCGCGCCAGCGCGCGGCTCGACCTAGGGCCTATTCCGGGCGTCACCCAGGCCCAGGCGTTCCAACTGGCCTACCAGGCCGGCTGGACGACGTGCCTCAATGCCAGCGACCACATCCTGCTCCCGCGCTGGACGACCTCGCTGTTCGTCATGGCAGGATCGGCTTGGATGCAGGGGCTCGAGCAGCCCAAGCGCGGTTCGATCGAGGACCGGCTGGACCGGCTCGTCACCTCGTCGCTGTGGCAGGCGGCTGTGAATCGCGACTCCGAGATGCAGGCCGACCTCGGGCCGATGCGCGGCGGAGTGGGCGAACTCATGGGCCTCGAAACCGCCTCGCCCTTCCTTAGCACGGGCCTCTCCATCCCGATCGTGGTGAGCCCCTGATGGACGACGAGCTTCCGCTGCCGACCGAAGGGCTCTCCGACCTCAACGGGCCGGACCGGCAGGCTCGTGGAACGACGCGCCGCGCGAAGAACGTCAGCGAACTCGACCCGGTGGACCTCACCGTCGGCGGAATCTCGCAGCGCGCCGGCCAGATCAAACACACCGCGGCGGCGCTCGTGGCCGACACGAAGGTCTCGCTGCTCTGCGACGTGGCGTACGACAACCCGAGCCACACGTTCGTGAACCTGGCGAGTGCGGCCTGCACCGTCGAGTGGTCCAGCTCCGGCGCGAACCGCGCGCAGGCGTACGCGGCCGTGCACGACGACTTCGGCAACCACTACTACGTCGATGGCACGGCCGGCCTGGTGAAGACGAACGCGAGCGGCCGGCAGGCGTGGCGCATCTCTCTCCCGGCGCCCGAGAAGAACTCGATTGTGCGCGCGCTCGCGGTGGACGTGGACGGGCGCATCTTCGCAGGCGTGTCGGCGGGCGTGGAGCCTGAGAATGCGCGGATCTGGTGCTACGAGCCGCGCGAGGAGAACAAGCCCCCCGAGCTGCTCTGGACGCTCCAGCCTGGATGGCTCACCGAGGAGCTGCACATCGACGGCGCGACGTTGCAGGCGTCGCAGAACGATCCGATCGGGCACTTCTCGCGCATGGCTCTCTATTCGGGCCTCGGGCTCAACGAGCCGACGCTCATCAGAGAGTGGGAGATCCCCTACCCTGTCAACGGCCACCACTTCTCCCCGACCGACGGGTCGATCTTCACGGCGCACCAGCCGGACTCTGAACGCACGCGCACGCCGCGTTCGCCGGAGACGACGGGCTCGCGTGAAGACTGGACGATCAAGGACCTCGACCACTACGCCGACCGCGTGTGGGCGTGGGTCGCGGGCGACGACATCAACGGCGGCGGCCTCGGCAACGACGGTGACTACGTTGCGGGCGACGAGGCCCCGGTGCTCGTGGACAAAACAGGCAACGGGCGCGGGTTCGTGGCGAACACGCCGGACACCGGGCCGACCGTGCGGGTCGGCGGGATCGCGGGCCGCGACTCCGTGTACTTCAACGGCACGTCACACTCGATGGTGTCGGAAGCGCCGGTCACGATCGAGCAGCAGTTCCGTTCGATCAATCGTTCGTTTCTGCCCTCGTATACGAAGGCGCAGTTCGTGCTCTTCATGGTCGTGCGAATGCCGCAGGAGGCGACGGAGCGGTATCTCCTCGGGCGGGCCGACACGACGACCACGAACCTCGCGCTGGTACAGAACAGCGGCGCGCGCTCGGGTGGGTTCTTCTCGGCGCCTGGCACGGTCAGTTGCTACGAGAACGGGTCTTTCGCGGTGGGGAGTGGGCCGGCGGGAACGCAGCTCCCCGGCGGATTCGACAACTCGGGCCTCGCGCTCATCACATGGATTCACGACGGCGGGTACGACGACGTGGTGGGCATTCCGACGCGCTCGACGTACCGCGTGAACGGGCGCCCGTGTGACCGCTGGACGAGCGACAAAATCTTCGCGAGCCTGAGAAGCACGTTCCTGGGCCAGTTCCCCCCTACGTCATCGTTCGAGTTCGGGACGATGGGGCGGTTTCGCGGCGACTTCTGCGAGGCGGTCGTGCTGTCCGACTGGTACGTGGGCGGATTCGCCGAGACGAGCGCGCTCGCGCAGCAGAAGCTGGTCACGACGCCTACCTACCCGACGGGTGCCTGGGCCGCTGACGGCGACACGGAGCTTGAGCGCATCGAGGGCTGGCTGGCGCACAAGTGGGGGCTCGCGCACAAGCTCCCGACCGGACAGGCGGGCGTTCTGGAGAGCGTCGGCACGCCGAACAACAACGACACGGTGACGATCGCCACGTCCACATACACCTGGAAGACGACTCTGACGGTCGCCGCGCTGGACGTGCTGATCGGCGGCAGCGCGGCGGTTGCATTCCTCAACCTGCATCGCGCGATCAACGGCGGCGGCACGCCGGGGACCGACTACTCAGCCGCGACGGTTCCGCACCCGACGGTCTTCTCTCCGGCTGCGCTCTTCAGTACCGACGCCACTCCGCACGTGGGCGTGCTCGTGCAGCGCCGCGACCCGCGCGTGTTCGCGACGTTTGCGACCACGGAATCGAGCGGTGCTGCTCGACAGCGGTGGGTCAACCTCACAACGAGCGTGACGGCCCTCTTCGATCCAGGGCTCAACACAGGGCACTACCCGCACAGCTTCTACCTCATGCGCGCGATGGGTGTGACCGGCGCCGGCACTCCGGTTTCGCGCGGCGGACCTCCGCGCTCCAACCCGATTGGGGTCACGTTCCCGAGCGTCATCGGCGCGCTGATTTCACCCTACGGGATGCTCGTGAAGTGGGATCCGGCGAACGGTCGTGCGCGCAACGTGCTCACGACGGACGGGCCGGGCTACTCGTTCCTGCCCGTCGGCGGGGTCGGCTACGGCGTGCGCGTCGGCAGCGACGGCAGCGTGTTCTCGATTGGTCCGCGTCAAGCGGCGGTGTCGGGCGTCATCGCGAGCCCCGAGGACATCGACGTTCGCAAGCTGTGGGACAAGGGCGCGGAGGACACGACGACGGGCGGATTCGTGACGACGCGCGGCGCGACGGCTCTCACGGCGTGGGAGGCGACCCCCGGCGCGCAGACGTACGCCTATCCGCGCATGGACCTGGACGAGTGGGACAACGTGTACGTTCCGACCTTCCAAGGCTCGGCCGGCACTTCGCTCGCCGTGTACGCCAAGCTCGGGACGGGAGCGGGCACGCCGAACGCCGACGCGCTGCTCACGCTGCAATCGCTCGCGGACGACCCGCGCGCGCACGCGGTGTCGATCGACCCGGAATCCCCGCGCTTTCCGAACGCCTACGTCAAGCCGCGCGCCGAGCGCGTGCTGCTCGTCACCGAGCGCGCGACCGCGGCCAACCTGCTCACGCTGCACATGGTCCGCATCGTCAGCGCCACGCTCTCGAATCTACCGGCCTACGCAACGCGCATGTTCGCCGGCGTCGGCGCGTCCCTCTACGACATCACGACTCCGGCGTCGCCGGCACTCGTCAGCGCGGCGGCGTTCGACGTGAACACGCGCTTCATCGACTGGTGCGAGGCGTTCGGCAAGCTGTTCTTTGTGGACGGCAACGCGCCGAAGTTCTACGACCCGTTCACGTCGCTGCTCGGCGCGTGGCGTGCGCGATCCAGCGGCGAGATCCCCAAGCGCCCGCAGTTCATCGCTCGCAGCGCGAACCGGATCTTCCTGGGCGGCTTCAAAGACTTCCCCGAGCGCGCGGTTGCCTGCACGGCGGGTGATGCGTTCGGGTGGGACTTCGACCCGCCCGGCGAGTCCCCGCTGGCGACGGCTGCGTGGCGCTCCGACCTCTCGCCGCTGGGCGACTCGCCCGACGTGATGACGGGGATGATGGCTGCGCGGGACGACCTGCTCTACATCCTGGGCGCGCGCAACGTGTTCCTGGTGCGCGGCGACCCGTTGCAGGGTGGACGCTTTGACCAAGTGACCAAGGGCGTCGGCGGCGCGTACGGGCGCGCGTCGTGCGTCACGCCGGACGGCCGGTTCTGGTGGATCACGAACGAGGCCGAGCTTTACTTCATGCCGATCGGGGCCAGCGAGGGCTACGCGCGCAACGTGAGCTTCGCGATCTCGAAGCGGCTTCAGGACGCGATCGACTTCTCGGTGTCGCGCCCCGAGCTGGTCTACGACCCGCGCATGAAGCGGCTGCACGTCTACCTGTTCCCGGTGGGGGTGGGCAACACGCTCGTCAGGCACTTTGTCGTGTCGCTGCTCGGGCAGCAGCCGCGCTTCTGGGAAGAGTCCTACGGGCTGGCCGGCATTCAGCCGACAGCCGCGTACGTCCGCGACGGCGACACCGGCAACGACCGGCGGATGCTCTACGGTTCGCGCGACGGCTACGTCCGCGAGTGGAGCGCGTCGGCGGCGAGCGACGACGGGACGCGCATCGACTCGGAGTTCCTGATCGGCCCGCTGCACGACCCGGCCAGCGGTGACGAGGCGATCGTCGAGAACGTGCGCGTGCAGCTAGCTCGAGCGCAGGGCGGCGCGCGGGTGGAGCTCTACGCGACCGACGAGCCCGAGGACCTGGGCGACGCGGTGGACTCGGCCTCGCTGCTCCCCGGCCGCAACACGCCGAGCGTGCGGGCTTCGGGCGCGTACCTGGGCTTGCTCGTGACGGGCGAGACGGGGCTGGAGCGGTTCAGTCTGCGCCGCATCGAGGCGGACGTGACGCTCACAGGACCGGTGCGGAGCCGTGGACGATGAGGCGCAAAGCGGCTGCCAACCAAGTCCCCCGCGCGCTCCCCGGCGACGCCGTGCGTGCGCGCCGCGGCGCGGGCGGGGCGGCGTCTGGCAACACCACCGGGCGCGGCTTCACGACGCTCCGGGGAGGGCAGTACGAGGTCGCCGTCGGAGACGGCCTCGACTACGGCCCGCACGGCGAGATCGTTCTACGCGAACCCGCAGCGCCTTTGGTGCTGGCTCCCGGCTCGCCGCGGCGGTTCACGCTTCAGCTCGGCGAGGGGTTGGAGGTGTCGGCGCGCGGCAAGCTGGCGCCGTCCACATCGTCGAGCGTGCGCGTCGTGGGCGGCGCGCTGATCGCGACCCCGAGCACGCTTCAGGTCACCGATCCGACGGACGGCACGGCCGCGGCTGCGCTGGACCGTGTGGCCAACGTGCTGGCCTCGCTGGACACTCGCCTCGACGCGCTCGAAGCCGCTCCGTCCGGCGCGGCTTCGGGCGCGACCGCGACGGTGGACTTCGGCGCGTTCGACACGACGACGACGGTGGTCGTCACGGGGCTGGCGTGGGTGACGCTCACCTCGCGCATCGTCGCCACGGTGGCGTCGCGCATGGAGGACGCGCTGCTCGACGGGGTGCTGCTCGCTGTGGGCGACCTCGTGGCGGGCGACGGGTTCACGGTCTACGCGCACGCTCCCGAGGGCAGCACGGGGACATTCGACATCCATCTGGTAGGAGTGTGACGCATGGCCGTTCAGATTCTCGACAGCGCAGGCTCAAACAAGCTCGGAGTCGATGCGGGCAACGCCGCGATGATGACGCAGCGGCCTCCCTTTGTCGGAGCGAACGGTGCGTACCGCGTCTGCGCGCTGACGGGCCTGCTCACGGTGGTCGCGGCGGGCACGGCGAGCGCGGGGCACATATTCGCGGCGCGTTGGTCGCACGTCTCGAAGCTCTGCATCATCACGAAGCTCCGCGCGCGGTGGGTGACGGTCGCGGGCTTCACGGCGGGCCAGGAGGTCGGGCTCGACTGTTTCGTGTCGCGCACCCACTCGGCCGCGCACACGGGCGGCACCGGCCTCACGATCAACGCCGACCAAATGAAGAAGCGCAAGAGCCACGGCTCGACGACGTTCGCTGACCTTCGCGTCTCGACCACGGGCGCGCTCACGAACGGCACGAACACGCTGGACGCGCAACCGATCGCGTGGGGCGCGTTCAGCGAGCTTGCGGCGGGCGCGGCGGTGCCCAAGGGCTTCTTCGAGATGATCGTCGTGGACGAGGCGACTGCGGGGTATCCGCTGATCCTGTCCGCGAGCGAGGGCCTGGTCATCCGCAACACGGTGCTCATGGGCGCGGGCGGCACGGCGCGCGTGGCGATCGAGATGGACTGGCTCGAAGTGGACGCATACTGAGGCACGCATATGGGATTCTTGAAGAGCGTCGGCAACTTCCTCGACCCGAACGCTCCGGCGCGCGAGGCGAACAAGCAAGAGGGCAAGACCCTCAAGGAGCTCCTTGCGCTGTTCGACGCGCAGGGCACGCAGAACAACCTGGCCTTTGGCAAGGCCGAGTCAAACGTGCGGGCGCAGCTACCGCTGGTGCGGAAGGCGTTTGGAGACGCGAACGCCAACCTCGCGCTGACCGCGGACCGGCAGCGGCGCACGGTGCTCGCGCGCGAAGCTCCCGCAATGGCTGGCGCGAACGCGCAGGTATTCCGCGCTGGCGGCGGCGCGAGCAACTTGGGATCGCTCGTGTCGCGCGGCGTGCGCGGAGACACGACGCGCGCGATGCAGTCGCTCGACGACCTGTTCCAGCAGCACTTCTCGCAGAACGCGATCGGCCAAGCGCAGGGTCTCGGTTCGGTCTACGACCAACTCGGCAACCTCCAGGTCGGCAAGGCGCAAGCGGGAATGGGCATCACGCAGGGCAAGGCCGCCGCAATCAGCGGCAAGCAGCACTTTCAGTCTGGCGGCTTGGGCTCGTGGCTCGAGCTCGCCGGCAAGGCCGCGAAGGCGTACACGTCGTTTGCCTCGGGCAAGGCCCCGGGCGCGGGCGCGGGCCCGGGCGCGGGCGGGACCGGCGCGGCAGGTGTCGGGTAGCGGCCCGCCTTCCAAGGAACACAACACATGCGTTTCAGCACCAACAGGCACCCCAACTACGAATCTGGCTTCGACCAGTATTCGCGCGGATTCGACGCGCTCGCGGAAGCGGGCGACAAGATCGAGGAGCGGCGCAGGTCGCGTCACGACGAGAAGCAGGGCGACGAGAAGCACGGCAAGAATCTCGAAATGATGGCTCTGCGGATCGCGGACCTCGAAGACGAGCTGAAGAACCGGCCGGCTGATCGTGCGCGCATTATCGAGAAGGACAAAGCAGATATTGTCGATCGCGACCTTCGCCGCCAGGCCGACAAAGACGATCGCGACATTCGCAATCGGGCAATCGACCTCGCGGCGGCGGCGGCGAACCGCAAGACTGCGGACGACGACCGCGCGCGTGCGGCTCGCGCTGCGGCGATTGGGGCTCTCGGCGGTGGAGGTGGCTTGGTCGCCGACGCGCCTCCAGCTTCTCCGTCGAATGCGGGGATGCAAGGTCCGGTGTTGCCGGGCCAACCTGCTCCGTGGGACGACAACCCGGATGTGGGCGACCACATGTCCGACACGGATCGGATGTTCGGCGCGATCGCGCCGTTCGCGGCGGACATGGACGAGGACACGTTCCAGACGCTCGTCGCGCCGCTGATGAAGGCTCGCTCGAACGGCCTTCTCAGGATCCGCCGACAACAAATGTCGTCGAATCTCGCGAAGGCCGTTGAGGCTGGATACCTCGACGACGCCGGCGCGGCGGATGGGGCAGCACTTCTGGAGTCTGGCGACGCCGTGGCTATCGACAAGTTCGACAAGTCCCTGATGGCGCTGAAGGACGCGCACGAGGAGAAGATGACCGACGACATGCTGAAGCAGTCGTCGGTTGGGCGCGTGGAGGGGCTCCTGGCGAGCCTGCCCGCGATTGGCGTGAACCTGGACCGTTCAAAGCGAGCGCAGATCGAGGCGATGCGCGTCAAGCTCGCGAGCCCGTTCACGTCAGCGGACGATGCAGACCGGCTGGAGGACAAGATCCGCGACTTGGTTTTCAAAGACGCCGCGGGCGGGTCCGGTGGCGGGAAGGCTTGGCACGAGCATCCTGCGGTGCTGAAGAAGCTGGAGTTCGGCACGCCGGAGGAGGCTGCGGCGCTTGCTCGGCAGCTCGGGCTTGAAGGCGTGCCGAACGAAGCGGCCCCGCAGGGCGGTGCTCCGGCTAGCGAGCCGCTCGATCCAGAGGACGTGAAATCCGTTGTGGGCCTGCGCGCGGAACTCGAAGACCAGCTCGGCCGTGAGCCCTCGGACGAGGAAGTGGCGGACGAGATCATGCGTCAGTTGGGCGGATCTGGCTCGCAGCCCGTGTCCGCCGATGCGCCGTCGGCCGCGGACGTCGAGAAGGCGCGCGCAACCCTGCGCGACAAGTACGGCATGGAGCCCACGCCTGAAGAGGTCAACGCGAAGGTCGTTTCGGACAACCGCGCCAAGGAAAAGCGTCAGCCCTGGAAGCATTACCCTGGCCGAACAACGGGAATCGAGGTGGGCGATCGCACGCGCGAGTTCCTGAAGAGCGTCATCGGGAAGATGCCTAAAACGCAGGCCGAGAAGGACGCGGGGCTTGCTCATTTCGAGAAGCTGCTCGACGAGACGGAATCGCCGGGGTATCGCGAGAAGCTCCAGGTCGCGCGCTATGCGCTCACGCAGATCAAGGTGTCGGGCGCGCAAGATGAGTTCGTGAAGAACGAGCCCGGCAAGTTCAGCGAGGAGGACGCGCGAAAGCAGCACCGTGCTGACGACCGGCTCGTCTTCAAGAAGAACCCGCGCGGCGGATACGACCTCGTGGGGAAGAACGACCTGCTGCGTCACTCCGACCCGAAGGGCTCCCAGATCAACCAATGACGCAGGGGATCACGCGAGAGGATGCGCTGGCGTTGGCGCGCGCGTCGCGGGGCACGGGCGAGCAAGCGCCCGACCCTGCGCGTGCGCGCGCGCTTGCCTTGGCGCGGGCTGCGCGCGAGTACCCCGAGCCCGGCTTTGGCGACTACCTCGCGGAGTTCGGGGCGAGCGCCGTCGAGTCGGTCGCGGGCACTCTGCGGGGCTTTGGCTCGATCGCGGACGCGATGCGTCGGAACGTCCCCGGCATAGACGCGCTGGACGTTCAGATCGGGGAAGGCGAGGAGAGCGTGTTCAGCACCGCCGGCGAGGCGGTGGGCGAGCTTGCGCCGGAGACGCACCCCGGCGCGCAATACACGTTCCCCGGTCAGGTGGCTGGCGTGGCCGGCGGCGTCGGGGGCTTCCTCGCACAGGCGGCGCTGATCCCTGGCGGCGCTGTGGCGAAGACGCTGGGCGCGGGCGTGGGCATGTCGGCCAGCTCGTTCGAGCAGGGGCAGCAGCGGGCGCTTGCGGAGGGCGCGTCTCAGGACGACGCGGACATCGCGGGGCTCGCGACGATGCCTGCGGGCGCGATCCAGGCGCTTCCGATCGGCAGGGCTGCGGCGCGGATCGTAGGCCCGCTGGCGAACGCGGTATCCAAGAGCATCCTGGGCGGCGCGGCTGCGAACGCGGCCGAGTTCGTGGGCGTGAACGCGGTTGGCAAGGGCTGGTCGGAGTACGTCGCGCAGGAGATCCGGGACGAAGCCGAGGCGAAAGAGGTCTGGGACGCGGCGTTCTCGGGCACGCTACCGGAGGTCGTCGTCGGATTCATGCTGGGCGGGGCGGCGACGTGGCGAGCGAACAAGCGCGGCGCGCGTCTCTCGGAGCAAGCCCTGGCCGAAGTGGAGGCTGCGGGGGTCGAGGTTGCGAGGAATCTGGCTGCGAGGCGGGACGCTGCGGGCGACGCTGCGGATGGCGCTGCGGATGGTGGGGACGAGTTCGTGGCTCGTCCGCCGCCCGGCTCCGATCCTGACAGATCTGGCGATGGCGACCCGGACGCGCCGGATGCGCTCGGGCCGATCGAGCTAGGCCCGGACGGCCCGGACGGTGCAGGCGGTGCCCAGATGACGCGCATCGAGGCGCCCGACGACGCGACCGCAGCGGTCGTCGAGCGGTTCTCGAGGTCGATCAAGTGGAAGACGCCGCTGGAGATCCACGAGGCACCGGTGCGCCTGCGCGAGCGAGCCGCGCGAGTCGGCATGAAGCTCGTCGGGGTCAAGGGCGAGGAGCCGCTCCCCGGCGAGGGGTACTACGACCGCGAGACCGGGACGGCGATTATCGACCTCGGTGGCGAGGGCGGTCCGAAGCGGATGGAGGATGTGCTGCGGCACGAGATCAACCACCACGCCGAGAAGACGCGGCCCGAGCTGGCGAAGGCGTGGGCCGACGCGCTGGACGAGATCGCGCCCGGCTGGACGGAGCACGCAGCCAAGGCGCGCTCGAAGGCGCAGAAGCTCGCCAAGCTCCCCGGCTTGTCGAAGGAGGGCGCGGAAGAGGAAGGGCGCTCCGAGGCGGCGGAGGGGCTAGGAACGATCCTGGACGTGCTGGACGCCCAACCGGACCTCGTGGCCCAGGTCGCGGCGCACAAGCCAGGGATGCTTCGCACGCTCGCTGACTTCCTGATCGACTTCGCGAACAAGATCCGGGGGTCGAAGGACAAGTCCATCAGCGCCAAGGTGCGCGAGCTTCAGGCGGTGCTCGAGCTTCACGGGTCCGACATCGAGAAGTCCGTCGGCGCGGAGGGCGCGTCGCGGCTTGCGCTCAAGCTCCGCGATCTCCACGCGGCGCTGGCTGTCGAGGAGTCGGTCGAGCAGCCGCGCGCGAACAAGAAGGCCAACGAGTTCCTGGCGCCGATAGAGAGCGCCGAGGTGCAGGGGCCGCAACCGAAGGCGACGAAGCGCGCCGGGCTCCGCGCGGGAATGCCGGCGCACGACATCGTGGGCGCGCTGTCCGACATCAGCCGGAGGATTGAGGACGCGCTGCTGGCGGGCGAGTCGCTGGACGCGCCGCGCCTCCGCGAGCTGCGAAAAGACCGCACGACGGCCGAGGGGCTGCTCTACGAGGCCGACCCGACGCACGCCGCTCTATCGCGTGAGGATCCGGTCGCGATCTGGAAGCGCATCGTCGCCGAGGACGAGACGGCGACGACCGAGAGGCGGAAGCAGGCCGAGAAGCGCGGGGTCGCTATCGGCCGCGCGCACGAGGCTTTCGAGGCGGACGTGAAGCGCAACACCGACAAGCGGCAGCGCGAAAAGATGGGGCAGGAGGTCGCGTACGAGCGCGCCTTCCAGAAGATGCTCGCGGAGGAGGAGCAGGCTGCCACGAAGCGCGCCGACGACGAGCGCGCCGACGACGCTAAGGCGCGCAAGGGCGAGCTGAAGGCGCTGCGTGATGACATCCGCTCGCGCGTCAAGCCGGAACCGAAGGCCAAGAAGGCGACGAAGGCCAAGGCCCAGGTGGCTGCGGACACGAAGAGGCAGGACGTCCTCGCGGCGCACTATGCGCGGATCGCCGAGCGGAAAGCGGAGGAGGCCGCGAATCCCAGAGAGCCCGAGCCCGTCGCGCCCGAGCCCGAGAAGAAAAAGCTGCCCGTTCGGTGGAAGCGCGAGAAGCTCGACGACCCGCGACTGAAGGACGAGGTGGTTCGCGATGAGCTGGGCGCGATGATCCACGGTGCCAAATGGATGATTGTAGGCGGCACGAAGGATATGCCGGGTGGGAATCGCGACTCGGACAAGCACTACATCAGACACAAGTGGACCGCCGAACAGGATTGGGTGCGGATGCGCGCCAACGCTGGATTCAAGTTCAACCTGGAGGAGACGAAGCGGATCATCAAAGATGCGCTCGCCGACCGCGTGCTCACCGCGAATGAGCGCCTGTACGCCACCTGGCTGATCGACACGGCGCACGAGAGCGCGTTTCGTGGCGCGGACACGCCGGAAGACATGGCGAGGGCGCGCGAGTTCTACCTCGATGAGAAGATCAGGCGGGGAGAGCGCCCGATCGGGGAGAACGAGTCGCTGCCCGATGCGGGGGCGCAGGAGGACGTGCCGTTCGCGCTCCCAATCAAGACCCGCGAGGCGGCGGCGCACCAAGCGGAGCTAGAAGCGCCGCAAGGGCGGCTGGGACGGCTGGGACGGCTGGGACGGCAAGGGCGGCTGGAGCGGTTCCTGGAGCCCATTCGCGCCGGCGCCGAGCGCAACGCCGTGCGCCGGCTGATCTGGGCCGAAGGGAACAGCGACCAAGCATTCCCGGTGTCCGTGGAAGGAGCAAAGACGAACCTGGTGGTATATGGCTTCCCCCTCCGCCCACCGGGGCTTCTTTCGGAAAGAATGGTTCGGTTGCAGTCCCTGGCCCGGCTCTTCATCGAGCAGGAGCTCAACTTGGACACAGAAACGAAGCAACGGGAATGGGACTCGCTGGAGCCTTTCGAGTTCCAGCCGAGCGCGCGCAGGGACGCCTACGAGGCGGAGCTCCGCGAGCGGAACGGCTGGATGGAGACCTTCCAGGGGGCGCTTCGCGACGGGGAGACCGACGCAGCAGCGGCACGTCTCGCCGCGGCGGCGCACCCGGAGGCGCTGAAGCCGTCGAGGTTCCTGGCCGGGTTCGACGATCCCGCGTTCGATGGGCCGGCGTTCGCGTTGCCCCTGCGGCGCAGGGAGCAAACAGACACTCCCGAGTTCAAGGCGTGGTTCAAGGGCTCGAAGGTAGCGGACGAGCATGGGAATCCACTGGTGATGTATCACGGGACGGGGAGTGCCTCGTTCAACGAGTTTGACTCAACCAAGAGTGAGAGATTCGGGTGGGGGTTGGGTTTCCATTTCGCATCTAACCCTGACCAAGCGAGCAGTTACGCTGGTCAATGGGACGGTCTCAAGGATAGTAGTGTCCGCGTTATCCCCGCCTACCTGAACATCAAAAATCCGCTAGACGGGGAAGAGTATCACCGTATTCAAGAAGAGGTTGGGGAATCCATGCCCGTTGGGGTCCCCCGCCATCCAAGGATAGTCGCGGTACGGACGCGGGATCGGCTGATGTCAGAGGGATACGACGGGGTTCGTTATTGGCAAAACGATCAATGGCTTTGGACGGCCTTCTCCAGTAACCAGATCAAGTCCGCGACCGGCAACGTCGGCGCGTTCGGTCAACGTGCGCCTACGGCGCAAGAGGCGTCCCAACTCGGCATGACCGAGGAGCGGGCGCTTGCAGCGCAGGGACGAGGGGACATTCGGTTCGCGTTGCCCGGCGGCAAGGGCCGCGACGGGTCAGGTCTGCGCGAGTTCCTGGCCCGCTACGAGGGCGGCGACCCGCACTACGCCGTCACGTCGAAGGGCAAGCTCACGATCGCGGCACGCGAGGCTTCCGAGCAGTTCTGGGAGAAGGAGACGATCTCGAAGACCCAGACCGCGCGCGGCGCTCGCGAGATGCTCGCCACGAAGGCGGGCAAGACCGAGGTCGATGCGGCGATTCGGGGTCAGCACCCTGGCGACTGGCGCGAGCAGAGCACGCTCACCGTCGCGGCGGAGATGCGCGTGAACAACCTTCTGCGCGCCGCAGCGCAGGGCACGACCAACGCGCGCGCGGCCATCGGGCTCGCCGTGGACTACTTCATGCTTCGCAGCGAGCAGGGGCGCGCTCTATCGGCCGTTCAGCGCCCGCGCACGCCGCGCGAGTCGTTCTGGCAGGAGATGAGCGAGCCGACGCCCGACAACGCCAAGGCGCTCAAGAAGCTCCAGAACCAGCTCAGAGTCACGAGCACGCCCGAGGCGAAGGCGAAGATTCGTGAGCGCATCGAAGAGATCAAGGCCGACGAGGCGCGGCTGTTCGACAAGGGGATGCTCGCGCTCAGGAAGGCAGGCATCGACCCCGAGACGATGGCCGACACGCCCGCGCAGGCGGCGCACGCGTTCCGCGTCGCGAACATCGCGAAGAGCAAGGGGTTCTGGGACTGGCTGCTCGAGCTGCGCGCGTCGGGCCTCGTGTCGTCGCCGGCCACGACGGTCGGCGCGCTGGGCGGCAACGTGCTCAACGTCGGCTGGAACACGGTGCTGGCTCGCATTGCGGAGCTTCCTGTCCCCGGCGGAGCGACGGCGGGCGAGATCCGCGCGATCACCGCGGCGCTCCCCGGCGCGTGGAACAAGGGCCTGCGCGCGTTCTGGAACGTGGTGACGACCGACGCACCGACGTACGAGGCGCAGCTCAAGCAGCTCGGGCTCATCGACCAGGCGCAGAACTTCGAGAACGCCAAGCTCGCTTCGATCCCCGGCATTCCCGGCCGGCTCGTGCGCGGCATCGGCCTCACGCCCATGACTGCGGTGGACGAGTTTGCGCGCGCGATGGGCTCGGAGCTGGAAGCCGTCGCCATCGCGCATCGTCGATCCGGCGGAGATCCGGCGCAGATGCGCCGCCTGCTCGGATCCACCGAGGTCTGGTCGGAGGCCGTAAAGAATACGCGCCGCAACATCTTCCAGGAGACCGACGAGAACGCGCTCGTCACGACGGGCTTCAAGGTGCGTGAGGCACTCGACCATCTCGGCGGGAACACGGTGCCTGTCGGGCACCTCATCTTCCCGTTCGTGCGGACCGGCGTGAACGGCGTGCTCGAGGCCCTCCGCAAGCTCCCCGGCCCCGCGCAGATCGTCGCGGCGAAGCACATCATCAAGGGCGAGTGGAAGGGCGATCCCGAGCTGCGCGCGCGTGACGTGTCGGCGCAGATCCTCTCCGTCGTCGTCGGCACGACGCTCTGGCAGCTCGCCAACATGGAGGACGAGAAGGGCCGTCCGTACATCACCGGCAGTCAGCCGGGAACGCGCGCGCAGAAGTCAGACGCGTGGAAGACCGCGCCGCCAATGAGCTACCGGGTCGGGGATCAATGGCGCAGCTATCGCAAGTGGATGCCGTTCGCGCTGATGACCGCGGCGGTCCTCGACGCGGCGCAGGACGGCGTTGACCCGATGAGCGTGGTGCTGTCGCTTGGCGCGCAGGCTGTTGACGCGACGTACCTCTCGACGCTCTCTTCGCTGCTCGATGCCGTGCAGAGCGAGGCCCCCACGAGCGACAAGATCGCCCAGGTGGGCGACGACTTCGCGCGCTCGTTCATCCCGAACCTCGTGCGCTCGGGCCTCGCCGCGAAGAAGGACGAGGTTACGATCGACCCGCTGCGCGCCAAGGGCGGCAAGGAACTCGGTTGGACCGACCGCGCGCGCGCATACACGGGCACCCTGGAGTCCGAGCAGCAGTACGACAACTGGGGCCGTCCGATGGAGAAGGGCGGCAATGTCATGGAGCGGTGGCTCTCGCCTTCGCCCCCGAACCGCCGGATCGCGTGGCACGCGGCAGATCAGACGATCGCCGCGTGGAACGACAACCTGCCCGAGGGCGAGAGCCCGTGGGTCCCGTCGAAGGCTCAATACTGGTACACCGTGCGCGGCGTCACGAAGTACATGAGCCCGAAGCAGAGCAGCGCGTTCCAGCGGCGCGCCGGCGAACTCGCGGCGGGCATGTTGGACGAGTCCACGCTCGACCCGAAGAACCCCACACGCGCGCAGATCGACCGGATCAAGAAGGCGCTGTCGCGTGCGCGGAGCCGCGCGAGGCGCGAAGTCCTCAACGAAATCCCAGACGAAGAAGAAGACGGATGACCACAAGTGCCCCCCCGGCAAGTCTCGTTATCTCCTGGATCTCCCGACTCCTCCTGTGGCTGATCGTGGCCGCGCTCGTCGTGTTCGCGGCATCGGGGTGCTCGGTGCTCGGCATCGCCACCGAGGGCTACGTCGAGGACCGCGTAGAGGCGCTGGACGAAGCGCGTGTCGAGACCGCGGTGGCGATCGTGGAGCCTCTGGAGCCGATCGTGCCTGGAATAACCTCATACGCGCGTGGGCGCGCACGCGGCGTCGAGGTACGCGCACCGACGCCATCCGAGGACGGATTCCCGTGGGAGATGATCTTAGGCGTGGTCGCCACAACCATCGGGGTCGGAGTGCCCGCATCCGTCGGAGCGACGAACCACATGCGCGACAAGCGGCGACGCCAGCTCAACGAAGCCACCAGCGTCCGCGAGGCGGAAGCGCGGGGCTACTACGCCGACGTTGTGCAGAACCCGAAGAAAGAGGGCCTGTCGTGAGTAGCGACAACGGAGAGGCTTTCGAGCCGCGCCCGGTGGCGGAGCGACGAACCGTGCTCGGCGAAGGAAACCTGTTGAGAGCCACCACGGTCATCGGTCTCCTCGTCGTGGTGGCGGGCGGATTCAGCAGCTACCAAAGCCTGCGAGACGAGATCCGCATGAGAGCGGAGTCGAACGCGGCAGCCATGTTGGTCGCGACATCCGACCTCCAGCGGTCGATCTCCGAGACCTCGCGCGAGATCGCGGAGCTGCGCTATGACATCACGACCCGCACCGCGAATATCGTGACGCGGCAGCAGGTGGAGGTGTGGATCGAGAGAGTCGCACGCAAGAACCCCGCGATGGACATGCCCCCGTTCCCGTGACCGTCCCGCGCCTAGTCATCCACCTCGTTCTCGACGACTTCGGCTCCGAGCAGCACTCGAAGTGGGGGCGCAACGCGGCTTTGCCGGGAGCGCCGTCCATGCCGTTCTTCGACACGATGTACGACTCGGGGGTGCGTTTCGAGAAGCACTTTGCCGAGGGATTCTGCTCGCCCTACCGCGCGTGCATGATGACTGGGCGCCACACGGAGGACCACGGCATCGGGAACCTCGTGGAGGGCGACGCAGAGCAGCCGCTGCTCCTCTCCGAGGCGCTCATCCCAGAGATCCTGCGGATGTACTTCGGCAGCCGCATCGACCTCGCGTGCATCGGCAAGTGGCACCTCGGAAATATGGCAGTCGGAGGTCTCCTGTCGCCGAACCGCGCGGGGTTCGACTACTTCTTCGGCACCGAGCGGAACATCGACTACTCGACCGCGGAGCTCGTCTCTCAGGGCGACACGGTGCTTCCGCGTGGCCGATACCACCCCGACATCATGTGCCAAGCGGCGATCACGTGGTTGCGGAGATTCGCGGGGCGCAGCGGACAGAGCGGGTATCTCTATCTTCCGTTCCACTTGCCGCACGACCCGTTTCACCGGCCGCCTAGCGGATCGTACAACGCCGTGACGTGGGACTGCCCGCTCGCCCTCGCTTCGCCGCAGGACGGCGCGGGAATCATCCCCTACTACAAGGCGATGACCGAAGCATCCGACTTCTACATGCAGCAGATCTGGGACTCGATGCCATCGAGGCTCCAGCAGGAGACGCTGATTCTGTGCTCGAGCGACAACGGCTCCGACACACGGGTCCTCTCGAACGAGATATATCCCCCCGCGCTCATCGGCGGCCCGTACAACGGGAGTCACGCCAAGCGCAGCAACTTCGACCCAGGGATCCGAACGCCAGCGTATGCCTACTCGCCAAACGCGGGGATCGTGGCCGCGCCGGGGCGATCGGTGACCGGGCTCGTGCAGTCGCTCGATTGGTTCGCGACCGTTCTCGACGTGTTCGGCGTGCCGTGGCAGGAGATCGTCGGCCGCCGCGCTCCGCAGTCTGGCATCAGCGCGGTCGAGCGATCAAAGTCGGTCGCGCCCAACCTCGCGGCCTCGCTCGCGACGACCCAGCGGCAGTACGCGATCACGGGGATCTTCGCCCCGAACGGCTACAACAGAGGCATGAGCCTTGGTCTTCGCTGCATCACGGACGGCACGGACAAGCTCATCTTTCCGACGAACACCACCCGCTTCAGCGTGCCGAAGCTCTACAACATTGTGAACGATCCGCGCGAGGCGAATGTCGAGTTTGAAATGGTCGGCGTTCCAACGCCCGCCCGCGTCATGCTGCAAGCGGCGTTCGACGCCTTCTTCAACGGACTGCCTCCCAACTAGGACTCCTCATGCGAACAAACATCGTTGCTTCCAGGGTCTCGATCACGCCGAGCGACTCCGTAAACATCGCGGCGCCGTGCCACGGCGTGGTGGCTACGGGTGCAGGCAACGTCGTTCTCGTGTTCCCAGACGACACGACGATCACGCTGGCCTTGACCCTGAACGTCCCCGTCACGGGCTACCTGTTCAAGCGAATCAACGCGACGTCCACGACGGCTACTGGAATCAGCGGCCTGCGTTACGGAGAGTAGGGGCCGCGCGCCGCCGTGTTGCGCGGGGAGATCCCGCGAAGCCCTTTCGTGAGTGGGGGCCATGAATCAGCGGCGCGCACCTGCCCGGATCAGCGCCACTCGTACGCGAGGATCGCTCGCGCCTCCACGGGATTCTCGACGTATTGCATAGGGCTGTGCGAGCCCCACGAGCCAGGAGCAATGGGCCATTGCCAGCCCCAGTACCAGTTCGTTCCGTTCTCGCGGTATTGCGGGGTGAACCAGAGTCGCGCGAGCAGCAGTCCTCGACGCTCGCCGACGATCGGGAACTGATTTGACACGCATAACGCGTACTGCGCACCGACGTTCGAGAATGAAGTCACGTCGTCAATCAGGGCGCTCTGTCCCGGCTGCACGCACGACGTTGACCATGTTCCTCCACCCGCCTGAACGCTGTATACGAGACCGGCATAGTCACCGGACCAGATCCCTGTCTCGTAGTCGTAGGTCGTATTCGGGTGCGCACCCGTCCAGTAGATGACCGTCCCGCCTCCACCGTTCGCGTAGCACGGTGCGGGCGAGTTTTGGTGCACGCGGACCTCGCCTGTATAGCGGTACTGAAGCGAGACCGTGTGGACCACGAGTTCGCGGCACGGGTCCGGGGACACCGCGATCAGCGCCGGATAGGTGAGATCGCTCGCCGTCTCGGCGTTGCAGGCCACCCATCCGGTGTCAACCACAGGTAGGGACTGCGCGTGCGCGCCCGCACTGGTGAGCAGAAACAGAAGGAACGCGATGGCGACCGAGAGGAACCAAGTCAGGAACTTCGACATGAGAGTGCGCCTCCTGGCGCTGTGGGGGTTGGTGGCGCGATGATGGCGCCGCGTACTTCAATCGGGTCAGGAGTGGTAGCCTCGCACTTTGCTAGGCTGACGCACATGCTCCCCTTTTCGATTATGCCGTACGGCAGCGCGGCGCACATCATCACCCCCGGCCGTGGCGGCTGGCACAAGATCACCGACGACATCGGCGTCGAGGTCGTCCAGCGCGCCGGGGTGCAGTTCTGCACCAAGCGCGGCGGCTGGTACACGATCACGATGGATGGCTGGGGCACGCACGAGGGCTACCTACCGCCGCGCGCGATCCTCACGATTCGGCACGACTCGCCGCAGCCGACTCTCGGGCTTCTGCGCCCCTACGGTGATCCGAGCGACTACTCGGGCGGAGGCGGGCAGGGCATCGACGCCTGCGGCGCACCGGGCACGGTCCACGACCATGACAGCGTGATGCAGCGATGCCCGGTCGGGCTGTACGACATGGCGACTGGAAAGCTGCGCGCGATCGGCGCGATCGCCGTCGCGGGTTACTACCGAGGCACGAGAGGCTGGCCGTACAACAAAGTCACGCAGCCGCCCGACTACTGCGTGTGGATGACGGCGGACAAGTACGACGATCGACGCAACGCGGCCGACGCGACGCCGATCCCGGCCTATGGTCTCGATCTGCGCGCGCGAGTGCTCGCGTTCCAGGCGTACGACCTCCAGCACTTCATCCGCGCGTTCCGCTTTGGGCTTCGGATTCCGCACGACAAGTTCGTGCAGGCCGACCTGCGCGCGCTCCTGCGCGACGCCGAGCTGGCATGGGACAAGAGCCGCACGGACGCGATCTGGTCGATGACGGGAGGCCTGGGGAACTCCAACATCGGCCGTGAGTTCGCGTGGGTCCTGTACCTCGCGGCCGTCGTCGAGCGAATGGACAACCGGCTGGTC
>Ga0163153_10002206_pt1 | contig 29016 bp, 42 predicted proteins | sample OliLakLV19MP6IB1_FD_148629 | JGI IMG/M metagenome (GOLD analysis project Ga0163153, IMG submission 148629) | Freshwater microbial mat bacterial communities from Lake Vanda, McMurdo Dry Valleys, Antarctica - Oligotrophic Lake LV.19.MP6.IB-1 | ecosystem: Environmental > Aquatic > Freshwater >...
TAGTCCAGGTCATTTTAGTTTCCCTTGGTGGCAAGTTTCGCACTGATCCGCTCGGCCTTGATCTGGATGTTCGCGAGTGCTTTTTCTAACTCAGCCTCAGAAAGTTTCGTCTCAACCGATTGCGGCGTTTCGGATGCCTTTGCCGTGGGCGGCAAGGTGATTACAACTGCGGGCGTGGCCGATGGCTTCGCGCGCGGCATCGGCACAACGAACCATGCGGCAATTGCAATGCAGCTTGCGATGGCGATCGCCGATGCCGTCTCGATAGGCCCGGTCATGGGTAAGACTTCCGCGAGAGCTGCACGTGGGGCCCGTCGCGAAAAGACTTCCAATCGCCCCCCCACTCAATCTGGATTTTCAGCTCACCCGCCGCCCGTTTGAACGCCGCCGCTACGGGCTCGAACGCGGGCCACTTCCAACAAAGCTCACCAAACACCACGGGTGCAAAGTCAACCGCATGGCCTGTCAGGTGACGGCTCTTGAGCGTTTTGCTTGCGCCCGCCGCTACCAGCTCACGTTGACGCCTCATGGTTCGCAGCCCCTCGGTCACGATAAAATCAAGGTCTGTCAACTCATCGGCGCGGTGTACGACGCTCACCAAATCAGGGTGAACGCCCTGCAACGCCTTCAAGCTGCGGTCGGTCAAAGCCATTGCATCACCTCTGGTTAGACTTGGTACGTGTTGCGGCGGCGGTTAGCATGGTCTAGCCGTCCTTCCCGCGGGCATCTATCCAACCGCGCGTGATGATGCCAAGCCGGTCGCTCGCAGCGCTGACTGAGATGCGCGTGCGCACCTGAGATGACAAATTGGTGCGTACGTTGGAGCTGCTGAAAGTCCAGCCGCCACCGGCGGTGTTCCGCGCCGTGCCAGTGGTGAAGCCGGTGAGTGAACCTGTGTCAATTAGTTGCGTTGTTTGATCGGAAACGTCCAACGATGTGATGTTGATCGAAAACCCGGGACTTGTGCTAGAAGAGCCGCCAACGGAGAGGATAGCCGTTGTCTTGACGCCAAGCGGCGTTGTCAGGGTGCGCGTGACCGCTGACGTTCCGGGGTTGACTGCGTCAGCATCAATGACCGCCGCGTCCCATAAAAACTCCTCTCCAAATTGAGAGAATGCAACGAACTGGCTTGAGCCGTTGGTGAGCAAGCTGCCAATGCGCCTGCGTGCCGTGTAGCCGGTTGGCATGGTTGGCGCTGCAACGCTGAGTGAGTAAATGTAGTCAATCGTGCTGTCCGAATCCTTGCGGATCATGTGAACGTGGTACCACGCGGTCGCAGAGACCGCGCCCGTATCAATGCCGCCGTTACCTGTTCCAACTGCCCACGCCGCCGTCGATTTTGTGAACGCGCTTGTCGCTTCCATGTCGAACTTCGCGCCGGTGCCTTCATTGCTCGCCGCACCTGTGGCAACACCGAATGTCGTGGCAGATGCCCGCGAGAGGGTAAGCCCGGAAATGTAGCCTTGCGGGAAAACCTGCCGGAGCGATTGATTCGTGCAGCGCCAGTCCGAGCCCGCAGCGTCTTGCGCTGCCTGGTTGACGAATGTGTAGACGCAATTGGCAATTGATATTTCGCTTGCGCCCGATAGCAGAATGAAACTTGTGCCGTTGTGGGTGAGAGTTGTGCCACCCGCGAAGGTAAGCTGAATTTCACGCCCGCCCTGCGCCGATGAGATGCCGCTTGTCGCTATCGTGCCGGTGACGGTAAACTTCTCCCCGCCAGTCGCGGGCAGGCTTATCGTTGCGGCTGATGCGATTGCAGTGCCACGCTGCCACAGAGCTGCCACGCTGTCAGGTGTGGAAGACTTTACCGCACTCGTGCCGGTCAGTTGTTCCGTGACGGTCGCGGCTGCAATCAGCCCATCGACCGGCCCGAAGTCCAGCCATGAGGCGTTGTTAGACGACCTGCGCTTGAGATTTCCGGTTGTGGTGTCGCTCCACCACAGGAACGGGTAAGTTGGACTGGGGCTTGCGGCGGAGGTGACTAGCTGAAGCGCGCCGTCAATCGGACCGGAGTTGAAGCGGGTGAGTGCCGCCAATGCGCTATCGGTGACGGTGCGCCAGTATCGGGATGCCGACAAATAGATTGCGCCGAATGTGCCGGAGCTATCAGCGACGACAGGGTTTGTGTTCGCGGAAGTTAAGCCTGCATCCGAAAAAGTGTTTAGTGGGACTGTCGCCCCAACGTCAGCCCAATATGACGCCCTGGCCCCGGCATACGGGACGCCCGCTGTTGTGACTAGAGTGCGCGTGGAGAGAGAATCTAGGTTAGCCATGTAAGACTCTACTCCGAAAAAAGCCCGCATTTGGCGGGACGGTTTGATTTGTGGTAATGTTGGGAATGAAATTATTCGACCGTGACACAAAAGTCAGACTGCTGTTTGCCGCTGCACTGGCTGTTGCTTACTTAGGATTCGGAATTGACGCAATTTCCGGTATAGGCACCATAATTCTTGCAAACTTAATCGCGTCACGGATCTCTAACGATTATGCTCCTGCCCCGCATACTCTGCCGCAAGAGCGCTGTTGATGCTTTTCACGTTGGGCGCGATTGGGTTGTTATTCGTCATCTCAGCTCGCCCGCTCGCTGCCCCCGCAGCTTTGATCCGGTCAGGTAGCTGCGCTAATGCCCTCAGTCCAGGCATGCCTTCGATTAGCGCCGCCATCTTCGGACCAAAGATGACAGCGCCTAACCCCCTATTGCGCATCCATTGAGCAGCAGCCCCGACACCGTTGGTCGTGTTCACACCGCCGGGCACGCTTGTCGTTACTCTTTGAGCGTATCGGACAAACTGACTAATCATTGAGCGTTCTGCATCTGTGAAAATAGTTCGCATGATTTCTGGATTTTTCTGCAGAGCGTCGTTCCATGCTTTTGACAAATTTGCCCCTGAAAATCCTCGCTCAGTTGGGCCTACAGCGCCCTTTGCCTGATTGGCAAAGCGAAGAAATGTCTCTTCCTTCAGGGCCTTCCATGCGTCGGAATCTTCGCCAAGATGTTCCCGCAGAGTTCTCAGTTCTCTTGCCATGCCAATCTTGCTGATGAAGCCAGTATCTGAACTTCCAAAGATGACGTTCATTGCGTCTTCAGGCGCGACATTCAAGGCTTCACTGAAGGGCGCTCTCTCCGTTAGCTTCTCAACCAGGTCACCGGCTTCATACTTTTTGGTGTAGTCGCGGCGAGACAATATAGCGTCCTTCCAGCGCTGAATTGTAGCCTGGTCGCCCGACACGGCTGCCTCATCAATAAGGCCCAGCAAATGGGTATCAAGAGACTTTTTTGCAGTACCTGCGGCCGCGCCTTCAACACCCCTCTCCCCCTGAAGAGATGTCAGCTGCTGACGAACACTGTACACATGTGAGATGAGCGTGCTTGCCTCACCTTCGGGTTCCGCATCCTTCACAAGATCTTCCAGAATGCTTGATACTTTTGGCGCGCTTTTATGGTGGAATTTTCCTGCAACGTCATTTATAATGTTTTGCACGTATTGGCGATATGCATGCGGTTCTATGGCTGCGTCGCGGCCCTGACGGGCGGCGGTGTATAGATTCTCTACTTGTTGATGCGCGACATCACGCCTTCCCGAAAGAACGCTTAGCACGGCTTTCCCGCGGGTACCGGGCTCGGACTGCGATGTTTCACCGGCAAGATTGTTCCTGAAGTGAGCAATATTGCCGACAAGTGTTTCATGCTGCTTATTGTAGGCGCCCGCTATTTTGAGCTGAGCCCCCTCGCCAAAGACGCCCTTGTACGCCTGCGACTCGAACATCTGCTCGTTAGGCTTCCCCGTAATCTGTCCCGTTGTCAGTTGCCCTGGGACCGGCAGCGTCTCGGCCTCTGCGACCGCCATCGCCTGCGCCGGGTTTACGCTTCTAGTGGTCCCCGCCGCCTGAGCCTGCTTTGCCAACGCGCTTTTCAGTTCAGCGGACATTTCTGCCGGGTTAGACCCTATCTTCTGGGCATGCTTAGCGATGAACTCGCTGCCTTGCGGAGTGATGCCTCCAGACGCGTCAACAAGCTTTGGATTGGACCTGAAATATTGCGCCAACCTATATACGGCAGGGCTGACGTAGGTAATCACTTCACCAAGCGCACCAAGCGTACCACCAAGCGTACCACCCATAACGCCACCTATTGTGCCAGATATTGCGCGGTTGTAAAAGCCGTCTTCGCCGGAAGCAAACCCGGCAATTGCCCCAGTCCCCGACCCTACCACCGCCGCCTGGCCAATTCTGCCAGCAGCTGGCAGGGCCTTGGCCGCAAGCGTGAGGGCACCGCCACCTGTAGCAATGGCGGCTGGAATAGCTCCGGCTATATTAAGCCCGGTAGCATAGACAGGGGCCTGTTGCCCATAGCGCTTTTCGTCCGCCCGAAACATAGCGAGGTTTTTTTCGTAATCCTCGCCGAATAACGATCCCACCCCCGCCGTGATTTCATCGCCCGCACCAATCGTGAGGCCCTGTATGATATTCGCAGCAGCGCCTCTCCTAGTCTGAAGATCGGTCATGGGGACGGGCTTCCAGTCCTCGCCGTCGTAATACATCTCATCTCCCGACTCTGGATTTTTTGCCCTCTTTGGCGCAGCCCATTGGCGCTTCTTGTCGAGAACAAGAAGTTTGCCTGTCTCTCCGTTAAATACTGTTGGCATCCCCTATCACTCCACCAATACAAAGCCGGGCGGCGGTTTCGGTACTGTAACCGGCGCGGAAGGCGCGGCAGTCGCGGCAGTCGCGGCAGTCGCGGCAGTCGGGGCAGTCGCGGCAGGCGGGGCAGTCGGGGCAGTCGGCGCGCCTTCCGGAGAAAAGTAATCCGATCTGCGCAACCTTTCGGCTTTGGTCTGGTATAAAAGCAATCTTGCTTCTGCCATCACGATTGCCCGCTCAAGGATCCGCCGCCGCTCTTCCACTGTATTGCTCGCCGACCCCTGCACATCAGTCAACATTATCCGTTCGGAGTCTGTGACCTGGCCGCCGAAAATGGCCTTAAGCTGAGGCAATATTTGAGTATGCAATATGTTGACAAAATCGCGTGTGTTGATCCCTCTTTTGTCACCGATTTGCGCGGTGATATTAGCAAACGTGCCCATGCCGAACCCGCCATACGATTCTGGGTTGAGCTTCAAGGCCTGTTTGAGAAGGATCAATCCTTGCTGGGTTGCCAAAGCCAGTTTGTCGGTTTCGTCAATTTGACCCTTTTCCGGTGTCGTTGTCGACATTTGGCCAGTCAATATGTACTTCCTGCCATCCGGCGAGTCCGTGTTAATTTTTAGTCTCGATGCTATTTTCAACCTTTCCTCAACGTCGTGCGTCAACTTTCCGCTACCACTGCCACCACTGCTCCTGTCGGCTGCATTCGCATAGCTTGCCGCCGCGCTCGCATCAGATTGCCTGGTGTTCGCCTTCTGTGACTCTATCTGCACGCGCCTCAGTTGCAGGTCGAGCTCTTGCATGGTCTGACCGCTTTCAGCGCGGAGGCGTGGCAAGTCCTGAATTGTCAGGCGCGATACCTGTTCAGCGGGCAAGCCCAGCTCTTGTATGGCCCGCTGCTTTGCCGACTCGAAGCCCTGTGCGTCGCCGTCTCTAACGCCGCCGATGATGTTGGCAACAGCCTCGCCGCGTTGCTTGGCGAGCTGCAGCTTGCCAAGGTCCATTTGCTGCCCGAATTGCTGATCTTGGCGATCATCCTGCTTTTGCGCCCGCTGTTGCTCCATCTGGAACTGTTGCGCGTCCTGCTGCTTTTTCTGCGCGCCGTAGTAGCTGGAAAGATAGTTGCCGACGATATCAGCTTGTTGAATTTCCGGCATGTTAATGAGTCCTGTTTAAAATGTCTTGCGCATCACGCGCGGGATCGCGACTTTAATTATTAAATGCGCCGCCCCGGTACGCACCGTACAGGCTCGCGGCCTGTCCTAGCCCGCCCTGGATGGAGTTGGCTGTGTTGATGTAGCCCGCCGCCCTAGCGTTGCCCGCGTTGGTATAAGCCTGCGCCTGCCCTTGTGCTGCGGTCTGCCCGAAGCTGCCGGTCTGAGCCGCAGCCTGCTGCCCGGTGACCTGTCCCGACTGATACCGCCCAAGCCAGTTGTTGTAGCCTTGGTCCGCCATGCCCTGCCCGCGTGTCTGTAGCGCCTTCAAGGTCGCGCCGGAGTACAGGCCGCCCCTAGCTGCCGCGCTGCCCTCGACGCCCTTAAGTCCTTCGCTGACCGCATATGCGTAGCCTGGATCGGCGCGGAAGTTCTGCGTAGTGCGGTCGTAACCTTGCTGGCCGTTGAAGCCGTAGGCGTCGTTCAGGAAATTTGAACTCTTGTTGCCGAAGTCTCGATAAGGCGATAAATCGGCGCGTGTCTTCTCGTATTGCTCTTTTTGGACTTGGCCCGACTGCTGCGCGGCCTCCTTCTGGGCATCCGCCGCTTTATTACTGGAATAGATCGACGCGCCAGCACCTATAACGGCGGCTCCAATAATTGCCGCAGTTGTTCCTACAGGCATTAGTTTAGCTCCTTGCGCCAGTGTGTTTCGCTTTGGGTAAACCCCCAACGGCGATAGACCTTCTCCAGATGGCTTTCGCTCACCGGGTAGGCAATGTTGAATGTCTTGCAGTCGCTTTCACGCGCCCACTCCTCCGCGAACCGGCGCAACTTGCCGCCATGACCGCGCGATGATTTTGTTGTGTAGATAAACAACTCACCAAGCATTCGAGCGCCAGAGAAGAGGTGCTGATGCGCCAAGCCAACAAAGCAACCAGCAAACGCGGCCTTGTCGTCTTCCATAACAGCAACAATGCCATCATCATGTGCTATCAAGTTGGCTAGTGTTTTCCCAACGTAGGCCGCGTCGACACTGTCCGTTTTGTACGATGACCAAGACACAAAATCCTTTATCCCATCGATGATGTTTTGAATGTCGCCTTCGCGCGCGTCACGGATCATGTACACGTGCGAATGTCCACTATGAGTGTGAGCCTGTCGTCTGCGCTGTTGTTCGCAACCTCATGATTTTTGGCGTTGTCAAACCACCATATTTCGCCCGTCCGCATGTTAACATGCTCATCGCCAGCACGGAACAAGACGCCGGGAAGGCTGTGCAATGCGATATGGTATCGCTTGTAATAAGATGTGTGCACCTCTCCATCATCATGTGGGAGTATGCGCTTGCCTGGGGCAAGCCTCGTTATCATGACCGGCCCAAGACGCTCGCCCTCAACTTGGCGCATGAGGCCGAAGATGATGGATCGTGCTTGCGGCAACTCCGCAAACGCCGGGTAGTTAACATTCTCAAACTCGCCTAACCCCTTCCGCACACAATCCTCTTCGGTCGGGAACCGCAACCAGATGTCATCACACTCGCTTAACTCTGCCGTATTGCGGCGCAATGCGTTTCGATTCCACAACTCAGGCCGCGTATGCAAGACATTGACGATTGACACAACGTCAACGCTGTCTGTCAGGCGATAGAAGTTCCTCATGTCACACGCACGATAAACGTAGCATCAGCCGGAATCGTCACAGTCGTTGCGGTCGTGGTATAGGCGGGATCGTTCTGTGCATACTCCCAAATCATCGGGTAATCGGCCTTCAACACAACCTGCCCGCTCTTCCGCAAAAAGCCTGCCGGAACCACACTAGACCCCTGCTTCACGCTCATTCCGACTTGGATCAGGCTTTGCTCGTAACCCAGTATCCCCTGGAAGAATGCAAGTACGTGCCGCTTGTCCTGATGGACTTCAGCGGGAATATTCTGCTGTCTCTTTGGCGCGGTCATTAAAATGCACCGTCTGTTACGTCAGCCCACGCGCCAAGAATGACAACTTCAACTGGATCGGTCACGCGAAACTTGAATATCCTTTCACGATATGAGCCAAGCACATTCCATGTCGCGCGCCATTTGTATTGCCCAGTCGCGCCAATGTTGGCTGATCGCGGATCGCTCCAAGTCGCGCCGCCGTCATCGGAATGGCTCACGAACGCAACCGGAGCCGAGCCCTGCCCCGATGAAAGCCCCACGCCGGTCTTGATGTCGAGCTGCAATTTATGCATGAACTGCCGTCTGCCGCCGTTGTGTATCTGCGGACAGGTGACTTCGCGAATAATGCCAACGCCGCTTTCGCTGAGTACGTTAGCCTGCAAATGGTAGAGATTGCCGTCACTCGCACCGACGATTTGCTTGTTATTGTTGATCGCAAAAGTTGATGCGTCCCATCCGCCAAGCGGCAACGCGCCCATGGACCATGAGCCAGACTTCCTCCATGACCATTGGCCCGTCATGATATCCCACGTGACCGACCATTCGCCGGGATTGTTCAACACATAGAACAGGTGCCCTTGCTGCTGATAAGCGAAGGCGTTCAAATCGCCAAGGTCAGACACAGCCTCAAGCAATATGTCTACGTCGCTGTCACTGATTTTCTTGGGGCTGTACCCTTCGGCGCGGTACACGGAAATGCCGCCCGCCTTGCCATCGCGCCCCACCCACGTAAGGGCATTGTCAACCAATACCGCCGCATCACGTGAAACGCAGCCAATCGTTGCCGCCGCCGTGCTTGTGCGTTGTAGCAGGTTGTCCGTGTCGCCTGTTATGTACCACCATTCTGTTGTTTCCTTGCCGAGTAGCACCAGCTCGTTGCCGCTTTTGCGGATGGCAACAAGGCTATCGCTTTCGGCCTCTGCCGTGGAAAAGTCGAGCGCGTCCCATGACGTGGCATCTGCGAGTGCCGACCAACGGAATCGGCCTGAGTTCCGTACTGTGGTGAACGTATAGTTCGAAAGGCTTGCCGTGCTTGTTGCCTGCTCGAAGTCCGGGTCAACGACCTCCGCAAGCGTTAGCGTCGATGGCGTGTAGGTATAACTTTTGAGTTCTGCGACAACGCAGACGTTCGTTCCGTTGAAGCTCATATCAACTGGATCGGCACCTTCGATCCCGCCAAGGTCAGAGGCTGTGCCGTCAGTGCTGACGCTATAGATCCGCGTACCGACTACGGCATAGCAAATGTCTAGAGCTTCGATTTGGCCCCGAACCGCGCCGCCGCCTATGGTCGAGAATAGCACGCGAGCGGGTGTGCCGTAGAGCGTCCAATTCGTGCGGCCTTCGCTCTCGATTGGCTCGCCGTATAGGTTCGTCAGGCTTTGCAGCGTTGCCGATCTTGCGTTGCCGAACTTCTTGGCGAGCGGGATTTGTATGCGTCTCATGACGGCAGGATCAACTCAACGAGACAGGCTTCGAGCGTCAGGGCCATTTAGAAGAACTCCGATGAGACCGGCTGTCTCGCGGAACGCTTGGAACAATGTTGCCGCAATTCCTGGTAGCCCACGCCGCCATTCTTGTAATCGTCGCGCCCGAATAGCGTCGCGCACTCGCCTGCGACGATCTTGGCAAGTGGAAGCTTCACCGCGTCTGGAATAGCGTCGTCTGGGTAATAGACAAGCCCTTCCTCCGATAGCCACGCACGCACACCTGCAGCTCGCGCGGCTATCTTGTCGCTATCGGTCGTGCCGAGGGTCTCTGCCCCGCTCAACAGGCCAAGCTCCTCGGCAACAAGGCCGTATAGGGTAACGTTAGTTATTGTGATGGCACACCTCCATCGTCACGTCATTTCACCCGGATCGTTAAACGTCGATACCGTGTCGCCGAACGTGGCAGACGCATGCGCCGTCGCTGCCGGTTTTGCTTTCAGCTTTGGCAACGGCGGCAGTGGCACTTCGACAAAATTAGCGTCGTCAACTTCTGCAAAGAATCGGTTCTTTCGTAACGCCGCAATGATCTTCGACTCGATGATCTTGTCAGGGTGCGTCACGTTCTTTGGACGGTTCTCTTCAAACCAGATGCCGCCAAGGTCCATGCGTGTCGTATCGTCACGAGCGCCGCCTGTATAAACAAATGCTGGCATGGAAACTCCATTGGTTAAGGGTGCGGAGGAAACCCCCGCACCCAGTTGGGTTGTTAAGACGCCACGCCTTCGAACCGGCCAATCAAGGTAAGGTCGATAGTGCCGATTGCGCCAGTGGCCGGGCCCGCACCAAACGCACCGACGATCAATGTGTCGCTAGTGAACAGGAATCCGTTCCCGGTCGTGGCCTGCGTGTTGGTAATGCCGCCCCCCTGCCCGATAGTGGAGCCGGAAAAGATGCGTGTAGCAGACCCGCTGTCGCCGATGTTGATCGTGACAGTAGGTGTGCCGTTCGTATCAATATCGGTGCTTTCGAGGCATGCGTAAAGCAGGCGGAAGCCCTTCGGCACCATGCCGAAGTTTAGAACGTCACCGGTGGCAAAAGCCGCAGTTGACGTCAGCGACATGAAATAAGAAATTGTCGAGATGCCCGCGTGGGGCATAACTCGCTGATTGTTTTGACTAATCAGAGTAGAGTCGAACGTAGCCATTGATTTTCATTCCTTCAAAATATGCCGCAGAAAGAAAGCCGCCGGGTACAAAATGACAAACGCCACTCTGCACCCGGCCTGCACTCAATCTCCGACGCCAGAACAATAGACGGTGACCATTCCATGCTGTTTCGTTGCCGCTGCAGCACCCGTCGCGAAGTTGACCTTCACGATGCCTCTGAGTTCCTCAGTCGCAACGCCGGGGCGGAAGGTGTAATCCTTCACCATGTCGGTGCGTGGGGTTGGCTCTTGGCCCCATGCGATAGCCATTGCCTGCTGTCCGCATAGGTAGTTTGGCTCAACAGAGATTGATCCATTGCCCGCCGTAGCGAAGATTGAGGACGTTGTGATCAACGTGCTAATCTCCGGTATTTCCCGGAAGATGATGCCGTCGTAGAGCAAGTCGCCATCCTGGAATAGCGGATTTTCACCCATGGCCTTGCCTTCACGTGCTCGCGCATCGCGGTTGGCGTTGATCATGGTTGTATCGAGCTTCAGGTCACGGAATGCGCGTGCGCCGCAGAACATCACGTAGTATTCGCGCCCATCTTCGAGCTTGAATGGTCTGATGTGCGGGTCAGCGGCCTTTGCCATACGTTTGGCAAGTGATGCCGTTGCAGTCGTGAGCTTGTCGTTCGTACTGTCGACGTTCGCAAGCCCTGTGGCGTGCGTTGCCGAGTAGTTCGCCGTGGCGTTGCCATAGAGTATGCGGTCAGCATTGGCGGCGGACCACGTGTTGTAGTTCGCAGCCGTTGCGGCAGTTGTGATCGTGTTGCCCAAGCTGTCAAAGATGCCAACAGCGGGGATCGAGACACCGGCAGCAACGGGACCGGCCATGAACTTGATCAAGTCGGTTCGCAGCGTGTCCGATGCCCAGTTGCGGAGCATGTCACGGCCTGCGGCCCATAGGTCCACTTCCGTCTTATAGGACGTGGATTTCGGGACGCGCACACCGTTTCTAACCCAGTCAACCGAGACCGGGCAGTTGAAGTTTCCGAGTTGCTCCTCGTTGCCGTCGAGTATTCCAGCGCCACGCATGCCGGAAGCTGATAGCCGTGTGATCAACGGAATGTTGATCGTCTTGCCACCTTCTTCTTGAAGTTCGTAGCGCGTATTGATGACCGACATGGAGCTTTTGCCCATGTACGGCTTGAATCCACTTTCACGAATGTATTCCTGAAAGTATTTTGTGACCCATACCTGCTTTTCGCTGGCGGAGGCTAAGGCGACTTCAGCCATTTTCGTTCACTCATCTTTTGAACGCCTCGTCAAATGCAACCCCATTCCCGATGGGTGTTTTGGGGATGTTCCCACTCGCGCTTGGTGCGCTTGCAAGACTTGCCCTTGGTAGAGGCGTCGATTGTTGCGGGGACGATGAACCGTCACCCGCGCCTTGAGGCTGAGAGGTTAAGATGTAACCGCGTTCCTTGGCTTGCTTTTCAAACCAGGTTTCGGGGTCATCGTCTCCTAACTTACTCATGGCCTGTTGGCGCTTGTGCCACTTCACCACGAAATCATAGGGATGACGCTGTCCCTGGATCGTCTGGAAGAATGCAGGGTTCTTTTCCATTTCGGCCGTCACGGCCTCTTGGGCGTCCTGCAAGACCTGCGCGCCATACTTTTCTGTAGCCATTTCAAGGCTGATGGCGGTCTTGGTTTCCCACTTTGTCGCTTCGAGTTTCTGATCAAACGACCGTTCCCATGCTTCAGGATCGGCGAACATGTCGATCTTCGCGGCGGGCTTGTTCGTTGCTTCAGCGTACTTGCGTTCAAGGGCTTCGTACTTGGCTTCAAGCTTCTGTCGCTTTTCGCGTTCGTCCAAGGCCATTGCCGCAGTCCAAGGCGGCTTCTTTGTGGGTTCCACTGCTGCTGGCTCAACGTGAACCGGCGGGAGCGGTGAAGTGTCCGGGGCTGGTTGTGGCCCGGAATTTACTTCAGGTGCAGGCGTGCTTTCTTTTTCCAGAAAGTCCAGATTATCAGGAGGCATTTCATGTCCCTAACGCCCGATAAGCCCGGCGGCGGCTATCGCCCGAATGATGACGGCGGCTCATGTTCGCCCTTAAGATGGCGGCTCTATTCAGTCGAGGTCTAGGACCATCAACAGAAACTCTAATTCCTCTTCTTCGGTATCGACGATGGCGGCGAACTCTTGCCGCTTTGCCGGAGCGATGAACTTCACCACCCGGTTGAACTGGCGCTGATACTGATCAAAGAGCGTGTCGGTTAGATTGACCGGCGCATCGGATATGACCGCCGTCTCGTATTTTTGGGCCGCTTGGGTAAAGCCTGCGATTGCGGCCTCGGCCTTTGCGGTTGGCGCCTCAATGAACTTGTCGAGGACTTGCTCGTAAAAATCCTTGACGCTTTGCTCTGTGCTGCGGCGCTTGTAAGCGTAGGGGTCCCATCCGCCTCTGCCTCGATCTTCCTCGACAACAGGCGGTGTGACTACGGATTCGGCAAGCGGCGCAATTCTTGCCGATGTCTGTGCTTGCCACGTAATCGCGGGCCATGACGGCTGACTGCGCCGTGTGACCGGCGGCTGATCAACGGGCGCAGGCTCGATAAGAGCGGCGACCTTGACGCTTGCGGGTGCTTGCCACGTAATCGCGGGCCATGACGGCTGACTGCGCCGTGTGACCGACGGCTGATCAACGGGCGCAGGCTCGATAAGAGCGGCGACCTTGACGCTTGCGGGTGCTTGCCACGTAATCGCGGGCCATGACGGCTGACTGCGCCGTGTGACCGGCGGCTGATCAACGGGCACCGCCGTGATCTGCGGCGGCAGCTTGATGGCTTGCACCGGCAGCGCCTTCGGTGCGGGCCACTGCGCAACAACGGCAAGCAGATTTGTAGTAGATGTGACCGGCGGCTGATCAACGGGCACCGCCGTGATCTGCGGCGGCAGCTTGATGGCTTGCACCGGCAGCGCCTTCGGTGCGGGCCACTGCGCAACAACGGCAAGCAGATTTGTAGTAGATGTGACCGGCGGCTGATCAACGGGCACCGCAAGAAGGTCTGGCGGCAGCTTGGCCGCAGATTGATGCCGCCACGAAGGCGACTGATTAAGCCAATGAACAGCCCGAACGAACGGCTGATCGGCAACATCCGCTGGGACGATTGCAGCTATTATGGTTCTATTCTGCCCGGTCCATGTGACCGGCACCACCCGCGTCTGCGGGCGAAACCCGAACGGCGGATCGTCAACAGACACCAAAAGCAACCGTCGAGGCTGCTGCTGATGTGCTTTCGCCTGCCAGCTTGACAGTACTGTGTTTAATGCCGCCTGCGATCTCGCCGGTTGATCATCCACCACAACGGCTGGAAGGCTGGGAACAATTGACGTATGGCTTTGCACCGGCTGGGGCGCAAGTGGCGTTGCCCATATTGCGCCAATGAGTGCAAGCGTTGCGGCGGAATAGCGGACTGGCGGATTGTCAACGGGATCAACCGCCGCATTGCCAGTGACCTGGAAAGCGTCATTCTGGAATGCGTTATTCTGGAACGCGGTCATGTTCTCACGCCGCCTTCCTTGGCTTTTATTTCTTCTTTGCCGTTAGCGTGGCGCTGATGTCCTGCACTGCCTCTTTGTACCACGCCGCCGCAAACTGCTGAAACTCCGAGTTGCGAGTTGTGAGCGTCGGGTGCAGCGAATAGCCCCACGTCGCCTCGAAGTCGCAATCGTAACCGTGCGGATTGATCGTCTTGTCCGTATGAGGCGCTTGCTGATCCCGCCAGTCCTTAGACAAGTAGTAGAAGCCCATCTCACTAAACGGCTCACAGTGCGTAGGATCGCCGTAGTAGCGAGTTGAAGCCCAGTGCGGGAATGTGACCTGCGCCTTAGCTCCCGGCTTCAGAACGCGATACAGTTCATTGAAGAAATGAACGCGCTCCCATTTGCCGCCCATGTTCGTCAAGTGCTCGAGGAAGTGGCTGGAATGCGCTTCGTCAACGCTGCTTGTCTCAAATGGCCAGCGCGCCTTGCCGATGCGCATAACAGTATCGACGCCATCCATTTTGTATTGGTCGACGCCATGCCATTCCGGGCCGCGCTTGTTCTTTCCACAGCCAACGTCCAATTTAAAAAGCGGTGTGGGTTCAATCTTTTCAGCTGTGTTTGTCATTACAATTCACCACATTTGATCGGCAGAAACGTCATAATGACCAACTAGGACTGAACAATCGATTGCACAACGATAGCCATATTTCCGCGCGTCTGACCAGAAGTGCAAATCCTGCGTCCCGACACCGGCTGAACTGGCCATGGTTTCGAACCACGGCTTGCGAAGCCGGTCATCTTTGAACATCGAAGTCCGCCACAGATTGAAGCCCATGCCGGTTCCGCAGCACTCCACAAGCCCACCCGGAACCGGAGGCTGTGGCCTGAAATTCAACACCGGGTCTTTCGGATCGCCCCATATCTGGGGAACGCCGCCCTCCCCTTTTGTCCAATACAGTCCGCCGATGCATGACAACTCGGGGTGCTTGTCCATCTGTTCGCAGAGCTTCAAGACACCGTCTTGCGGAGGAACGTTATCGTGCTCGACGGTTAAAATGTATTCCCACTGGCTCAAGTCCGGATGGCTCAACACCCCTTGGATTGCCTGCGTATAAGCATCGCCAACTTCTAGGCCAAGACACAGCATCCGATAGACCGCGTTGTTCGGAGGAAAGATCAAGTTCCAGTGCGACAACGCCACCTTGGCGCTGATCATCGTGGCGCTTGGTATCATTACAACGATGCGCTGTTTCTTCCAGCTCGCGCCTTCAATAATGCGCGTGCGGCTGGCGTCGAGGTTGTGGTTATGGCGGCCAAAATCATATGAAACGATTTGCGCGGGCTGGGTCATTGTCAGCCCAGCCTTACAAGCTGGAAAACACACTTGTGCAGAGAGTCGGAAGATGAAATAGCCGACAAAGGAAACGCGCTTGTCGTGCCGCCGCCTGCAGTGGAAAATGATCCGGCGCCCATGTGCCATCCCGATGTAAGATTAGAGCTTCCAGCAATGCCAAAATACAAGTCGGGGTGCGACTGGGCGTAATGCCATCTATAAGTCGCACGATTATCGGTCGCGAAGATCATCCCAGTTGAATTTGTAGCGGTTGAAGTGCTGTGGCCAAATACAAGCCAGTATTGCCCGGGCGATAACGAATTGTCAAAAGGTATGTCAAGAAACCTGAGGCCAGAAAAGTTTGCCGAAAGCCAAGTGTTTGTGAAATTCATCTTCGCCGAAGACAAGCTATATTGCGTGCTGAATGTCGTTGAGCCGCCTTGAACCGGGAATGTCATCTGCTGGGTTATGCTCATCTGCGAGCCGTTAGCGGCAACGCTGATGGAGTTTAGGAACGTGGCACCAGCGGAACCTGACGCAACAGAGAACAAACTTTCTGAACTTCCCCCAGTGCCTAAAGAGTACACAACCGCGTTAAAGGTAAATCCAAAATTAGCGGAGGCACTTAAGCTTGCCGCTGACGTCCCCTTATTGGTGGATAAGGTACTAAAACTGCACGGTATTCTGATAAAGCTTGCTGATATTGGTGCCGCAATCGCGAACATCACAGCAACGCTAGTAGACCCCGCTGCGATTGATTGTGTATCGGTTTGCACAATGTCCATGTTCTGGTAGAAACTAACATGCGGCCATCCCCTAATCCACATCGTGGCAGCACCGGCAGCACTCGATGCAGATAGTGAGATGCCATTTGTCCCGCCAAACACAATGTTAGTGCCCGACATTGTGCTTGACCCGGCAGTATTGCCGGAGATCGTCATCAGCTGATTGTGCGCGCTGTTCCAATCACCCGGACGAACAAGATTGGTCGCGAAGACGCTTGAGGTCGTCGCGCCATTCCAAATGGTTACCGTGCCAGTGGCATTAGCTACTGTGTTTGAGAATACGTGACTTACTGCCACCTATCAGCGCTCGGCATAGCACAAGCCAAAGCTCCATGTCGTAACGGATGGCGCTACGGGCAGGAACAGGCATGCCGCTACAGCGCCGCCAGCTGGGAAGATGATGACCTCATCCGGCGTTGGCACCCATAGCCAGCCGTTGAGATTGTTGAATGAGTCGTCGATGATTGCCGTTTGAGCGCCAGCGCCCTCTGTCACAGTTGCGTTGCCGATTGAAGCTGTGCCTGTCGCTGCCGGGGCAGTCGCACCAAGAAGGATCGAAACAGACTCGTACCGCTTCAGCCTTTCTGGCGTCTTTGCCGTCATGGCGGACTGCAACGCCGCTGCCTTGCTCGTGAGCTGGACTCGCGTCTGTGCGCTCGTTGCGTTCACCGCCTGCGCCATCCACGCGCGGCGAAGTTCGATTTGAGGCGTGGTTGCCGCCGCACCCGGCATGAGCGCGACAAGTGTATTGACACCGGCAGCAACTGCAATCGCGCCGCCGCCAACTGTATATTCATGAGCCATAAGTTTAGACCTTCTCTATCTAGAGGAATGAACGCCCATTCCAGGCTTTGCGCCCTTCAGGGCCGAAAATGTAAATCTTGCCATTGCGCCGCTCGATGCGGTTCGCCGCCTCCCCAACGGGAAAGCCGTTGCGCAATACGTCAAATTCGAATTCACCGCGTGATATGCCGCCGGTCATGCCGAGCACCCATACAGCGCCAGTCTCATCGGTGATCGTCAGCGCAGGCGGACTGCAGACATACGATTCTGTGATATGCATCTGCGGGCCTTTGCGGCGCGCGAAGTCGAAGCCGCCAAAGGATATGCTCATTGCAGCGTCTCGCCTTCGATCACGTCTTCGTCGCTAATGTCGTATGTGTCAGGGCGGCCAATGGCGTCACGGTTCACCTTGACCTTGCGAAGCCGCCTCTTGGGCCTCTCTGCCATGCCAATTTCTTGACCGTCGGCCTTATGGTTGGCCGTGATGCGCTTAAGCTTCATCTCATGGTCTACAGACACAGACTTAAGCTGCATCTCGGTGTGTAGTTTGGACTCTGCCATCGTCGCGTCATGCGCCATTTGCTCTTGCTGCAAGCCAAAATCCAAGGCCATCTGCTCACGCTTCAGGCCGTTGTCTTGCTGCGCCTTCCACCTGTCAAGTTCCAGGCGCTGTTGTGCAATTTGCTCGTCCATCTGCATTTGCGCCTGTGCCGATTGCTGCTTGGCCTGCATTTCAAGCTCTTGCGGGCTTGGCTGTGGTGGCCCCTCCGGTGCTTTGAGCTTGTCCAGTATCGCTTTCTTTCTTGGCAGGCTCGACGCCTCAATGAGCGCATCCGGAGGGATCGGAACGCCCGCTTGCACCAACTCTGTCAGGCGTTGGAATTGCTCTTCTGCGATAGTCGCCGTGTCAGGCGTGCTATCGATGATGATGTCAACGTCCATCTGGGACGGATTATTCCGGACTGCCGGTTGACCGGTGCGTGGGTCGATTGCCTGTTGACCCGTGTTTGGGTCAATCACCGGCTGATTGATCATGACAAACTTGGGTGCGTTTTCGTCGTCAGTGACACGGATATACTGCGGCGCGTCCCAGAACTGCTTAACCCGATCCCATATGGCGCGATACACACGCAGCGTCCAATCGTCGAATGAACCCAGCAATGGAGCCAACTCAATTAGCCCGGCTTGCTGTTGTGCGAGGATAGCTCTGCCCGATTGGCCTTGCACGTCACGGCCTAGCACGCCGGGGTTTGGCCCCATGCGCTCCATTTCTTGCTTTGCCTCACGCTCAAGATCTGCAAACTCAGGCGCGTATTGTTGCGTGTTGAGAATCTCGACTTCGCCTGCGTCGCCCTGAATGATGCCGTCAGGCTTGGCCAGCTCCGCCCGTACCGCGTCAACGTCATCAAGCCTGCGCGACACACGGGCCTGTCTGACATTCAACAAATGAACGCGCTTGGATCGGCTCTTGTTGATCGCATCCTGCGGGCCTCGCATATCGCGCACCACGCCATAGCGGCAGTTCTCACGGTCGACATAGGCAGACTGGCAGACGATCGGCTTGATAGCCTTGCCGTCAGCGTCGCGATATTCGCTTGGCCCCGAGAATATGATTCCGCCGGAAACAAATACGCAGCGCATCCACTCCGGCCCACGGCGATGATACATATCAACAACCATGACGCGCCTATTCTTGCCGTCAGCCCATGCCCAGCCGTTCATGGGCCGGTCCTGGTGTGTTTCTGTTGCCGTCATGGAGCCGTCGAGGCTTGATGGTATCAGCTTGCCGGAGCCCGGGGTCAGGATTTCGGCGAAGGCAACCGCGTCCTCCTCGTCCATCCATTTTGCTAGACCGTCATAGCGCGCGTCGCTGAAGTCCGGCTCCCGGCTATAGGGATCGTAAAAGTAATGCTCTGGCCTGATCTTGTTGATACGAACTTCGCGCTTTTCGTCAACCTCGATGACCGCGCCGCAGATGCCCTCAATGAGCATGTCACGGAAGCAGTTTGAGCGGATCGTTTGAAACCTGTTGAGGTCTGCAACGTAACGCAACGAGTCCGTGGCTACCTCGCCTGCGGATTCGTCCTGCGGATTGCGGCCCCATGCCTTCGGATCGGTCTTGCCGCGCTCGATTACACCTATGATGCCGTTCACGGCTGGCTTGATTCTATTGAAGGTGATTGCGGGCTGCTTGCGGTCGTTTAGGATTGATTTCTCGGTCGCCGTCCATTGTTGCGAGTGATAGTAGTCAACGTCGATTTGCGTCTCTTTGCGGGCTTGTTCGGCCAAGTCCATGGCGCGCGCAAACTTACGCTTGACGTCGCTGTGGTACTCATCAGACGATCGTTTTGCGTTGGACGCCTCGCTTGAGGATCCAGTGTCGGGAGTTGCCAGTGTGATTTGTCCTTACGTGCCGCCCAAATGGGAGGCTATATCCTGCGACAATCATTGCCGCCGCCAACACATTCCTGGGTCCGGTTCATGCCGTCTTATACCCACCTGTATGTTGTGGCCTAGCGTAGCCATCCGTTGGCCTGCGCCTGGTGACGGCCTTGCTGATATACGCCGGGATCGTCTCATCAACGGCGCGGCCTATCAAGCTGCACGCGTCAACAGCGTCATCGTACTTGCCAGCCGGAAATCGCACAAGCTGATCTAGCACGTCCCCGGCCCAAGGCGTATTTGGAAATAGCACCTTGCCATTAGCTGAAAGCGATTGGAACGCTCTTGCCCGTGTGGCCTTGTCGTGGATGCTGTTCACCCATTCGATGGTGACCCAAATGCGGCGCTCATCCATGCGGCGTCTTAGTGGAGACTCGATTGCCCGTCGTATGACACCGCCCTCGGCAAACCATGTGATAGGCTTGTACTTTGCGGACAGGTCCAGCCACTTTTCAATCCACACACTTGCGTCTGTCTGGCCTCTCCACCAATCAATAGCGTATATGTTCGATGATGAGTCCACAGCCCATACTGCGTGCTCTGTATAGTCCCCATCGCCTTCAGTGACGGCAAAATCAGAACTACCCCAGTACGTGAGCTTCTCTGGCCGATCGTCATAGCGGCGGAACCAATCTCTCTTGAAGTACGTGCCGTCATCTGGTTGCGGGTTTTGTTGATATAGTGCCGACCAAAAGCGCGGCAGGCTGTTAGCCTTGATGCGCTCCAAGCTTTCGACCGGATACGCCTCCGGCCATAAAGCGCTGCCATCGTCTTGTATTGCTGGAAGCTCAACTATTTCCCATTTATCGCCGCCCGCCCGCTGTTGATCAATGAGATAGCCTGACAGGTCCTCCTCATGCATTCGGTGGTTTATGAGGATTATCGCGCCGCCAGGCTGCAGGCGGTTGTACACGCTGCCTTGGTACCACTCTCGGACCGCCTTGCGTTCCAGCTCGCTTTGAGCGTCCGCCATTGAGCCAAACGGGTCGTCAATGATAAATTCATCCGCGCCTTTGCCGAGGATTTGGCTGCCGACACCAACCGCGTAAAATATTCCGCCTTGCTTAGTGTGCCAGCGCCCAGACGCTTGACTATCATCGGATAGCTGCAAGCGTGGGAATATACGGCCGTATTCCTCAGACCGGATAAGGTTTCGAACTTCGCGGCCCACGTCGTTGGCAAAACTCTCTGACGCACTGGCGGCTATGATTTGCCGCGTTGGATAGTTGCCAAGGCAGTATGCGGGATATCGCCTAGATGCCAGCTCGGTCTTGCCATGTCGAGGCGGTAACAAAAGCATAAGCCGGTCAATGTCGCGTCTCATGACGCGCTCCAGCTGATCGGCAACTATGCGGTGGTGCGAGCCAGTGCGGTAACGGGCGTAGGTGTATTCTGTAAAATCAATTAACGAGTTGCGGGCTTTTCTCTTTTTTGTCTGATCGACGAACTGTTGCTCCAGAAGCTCTAGCCGCTCTGATGGCAGCGAGGCCAACGGCGATGTCATCGTCACTCACGGCATCCAACTGGTTGATATTGTGGTTGACGTCCCTGGGCAAGAGGCTGGCGACTACACGGCAGTATTGCGCCGGGCTTTCCTCGAGGCAACCTTGCAGCGCGGCCGGGCCGTTTTTCTGCCAATGCTCGTACAAATCTTGGATGAATGCCTCGCCTAGCTTATTGCGAGAGCCAGCCGGGCGGCCACCAACTCCAGGATGACCTAGCACAAACTGGCCTTTTTCGTTCTTTGATGGGTTCATCGCATTCGTCCATAATCCCATGTGCCGGACCATTCTTCCGCCGGGTATTTGACGTCAATCCTGCTTGTGAGCACCTGCGATCCTGATGTGGTGATATAGATATCGACGTAGCCTTGGCCTTTGAGCCGTTGCGACACCTGCGTTGTCGTGTTGCTTGTGCCGGTCACTGTCGGGCCTTGGGCGGTGCGGGTGACCGAGCTAATTGTCTCTGATCCTAACCAGCCGGAGTAGTCCAACGTGTAGGTCAAGTCATCGTCCTGGCGATGGTATGCCCGGAAATGGGCTGGGTTTATTTCTTTTATGCCGCGTGTGGTTGTGCGCGCGTTTTCGTAGAACGCGATTCGCCGGTCAGGCATTTTTCAAGCCTCCGCAAGCATTAAAATAGGGATAATAGCTATTTCCCTATCACAAGGTCACCAAGTGTCAAGTGCAGCTTTTGCAAAATTGTTGGATGGCGCACAACAGCACCACGCGTCCGCTGTCAGGGTGATGGCCTCGATCCACAGCCCAGCGGCTTCGCGTTTTCCCATGGCCGCAAATGCTAGTTAGAGCGCCGTAAAGCTCCGCCGCGAGGTCGTGCGACCACCTTGCCACTTTGAGTTTTGCGAGAGCTTGGCGGTCACTGATTGCCATTTGCGACCCTCTTATTGGTGGATCCCATGCTTGCGCCCTCACGCCGGAGCCGTTGGCCAGCTCGTAAATCGCGCGGAATTTGTTGACCGCCTCCCACTCGGGCCGGGTGATTAACCCTTTAGAAAGCATGGTGTCATGGATGGCTTCTTCTGTGACGTACGGGCGGGCTTTTGCCGATCGGTCATCGGCGGTTGGCGCATGGACGCCGCCGTGAGCGCGGCGCTCGGCTGTCGGGCTGATGGCGTCTTGGGTCTTGGTCATGGTTTAGCCTTCTTTGCGGGGAAATGGTTCAATCTCACAGAAGGCGACGGTTTCAAATCCGCCTGTCCGATCAAGCCCAAGGCTAAAGCCTCCGATTCCTGAGAATAAATCTAGAACCCGCAGCTTGCTCATGCTGCGCCGCCAAAGAGCGGGCCAGCTTCTTGAACTTTGCCAGAATTCTTGACGCGCCCAACTTGGCGAGCAACTGGCCCGGCCTCGGCCAGCGTCAAGCGAGTTCGAATGTCCTTTAGATATTCTTCTTCCCGCTCAATAAGAATGCAGTTCATGCCCTCGCGGATAGCGGCCTCGCCCGTGGTTCCGGTTCCGGCAAATGGGTCTAGGACGGTTCCGCCCTTTGGCGTTACAAGCCGCACAAGCCATTGCATTAGGTCGACGGGCTTTACCGTAGGATGCTTGGAGCCAAAACGATCCTCTTTGTCAGCCTTTGCGCTATAGAAAAATCGGGCTGCGGAACCGCCGTTGTCGTCATGGCCGCCGCGCGATGTCTGTTTTTTACCGGACCACATTCCGGGATCAGAACCTGAAAGCCCACCGCTTGACGCACTCGTCGTAACAGGAAACGCCGCAATCACTTCATCGCTGCCGTCGTGGATGACGTTGGCGGGCCAGCGGCCACAATCCAGTGCCTCCACCCGGCCACCCACACCGACACCGACACCGAGCCCGTTGCCATATGCATGTATCGCGGCTGTCGGTGTACCCACGACGGAGCGGGTTCCGCCGCCGGTCCCCACCCTGCACCCATCCACATTGATTGCCCCGGTGCCGTGCGCCAAAACATTCGCGGCGATGTTCTTTTCGGATAGCGGCTTGCGGGCAAGGCAAATTGGCTCCCATGCTGGTTTGAGTGAAGTGGCCCAGCCTTGCCACAGTGAAGCGGGCAGTGAAGCGGGCAGTGAAGCGGGCAGTGAAGCGGGTCTAGGCTTTCCGCCATGAAACATTGTTTTAGGCCCTTGTTTTTTGTAGTGAGTGATCTCGCGCTCGTCCTCAACGCCAAAAATCCGGTCGATGCCCTTGCTCACATCATGCGATTTCGGAAACCCGCTTGAGTAAAGCCAGCCGATTTGATCACGAATTTCAAAGCCCGCATCCTCGATTGCACAAGCCATGCGGTGATAGGTGCGAGTCCCTGAGAATGAAACGACGTGGCCGCCAGGCTTCAGGACGCGAAAAATTTCCGCCCAGAAATCAGTTGAAAATGCGGTTTCGCCAGTGTCCCATTCCTTGCCCAGGAAGCCCTTTGAGGCCCGCGCATACGCTCCTGTACCGCCTTCTGGAACTTTGACTGCAGCCGAACCAGACTTTCCAAATCTTTTGACAATCGAGACTAGTGCATAAGGCGGATCCGTAACAACTGAATCAATGGAGTTATCGGCAATGGTCTTGATCACATCGCGGCAATCGCCTTCGAGGATTTTCACGCTCATGCAGCTGCCCAGTTGGTGGGTTGGCCGTTCCAGTCACCTGGAAGAGACATCAGCGCTTCATCTTCAGCCGTCATCACAGCACCTTTTTCTTCGCGTATTCAGTTTCGAGAACATGGGCAACAGTAGGATCGCGCGCCGGATCAAAGCAGCACCCCTCACCGCATGGGATGCGTGCCCAACCTCCACAATGTCCGCATCGCTTGAGCGGCATCGTCGGGTAAATTTCTTCAAACGCACGGTCACACTCGTTGTGCATACGGTTGTGCATTTCCAGAAGCTCGATGTGAGATTTTAGCTTTGCTATTTCATCTTTGTCCGGTCGCCCCGACTTCCACTCCTGGTCGGCAATCATGCCCGCCGCAATCGCAATCCGGCTGGCAACCATCTCGCAGGGACCCGCTACCCACGCGCTTTCTTCATCGAGAATTGTAATCACGCGATCATATAGGCTCGGTCGCGCCTTGCTGCTCATTTCATCCTCCACTTCCGCGCTTGTAAACATGTCGCCGCAAATTGTATGGATAAACTGCCGCTGGACCATGCCTTCAGCCTCCGCGCGCCCCAGGTCGCAGTTTGCGTTCATGACAACAGAGGTCACGGCATCCGACAGATTCCACACAACGGCTGTAATCCCCGCGCGCCTCATGTCGTTTCCGCTTGGGCAATGCCCACGCTGGCTTGCAGCAGACGCAACGTCATCTGCCGCCTCGTTGTAGATGTTCACCAAGTTATCAAGAGTCATGGCTCCTCTCCCGGCCAAAGTTTGAACTCTGCGAGCGAGGTGAGGACGCCATCAGCCCATTTTGCGCAGCCCGCGCACGGCACCGGCACGCCACCGCCAATGCGTTCATAGCACGGCTTGACGCCAATCTCGCGGCTACTATCCCTGCAGATAGTTTTCCAGAGTACTTCTTTGGCGGAGGTGGTCATTTCTTGATATTGTCGAGTATTCTGCGAGCGGCCGCCGCTACCCATTCTGGCGACGCAACATCGCCCAATTCAGCAAGTCCGTCAGTCCAAACTTTCTTGCAAAAGTGGTGCATGTTCGAAGCCTCGCCGCGGCTGAAGCTGACCCGGTGCCAACCATCCTCACGCTCGGCTGAAATCACTACAACTCCGAGCTGGTTGTGCGCGTAGATGCCATCTCCGATACACGTTGCGTTTTTTGGCGGTCTATTCTCGTCGCTCATTTCTTTTCCTCCGGCCCAGGTGTGGGCGATGTCCGTTCCTCTCCGTCAGTCCAAACTTTCTTGCAAAAGTGGTGCATGTTCGAAGCCTCGCCGCGCCCGAAGCAGATCCAGTGCCAACCATCCTCACGCTCGGCTGAAATCACTACAGATCCGTACTGTGTGTGGGCGTAGATGCCGTCTCCGATATACGTTGCGTGTTTTGGCGGTCTATTCTCGTCGCTCATTTCTTTTCCTCCGCACCCATCCCCATCATATCCAACACTTCGACCTGCACTTGTCCCGCCGTCATGTGCGGAAGCCACTCAGTCGCAATCACATTGCAACATCGCTCAAAAAACCCCGTGAACGCCGCTTGGTCCATGCTCGCAAAACTGATCGAGCGCGGAAGCTGCACCGGGCCTGACTTTGTGTTTACGGTCGAGAAATGCCCGGTCCTGAGTTTCAGAACGTCGCTGACATTATCTGGCTCCACGTCGATGGAGTGGGCAATCTTTGCCACGAGCGCCCAGTACAGGCGGTGGTGCTGAATATTGCGCGGCTTTGTTACCTCGACCATCACACTCTGCCCGATTTTGATGCCACGCAGGATCGCGTTGCCATCGTCGCTTTCAGAGATGAGCCCGGTCATGGTGCGGCGGAAGAACGCTTTCATCCTGCGGCCAACACGTTTGTGCTTAACTCACCTACTCGCTTTTCGATGAACCTCTTCACAGCGAGCGCGTCTGACTTTGAACGCGCCCAAAACTCTTGAAGCGGTGCGCGGTTCGTGTCGCGCCAGCCTTCGATTTCAATTGCAGATTTTGCGTCATGCAGAAATTCAATGCAGCGATCAGCGAACTCTCCAAATGGAACAGCTTCAAGCGGTTGGCCAGGCGCCCACATACACATCAGGTTGTCTTTGCCTCCGCTTAGAGCAAGGCGTTTGTCAATCTCGGCTTGCTCGGCGCGTTGCGAGGCAGTCAAATCGCTCACTGTGGCGCGATCCATTTCTTCCGCGACGTAGACGCCAGACAGGTCTTCGGGCCAGCCTTTGCGCAAGGCTTGCGCCTCGGCGCATTTCGATATCATCACATGGGGCATTTCTTTCCACTTTCCTTTTGGCTGCATCACAACGTCGCCGCGCGCAACTTTCTTCTTTTTAGGCTTGCCCGTGTCGGGCCAAGTCTCGCCCGTGTCAATCCAGTCAAAGCCGCCATCTGACGTTTCCTCGACGGCGGCGTATTCAGCCCAATAAGCCTCGCCTGCGATTGCGTGCCATTGATTGTCGGCACCTAGCTTCCAACACCGCACCACGGCCTTGATTATGCCAAGCGGGTTTTCATGACACTTCGCGTCATCTGATAGCGTGAAGGTCGCAGGCTCCTCATCTGGGCGATAATCACGATTCCGAGCGGCAACGACGCGATAAAAATCTATGCCGGTGATGAGAGACATTTTACGCCTCTTCGGATCGTCCTTATTGTAGACAACAGCGTAGATGTGGCGGCGAAAGGGGTCAGCCTTCGTTCGCCGCGCCACTTCCATGTAAAGGTTGAATTCATCTTCGGTGCAGTCGGCTGCGAGTGTCCGCTTGACAAGCGCAATCTGACTTGACGTCATGTCAAAATCGCCGCGAATAGGTGTGCTTGAATTGCTCATCATGATCTCCGTACAGTCAATGAAACTGATCCGTTTCCGAGCGTTGCCCCGGGCACTGTCTCTTGGTCTTTGAGTGCGGCCTTTATCGCCGCTTTATCGAGCACAGGGTCTGGTTGTTTCCAAAACCTGGACGGCACTTTTGCTTCATCTGTGATGACAAGCCCCGCAGCTCGATTGCTTAGCGTAAGTGTCGCGTCTGGAAACTCTAGTTTCCTGATCTCGCCGATCACCATCGCTTGCTCTATTGCAGTCCGTATAAAGTCAAGCCGTGTCGCATAGCGGCTATGCCTCGCCTCAAGTTCGCTAGCCTTTTCCTTAGCGCCTGCTAACATGAGTTCCGTCTCAGACATGAGCGCTACCGCATTGGCAATCGCCTCGTGCAATCCAGTTTCACCTTCTATCGTGTCCCTGACAGTCTCCTCGTCCATGCCCGGCAGTTTGGTTAGTGTCTCACGTAATGCTTCCGCCGCGCGGCGCTGGATTCCCAAGTCAATTGTGACGCTCTTGCTCATCGCACATTCACCTGTTTAAAAAACGCCCGGAGCGCCTTGTCATAGGCCGCCTGAGCCTTGACGTATTCTCTCATAGCCGCGTCCTTGGCTATGGCATAATCGACCATCCCAGCCGTATCGCGCAGAGTCTTGTCCGCGACCGCGGCGTCGTATGCTGCAGCCCGCAACAATGCTGCAGCCCGCAGCTTGACCAAGTCATCTTTCGTAATCATCGCGCTGCCTCCATGTACCAGCGAGGCCGAAGCCCGCTCCGCTGTTGTTGGTTAAGGTCACAGGCCGAACGAAGCCGCTTTGTGCTTGCGCCGTCTGCATAGCCGAGGCTGAACGACATGGCAGCGGCAAGGGCAAGCATCGCGAAAAGCAATGCAACCGCGTCAAGGCGGATGGTCATCGCGCGGCCTCCATCATGCCTAGCACTGTCTGCGGGGCGGCTAACAAATCTGCCTGTTTCAAAAACGCCCGGAGCGCCTTGTCATAGACCACCTTAGCCTTAACGTATTCGTCCATAGCCGCTTCCTTGGCTATGTCCTGGTCGACCATGCCAGCCGTATCGCGCCGAGTCTTGTCCGCAATCACGGCGTCGTAGGCGGCACCAGCCAAAGACATGACATCACGCAGCTTGACCAAGTCATCTTTCGTAATCATGACGCTGCCTCCATGCCCTGCACTGTCTGCGGGGCGGGCAACACCTCTGCCTGTTTCAAAAACGCCCGGAGCGCCTTGTCATAGGCCAGATTAGCCTTGGCGTATTCGTCCATAGCCGCGGTAACCGCTATGTCATGATCGGCAGGGTCGGTCGTATCGCGCCGATCCACCTGTTTAAAAAACGCCCAGAGCGCCTTGTCATAGGCCAGCTTAGCCTTGGCGTGTTCGTCCATAGCCGCGGTAACCGCTATGTCATGATCGGCAGGGTCGGTCGTATCGCGCCGATCCACCTGTTTAAAAAACGCCCGGAGCGCCTGATCATAGGGCAGCCTAGCCTTGGCGTGTTCGTCCATAGCCGCTTTCTTGGCTATGGCATGGTCGACCATGCAGGCCGTATCGCGCAGAGTCTTGTCCGCGACCGCGGCGTCGTAGGCGGCACCAGCCAAAGACACGACATCACGCAGCTTGACCAAGTCATCTTTCGTAATCATGTCGCGGCCTCCATGCCTGCGCTGCACTGCCTGCGGGCTTCGGCGGTGATATCAACGATTTGGTCAAGCCTAAGTGCGAAGCAGTGGATGGACTGCAGCGCAGTCTCAACGTCCATGCCGTCATCTTCCACGAATTGCCTGATTTGCATCGTCGCCGCCCAATCATGGTGCTTAGTTGGCGTGGTGCGAGCCCGCTCATAGGCTTTGAGCAGGTGTGTTCCTGATAGGGTCTTGGTGGCTGTCATTTGGCGTCTCCTCTCGGTGTTCGTGAGGGTGAACATACGCCTTTCGCGTGTGATGTCAACACATAAAGTGTATGACGCGCGAATTTATTTTGCTAATGGGAGCAAGGGCCTGGCCGAATTCGTTCCATTAACCGGCACCGGGGCAGCTTCGCTATGAGGCTGTACGCTTTTGATCAGGCGAGCTTGTTGCTACTCTTTGACCAAATTTGGGAGTAGAGACGAATGGGGAATGAACTGTTTTCCGGCGACAACTTGCAGGTCATGCGTGACCACATTCATAGGCAGTCAGCTGATTCGGAACTGACAGTTGCGGCATACATATTATGTGTTGACATCACACGCGCAATGTGTACGGTGTGCGCATGAGACCGATAGATCGAATCATTGAACTGTTTGGCGGAATGACCAAACTCGCCCATGCGTTAGCGCATGAGTATCCAACAACCGTACAAGGCTGGCGTGACAGGGGGAATGTGCCGTCGAGGCACATTCCAAAGATCATTGAGGCTGCAAAGTCTCGCGGCATCAAGCTGGCAGCCGCAGATTTCTTCGACATCACAGACACCACAGACACCACAGAACACTCCAACGCAGCCGAGTAGTGTGCACCATGAACAACTCCGATCCTGACCTCGCCCACACGTATCGCATAGGCCGCGACAATCGCGAGCAGGTGACGCTTGGCGAGTGGCTGCTGATACTGACAGTCTTTTTGGCCGTCATCGCAGCGCTCGCCGCCGCATGGTGGATATTTTCATGATCATGTCACCGTCACAATCATCAATCAAATAGCGGATTCTATCACGATGCGCCGGACCCAAGACGCACGCAATATCGAAGGTGGTAAAGTTACCGGTGTGACGGGGGGGACAGTTTGTGGTTAACGCAATAACGAACGCAATGCCTAGCAACAGGAAAGGGAACACCATGAAAATATTTCAAACCGCTAAGCCCATGCCAAAGCCAAACGGCGATCCGATGACGCG
>Ga0163153_10002209_pt1 | contig 29002 bp, 5 predicted proteins | sample OliLakLV19MP6IB1_FD_148629 | JGI IMG/M metagenome (GOLD analysis project Ga0163153, IMG submission 148629) | Freshwater microbial mat bacterial communities from Lake Vanda, McMurdo Dry Valleys, Antarctica - Oligotrophic Lake LV.19.MP6.IB-1 | ecosystem: Environmental > Aquatic > Freshwater > Lake...
GCCGTACATCACGTTCGGCATGTACCGGCTGCTTTAGCTGCCGGACATCACGTCCGGCATGTACCGGCTGCTTTAGCTGCCGGTACTTACTCCTCCGATTTCAAACGATACTGCCCGCTTTCCAGCCGTTTCTGAGCAAACTGGAAATAATCCGGCACAATTTCAAAACCCACATATTTCCGGCCTTCCATCCGGCTTACCACGGCAGTCTGGCCCGAACCCAGAAAGGGATCGAGTACCACGTCGCCGGGTAAACTGCTGTATGCCAGTATTTTACGAATCAGTTCGGCGGGAAGTTTGGTAGGCGTTTTGACATCGCCGGTCCAGTATTCGCGGGGAATATTCCAGACGTCTTCCTTGTCTTTGTAGTGCGCGCTGCCGCCTTCGGGGTGTTTGGCGTCTTTTTCAAAACGGGCGTAAGGGTAGAAAGGCCGCTGTTTTTCATCGAGGCTGGCAAACAGGACGTGGTAATGCGAAGTAACGTATTTGCGGGTGGTAACCAGCCCGAACTGGTATTTCCAGATCAGGTGGTTGACGAGTTGAATATCTAATTCGTCGAGGGTAATCAGCAGTTCTTTCAGGTAGTTCCAGCCTGAAAAAATATACAGACTGCCCGTAGGTTTCAGCACCCGTTTCACCTGCCCGAGCCAGTTGCGGGTAAAGTCGAGGTAATCGACGCCTTTCACCTCGTTGTATCCTTCGAGTACACGGCTGCCTTTCCGGTTGTAATTGGCTTTTTTCGCCTGAAATTCGATGCCGAACGGCGGATCGGTGATCACCAGATCGACGGATTGATCGGGGAGGTGGCGTGCCATACCGGTCACACAATCTTCATTATAGATTTGGTTGAACATAGATGAATGCGAAAGAACTGCTTTTTGGGGGAAAACCAAGAATCAGGAGGGCAAAAAAGATTTGAGATGTATTTATGGCAGGAAAAAAGTTTGAAATGGCAAATGCTGCTGACTGCATTACAAGCGGGTTTTGCCTGTATACCAGACAATACGGTAATGCTTCCTTGCTCAATTCACCCCTTTGCACTACATTTGTTCCAGATGCTTTTCAATATGAGTATATTTATCATTTATGTCAAAACTCACTACTCCATATCAATTCCTTGACTTATCCGATTATGGACGGCCGCTTGGGAAACGTTTCGCGCTTCAATTAAAAAACACGCGTTTTACACCGGTTCACGTTACGCTGCTATTCGGCGTTTCGGGTTTAATAGCGGTCTATTGTATTCTGAATGAAAACTTTTTAACTGCCGGTCTTTTTATTATTCTAAAATCAATCCTGGATGCGGCGGACGGAGAATTATCCCGCATTAAAAATACACCTTCCTATTTCGGCAGATATTTGGACAGCGTTTTTGATCTGATCCTGAATTTTCTGTTTTTAATGTCCATCTGGTATATCACGGAAAGTTCTGTCTGGTTGTCTTTTCTTGCATTTTTGGGCATACAACTTCAGGGCACTTTATACAATTTCTATTATGTAATTTTAAGAAACAACTCTGTTGGCGGCGATGCAACCAGCAAAATATTTGAAGATACGCCTCCCAAAGCATTGGCCGGCGAAACCCAAAAAAAAGTGAATGCCATATTCCGGATTTATAAAATGACCTATTCCGTTTTTGATAAAACTATTTACCGGTTAGATAAAAATGCATCCAACGTAAAAGTATTCCCGAAATGGTTTATGACCATGATTTCTGTGTATGGTTTGGGCTTTCAATTATTGATTATAGCGTGTATGCTTCCTTTACAATTAAAGGAATCTATTATCCCGTTTTTTATTATCTATACCTTTTTTATTACCCTATTTATCGGTATCAGAAAGACGTATATTCAATAGGTAGAACGTACATTCAGTCATTCAATCCGAACGACTTCCCTTCGTCTTCCGCTTTCACTATGATAAATGGTTTATCTTCCCGAATGTTACCGCCGCCCATGACCGTCCCGACCTGCCTGCTGTCGGCCTGGTAAATTTTAGTGCCGATATGGCATTTATAGGTGCGTTGCGCACCGGGCAGCAGCACAAAAGAATTGGTCCAGTTGCCGGTTTCAGCCGGATTGTAGCCAATCAGGGTATATTTATGGGGTAGCAGGCTGTTGTTCCTGATCTTGAATGAAATGAGTCCAGGCGCGCTACTGGGCCTTTCGTTGGCTGTCGGCTGTGTGCCGGAACAAGCGGCGAGGAGTAGCAAGGTGGCGAAGAAAAGATTTTTCATGAGTGAATGAGGAATGAGGAATGAGGAATTTGTCTAACTCGTTGATTTTAAAGTAATTTCTATTGATTTATTTGCCTTTTTACTCCTTACGGGCCTTGATGCGTTCGTCGGCATCTGTTGCGCCGCCGTTGTTACGATTGCGGGTTTTGAGGTTTTGATTGCCGAATTTCCAGGAAAAACTCAGTGCAATATTCCGGCTTTCCCAGGTATTTCGCATGGTCCCCCGCACAGATCCAAAATCGGCAGATTGCGTCCAGCGCTGGGTACCGAACAGGTCATTGACCGCCAGTTTTACGATTGCCTTATTTTGCCAGAATGACTTTCTGGCGCCTGCGGAAACACTCGCGATACCGCGATTGGTAAAAATACCGTCTTGGGTGGGGAACTGCGCCCAAAACGACGCTTCCATCTCATATCCTTTGCCCAGATTAAATTGCTGCGACAGGTAACAGCCTCCGCCGAAAGCACCCGCATCTAATTGTCCTTCATCCAGTTGCGACTTGAATTGATTGTGCCAGACACCCAGCCACAGGTACCCTTCCCACCATGATTTGAGCGGTAAAGGCATGTTGATATTCAGGCTGATATTGTCCTGTTGTCGGATATTCCGAGGTTGTGTATAGGCCTGATCTCCTTCCTGGCGCGCAATCGTATTCACCAGATCGGTCGTTTGGCTGAAACCGATGGATACGCTGGCCGCGTATTTGTACGTATACGTCAGTTCTGTTGAATGGGTGTAAGCCGGGCGAAGGTAAGGATTGCCACGTTCGCTGGTATAGGGGTCTATTTGCCAGACAAAAGGGTTCATATCCTGGTAGGCAGGGCGGCTGAGGCGGCGATTATAAGAAAACCCGAGTTGATGCATCGTTTTCAGGGTATATTGCAGGTAAGCAGTCGGGAACAGTCCTGCATACGCCGTATCCGGGTTATTCAGCACATCGCCGTACAGGTCGGTAGAGGCACCTTTTACTTCGGTGCGTTCGGCGCGCAGGCCCAGTTGCCAGTTAAATTTACTGCCTTGTTTGCCGATGTTCGTGTATGCGGCAGCGATATTTTCCCGATAGTCGAACAGATTGGTGCGGCTTGCATCCGGCTGCGATACGCCGTCGGCTTCGCGGGTACTTTGAATATCATTGTTCGAGTTGGTTCGGTTTATTTTGGTGCCCGCTTCCAGTTTCAGCCCCTTTTTGGTGTTTTTGACGTAGTCGGTTTTAAACGACCAGACCATAATATCGGAACCGATGTCGCTGCGGAGTGCGTCGTTGGTCAGCAAAACATTTTCAGAATCGAATCGCCGGTTTTCCAGCGTGTTGCTGCCTGTACTGCGAAATACGATGCGGTCTGCGTCGAAAGTCAGTTCGTTGCCCGAGGTATCCGCAAAGCGGTAATTGACGTTGAACGTGAGGCGGTCGTTGCTGGTCGGCGCAAGGATTCGGCTGCGCAAAGTACTGTCGATCAGCGCACTACCTTCATTTCTGATCAGGGTAAGATTGTCTTTCCGGGAGTCGTTGTGGTAAAAATTACCCAGCACCAGTACACCCAGCGTGTGGCGTTCGTGGGCAAAAAAATCGACGCCTGCTTTGAACGATTGCGTTCCAAACTGCTCCACCATCGGATTGGTTTGATCAAATACTTTACCTGCGGCAAAACGTTGGATGGTTTGACCTACGGATTGCGCGCCTTCCACCAGATTGGTATTGCCAAAAACATTGATTTTGCCGGGGCGATAATTCAGGTTCAGGCCTGTGCGCAGCCGGGCATGGATACCCTGGGTATATCCGGCAGAAAATGTCCCGTTCAATCCCAGGTTCTGGTTTTTCTTCAGGCGGATATTGATTATCCCGGAAACTCCTTCCGCATCGTATTTGGATGAGGGGCGGGCAATCAGTTCTATTTTTGAGACGGTTTCAGCCGGCATACTTTGTAGGAAAGCGATCAATTGATCGCCGGAAAGTTGACTCGGCTTGCCATCCACCATCACCATCACACCGCTTTTGCCTTCGAGCATGACCGCGCCTTGCGGGGTGATGAGTACGCCGGGGGATCGCTGCAATAATTCCAGTACATTATTGCCGGCGGCCAACGTGGAACCTTCCACATTTACGACCACTTTATCAATCTGTCTTTCTATAACAGGCAGTCGGGCAGTCACGACGGTTTCCCGCAGCAGATTGTCCGCAACGAACCCAAGCGGATCGAGCGCCACCGCATCACCCTTTTTGATGGAAATAACCGGAGAAAAAATATCGGCGTGACCGATCAGCGCACATTGAATACGATAATCGCCTTCCACTATATTCTGGAAATCAAATGATCCGCCTGCATTTGCAACGGCACCCGCTACCACGGTACTATCGGCGGAACGCAGGAGTTTGACGGTCGCGAATTCCGCCGGTTCACCAGCCTCCGTACGCAGCATACCGGAAATAGATTGTGCCGCGATCCAGTTTGAAAATTGGGTGGATAAAAACAGTAAGAGGCAACAGCGTAATGCATTCTTGTACATGGTCAACAGTTTATTTGCGATAGAATGACGCAAAGGTGGGCTGAGCAGGCAGGAGCAATCGCTGCAAATAATAACTTGAGACGTGAAAATAGAGGTGAGAAGTGAGAAGTGATAACTGAGAAGTATTGAGTTTTAGTTGCTCTCCCAGGATAGAAAGCGTCAGTTCGGGGTCAAGCCAGGGTTTTTCGTTTTCCATAAATGCCGACAGTTGTGTACGGCGGAGGCTCAACTCTTCGGCTGTCATTAATGTTTTTCCGGTGGCAGGAGTTGGCGCTTCCAACAGGTTTTGAGGTTCAGCCTGCGTCCTGTGCTCCAACACATCAAATGGAACGTTTGATTTTTGGGCAAACGCCCAGCCTGCCACCGAGATGTAATAAAGCAGCAAAGCCCGCGTCAGGTTGAGCCAGTACCAGCCGGTATACCAGAAACTATATTTTAAGGCAAATATGCTAAAAAGCAGGTCAAATGCGAGATAGGCGACAAATGCATATAAAAATACGCGCATCCAATCGAGCGTGATACGGCCCGTATTGGCGTATTCCTGCTCGATCAGCCGGTAATAGGATTGAAAACGTTGAAAAGATTGCCATACATACCAGGCGGTAACAGGATAAAAAATGGCTTCGATAGCAACCCGAAAGTTGTAACCCGCAACGGTATCATTCAAAAAGTGCAGTTTTTCGGCATCCGGCATTGCCCAAACCGAGAAATGTACCAGGTAGTACAATAGTGGCAACGCAAAATGCAGCCCGTCTCTTTTTTCCCAGCGGAACTGGCCGTCTGTCAATGCCCGGGTATAGAGCAAAATGAGCGGGCCGTACATAAGCGGGTTGTGAAATGGGAAAAACGTCAGGTCGTGGCCCTGCTCGCGGGCAAAATCGTACACACCCATAAAGCCGATGAAGTGTTCGATCAGCGAACAGACAAGGAAAAAAAGCAATCCGGCCAAAACGAAATCAGCCGTTTGCCGGCGGCGCAGGCCCCGTGCCAGCAGCAAGGCGGCAATCACCAGCCCCTGCAACATCGCAATCAGTAATAAAATGGAACGCAGGTTGATAGTATAATCCAAGAGGTGTTTTGGCGGCAAAAATACGCGGGTAAACAGGATTGTAGACACACAAATCATACTACTGGACATTTTCGTGAAACAAGACCTGTAAGTTTTAGAAACTTATGGGTCTGGGTGCTGGAAAACAAAATCCAGTAGTGTACACACAAATATCATTTCGGCAAAAGGCTGTTTTGTCAAACCTTTAAAATGTTCGCGGCGACGCCCTTCCACGACTTCGGGCTATCGACTTTGGACTTCGGACTCGCACTTATAAAAAACCCGCCCCGTTGTTCACGAGGCGGGTATGATTATACTCCGTCAGAAAGTGTTCATGGTTAGTTTCGGGTTTGTATCATAGTCCTCGTAGCCGAATGCGTCGGCGTTGTCACTTTGTAGTATAGTGCTCCGTTAGCATCAATCTCCCGGCCTTCCAGGGTAACGGCGTTGTACCCTTTCGCGTAGTCGCCTTTTTGCGTATGCAGCAGTCGGCCGGTTTCATCGAAAACAGACAATGTGGCGGTAGTTGCTTCCGGCAGGAAGAATCCGATCACGGTGCGGTCGATGAATGGGTTCGGCTGGTTCTGGTACAATTCAAAACGCTGTGTTGTCAAGGTAGTAGACCCGTCTTTTTCCGAGAAACGGAATCCGACCTGCATCTGTTCATTGCCGAGGTTGTAAGCCTCCGCTTTAGTGATGCTGCCCGATACGTCCAGCATATCGCTGATCTTACCTGCCGTTCTTGCGCGGAATGTGATGGCAAAGTTTGCGTCACCGCCTGCGCTCCAACTGGTTGTTACAGCCTGTCTGGCGGCAAACACTGCGAAGTTTGTCGCATCCATATTAGCACCCGGCAGGATTTCCAGTACTTCCAGGTTACCTGTATTCATGGTAAACTGGTAACCTTTCACCTGTTCTGCGGTTGCGAATGATACGGTAAACGTTTCGCCGGCCTGTACCATTCGGTCATCTACATCGAACAACAACATGCCCTGCGAACGTTCCTGAACACTCATCAGACTGTTCGGAAGCGAAGAATTGTTCAGGTCTCCGATCTTCACAGCGATGAAGTCATCTGCCATCTGGTCGCTTGCAACATTTTCATAAGATTTGTTTTCCGGGAACACCGACTCGAACGGATTCAGCGGGTTCGGGAATACATAATCCTGATCTACAAAGCGCCAGGAGGTGTTGTTCGGCAGATCTGTGTACATACCGAGTATCAGTTTGCGCAGTTCGATAATATCGAATGTCGTGATAGAACCGCTTCTGTTCGCGTCCGCAGCAATCAGTTTGTACGGAGAATTCAGCAGTTCCAATGCCAGGATATGTTTTTCCAGCAATACCAGGTCGAACGTTGTCACCCCGTTGGATGGATTATCATCTTTCGTAGGTGTCAGCGTGTAATTCGCACCCATTGGTAATGAATGGTCGAACATGAAGTGGCCGTCGTCGTCTGTCAGGTAGATAGCCTCCACATTCGGGTGTTCCGGCATCTGACCTTCCAGTTCCACATAGCCTTCTTCTACCATATCGCCCTCTTCCGTCATCAGCAAGCCGGCTACCGATGCATTGTCTTCCGTTACCTGGTTGAGCACACTGATCGTGAACTCTTCTGTATCGGTACAAGCCCCAAGCGTAGCGGTTACGGTGACCGTAGCGGCACCAACAGTCGTATTGAACGGCATAATGAGCGGCAGGAGGCTGGTTGCAGTGCCGTTTGTCAAACCTACCGATGCGCCGCCTGTCCAACTGAAGTCAGCACCCCATGTCGTCGTTTGCAGTACAATCGGGCCGATCTGCGTGCCTGCACTCACAGGGCCGTAGTTCGGGATCGGAATGATCGAGAACGGAATGGCGTCTTCTACTTCCGCAGAACTTACTGCCGTACAAGCATTGCCATCTGTAAGGGTTACCGTGTACACGCCTGCTTCCAGGTTGACAATGGTAGAACTGGTAATGGCACTTGGACCGGTAGTTACGCCGGTCGACCATACGAAAGTGTAATTCGCAGGACCATCCGTGATCGTAGCCGTTATTTCACCTGATTGAGAGCCGGTACAAGTATTATCCGTGATATTCAGGGCAACACCCGGACTGGACAACACGACTAATTGTAGAATATCCACGTCGTAACAGCCGGAAGCATTTTCAACACGCGACCAGATGTATTTGGTGGCGGAGTTGTAAGATGCAGGCAGCGGGTTCGTACCTTGTTGTGCTTGAGACTGCGAGTCGTAGTACGTTACGGTCAATCCGCTCACACCATTTGTTACCTGTGCGTTTGCATTGTTCAGGTTGAACGTTCCCATCATGCCGTCGAATACATCCGGGCAAACTTTCAGTTGACCCACATGTGCCACCGGCAGCGGATTCACCTGCAGGGAAACCGGAACGACTAATACGCCGCCACCGCCAGATACCACGCGGGCGAATACCTGTGTGCCATTTGCACCGGTGTACGGGCTGGAAAGACTGCCCTGACCGTTTTGTGCCTGTGCGGCTGTAAGGTGGTATGTCACCGTTGCGTTACCACTTGGATCGACTTCATCATCGGCTTCGGTCAGGTTAAACTGTCCAAGGTTCGATCCTGCTTCGATTGCGCATGCTTCCAGATGGGCCAGGTTGTCGGATACAAAACCGGCATCCAGCGTATGGTCGCTGCATCCTGCCATACCTGTTGTGTAGGCAATGGACGGGAAGTCGTTCCAGGGCTTGCTTGGAGCGTCTGCAATGGTAGCATCCGAATCGTTCCAGTCTTTATACCAGCCTGCGCCGACATTCGGAATGGTGAGTTCGTAATCCGTTCCATTGACGGACAGTTTGCCTGTCGCCGTATTGAACTGGCTGACAGAACCATTTGTACCGAATACAATCTGGTAAGCCGTCAAGGAATGAACACTGTCGCGACCCGGTGTAGAAACCCAGTTTTCACCCGGCTTTCCGATACCTGTAAAGTAGTATTCACCTTTCTGGTTTGTCGTCGTCGTTGCCAGGAGTACGTTACTGCTTGCACCGTAGAGGCTTACCGTTACACCCGGAATCGGGTCTTCGCAGGCATCCTGTACGCCGTCGGCATTGGCGTCGTTCCATACATAGTTACCGATCTGAATCGGCGCTGCTTCACAAAGCGCTTCGAGGTCTCCGATACTGTTGGCCATACCAATACCTACGGTGTTGGCAGTCGGGTCGAGCAGCGTCAGGTCGTTGCGGGTCGTGTTACCCAATTTCAGGTCGTAGTACACGATACCACCGCCGAAGTTGTATTCCGACGTGTTCGGGTTATTGATCGCGCTGAGCAGTTCGTCTTCACCCGGCACATACAACAGACCTCCGCAGTCGGCATCTAAGTGTGTGAAACGGGTGTTGTCGTAGAAGAACTCGCCGCCTCCTAAGCCGTCGTTGGAGTTCGGGCCGAACAGGCTGGTGCGGTTAAGACCAGGCACCGTGCCGTTGTTTTCGAGCGTCCAGACGCCATTGATCGGGTAGGCTGCGATCACGTCGCCGCCTGCACTGGCAGAAATCGGGTTGCCAACTGTTGTTGTCGGACGGTGCTGACGGTAGCCGAACTGATGACCCGTGCGGTCCATCATGGCAATGACCATCATGCCTTCGCGGGTAATTTCAATATCGGAAATCAGCGCCTGACCGCGGCAGCGGAATTCTGCACCTGTCGGGCCGCCACCTATTATTTCAAAGTTGCCATTGAAAATAGCGGATGGTTCACCCGAACCTGTATTGGCCACCAAGTTGCGTTCTGTATAAACATCTACCCAGGTTTCCCATTCGCGGCATTGTGCCAGGTTCTGGTTCACACTGCCCACAATATCACCGTGGTTGTAGTTCGGCGTGTGCAGATCCCAACTCAGGATCATCTTCCACATATTTTTCTTCACATCGTACTCGTGTACGGATGCAGAAAGGTCTGTGGCCGTGCCGTTATTTTCACCGGTACATACACCGCCTACATAGATTTTGTTGCGGTTTGCTTTCACGGCCAGCGGGCGGAACACACCGTTGTCGCAGGTTGGCGCAGAAGCAATCGCCAGTTCGGTCGATGTCGGCGTTGTCAATACATCGTCTACACGCACCAGAGTGCGATTGAACAGATTGATCGTCCACAGGGTATTTTCATCATCGCTGATGTCGATGTCGCCTAAGCCCACTTTACCAATTTTTGCAAAGGCATCAGTGTCCATACTTGGAGCATTTGGAGCGCCCAGATCAGCCGGGCGAATAACATCGCCGACATTCGGCACCGTGTACAACGGTGTTACAACAGGATTGATCGTATCGCTGTAATCCACGCGATAGATACCACCCAGACCAAGCGAGCCGAGACCTACGTGGCGCTTCAGGAATGCCGAGCCGTATAGGTATTGGCGGGAGCGGTCGTATGCCAGGCCGTATACCGAACCTACCAGTTGATTGGCTTCAATATCTCCGAATATCTCTGTGCGGTCGATAGCGGTGTACGGTACCAGGCCGATCACAGTGGAAGTCACGTCGTCCGTTTTACCCTGAGCGAAGCAAGAGAACGCGATGTCAGGCGCATTCTGGCAGTAGTCGCCAGGATAGAAGAAGCCCACTTTCACGTTGCAATTTGCCGACTCGATAAACTGTACCGTAGAGCCGCTTTGCGTACCGACAAATGCAGGTTTAATCCAGCAGGAGTCGACCACCGGTACAAATTCCACGCGGTACGGGAAGTTGCCGAGGTTCGGGAACGTATAAGCGCCATTCGCATCTGTCCAGATAGAATCTACCGGAATCGGATTGTTGCATTCGTACAGATAAACTAATACGCTATCCAGACCAGGTTCCGTATCGGCCATAAAGCCGTCTGTATTGTAATCATTGAATACCACACCACCGATATTGCCACCGATAGAAGCGCCGGTTACACCGGTGCAGCCATTGGCGTCTGTCAGGGTAATGGAGTACGTTCCTGCGCCTACTTGCTCGATGGTAAACATGTTGCTGTTGGCCACACCGTTGCCGGTGATCGTGCCGTTGCTCCATGTATAGGTGTAAGAAGGAGTACCGGTGGAAACATTTACAATAATGTTTCCGGTGGAACTGCCTTCACAACCAACCGAGCCGGATGCAATGGCTGTAGCAACGATCGAACTGATCGGTTCTACCACCGTCGTTACCACTTCCGAACAACCATCGCTGCCGGTTACGGTAATCGAGTAGGTACCTTCAGACAGGCCGCCGATGACAAATTCATTTGTCGTTGCCGTACCGGAACCACTTTCAGTGCCGTTTGACCAGTTGTAGGTGTAGTTGGACATACCGAAGAGTACGCCCACCGTAATCTTGCCATCGTCGCCACCGCATACCGTTGCGCAGGTTGCTACTGCTGCAACAAACATTTGTGTTGGCGGCAACATGACTGCTGTCGTGGTAGCGGAGCATCCACCGGCATCTGTCACGGTAATCGTGTAACTTCCGGGCAGTAGACCCATAATTTTCACCGTATCCATCGTAACAGGGCCACCGTTGACCGGGCCTGTCCAGGAGTAGGTGTAAGGAGCCGTTCCGCCCTGGACATAGATACCGAATTCACCATTGGTGCCGGAACAGGTTGGTGCGCAGACATGTGTCGTCGTCAACTGGAGCGAGCCGCCACCGGAAGGTGGTACCACTACGGAAGTGGTGGCCGTACAGTTGAATATATTGGTTACAGTGAAGGAATAGATGCCCGGGGCGAGTCCTGTTACCGTAAACGGTTCTGTTTGTGCGATTCCATTGCCTACGTTGCTACCGCCTACCCAATTGTATGTGTACGGGCCGGAGTTGCCGCCGGCAGTCACATCAATGGTTGCGGAGCCTGTATTACCCGCACAACCCGGGCCAGTTGCCGTTGCCGTGATGCTCAATGCCTGGAATTGCGTTACTACCATGCTGGTTACAGCGGAACAGCCATTCGCATCGGTAACCGTAATGTTGATCGTACCGGCTGACAAGTTGGTAATCACAAATGCCGGCATGCTGATACCGCCGAGTTGACCGCTGCCGCCATTGCTGTTGGTCCAGTTGTATACATAAGGGAGCGTACCGCCTGACACATTGACCTGAACCGTGCTGGCTGTGATACCGCAAGGTGTCGGAATAACTGTTGCAGCAACCGTGATGGCACCGCTCGTCGTTACATTCGCACAAGCCACATCCGTACAGCCATTTGCATCGGTAACGGTGATGCAGTAGTTACCACCGACAAGACCCGACACGGTAAACGGTTCTGTTTGAGCCGTACCGTTGCCCGCACCTGTCCAGGTGTAAGGAGCAGCACCGCCGTTTACATCTACTGTGATCGTACCATTCGTAGCATTGCAGGTAGCCGGTGTGGCCGTCGCAGCAGCCGTGATGTTTTGTCCTTGCGGCACCACCACCGTTGCCATTGCCATACAATTATCTCCATCTTTCACCGTCACATTGTAGGTTCCCGGCTGGAGATTTTGAATCATAAATGATGGCGACGCGCTGTTGCCGGTACCCGTAGAAGTACCACTCCAGTTATAGGTGTAATTCGGTGTGCCGTTTACAACCGTTAACGTGATTTTGCCTGGTTGACCGTTGCAGCCTGCGGCCGTTGCAATAGCCGATGCCGTGATGCCGGAAGTCTGCGTAATCGTAGCCGTTGCAATGGCTGTACAGCCGTTACTGCTGGTTACAGTTATCACATACATGCCCGCAGCCAGGTTGTTGATAGTAAATGGCTCCGTGAAAGAGCTTCCACTACTTAATCCTGTATTCCATGTGTATGGAGCGCCGCCGCCGGTTACATCCACTATCATACTTCCGTTATTGCCAAGACAGGTTGTCGGCACAGCAGTGGCGCTCATCGTTAATGGTGCAGGTTGACCTACGGTAGCACTGACTACTGCTGTACAACCATTTCCATTTGTTACAGTGACACTGTAGGTACCTGCTGTCAGACCTGTAATGGTGAACGGTTCACCATTGATCGGGCCGCCGTTGCCGATTGTCGTGCCATTTGACCAGTTGTACGTGTAGTTCGGCGTTCCGCCTGCTACATCAACCGTGATCGTACCATTTTGACCGCCGAAGCAGGTAGCCGGTGTGGTCGAAGCAGTTGCTGTGATACCATTCGTTTGCGGAACCGTTGTACAGGCTACAGCCGTGCAACCATTTGCGCTCGTCACGGTGATACAGTATTGGCCACCTGCTAATCCGGAGATGGTAAACTGTGTAGACTGCGCCGTACCATTTTGGTTAGCGCCAGACCATGTGTATGGAGCCGTGCCACCGCTTACATTTACGGAAACAGTACCATTGGAAGCACCGCAAGTAGCAGTTGTCGACGTTGCAATAGCCGTAATACCACCGGTTTGCAGAACCGTTACCGGTACAGTGGCTGTACAGCCGTTACTGCTGGTTACTGTGATCGTATACATGCCCGCAGCCAGGTTGCTGATGGTAAATGGCTCGCTGGCAATGTTTTGTCCGCTGCCCTGAGCATTTCCATTGTTCCACTGGTAACTGTATGGTTGTGAACCACCGGTTACATCCACTGTAATTGTTCCATTGTTATCACCGCAGGTTGCAGGTGTTGCCGTAGCCGTAGCCGAAATACCGTTGGCTTGTGAAACTGTTACACAAGCGACTGCGGTACAGCCATTTGCATTGGTTATTGTGACGCAGTATTGCAGTGGGATCAAACCGGAGATAGTAAATGGCTCAGTGAAAGAACTGCCACTACTTAATCCTGTATTCCATGTGTATGGAGCGCCGCCGCCGGTTACATCCACTGTAATACTACCGTTATTGCCAAGGCAAGTTACAGGTACAACAGTGGTGCTTATTGTAAATGGTGCAGGTTGACCCACAGTAGCACTTACCACTGCTGTACAACCATTTCCATTTGTTACAGTGACGCTGTATACGCCTGCTGCCAGACCTGTAATGGTGAACGGTTCACCATTGATCGGGCCGCCGCTACCGATTGTCGTGCCATTTGACCAGTTGTATGTGTAGTTCGGCGTTCCGCCTGCTACATCAACCGTGATCGTACCATTTTGACCGCCAAAGCAGGTAGCCGGTGTGGTCGAAGCAGTTGCTGTGATACCATTCGTTTGCGGAACCGTTGCGCAGGCTACAACCGTACAACCATTTGCGCTCGTCACGGTGATACAGTATTGGCCACCGGTTAATCCGGAGATGGTAAACTGTGTAGACTGTGCAGTACCATTCTGGTTAGCGCCAGACCATGTGTATGGCGCCGTGCCACCGCTTACATTTACGGAAACAGTACCGTTGGAAGCACCGCAAGCAGCAGTTGTCGACGTTGCAGTAGCTGTAATACCACCGGTTTGCGGAACCGTTACCGATACAGTGGTTGAACATCCGTTGGCAGCCGTCACAACAATGTTATAGGAGCCGCCGGCCAAACCGGAGATGGCGAATGGTTCCGTTTGTGCCGTACCATTGCCCGCACCTGTCCAGGTGTATGGTCCCGTGCCACCCGTTACGTCTATTGTTACAGATCCATTCGCAGCGTCGCAGGTAGCCGGCGAAGGAACAGCCGAAGCCGTAATGCCGTTGGATTGCGAAACCGTTGCGCTGACGGTTGTGGAACAACCGCTTGCATCTGTTATAACTATATTGTACGTACCACCGGCCAAACTGTTGATCGTAAATTGACCGACTTGTGACGTGCCGCTGGATGCACCCGTCCAGGAGTATGGCGCGGTGCCGCCGGTAATCACGACTGTGATCGAACCGTTCGCAGCACCACAAGCGGTTGGCGTTGTGGTAGCGGTGGCGGAGAATTGTCCGGCGCCCGCTACGTTTGCCGACGTTGTTTTCGTACAACCCCTCGAATCCGTCACTGTAACGGTATATGTTCCGGCAAGAAGGCCGCCTATATCCTGTGTCGTCTGACCATTAGACCACAGGTACTGGTACTGCGGCGTACCGCCTGTTACGCTCAGGTTGATGGTGCCATTGGCGCCTGCGCAACCCGCCGGGGATACTTGTGTTGTCAGATTCAAATCCGGCGGATCTGTTACAACCCGGAACAGGGTTGCGGTACAGAAGGTCGTCAGATCTGTTACCACCACTGTGTACGTTCTTGCAGAGAGATTGTTAATATCCTGCGTTGTGGCAAAGAAACCCGAAGCCGTCCAGGCATACTGGAAGCTTCCCGAACCACCTGATACAGTCAGATTGATGGCGCCGTTTGAGCCGCCGGGGCAGCTGATAGGCGTTAGCGTTGCAGACAGACTGAGCGGTTGTATGTTGGGCAGTGAAGTTGATTTCACTGTCGTACATCCGTTCGCATCCGTCACCGTCACCGAGTATGATCCCGGCGGCACTTCATTCAGGTTAGAAGAAGTTGAACCGTTCGACCATTGGAAAGTGTATGGTGCGGTACCACCGGATGGAACAGCTGCCATACTGGCCAAATTGCTTTGGCAAGTTGGCGGCGCAGTTGCAATAAATACCTGTACCGCAGTTGGCTGGGTTATAGAAGCCGTCAGCGTCCTGGTACAAGCATTGGCGTCTGTTACCGTTACGGTGTAACTACCCGCGGCCAGTCCGTTAATATCCTCTGTATTCACTCCATTCGACCACAGATAAGTGTAGCCGGGCGTTCCACCACTCACGGAGAGGTTGACAGAGCCGTTGGAGCCGCCAAAGCAGGATACTTTTGTAGTTGTCGCGCTCAGGCTGATGACCGGAGGTTGTGTTACCGTTGCACTCGTACTCTTCGTACAAGTGTTGGCATCCGTTACCGTTACAGTGTAGGTACCTGCTGCGAGGTTGCTTACATCCATCGGATTGTTTAAGCCTGGAATATGTGCCCAATTGTAGGTGAATGGCGACACACCTCCGCTGACACTCAGGTTGATGGCTCCATTGCTGCCACCGGTACACAGGATATTGGTTACATCTGTGGACAGAATGATCTCGGGAGAAGTTGTAATGGTAGCAGATGTTGTAGCAGTACAACCCTGAGAATCTGTCACAGTTACCGTATAGGTACCTGCTGCGAGGTTGGCCGGATTTTGCTGGGATGAACCATTTGACCACAAGTAAATGTAGCCAGGCGTACCGCCGCTGACTGTCAATAAAATGCCTGCGTTATTACTGCCAATACATGCCGGCCCGGTTGGTACGGCTGAAAGACCGATAACAGGAGGCTGGTTTATGGTAGCAGATGTAGTAGCCGTGCAACCATTACTATCCGTAACCGTCACGGTGTACATACCTGCCGGTAATGTGCTCAGGTCTTGCGTTGTCGACCCGTTTGACCACTGATAAGTGTAATCAGGTGTACCGCCGCTTACGGTCAGGTTTACAACACCGTTAGCGGCGCCATTACATGAAACTGGTGATGACACCACGCTCAGGTTGAGGGTGGTTGGTTGAGTTACATTTGCAGTACGGGTTTTAGTGCAGCCGTTAGCATCTCTAACCGTCACAAAATACGTGCCCGCAGTCAAACCGCTCAGGTCTTGCGTGGTAGCGCCGTTCGACCATTGATAAGTGTAGCCGGGCGTGCCGCCTTCTACAATCAGGTCAACCGCGCCATCAGCACCATTACGACAGGAAACCGGTGTCGAAATGATTGTCAGGACAATAACCGGTTCTGTAACCATAGTGCTTGTCACTGCTGTACATCCGTCCTGATCTGTCACAGTAACGGAATAGTTACCCGCTGCGAGGCCGCTGATATTCTGCGAGGTAGCGCCGTTCGACCACAGGTATAAGTAAGCAGGAGAACCGCCCGAAACAGTCAGGCTTATGGCTCCGTTCGTACCATTTTCACAGGTAGTCGGAGTTGGCGTAGCCACCACTTCAATACCGGAAAGTTGTCCGACCGTCACTACTTCTACTGCTGTACAACCCCTGGCATCCGTTACCGTAACCGTGTAGTTGCCTGCGGTGAGGTTGTTTCGATCTTGCGGATCTATGCTGGCCGGCAGATCGGCCCAGTTATAGGTATAACCAGGAGTGCCGCCGCTGACGGACAGGTTGATAGATCCGTCGTTGCCACCGTTGCAGGCCGTTACAGGCTCTGAAGTAGCGTCAATTTCAATAGCAGTCGGTTCTGTGACTGTCCGTTCGCGCACTGCCGTACAACCGTTCATATCTGTTATCGTCACAAAGTATGTGCCTTCTGACAGATTATTAACGTCTTGCGTCGTAGCACCGGTTGACCACAAATAAGTGTAGTTCGGCGTACCACCGGTTACCGTCAGGTCGATTGCACCGTTGTTGCCGCCAAAGCAGGTAACATTGGTAACCACTAAGGTTGGGTTCAGTACAGGGGGTTGTGTCACAAGGCGTGAGATGGTTGCTGTACAACCATTTGCATCTGAAATGATGAGCGTATATGTGCCGGCGCTGACACCTGTCAGGTCTTCGGTTGTTGCACCATTTGACCACAAGTAGGTATAAGCAGGCGTACCACCCGAAACAGTTACATTGATCGCGCCGTTTTCACCGCCGAAGCAGGACACATTGCTTACCACTGCCGTCGGAGTAAGTGCAGCAGGCTGACCAACTGTTACCGTTCTGAATGCTTTACAACCCAGGGCATCGGTTACTGTAACAGTGTAAGAGCCTGCCGGGATGTTATTCAGGTTTTTCGTAGTGGTGCCATTTGACCAAACGTATGTGTAGTTCGGTGTGCCGCCTTCCACTGTCAGAATGATTGAACCGGTATTGGAACCATTACAAATTGCGTTGCTCGGCTCTGCGGTAGCGGTCAGGGTTGTATTTTCTTCCACCGTTGCGGTAGTAATATCAATACATCCTTTAGAATCCGTTACTGTTACCGTGTAAATACCGGCAATCAAACCTGAAATATCCTGCGTAGTAGCGCCATTCGACCACAGATACGTGTAGCCGGGTGTGCCGCCACTGACGGTCAGGTTAACGCTACCGTTTTCGCCGCCGTTGCAGGAGACATTCGTGGTAGTAGTGGAAAGATCGAGTGGCGCGGGTTGTTCTACCGTTGCAGTAGTGATCGCGATACAACCGTGGTTGTCCGTAACCGTTACGAAGTAAGTACCAGCTGAAACAGCACTCAGGTCTTGCGTAACTGCGCCGTTCGACCACAGATACGTGTAACCTGGCGAGCCGCCGCTTACGATCAGGTTAACCGTTCCATTGGTTCCTTCGAAGCAGGAAACATCCGTTGGCTCTACATTTAAAACAATGTCAGATGGTTGAAGTATGAAACGGGTAATAACATGTGTACAGTTGTTGGTATCTGTGATCGTCACGGTGTATTCACCGGAAGGAATACCCGAAAGGTCTTCGCTGGTAGCGCCATTTGACCACAGATAAGTGTAAGCAGGTGTACCACCCGATACCGTCAGGTTGATTGCGCCATCCGAACCGCCAAAGCAGGTTACCGGAGTAAGTGCTGCCGTTGCATTGAGTACAGGCGGTTGCGTTACCGTTGCCGTTGTGCCGGATGTACAACTGTTTGCATCAGTTACAATTACCGTATAAGTACCTGCTCCTATTCCTGTCATGTCTTCGGTAGTAGCGCCATTTGACCATACGATCGCAAAGGGAGATGTACCGCCGCTTATGGTCACATCAATAGCGCCATCCGTGCCACCGAAACATTTGACGTTCGTCACCGTGCGTGTGAGACTCAGCGCATCAATCTCGCCTACTGTCGCAGTAGTTGATTTCGTACAGCCGTTGGCGTCTGTTACCGTCACGGTATAGGTTCCGGAAGTTACATTCACCAAATCCTGCGAAGTAGCGCCATTTGACCATGCGTACGTGTACGCCGGCGTTCCACCTGTTACAGTCAAATCAACTGCTCCGGAGTTTTCGCCATTGCAGGACGGTGTTTCCGTCGTAGTGCTCAGGCTGAGTACCGGCGGTTCCATGATGGTAGTTGAGGTGGAAGTCACACAACCGTGATCATCCGTCACCGTTACCGAGTAAAGGCCCGGGGCCAGGTTGGAGATATCCTCCGTTGTAGCCCCATTCGACCACAGGTATGTGTAGTCCGGTGTGCCGCCTGTTACAGTCAGATTGATCGAACCATTATTAAAATCAAAACAACTGATATTTGTAATGCTTACTGAAGGAGTCAGAATATTTGGTTCTGTAACAGTTACTTGTGTAACCTTGGTACAGTTCTTCGAATCGGTTACCGTTACGGAATAAATGCCCGCAGGTACATTCGCCAGGTCCTGTGTAGTTGCGCCATTCGACCACAGATAAGTGTAGTCCGGCGTTCCCCCTGAAACAGTCAGGTCGACAGAGCCGTTTTGCTCACCAAAACAGTTTACATTGACATGTGTTGCCGTCGCGACCAGTTCAAGCGGTTCATCCACAACAGCAGTTGTACTGGCTGTGAAACCGTTGCTATCCGTCACTGTCACCGTATAAGTTCCCGGAACAAGATTGTTCAGGTCTTCCGTTGTGGCGCCATTGGACCAGATATAAGTGTATGGAGCAATGCCGCCGGTAACCGTAAGGTCGACAGAACCGTTGGTTCCGTTATAGCAGGATACATCCACGATCACTTTATCCAGTTCGATGTTCACATAGAAACCGGCGTCGATAGTAAGGTTATTCTCACCAGGCGACAGGGTTTCCACAGGACTCATCAGGGTAATCGGATCGGCGTCGCTGTCCGTCAAGTCGTTGCCACCTGCATCTACCGGAGATACAACGAAGTTGGCGCCCGGTGAAGTGAAGGTCACTTTGTAAGTACCCGGATTCAGGTTGCTGAAGAGATATTCGCCATTGCCATCCGTAATATCTGTGAGGTTCACAGGTGTACCGCTAATAGTAGTACCGGTCAGGGTTACCGTCAGGCCAGGGATACCCAGTTCGTTGGCGTCCTGAATACCGTCTTTATCCAGGTCGTACCAGACAAAGTCGCCAATACTTGCATTGCCCTGGAAGCCCGCGTCGTACGTGGTATTGTTCTCTCCAGAAGTCAATGTCTCGGTCGGAGTCATCAACATAACAGGATCGATATCGCTGTCTTTCGTATCATCGCCACCCTGATTTTGCAAGGTTGGCGTGTAACCCACAGGCTGGCCGAAGGTCAGTTTGTAGGTACCGGGCTCCAGGTTCGTGAAGGAGTACTCGCCGTTCGGGCCGGTCGTAGTGCTCAGGTTGACAGGTGTTCCGTCGCCCGTGGTACCGGTCAAAGTAACCGGCACATTCGGGATACCCGGTTCGTCATCGTCCTGTACGCCGTCGCCGTCGAGGTCATTCCAGACGTAGTCGCCGATAGAAGCGGGCTGGAAGAAGCCGGCATCATAGGTCAGGTTAGACTCACCTGCCGTCAGTACTTCTGCGGGTGTTTGTTGTGTACCTGGCGCAGCATCGCTGTCTTTGGTATCATCTCCACCCTGATTTTGTGCAGTCAGCACAAAACCACCGGCAGGCGTACCGAATGTAACGGTATAAGTGCCTGGCACCAGACCGGAGAACAGGTAGAAACCTGTGCCGTTGGTCGTGGTATTCAAGGTTACCGGATTGCCATCGATATTCGTACCGTTCAGGGTAACCGGTACATTTGGAATACCTGGCTCACCGCCATCTTGAATACCATCGCCATTGAGGTCGTTCCAGACGAAGTCACCGATTTCAGCGCAGCGTGTTGGGTTCACCGTAACAGTTACCTCATCCATATTTCCAACGTTACCGATGAATATCTCATCACCTGTAATTGGATCAACGTACCAGACTTCAGCCATATCTTCAGCGATATTCACCGTTGTCTGGTTGAGTACTGTCGTATAGGACCACTTGAATTCTTCTTCAGTTACACCATCGTTGTTGTTGTCAACAAAGTCGAGCACACAATCGCCGTCCAGATCGCACAATACATTATTGTTCTGAGCACAACTTACCCAGTACTGGCCATTGCAGACGAATGTTCCAGGCATGTTGTTATCTGTTGCTGAAATATTGCGCAACTGAATTCCGGGAGCGCCACCCAGCATACGGGTAATCAGCGTATAGGTAACTTCTTCACCTGCACAGATTTCCGTTTTGTCGGCCATTTTCTCCATGTTGATAAATACGCCCGTGTAATTTGATGGATCCGTATCCGTCACAGGAGTACCTACCGGCGTGTTGTTGTCATCCACCGGCTGGCCGCTTACAGAACCGAGGTTATGGTACATACCGCGCATGGCAGCGCCGGTTTTGGTGCAGGTTTGAGATGCGCCGGATGCCAGGAACGGAATGGTGCAGATCAGGCCTTCTTTATCGTCCGTTACTACAACGTTCGTCAGATCGAGGGTACCCGTATTGGTTACCGTGTACGTCCAGGTTATGATCGGCGCCACATTCGGCACCAGGATAATAACACCCGGAGCGTTATCCGCGTCCTGACCATTGGTGTATTTTTCAATATCAATCGATGGTGTGTGTTGAACCGGGATCGTTTCATCATCCTGATCGTCTTCGGTCGGGACGTCGTTGTTCGGCGTGGAATCCTCGTCGTCGCCATCGTCCGTGGTGATTTCCGCCTCGTTGTTGAGGGTTAATCCCTGGAAGTTGTTGTTGATCTTCGTTTTCACGATAAAGGACACACTCTGGCCTTCTAACAGACTCGGGATAGTGTATGTACCGTTGCCGTTATTGATCACACCGCTACCATTGGCATCAAAACCGATAATAGTCAGTCCAGCCTGCGGGCGATCTGTAACAATCACGTTCGCAGCAGGCAAGCCGCCTTCATTGGTTACGGTGATGACGAAGTCCACGTTTGCGCCGGGTGCGAACGGACCGGCTGTTCCTGCACTCAGGTCTTTTTCCAAAGCCAGGTCGTAACGTCCGAAGCCGGCATCGATGGTGTTATCGGTTTCACCGCTGCTCAGCACCACCGGATCGGATTGACCAGTTACCGGATTGGCATCGGAGTCGATCACATCGTTCGGTCCCTGGTTCTGATTTGTATTGTTATAACCCGTCGGCGTTGTGAATGTTACGACGTAAGTGCCAGGCGTCAGGTTGGTAAATGCGTATTCGCCGTTTGGCCCTGTGGTAGTTGTCAGGTTGACTGGCGTACCGCTGCCGGTAGTGCCGGTGAGGGTAACCAATACGTTTGGAATACCTGGTTCACCGCCATCCTGAATGCCGTCGCCGTTGAGGTCTTCCCAGACAAAGTCGCCCAAAGCAGCAGGTTTGAAGAAGCCCGCATCGTAGGTCAGATTGGATTCGCCCGCTGTAAGCACCTCATTTACAGTCATTTGTGTGCCAGGTGCAGCGTCGCTGTCGGTAGCGTCGTTGCCGCCCTGATCCTGTGCTGTTAATACATAACCGCCTACAGGTGTGCCGAAGGTCAGTTTGTATGTGCCAGGTTCCAGACCGGAGAACAGGTAGAAACCTGTGCCGTTGGTCGTAGTAGTCAGGTTGACAGGTGTTCCGTCGCCGGTGGTACCAGTCAGGGTAACCAATACGTTTGGAATACCTGGCTCGCCGCCGTCCTGAATGCCATCGCCGTTGAGGTCTTCCCAGACAAAGTTGCCTATTTCAGCAGCCTGGAAGAAGCCGGCATCGTAGGTTGTATTGTTCTCTCCTGAAGTCAATGTCTCATTCGGAGTCATTAACGTAGCAGGATTAATATCGCTGTCTTTCGTATCGTCTCCGCCCTGATCCGGCGCGCTTGGCGTGTAGCCTGCGGGCTGGCCGAAGGTCACTTTATAAGTACCCGGCTCCAGGTTGGTAAAGGAGTATTCGCCGTTCGGGCCGGTTGTGGTCGTCAGGTTGACAGGCGTTCCGTCGCCCGTGGTACCGGTCAAGGTAACCGGTACATTCGGGATACCCGGCTCGCCGTCGTCCTGTACACCGTCGCCGTCGAGGTCATTCCAGACAAAGTTGCCAATGGAAGCCGGTTGGAAGAAGCCCGCGTCATAGGTTGTATTGTTCTCTCCCGAGGTCAATGTCTCATTCGGAGTCATCAACATAACGGGGTCGATATCGCTGTCATTCGTATCGTCTCCGCCCTGATCCGGCGCACTAGGCGTGTAGCCTGCGGGTTGGCCGAAGGTCAGTTTATAAGTACCCGGTTCCAGGTTTGTGAAGGAGTACTCGCCGTTCGGGCCGGTTGTGGTCGTCAGGTTGACAGGTGTTCCGTCGCCGGTAGTACCAGTCAAAGTGACCAATACACCCGGGATACCTGGCTCGCTGCCATCCTGTACGCCATCGCCGTCGAGGTCGTTCCATACGAAGTCGCCGATAGAAGCAGGCTGGAAGAAGCCCGCGTCGTACGTCAGGTTGGATTCACCAGCGGTCAATATTTCATTCACCGTCATCAGTGTTCCTGGATTGATATCGCTATCGGCTGCATCGTTGCCACCCTGGTCTTGTGCGGTTGGCACATAGCCTACCGGTTGGCCGAAGGTCAGTTTGTAAGTTCCTGGCACCAGATTCGGGAACAGGTATTCCCCGTTCGGGCCAGTCGTGGTGGTCAGCGTAACAGGCACACCCAATTGGTTGGTACCGGTCAAAGTAACCAGCACACCAGGAATTCCCGGTTCGCCGCCATCCTGTATACCGTCACCATCGAGGTCATTCCATACAAAGTTTCCAATTTCAGCCGGAATACAGCTCATAGGAGCGTCGTAGGCATCCACAAACGTTTTCGAGCAATTGGCATTGAACGAAGCCGTCACGTCCACATCGGCAGCACCGTTCGAGATAAGACCGGTAATAGTAGTGGTTTGTGATCCGGAAGAACCAGGCGTTATATTGATAGTGGCCAAGCCACCCTCATTAGTTACAACGCTGATTTGGTTGCCTGGCGCATTGGTCCAGGAAACCGTTACTGCCACAGAATAGGTGTTATTGACAGGGTTACAAACAGACGGAATAACACTTGTAATATTAATTGAAGGTTCGATAACTGTTGCGCTGGCTGTTTTGGTACAGCCATTTGCATCTGTTACCGTTACGGTGTACGTGCCAGTCAGCAGACCAGTAAGGTCTTGCGTGGTAGCGCCATTAGACCACTGGTAAACATAGGCTGGTGTGCCGCCGCCAACTGTCAGGTCGATAGAACCATCCGCTGCACCGGTGCAGGATGCAGGTGTCGGAACAGCCGCAGCCGTGAGTGCAGGGGGTTCCGTAATGGTAGCCGAAGTAGATTTCGTACAGCCTTTTGTATCCGTTACTATTACGGTATAGGTACCGGCTGTGCGGCCTGTCAGGTCTTTGGTGGTTGCGCCATTCGACCACAGGTAAGTGTAGCCCTGGGTGCCGCCAGACACCGTCAGGTTGATCGCACCATTACTGCCGCCAAAGCACAATACGTTGGTAACCACTGTATTCAGCACAAGTGCCGGTGGTTCGGTAATGGTTGCGCTGGTCGTTTTAGTACAGTTGTTTGCATCTGTTACCGTTACCGAATAGGTTCCTGCAACGACACCAGTCAGGTCTTGCGTTGTAGCGCCATTCGACCAGATGTAAGACAATACACCGGTGCCACCGCTTGCCGTCAGATCAATTGCACCGTTGTTGCCGCCGAAGCAGGTGACATTGGTGACAACCGTGTTCGCTGTGATCTGTGGCGGTTGCGTCAGGAGAATGCTCACTGCTTTTGTACAGCCGTTGGCATCTGTTACGGTTACAGTGTAGACCGTAGAGGACAGGTTGCTAATGTCTTCGGTGGTAGCACCATTGGACCACAGGTAGGTGTAGCCAGGTGTGCCTCCGCTCACTGTCAGGTCAATAGCGCCATTGGTACCGCCATAACAAGGCAGATTCACTACAGAAAACAATACAGAAATATCATTCGGCTGCGTAATCGTTGCAGTAGCCGTTTTAGTACAGCCATTTGCATCCCTAATGGTTACGGAATAGGTACCGGCCACACGACCAGTCAGGTCTTGCGAAGTAGCGCCATTCGACCACAGATAAGTGTAGCCAGTTGTGCCACCGCTGACTGTCAGGTCGACAGAACCGTTGGCAAGACCGAAGCAAGTTACATTGGCAGGAACTGCACTGACAGTCAGTTCGGTCGGTTCCGTCACTGTTTCAGTTAAAGATTTCGTGCAGCCTTTTACATCTGTTACTATTACGGTGTATATGCCTGCGGTAAGGCTACTCAGGTCCTGTGAAGTAGCGCCATTCGACCACAAGTAAGTATAAGGCGTTGTACCGCCGCTTACGGTCAGGTCGATAGAACCGTTGTTGCCGCCGAAGCAAAGCACATTGACATGCGTTGCAGACAATACTATTGGCGTATTTTCAATAACCATAGCAGTGGTTGTTTTTACACAACCATTGGCATCCGTTACGGTCACCGAATAGGTACCCGCAGTAAGACCGCTCAGGTCTTCTGTTGTTGCGCCATTTGACCACAGGAATGTATAACCCGGCTGGCCGCCGCTCACTGTCAGATTTATGGCTCCGGTATTCGCTCCATTGCAGTCAACATTTGTCACCGATGTAGTTAAATTAACCGGAGTCGGCTGCGTAACAGTCTGGTTGAATGTTTTCGAACAACCGTTGGCATCTCTTACGGTAACAAAATAAATGCCTGCCGTAAGACCGCTCAGGTCTTGTGTAGTAGCACCATTCGACCACAAATAAGTGTAGGCTGGCGTACCGCCGCTCACCGTCAGGTCGATAGAACCGTTGTTGCCGCCATTGCACAATACATTTACAACAGTAGTGGTAGCAATCAAAGTACTGGTTTCGGAGACTGTTGCAGTAGTTACTTTGATACAACCATGTGTGTCCGTTACGGTTACAGAGTAAGTAACGGCTGTCAGTCCGCTCAGGTCTTCGGTGGTAGCACCATTGGACCATAAGTATGTGTAATCCGGTGAACCGCCGCTAACGGTCAGGTTGACCGCGCCGGAGTTGCCTCCGTTACATGGAATATTTGTAACCGTTGTGCTCAATGAGAGCATGGTCGGTTCTTCAATAATGGCTGTGGTTGATTTTGTACAGCCTTTGATATCTGTAACCGTTACGGTGTAGGTGCTGGCAATGAGGCCTGTCAGGTCTTGCGAGGTAGCGCCGTTGGACCACAAATAAGTGTAGCCAGGGTAACCACCTGAAACTGTCAGATCGATTGCGCCGTTGTTGCCGCCGAAACACAGTACATCCGTTTCAATGGTGCTGAGTACAATTGGATTGTAAACACAATCGATGTCAAAACCGGCATCAATGGTTTGATCACTTTCGCCGCTGGTAAGGTTCACCACAGGTGATTGACCTGTCACTACATCGGCGTCGCTGTCTTTCGTATCATCGCCGCCCTGATTGGCCGGAGAAGGATTGTAACCAACCGGCTCGCTGAAGGTTACGACGTAGTTGCCCGGTTCGAGGTTGGTAAATTGGTATTCACCGTTCAGGCCGGTCGTAGTAGACAGGTTTACAGGCGTTCCATCACCGGTGGTACCAGTCAATGTCACAGTTACTCCCGGAATGCCCGGTTCGCCCATATCCTGGATGCCATCGTTGTCGGTGTCTTCCCAGACAAAGTCGCCCAAAGAAGCAGGCACGAAGAAGCCCGCATCGTATGTCAGGTTCGACTCGCCTTGAGTAAGCACCTCATTAACAGTCATTTGCGTACCCGGAGCAGCATCGCTGTCGGTAGCGTCATTGCCACCCTGGTCTTGTGCCGTCAGGATATATCCGCCTGCAGGCGTACCAAAAGTAATTTTGTAGGTACCTGCCACCAAACCGCTGAACAGGTATAGACCTGAAGCATTGGTTGTAGTATTGAGGGTGACGGGAACCGCATCAATGGTTGTTCCGGTTAATGTTACTGGTACATTTGGAATACCATTTTCGGTACCATCCTGTACGCCGTCGGCATCTGTATCTTCCCAAACGTAGTTACCAATTTCGGCACATTTGTCCGGATTGACCGTCACGGTCACCTGGTCGGTATTGCCTACATTTCCAATAAACGTAGATACACCCGTGTTCGGATCCGTATACCATACTTCACCAAAGTCATTGGCAATATTCGTATTGGTCTGGTTCACCGGAATGGTGTACATCCACATGAATTCCTCATCCGATTCGCCGTCATTATTATTATCAATGAAATCGATGATACAGTTGTTATTCAGGTCGCCGCCAGACCAGTTCAGTCCCTGGCAAGTCATATTACCCACAACGTTGTTATCCATGGCGACGATATTCCGGATTTGAATGCCCGGAGCGCCACCCAACATCCGTGTGGTCAGGGTGTATTTCACCAATTCACCGGCACAAACCTCTGTTTTGTCAGCGGTTTTATCCATGTTGATGAATACGCCTGTGTAGTTACCGGGGTCGGTATCTGTTAATGGCGGGCCAACCGGTGCATTGTTATCCGGGTTAACGGGTTGACCGCTCACCGTTGCAATATTGGTGTGCATACCCCTCTGCGCTGGAGCCGTCGTTGTACATGTCTGCGAAGCGCCTGCTGCCAGCGTAGGAATGGTGCAAATTGCACCGTATACATTGTCCGTTACCACCACGTTCTGAAGTGGCAGGTTACCTGTATTGGTAACCGTAAAGGTAAACGTAACCGTCGGAGGTACATTTGGCACCAGCAGGATCACACCTGGTGCGTTGTCCGCATCTTGTCCGTTGACGTATTTTTCCAGATCGATGCTGGGTTGCGACAGGTAGAAACCTGCGTCGTACGTCATGTTATTTTCTCCGGATGTCAGTACTTCATTGACAGTCATCAAAGTGCCGGCATTCACATCACTGTCCAAAGCGTCATCACCACCCTGATCCTGCGGAGAAACCAAATAACCGGAAGGTTGTCCGAAGGTCAATTTGTAAGTACCCGGTTCAAGGTTCGTGAATATGTAGAAACCGCTACCGTTGGTGGTAGTATTCAGGTTTACTGGCGTACCGTCGCCAGTGGTACCGGTCAAGGTAACCGGCACATTTGGAATGCCCAGTTCGCTGCCATCCTGGATACCGTCCAGATCGATGTCATACCATACAAAATTTCCAATAGAAGCAGGGATAAAGAATCCCGCATCATAAGTCATATTGTTTTCACCCGAGGTCAATATTTCATTGACGGTGGAACCTGTTACAGGATCAGCATCCGAGTCGTCTGTATCGTCTCCGCCCTGGTCTTTGGCAGTTGGAATATGGCCGCCTGCCGGTGTTCCGAAATTAACAAAATACGAACCTGGCTTCAGGTTAGGGAATAAATATTCGCCGTTTGGCCCTGTAAAGGTGACCAATATGACCGGTATACCGTCGCCCGCAATACCGTTTAAAGTAACGCGTACATTCGGGATACCCGGCTCGCCTGGATCCTGTAAGCCATTACCATTCAAATCATCCCATACGAAGTCGCCGATGGATGCCGGGATATAGAAACCTGCATCGTATGTCAGATTCGACTCAGCAGGCGTCAATACTTCATTGACGGTCATCAAAGTACCCGGTGCAGCATCACTATCCGTTGCATCGTTGCCGCCCTGATCCTGTGCGGTCAACACATAACCGCCAGCCGGTGTGCTAAATGTAATCTTGTAAGTGCCGGCTTCGAGGTTGCTGAATAAGTATTCTCCATTCGGGCCTGTGGTAGTGGTCAGATTAACCGGCACGCCGCCGTTGGTTGTACCGGTCAGGGTAACCAAAACGTTGGGTATACCTGGCTCGCCCATATCTTGTATCCCATCGCCATCTGTATCTTCCCAAACAAAGTTACCAATTTCGGCAGCCGGCAGATCGCCGCAGGCATCATCCGTGATGTCTGTGTCGCCGTCGTTGTCCGAATCTAATTCCGCACGGTTGTACAGACCCTGACCAGGGCCGCTGCCCGGGCCGTTGCCTGGTACTGCGCATGATGTATAAATATTGTCGCCGCCATCCGGTGATCCCGGAGCCAGATTCAGGCTTACGTTGAAGGCCACGGTGTAATTATGCGTAGCGCCCGCTGCAATCGCAGCGTTGGTTGCCAAAGTGGTGGTGCCGCTCGTGTTCATAGAACCGCTGGCCTGACCGCTGTAACTACCGCTGTTGATCGTCACATCGTTGTCGAACGAGGGCGTGTCTTTCAGGCCATAAGCACCCGATGCGCCACCGTTGTTGCTCACTGCAATGGTGTAAGTCACTGTGTAGGTGCCGTTTCCGTTTGGTACTGCACTGACAAAGTTTTTGACCATGTTGATATTCGGCAGATCGCCGCAGGCATCATCCGTGATGTCCGTGTCGCCGTCGTTGTCCGAATCTAATTCCGCACGGTTGTACAAGCCCTGACCAG